>LSQX01036101.1_pt1 | contig 85695 bp, 78 predicted proteins | sample 654561 | NCBI WGS metagenome assembly LSQX01 (sample SAMN04489861, study PRJNA283612) | anaerobic digester metagenome | isolation source: 4 biogas reactors fed with cattle manure at either 37C or 55C with and... | place: Denmark: Kongens Lyngby | collected 2014 | reverse complement strand
GTTGCGACGACCAGTTGAATCCGCCATCTATCCGCCAGTCCGTGTGGAATCCGGCCCCTGCAAAGCGGTCGGGCAGGCCGGTGGAGTGCTGTTGACCAAGACCGTCGCCGCCGCCGGCCTCGATACCGCCCTGGCCGAGGCGCTGGGACCGTGGCAGCAGCCGTTGGCGACCCATACCCCGCACAAGATCCTGCTGGATCTAGCGGTGATGCTCGCCCTGGGTGGGGACTGTCTGGCCGATCTCGCCCTGCTGCGTAGTGAGCCGGGGGTCTACGGCTTGGTGGCCTCCGATCCGACGGTGTCACGGATGATCAGCCGGCTGGCTACCGATCCCGAGGTGCTGACCGCGATCCACCGGGCCCGCGCGATCGCCCGGGCGAGGGTGTGGGACCGGGCGGGCACCGCCGCGCCGAACCATCAGATCAGCGCGCAGCAGCCGTTGATCATCGACCTGGACGCCACGCTGGTGACTGCGCACTCGGAGAAGGAAGAAGCTGCGGCCACCTACAAACGCGGCTTCGGGTTTCATCCGTTGTGCGCGTTCGTCGACCACGGCCAGACCGGCACCGGTGAACCCGTCGGACTGTTGCTGCGGGCCGGAAACGCTGGCTCGAACACTGCCGCGGATCACCTCACCGTGCTGCGCCACGCCCTGGCCCAACTCCCCGGATACCGGCCCGGGGTGCGGCCGGGCCGCAAGATCCTGATCCGCACCGACGCAGCCGGCTGCACCCACGACGTCGTGGCCTGGCTCAGCCGCCAACGCCTGTCGTACTCACTGGGGTTCACGCTGCCGTTCCACACCGCTGAACTGCTGGAGAAGATCCCCGCCAATGTGTGGACCCCCGCCCTCGATGCTGACGGCGAGATCCGCGACGGCGCGTGGGTGGCCGAACTCACCGGGCTGCTCGACCTATCGAAATGGCCCGCGGGGATGCGGGTGATCGCCCGCAAAGAACGCCCGCACCCCGGGGCACAGTTGCGGCTGACCGATGTCGACGGGCACCGGATCACCGCCTTTGCCACCAACACCCCCCGCGGCCAACTCCCCGCTCTCGAACTCCGGCACCGTCGCCGGGCCCGGGCCGAAGACCGGATCCGGATCGCCAAAGACACCGGACTCACGAACCTGCCGTTACACGGCTTCGCCGCCAATCAGTTGTGGTGCGCCCTGGTCGAACTCGCCCTCGACCTGACCGCCTGGTGCCAACTGCTCGCACTGACCGACCACCAGGCCCGTCGGTGGGAACCCAAACGTCTCCGGCTGCGGCTGTTCACGATCCCTGCGGTGCTCATCCACCACGGCCGGCGGGTCTGGCTCCGGATCGCCGACCACGCCCGCTGGGCCAACCTCGCCACCACCGCCGTCGAGCGGCTCACCGCCCCCACCTGACCCGCAGTGCCGACCGCCCGAACCAGCCAGCCGTACCCGGAACTTGTGGAATCCCGCCCCGCCCCGTGCGACACCGGGCCCACTGTCACACCCACCTGTCAGAATCAGCCCCAGATGCTGATCCTCAAGACATCACAACGACTCCCGGCCCACAGACGAAAGATCGAGGCTAGAGCTGAGCCCGGGGGATCTCGTGGCCCTCACCGGCGCCACCGTGGCCGCCGTCGCTCGGAGCTGAAGCAAACGCCGACCGGGCCCGGAGCACCCAGGCAATGGACAGGGCTCCCACGACCAGCAACATGCCCTCGATGGCGAACAAGGGCCATCCCCAGATGGTCAGCGCCACCGTCGCGATCAGATTGACGACGCCGTGAACGAGGAGCGCCACCAGCCAGGCACGCCCGGGCCTGCCGCGGACGACACCGAGCAGGACCAACACGCTCAGGCCGATGTGCAGGGCGATGGCCGACACCCGCTCCAGCCCGCCGGCAACCACAGCCGGCACCGTGAGCTCACTCAGCTGGACGCGCAGGGCTTCGGCAGCCTCTCCGGGCATGGTCGCGGTCAGCGTCTCCCACTGCCCGGTCTTGGCCATCACTCCCAGCACCAGGACGCTGACCATGCTGAGCCCGATGAGCACGAACGCTTCCCACCCCCCGTGGCCGAGGCCGAACGCGACACCGTCCGCATGCGTCCGCCGGTTCCGGCGCAGGAGGGTGCTCATCACGATCAGCCGGCCGGTTTCCTCGAACAGGGCGGCGCTGAAACTGAGCACGATGGCCGCTACCCACGCGTTGGAGAGCAGCGCTCGCCATTCCGGCAGAGCGGGCAGCACCGCGGTGACCAGTGGAATCCGCGTCAGCAACTGGGTGACGGTGAAAGTGAACACACCCAGCCCGAAACTGATCCACAGCCACCGTCGTCGGCGCGCCCACACAATCTGGACGGTCACTGCACCCAGGAGGCAGAACAACGCAACCACGCCGACCGCAACAAGGCTCGCGGTCGACACATCAGTGGGTTGCATCGTGTTCCTCCTCCACGGGGTCCTCGGGATCGGGCACCAGCGCGGAGAGCATCATCAGCACCAGCACCGCCCCGAACGGCCACATCAACAGGGCGACCGGTCCCCGCACGGTCAGATCGATCGGCACGACGTCCCCGGGCGCTGCCTCGGCGAGCCGTTGGTTGAACAGATCCGGCCCCAGCAGAGCACCGACCTGCCAGCACAGGAGTCCCATGAGGGTGCTGCCGAGCACAGCCAGGGGCACACAGACCCAGCCCAGACCGGAGAACCACGACCAGACAACGAGCCCGCACACGATGCCGAGCACCAAACCTAAAATCACGAACCACGCGTCGCCCGCGACGAAGGACGCCAGGCCCCGCTCGGTGATGGTGGCCTGGCCCTCGGCCAGAACCTGATAGGTCGACAGCGGCACGATGAAGAACCACAACACCCCCGCCAGGCACCCCAGGACGACGTTGCCGATGGCGAACGCCACCAGCCAGCGCGACAGCGGCCGCCTCACCCGAGGAGGTCGCGCCGCGAGTGAGGGGTCCGTCACGGCCGGCAGATCCCCTGTCGTGACCGTGCCCCTGCGGTGCCGGACGGTCGGGGGCTCGGAGATCATGAGTTCGTCACGCTGGTTCGAGGCCGAAGGTGGTGTCGGCTCACCGTCATTCAGATGTTGAGACATGACGGCCCCAGGAGCGCCTTCAGGTCGGCCATCAACGGTGGCGACGGGGTGACCCGCAACTGCTCGTCGATGCGCCACAGGGTGCTCTTCTGATTGGTCTGCAGCCGCAGGTGCACTTCGGTCATCCCGGGGTGGGCACGCAGGACCTGACGCAATTCGGTCACCACGGGGGCCGTGCAGCGCGTGGCGGGCAACGAGATCACGACCGGCTTGCCCGGGCCCTGATCGATGTCCGGCAGGGTGACTTCATTGGCCTGCATCGTCACGGAGTCGTCCCGCGCCCGGACCCTGCCGCGGACCCGGACGACGGTGTCCGTGGCCAGGACGGTGGAGACAAGGGCATAGGCCTGGGGAAACAGGACGACCTCGATGCCCGCTTCGAGGTCCTCCACGGTCAGGATCGCCATATAGTCTCCACTCTTGGTGGTCTTGCGCACGATCTGGGTGATCATCCCGGCGATGGCGAGCGTCGTATCGCGGGGCCCGTCCTCAGCGATCAGAGCGCCGATCGACAAGTCCCGCTCAGCGGCAAGAATGTGCTCCAGCCCGTGGAGCGGATGGTCGGACACATAGAGCCCGAGCATTTCCCGCTCGAAGGCAAGCTTGGTCTGCTTGTCCCAGTCCGGCAGGTCGGGCACGGTCTGCTGTGCCATCCCCGCCGGTGCATCCCCCGCATCGCCGAACGCGCCGAACAGATCGTCCTGACCGTTGGCCTGGTTGCGCTTGATGTCGATCACCTGATCGACGGCATTCTCGAAGATCTCCATCAACGCGCGTCGGGGGTGGCCCAGCGAGTCGAAGGCACCCGCCTTGATGAGGGACTCGATCAGCCGCTTGTTGCAGGCCTGCAGGGGAATCTTGTCCAGGAAGTCGTGGAAACTCGTCGCTTTGCCGAGTTCTTCACGTTCCTTGAGCATCAGTCCCACCACCGCACCGCCGACATTGCGGACCGCGGACAGGCCGAAGCGGATATCGCGGCCAACCGGGGTGAAGTTGATCGCGGACTCGTTGACATCGGGCGGCAACACCTTGATGCCCATGTGCCGGCACTCTCCCAGATAAATCGCCATCTTGTCCTTGTCGTCCTTCACCGACGTCAGGAGTGCGGCCATGTATTCCGTGGGATAGTTGGCCTTCAGATAGGCCGTCCAATAGGACACCAGCCCATAGGCGGCCGTGTGGGCCTTGTTGAACGCATAGTCGGAGAAGGGCACGAGCACGCCCCACAGCGCCGAAATCGAGGCCGGATTGAACCCGTTGGCCTTCATTCCGGCTTCGAAGTTCACATATTCCGCGTCCAGGACTTCGCGCTTCTTCTTGCCCATGGCGCGCCGCAACAGATCTGCGTTCCCAAGCGTATAGCCCGCGAGCTGCTGGGCGATCGCCATGACCTGTTCCTGATAGATCACCAGGCCATAGGTGGTGCCGAGAATGGGGTCGAGAGCCTCGACCATTTCTTTCTGGAGCTTCCCCTTGAGCTGGGGGTCGAGCGGAATCAGCTCCTGTTTGCCGTTCTTGCGCAGGGCGAAGTTGGTGTGGGCGTTGACGCCCATGGGGCCGGGGCGATAGAGCGCGAGCGCAGCCGAGATGTCCTCGAAGTTGTCCGGCTGCATCAGCCGCAGCAGGCTTCGCATGCCACCACCGTCGAGCTGGAACACACCCAGGGTGTCACCGCGGCCGAGCAACTCATAGGTCGCCGGATCCGTCATGTCCTTGCTGAGCGCCTCAAGGTCGATGTCGAGCCCCTGGTTGAGCTTCACGTTGGCCAGGGCATCATCGAGGATCGTCAGGTTGCGCAACCCCAGGAAGTCCATCTTGACCAGACCGAGGGTCTCGCAGGTCGGATAGTCGAACTGGGTGATGATGGCTCCGTCGGCCTCGCGTTTCATCACCGGAATGATGTCCTCGAGAGGCTCGGACGACATGATGACGCCGGCCGCGTGCACTCCCCACTGGCGTTTCAGGCCCTCGATGCCGATCCCGGTGTCGACGACTTCCTTGATTTCGGCATCGGATTCATAGAGCTCACGGAACTCCTGGCCCTCGGTGAAGCGCTTGTGCTCCGGATTGAACAGATCCTTGAGGGGAATGTCCTTGCCCATCACTGCCGGCGGCATGGCCTTGGTGATCTTTTCTCCCATGGAGAACGGTTTGCCGAGCAGTCGTGCCGAGTCCTTCACGGCCTGTTTGGCCTTGATGGTGCCATAAGTGACGATCTGGCAGACGCGGTCATCGCCATATTTCTCGGTCACATAGTGAATGACCTCGCCGCGTCGACGCTCGTCGAAATCGATGTCGAAGTCCGGCATCGACATGCGCTCAGGATTCAGAAAGCGCTCGAAGATGAGTCCGTGCGGAATGGGGTCGAGGTCAGTGATCTGCATCGCATAGGCACACATCGAACCCGCGCCCGAGCCGCGACCGGGACCAACCCGAATCCCCTGTTGCTTGGCCCAGCGGATGAAGTCCGAGACGACCAGGAAATAGCCTGCATAGCCCTTGGCGGTGATGACCTCGATCTCGTATTCGGCCTGCTTGGTCGCATAGTCGGGAACATTGTTGTCGAATCGGCGCAGCAGTCCAGTGCGGACTTCCTCGACGAACCAGGTTTCCTCGGTGTGGCCATCGGGCACAGGGAATTTGGGCATGTAGCGCCCTTCCCCCTCCGTGAAGGAGATATTGCACCGTTCGGCGATCTCGAGCGTGCTGTTGCAGGCCTCGGGGATCTCTGCGAACAGTTTGCGCATCTCCATGGCCGACTTCAGGTAATAGCCGTTGCCGTCGAACTTGAACCGGCCCGGTTGATGCTTGTGGGAGCCGGAGGCGACGCACAGCAGATTGTCGTGGGCCTCCGCGTCCTCCGGGTTGACGTAGTGCGAGTCGTTGGTCGCGACCAGCGGCAGCTTGAGTTCTCTGGCCAATCGGAGCAGGTCGTGGCGGATGCGGGTCTCGATCTCCAACCCATGGTCCATGACTTCGCAATAGAAGTTGCCGGGGCCGAAGATGTCGCGGAATTCCCCCGCCGCCTCGACCGCTTCGCGATATTTCCCGAGGCGCAGATAGGTCTGGATTTCCCCCGAAGGACATCCGGTGGTCGCGATCAGGCCGCGCCCGAATTGATTGAGCAGGTCCCGATCCGCGCGGGGCTTGTAGAAGAAGCCCTCCTTTGAGGACCGCGAGCTGAGCCGGAACAGGTTGTGCATGGCGGTGTTGTCGGGTGCCCACATCGTCATGTGGGTGTACGCCCCCTTGGCTGCCACGTCGTCTCCGGTGCCGTCACCGAATTGCACGCGCTTGCGTTCCTGACGCTTGCCGTGACCGGGCACCAGATAGGCCTCCAAGCCGATGATCGGCTTGACCCCTGTGCCCTGGGATTTCTTGTAGAACTCGTAGGCACCGAACAGGTTCCCGTGGTCGGTCACTGCGATCGCGGGCATCCCCATCTCGGCTGCGCGGGTGAAGATGTCCGGGACCCGCGCGGCGCCGTCGAGCATGGAGAATTCCGAATGCACGTGGAGGTGCACGAAGCCATCCTTCTCGTACATCCCTGCGCGACCTCCCTCGTTTCGACCAGAAGCACCCAGCCTAGACGCTGGGTCCGACCGTCAGGGCGACCGAGACGGCGAGGCGAGCCGGCGTCGGTCGTGCCCGTCAGCCGGCCCAGATTTCCCTGCCATCGGGATTGAGCCCCCGCAACGACCGCGGCTCCTCCGCGAGGTCCTCGCTCGGCACGACACCCAGCCACAGGCTGGAGGATCCACTGACCGGCGACGTTCGCAGGCTGACCCAGCCGACCCGCTGTTCGGCCTGCAGCACGGCCGTCTGCGGTCCGGATGGCGCCAGCAGCACCGCCCATTCGCGGTTCGTTTCGTCGGGCACCCGCATCAGTCGCTGGGTCCGGGGGGCGCACTTGATCACACGGGCGTCACCGCTGCGCACCAGACACCACCTCTGGGGCTGGACGACCAATTGCCGGCCGGGGATAACGTCCGGATTGTCCGTCGACAGCGCGCCCTGTTCTGCCCTGGGGGGCGCGCTGGCCGCTGATGGCTCCGGATCCTGGACAATTGCCTGCCGACCCGCTGCCCCGATGATCGCCTGCACGATCAAGGCCAGGCCGAATCCCGCGACGAGCACGAGAGCCGCCGCCACCGCGGTGAATCGTGCGCGCTCCATGGTTCGACGTCGCTTGGCAGCCGCAATGATCGTGGGCGCGTCCAGCGGACGTGGGGTCCCGTGCCGCAACGCTGCTCGGAGGCGTTCTTCGCTGGTCATCGCTCCTCCCGCACTTTCGCCGAGTGAACACGAAGGCGAGCCAGCGCCCTGTTGCAGGCGCTCTTCACCGTCCCCGGCTTGATCCCCAATTCCATGGCGGTGTCGTCCACGGACAGATCCTCCAGATAGCGCAGCACCACCACTGCCCGTTCGCGGGGGGTGAGCTCGGCGAGCACGCGGCGCAGCGCGATCCGGTCGATCAGCTGCTCCAGCTCGCTCTCCGGCAGAGAGCCACCGGGAAAGGACAGCACCGTGCGACTCTCGCCTATCTCGGTCGCCACCTCCCGCCAGGGCTGCCGGCGCAACCGGTCATTGTTGAGGTTGATGAGCATGCGCCGGACATAGGCATAGCAGTCGTCCGCTTGACAAACTTTGCCCCATCTCAGGTAAGCCTTCTCCAGGACCGACTGGATCAGGTCTTCGGCTGCTTGAACATCGCAACACAAGTGGCGGGCGAGCAGAAGCAGCCGCGCGGAGCTCTGCGCGACGAACTCCGTGAAGTGCGCATCCCGTTCAGCCCGGTGCATGTGGCGGCCGGCCCCTTCCCCCGATTGCCTCCACCTATAAGGATTTTGGAGGTTTTTTAACCTTCCGTTTCCGGAAGGGCTCGTACTGAGGCGTACCCTAGCCGCTATCCCACCTCGAGCGCATCGAAGCATCAGCCGTGGGCAGCCGTTCTGCCGTAGTCTCACCTCCTATGCGTGCCCTCCTCGAGCACCCCAAGGACTGGCCGAACGGTGCGGCCGGGATGTCAATCCATGAAATTACTGAGAGAACTTGGACACTGTTGGCGGACTTTGCCACACCGATGTGTTCACTGTCGGAGAAGGAGCTCGCCCACAACGCGTCGGCGGTCGCCCGGTGGTGTGCCGAACGGGGAGTTGACCTCGCCCCGCATGGCAAGACGACGATGTCCCCGGAGCTGATCAATCGCCAGCTTGCCCACGGCGCATGGGCGATCACGGCCGCCACCCCGTGGCAGGCCGAGCGGATGGTGGACTGGGGAGTCCCCCGCATCGTGCTGGCCAATGTCTGCGCCGATCCCGGACCGCTCGCGCACCTGCTCACCAGAGACGTGGAGGTGGTGACGTTCGTCCCGAGTCCGTACGCCGCACTGCCGCCGCGGTCCCGGCAGGTTCCCGGCTGCCGGTTCTCATTGAAGTCGGGAGCCCGGGCGGACGCTGCGGAGTCCGCAGCGTCCCGGAGGGTCTCGCGCTGGCGGCCGTGCTGGTCGGTGAGCCGCGGTTGGAACTGGCCGGGGTGGCGGCATTCGAGGGCACGGTGACAGGTCGGGACGCTGACACGGTGGCCGCCGTTCGGGAACACATCGACATGGTCCGCCGGCTGGCCCGGGGGTTGGTGGACGTGCACGCCTTCGATCCTGCTCGCCCGCTGATTCTGTCCGCAGGTGGATCGATGTACCCCGATCTCGTCGTCGAGGGCCTGCGCGGCGATCTGGACCATCCCGCACGAATCGTGCTGCGCTCGGGGTGTTCGCTGGTGCACGACCACGGGCTCTATGGGGAATCCGCGCGCGGACCGGCCGTCCGCCCGGCCATGCGGGTGTGGTCGCGGGTCCTGTCGGTCCCCGAACCGGGCTGGGCGATCATCGACGCCGGCAAACGCGACCTCACCGCTGATCCGCCGGCCCGGGTGCTGAGCGTACGCCGCCACCCCGGCGACAGTCCCCGCCCGCTCGACCTGGTCGTCGACCACCACAACGACCAGCACGGCTATGTCCGTTGCGTCGGAGCGGATCTGGCCGTCGGGGACATCCTGGAGCTCGGCATCTCGCACCCCTGTCTGACGTTCGACCGGTGGAGCCATATCCCGCTGGTGGACGAAGAGTTGCGCGTGATCGGCGCGGTGCGAACCTGCTTCTGACGCTCAGATCCAGCTGGGTGTCGGAGGATTCTCGGCAGGAGCAGAAGAAGGAACAGCACGCTCCAACCGTCGGACTGACCCTGCCAGAAACGACCGTCGTTGTTGGTCATCGCACTCCCCCGATCCCCGAATGCACCGCGAGCCTGGTGAGCCATCCGTTCAGATCACGAGGGGACGCTCGGTCGGTCCGATCGGGCGGGGCAACTTGGTGTCTCCGGTGAGGTGATGATCCACGGCCGCCGCACAGGAACGTCCCTCCGCGATGGCCCACACGATGAGGGACTGACCGCGCCCGGCGTCCCCGCACACGAACACCCCGGGTTTCGAGGTCTCGTAATGCTCGTCGCGGGCGATATTGCCGCGGGCATCGAGCTCGAGGCCGAACTGGTCGACCAATCCGTTGGTTTCCGGGCCGGTGAATCCCATGGCCAACAACACGAGCTGGGCGGGCAGCTCCCGTTCGCTGCCCGCGACCGGCCGGACCGTGCCGTCCGTGAGCTCGACCTCGACCAGCTTCAGCGCCGCCACTCCTCCGGTCCCGTCATCGACGAACTCCGTCGTGGAGACGGCATAGACCCGGTCGCCGCCCTCCTCGTGGGCGGAGCTGATCCGATAGATCATCGGATAGGTCGGCCAGGGCTGGTTGTCGGGCCGGGATTCGGTCGGCCTCGGCAGGATTTCCAGTTGGGTGATCGACCGTGCGCCCTGCCGGATCGAGGTGCCGAGACAGTCCGCGCCGGTGTCACCGCCACCGATGATCACCACGTCCTTGCCGGTGGCCAGGATCTGGTCGGCCACCTCCTGACCGAGCGCCGCTCGGTTCGCCTGCGGCAGGAACTCCATTGCCTGGTGGATGCCCCGCAGGTCCCGTCCCGGCACGGGCAGTTCGCGCGGCACCGTCGAGCCGATCGCCAGGACGATCGCGTCGTACCGGTCAACCAGCTCATCGGCGGTGATGTCGATCCCCACATTGACCCCGGACCGGAAGATCGTCCCCTCGTTGCGCATCTGGCGCAGGCGCCGGTCGAGGACGGATTTCTCCATCTTGAATTCGGGGATCCCATAGCGCAGCAGGCCGCCGGGAGCATCGGCGCGCTCATAGACCGCGACCGTGTGCCCCTCGCGGGTGAGCTGCTGGGCGGCCGCCAGCCCGGCCGGGCCCGACCCGATCACGGCCACGGTCCTGTTGGTGTGCCATTGCGGCAGTTGGGCCTTCACCGCACGGTTGTCCCAGCCGCGGTCGATGATCGCGACCTCGACGTTCTTGATCGTCACCGGATCCTGCGAAATGCCCAGAACACAGGCGGTCTCGCAGGGCGCCGGACACAGCCGGCCGGTGAACTCCGGGAAGTTGTTGGTGGCGTGCAGGCGGTCCAGCGCATCGCTCCAGTCGTTCCGATAGACCAGATCGTTCCACTCCGGAATCAGATTGCCCAGGGGGCAGCCGGAGTGACAGAACGGGATGCCGCAGTCCATGCAGCGGCTCGCCTGGTCGGCGATGATCGGCAGCAGCGCCTTCCCGGGCCCGCCGGGATAGACCTCCTGCCAATCGTTGATGCGCTCGTCCACCGGACGGCGCTCGGCGACCAAGCGGTCGTGCTTCATGAATCCTCGCGGATCAGCCATGCTCGGGTTCCTTTGCTCTCGTCGGTGGTCAGGCGGTGACCGCCGCCATCATGCGGCGATCGGTTTCATCGGTGTCGAGGCCGTCGCGCTCCGCGGTGGCGCGCGCGGAGAGCACCTTGGCGTACTCCCTCGGGAGCACCTTGGTGAACGTCCCCGCGATGTCGCCCGCGAGCAGTTCAGCCGCGAGCGTCGAGTGCGTCTCCCGCTCGTAGCGGGTCAGCAGGTCGGTGATCGTGGCCACGTCGTCCCCGGTGAGTCCGACGATGTCGACCATCTCCGGGTTGAGGTTCTCGGGGCGGAGGTCGCGGACGTACGCGACCCCACCCGACATGCCGGCCGCGAAGTTGCGCCCGGTGCCACCGAGAATCAGCACCCGGCCGCCGGTCATGTATTCACAGCCGTGGTCCCCGACCCCCTCCACCACCGCGGTGGCGCCGGAGTTGCGGACACAGAACCGCTCACCCACGAGCCCGCGCAGGAAGATCTCGCCCGACGTCGCGCCATAGCCGATCACGTTGCCGGCGATGATCTGCTCCCGGGGGGAGAATTGGACGCCATCGGGCGTGGTGATCAAGAGCCGTCCACCGGACAGACCCTTGCCGACGTAGTCGTTGGAGTCGCCGACCAGCCGTAGGGTCACCCCGCGCGGGAGGAACGCACCGAAGCTCTGCCCGGCGGAGCCCCGCAGGGTGATGTCGATGGTGTCGTCCGCGAAGCCCGCGCCCCCGGTCGCCTTGGTCACCTCGTGGCCGAGGATGGTGCCGACGGTGCGGTGGATGTTGCGTACGCCCACCTCCCCCGTCACGCGCACCCCGCGCTCGAGGGCCGGGGCCGCGAGCGGGATCAGCTCGGTGCGGTCCAGCGAGGCGTCGAGACCGTGGTCCTGGGTGGTGGTGTTGCGCAGGGGCGACGTCGTGGCAAACCCGCCGGTCGCCCGGTGGAGGATGGGGCTGAGATCGAGCCCGTGTGCTTTCCAGTACGCCTCAGCGGCGCGCGTCTGCAACAGGTCGACCCGGCCGACGGCCTCGTCCAGCGTCCGGAAGCCGAGCGCGGCGAGGTGTTCCCGGACCTCCTCGGCGATGTACTCGAAGAAGTTGACCACGAACTCCGGTTTGCCCGAATAGCGTTCGCGCAACACCGGGTTCTGCGTCGCGACGCCCACCGGACAGGTGTCGAGGTGGCAGACCCGCATCATGATGCAACCGGACACGACGAGCGGTGCCGTGGCAAACCCGAATTCCTCGGCCCCGAGCAGTGCCCCGATGATCACATCGCGACCGGTCTTGAGCTGACCGTCGACCTGCACCACGATCCGGTCCCGCAGACCGTTGATGAGCAGGGTCTGCTGGGCCTCGGCCAGGCCGAGTTCCCAGGGGCCGCCGGCGTGCTTGAGCGAGGTCAGCGGTGCTGCCCCGGTCCCACCGTCGTGTCCCGAGATGAGCACGACGTCGGCCTTGGCCTTGGACACCCCCGCGGCGACCGTGCCGACGCCCACTTCGGCGACCAGCTTCACGTGGATGCGGGCCGCGGGGTTGGCGCACTTCAGATCGTGGATGAGCTGCTTGAGGTCCTCGATCGAATAGATGTCGTGGTGCGGCGGTGGGGAGATGAGCCCGACCCCGGGAGTCGAGTGCCGGGTCTTCGCGACCCACGGATAGACCTTGTTGCCGGGCAGCTGGCCGCCCTCACCGGGCTTGGCGCCCTGGGCCATCTTGATCTGGATGTCGTCGGCGTTGGTCAGATAGTCCGACGTCACCCCGAAACGTCCCGAGGCGACCTGCTTGATCGCCGAGCGGCGACGCGGATCGTAGAGCCGGTCGGGATCCTCGCCGCCCTCACCGGTGTTCGACTTGCCGCCGAGCATGTTCATCGCGATCGCGAGGGTCTCGTGGGCCTCCTGGCTGATCGAGCCATAGGACATGGCGCCGGTGGAGAATCGCTTCACGATCTCGGAGACCGGCTCGACTTCCTCGATGGGGATCGGCGTCCGATCCGTGCTGAACTCGAGCAGCCCGCGCAGCGTCATCAACCGTTTGGACTGATCGTCGACGTGGGCGGTGTAGGTCTTGAAGATGTCATAGCGTCCCGCGCGCGTTGCGTGCTGGAGCCGGAACACGGTCTCGGGATCGAACAGGTGCGGCTCGCCTTCGCGGCGCCACTGATACTCCCCACCGACCTCGAGTTCCCGGTGCGGCAGCGGGATGCCGTCGGCCGGATAGGCCTTGAGGTGGCGCAGTCTGATCTCCTCGGCGATCTCGTCCAGCCCGAGCCCGCCGAGCTTGGAGGGAGTCCCGGTGAAATAGCGGTCGACCACTTCGTCCGACAACCCGAGGCACTCGAAGATCTGGGCGCCCGTATAGGACGCCACCGTCGACACCCCCATCTTGGACATCACCTTGAGCACACCCTTGCCTAGGGCCTTCTTCACATTGCCGAGCGCGGTCTCGGGTTCGACGCCGACATGGACGTCCTCACGCGCCAGATCCTCCACGCTCTCGAACACCAAATAGGGGTTGACCGCAGACGCCCCATAACCCAGGAGCGTGGCCACGTGATGCACCTCGCGGACATCACCGGCCTCCACCACCAATGCCGACCGGGTACGCGCCTTCTGCCGCACCAGATGGTGGTGCACGGCGGCCGTCAGCAGCAGCGAGGGAATCGGGGCCAGCTCGGCGTTGGAGTGCCGGTCGGACAGGATCACGGTCCGTGCCCCGTCGACGATGGCGCGATGGACCTCCTTGCAGATCCGGTCCAGCGCATGCCGCAGCCCCATGCCGCCGTCCTCGACGCGATAGAGACCCCGCACGGTGACGGGCGCGAAACCGGGCATGTCGCCACGACGGTTGAGAGTGACCAGCCTGGCGAACTCGTCGTTGTCCAGCACGGGGAACGGGATGACGATCCGTCGGCACGACGCGGGTCCGGGTGCGAGCAGGTTCTCCTCCTGGCCGATCGTGCCGGCCAGTGAGGTGACGAGCTCCTCCCGGATCGCATCGAGCGGCGGGTTCGTCACCTGCGCGAACAACTGGGAAAAATAGTCGAACAGCAGGCGGGGTCGTTGGCTGAGCGCCGCGACCGGTGAGTCGGTGCCCATCGAACCGATCGGCTCGGCCCCGGTGTTGGCCATCGGGGCAAGGATGAGCCGGAGCTCCTCCTCCGTGTATCCGAACACCTGTTGCCGGCGCGTGACCGAACTGTGGCCGTGCACGGTGTGCTCGCGCTCGGGCAGATCCTCGAGGTTGATGAGCCCACCGGCGAGCCATCCCCCATAGGGGTGTTCGGCAGCGAGCGCGTCCTTGATCTCGTCGTTGGGGACCACCCGGTGCTGGCCGAGATCGGCCAGAAACATCTGTCCCGGTTGCATCCGGCCCTTCTCCACGATCGTGCTCGGGTCGAGGTCCGGGAGCACCCCGGATTCCGAGGCCATCACGACCAGTCCGTCCTCGGTGATCCAATAGCGCCCGGGACGCAGCCCGTTGCGGTCCAGCACCGCACCGATGACGGTGCCGTCGGTGAAGCACACGCTCGCGGGGCCGTCCCAGGGCTCCATGAGGCACGAGTGGAAGCGATAGAAGTCCCGGCGCTTCGGGTCCATGTGCGGGTTGTTCTCCCACGCCTCCGGGATCATCATGAGCACCGCGTGCGGGAGCGTACGCCCACCCAGGTGCAGGAGCTCCAGCACCTCGTCGAAGGATGCGGAGTCGGACTGTTCGGGGTTGCAGATCGGGAACAGCCGCTCCAGATTGCCCGGGATCAGATCGGAGGCCAGCAGTTCCTCACGGGCCCGCATCCAGTTGCGGTTGCCCTTGACGGTGTTGATCTCGCCGTTGTGGGCGATCATCCGGAACGGATGGGCGAGCTCCCAGGCCGGGAACGTGTTGGTGGAGAAGCGTGAGTGCACCAGGGCCAGCGCACTCGCCACCCGCTCGTCGTGCAGATCCGGGAAGACCTCTTCGAGCTGATCGGTGGTGAGCATCCCCTTGTAGACCAGGGTCCTGGCCGACAGTGACGGAAAATAGACGCCCAGTTCATGTTCCGCACGCCGCCTCAAGCCATAGACGAGGCGGTCGAGGTGGATGCCGCTCTCACCGTCCGGACCGGCGACGACCACGTGGGCGATGTGCGGCATGACATCGCGGGAGACGGGGCTGAGGGTGGTCGAGTCGACCGGGAGGTCGCGCCAGCCGAGCACGTGGAGGTTCTCGCTGGCGGCGATCTTCTCGAGGGACTCGACGGCCCGCGTACGCTCGGCCTCCGCGGCCGGCAGGAAAGCGGCGCCCACGGCGTACGCTCCCGCCACCGGCAGCTCGAAATCGCAGACCGCGCGGAGGAAGGCGTCCGGGACCTGGATGAGGATGCCGGCCCCGTCACCCGCAGCGGTATCGGCGCCGGTCGCACCCCGGTGATCCAGGTTGCGCAGGGCCTCCAGTCCTTTGCGGACAATGTCGTGCTCGGGGATTCCACTCAGCTGCGCGACGAAGGCCACTCCGCACGCGTCGTGTTCGAACTGTGGGTCATAGAGGCCTTCGGACTGTGGGTCATAGAGGCCTTCGGACTGTGGGTCATAGAGGCCTTCGGCCAGTGGGTCATAGAGGCCTTCGGCACGACGGCGCAGCTGGCGGGCGTGTGACTCCTGGGTCATGGACTCTCCTGACGTGTTGTGCTGACACGGCACGGTGAGCCGAAGAGTGTGTGATGTTCCCCTCCACGGCGGGGAAACGCTGGAGACCGCCCCGGCCGGAGCAGCCCATCCAGTGACGATCAGTGGGTCGATCGCTCAAGTGGCGGAGCCCCGCCGGGTTCGGCCGGGTCCATGTTCTTGTCCCGAGCCGACCGCGCCCGCTCTGCGAGCGCAGCGCGACGATAGTAATAGAGACTGACCGCTGCCGCAGCAACGCACGCCAAAGAAATTGCGAACATCGGCTGCCACATGCCCTGTTCCTCGTCCAGGATGAGAAAAAATCCCAGCCCATAGACCAGCCTGAAGGCCACGGCCGATGCCCAGTGACCGAAACGCATGTTGGAGTGCAGGGTGGCCAGAAAGACGGAGACCGCGATGGTCATCCCGTAGTGGGCCGCCAGGAAGAGCAGCAGCCCCAGAGCGTCGCCGGTGCGGCCGAAGCGGTCGAGCACTCCCGCCCAGGCGGGCCACGCCCAGGTGCCCCACACGACACCGACGATGACGCCGGAGAGCACCACGCCGAACCTGCTGCGCAGACTCGGCTGCAGCACGGTGCGGAATCCGAATTCCTGGAGGGCAAGGCCGATCAGCATGCCGAGGGCAACCAGAAGGATGATCGTGAGGGAATCCCCCGGGAGCGCCAGCGGATGGGGGACGAGAGGCAGGTCGATGGGCTTCATCCGCCAGCGGAAGAACGTATAGAACTGCACGCACGACAAAACGATCGCGAGTGCGGTGGCGGCGGCCAGCACCACCCGGCGGACCACTTGGACGTTGAAGCCCAGCCCCGGAACCCACCGGGCGCCGAGCCCAAGGCGCCGGTTCAATGCGAGGACCGCGAGGCCGCCCGCCAGTGGCCCGAACGAGCCGAGGTCGAACACCCAATAGGCGATCGCGAAGTGATGGTGCAACCAGAAGCCGACAGCGGACACAGCGGCGGTGACCACGACGAAAACGGCCAGCAACACCCCGACCCGTTGCTTCACTTCCACTCCGGCTCCTCCCCTCGCTGCCCGTTCATCTTGGCTCATCCCGACCCCCGTTGTCGCGCAGGCGTCCCGTGCAGGAGGCGCTTATCGTTGCCGGGCGACCAACTCGACCAGGTCCTGGGACAACTGGTCGACGGGCACGTCGGAAGTCCACAGCAGCACCCCGCGGTCGTCCCGGTCGAAGCCGATGATCTGATCCCCGTGCATCAGCCCCCCGTCGTTGTCCGGGTGAATCGCCACGCCCAGGGACCCCGCGAGCTCCTGCACCTGATCCGGTGTGCCGGTGAGACCGACGAACTGTGGGTCGAACTCGTCCAGCCAGGCCCGCAGCCGTGCCCGGTGGTCGGGCGCGGGTTCCGGGGAGAGATCGACCACGAGAACCGTCACATCGTCGTGAACGTCCGTCGGCACCCGATCGAGCGCCGTGGCCAGCCCCATCAGTGTCCCGGCGCATCCGTGCGGACAGTCCGGATAACTGAAAAGGACGAGTGTGACCGGTCTGCTGGGGCTCTTGCGCAGGTTGAACCGCTGACCCGACGTGTCGCGGAACGTCTGATCCGGCAGGACGAAGGGCCTGTCCTGCCAGGCCCCGTGAAACCGCCACGACGGCTGCGGTGCCTTGGGCACCACGGCTCCGCCGGCACCGGACGCAGTGCAGGCCGTCACCAGCAACGCCCCCACCAGGGCCACGGCGATCAGGCAACGGCGCACCGGAACTCCCTCCGTCGTGCGCCCAGCCTAATCAGCGCGACCAAGCGCTCAACCGCGGACGCCGGCCGCCAGATCGTCGAGCACTTCCTGCAGGCCGGTGAGGTTGGTGGGATCCCCGGCGTCCTCCGCCGCGATCATCGTCCGCACCAACGCCGACCCGACGATGACGCCGTCGGCGAACTGCGCGATCTCACGTGCCTGCTTGCCGTTCGAGACGCCCAGGCCGATGCCCACCGGCACCTCCGGACGTAGTGCCCGGATGCGGCGGACAAGTTCGGGAGCCAGGTCGGACGACTCGTCCCGGGTCCCGGTGACGCCCATGACCGCGGTGGCATAGACCCATCCCCGGCAGGCGTCGACCGTGGCAGCGATCCGTTCGTCCGACGACGACGGGGCGACGAGGAAGATCCGGTCCAGACCGTGGGCGTCGGAGGCGACCATCCACTCGTCGGCCTCGTCCGGGGTCAGGTCCGGCGTGATCAGTCCGCAGCCACCGGCATTGGCCAGATCCCGGGAAAACCGGTCCGCGCCATAACGCTCGACCAGGTTCCAATAGGTCATGACGACGGCACGACCGCCGGCTTCGGTGACCGCTTCCGCGGCGGCGAAGGCGTCCTTGGTTCGCAATCCCCGGGCCAGTGCCGAGGTGCCCGTCCGCTGGATGACCGGCCCGTCCATGACCGGATCGGAATAGGGCAGGCCGATCTCCACCAGGTCACAGGAACGGGCCATCGCGCGGAGTGCATCGAGGGAGGTCGGCACGTCGGGATAGCCCACGTGCATGAAGCCGATCAGCGCGGCACGACCCTCGGCCTTCGCAGCCGTGAGCACGGCTCCGGACTTGCCCGTGTCGAAACTCATTCCATGTCACCTGTCGTCATGTCGGCGCTGCCGTCGAGCCCGAACCATTTGATTGCGGTCTCCACGTCCTTGTCACCGCGGCCCGAGAGGTTCACCAGGATGAGCGGCTCGGCGTCAGGATCCGTCTCGGCCACCCGCTGACCGATGCGCAGCGCCCCGGCCAGCGCGTGGGCGGATTCGATGGCCGGCATGATGCCCTCGGTCTGCGTCAGAAGTTTGAGCGCGTCCATTGCCTCGGCATCGGTGACCGGCTCATAGTGCGCACGGCCGGTGTCGGCCAACCACGCATGTTCCGGTCCCACACCCGGATAGTCGAGTCCGGCGGACACCGAGTGGGATTCCCTGGTCTGACCGTCCTCGTCCTGCAGGACGAAGGTGCGCATCCCGTGCAGCACACCCAGCTGTCCCTCGGTGATCGGCGCCGCGTGGCGTCCGGAGTCCAGCCCCTTGCCGCCGGCCTCGAAGCCGTAGAGCTCGACGCCCTTGTCCCCGATGAAGTCGGCGAAAATGCCGATTGCGTTCGAGCCACCCCCGACGCAGGCAGCCACGTAGTCGGGCAGGCTGCCATAACGGGCCTGCAGTTGATGCTTGGCCTCGGTGGAGATGATGCGCTGGAACTCGCGGACGATCAGCGGGAAGGGATGCGGCCCGCCGACCGAACCGATCAGATAGTGCGTGTCGTCGACCGTGGCCACCCAGTCCCGCAGCGCCTCGTTCATCGCATCCTTGAGGGTCTTCGAACCCGACCGGACGGCCACGACCTCCGCGCCGAGCATCTGCATGCGGGCGACGTTGAGGGCCTGCCGGTCCGTGTCCACCTGTCCCATGTAGACCCGGCACTCCATGCCGAACAACGCGGCCGCGGTCGCGGTCGCCACGCCGTGCTGACCGGCCCCGGTCTCCGCGATCAGGCGCGTCTTGCCCATGCGCTTGGTGAGGAGCGCCTGGCCGAGCACGTTGTTGATCTTGTGCGAGCCGGTGTGGTTGAGATCCTCGCGTTTGAGCACCACACGGGCATTGCCCGCGTGGGCGGAGAACCGCGGCACGTCGGTGATCGGGCTGGGCCGCCCGACATATTCGGTGTGCAGGCGCCCGAGCTCCGCAGCGAACTCGGAGTCGTGACGGGCCTCCTCGAACGCCTGCTCGAGCTGGGCCAGGGCGGCGTACAACGCCTCGGGCACGAACTTGCCACCGAACCGGTCGAAGTGACCAGCGGCGTCGGGCAACACTCGGGGTTCCACGATGTCTCCAGAAATGATTCGGGGGCGGTTGGCGACCGGTCAGCGACCGGCGGCGAGCATGGCGCGCACGGCATCGGCGGGATCAGCGCCGGTGACGAGTGCCTCGCCGACCAGAGCCACATCCGCGCCGGCCGCCGCGAACTCGGCGATGTCGGCCGCGGTGCGCACTCCGGACTCTGCCACCTTGATAACACCTTCCGGGATGTCAGCGGCCAAGCGGGCGAAATTTGAACGGTCAACCTCGAGTGTTTTCAGGTCGCGGTTGTTGACGCCCAGCACGTCGGCGCCGACCGCGAGAGCCCGCGCCACCTCTTCACGGGTGTGCGCCTCGACCAGAGCGGTGAGGCCGAGTTCCGTGGCGTACGCCAACAGATCCGCCAACTCCTTGTCATCGAGGGCCGCCACGATCAGCAGCACGAGGTCCGCGCCGTGGGCCCGGGCCTCGAGGATCTGATAGTCCGTGACCACGAAGTCCTTGCGCAGGACCGGCACATCGACACGGGCGCGCACTGCGACCAGGTCGTCGAGCGACCCGTGGAAGCGGCGCTCCTCGGTCAGGACCGAGATCGCGGAGGCCCCGCCCTCGGCATAGCTGGCGGCGAGGGCAGCAGGGTCGGTGATCGCGGCGAGCTGTCCCTTGGACGGGCTCGACCGCTTCACTTCGGCGATCAGCCGAACGCCCGGGGAACGAAAGTCGGCGCGGGGGTCACGGGGCGCAGGCAGAGCAGCAACGCGCTCGCTCAGCTGTGCAACGGACACGGCTTTCTGCCGTGCCGCCAGATCTTCCCGAACCCCGACGATGATGTCGTCGAGAACGGTCATCAGTCCTGCCCGAGACCCATCTTGTTCATCACGCCGCCCACGACCGGGGCCAGCGCAAAGACGATCCCGCCCACGATGGCGATCGGCACGTTGATCGACGGGAACTCACCCGAACCGGACAGGAAAGCGATGGTCAGGATGACCGCTCCGATGAGGGCCATGATCGAGCCCGTCCACGCCGCAGCGGTGCGGCCGTGGTGGATCTCCTTGACGGTGGTGCGGCGACGATTCATCGATCCCTCTCTCAGGCAGGCTCAAAGCAGCTTCGCGTCATTCTCGCCGATCAGGGCTGTTCCTGCCAGTCGGATCGCTATCGTGGTCCGCGTTTGTCTCCGTCGGGTCGAATCCGGCGTCCATCGCCTTCCAGACGTCAGCGGCATCGTCCTCGGCCACGGTGGCGGCGCGGGCGGCCCGGCGGGCGTACTTGTCCCGGCGTTCCGGCCAGCGCCCGGCACGGGCGAGGAGTACGCCCGAACCGGCCACCACGAGCACGCCACAGAGCAGATAGATCCAGCGAACCCCGGTCGCGGACGGTTCCTCTGCTCCGGGGGCGAGACCAGGGCCCGTCGACAGGTCGACCCCGCTGAGGGTCGCGGTGGCAGCGACAGCGATCATTCCGACGCCCAGGACCGTCAGCAGCCCCCCGAGCACCCGCTCGGCCCGGCGACCGGACAGTGCCGCGAGCCCGGTCCCGGCCGCCGCAGCTCCTGCGAGCACACCAGCGAGCGAACCGGTCGCCACGTTGCCGGTGACGCCCGCGGTCACCGCCGGATGGGTCCACCAGTTCTGGGTGGCGAGCAGCAGACCGATGAGGCCACCGGCTGTCAACAGCACGAAGGCAAGGCCGCGCTCCCGCGCCCCCGAAACCTTCCCGTCAGTCATGGGCACCGGTGTTTCGGCTCGTGAGATCGGTGAGGCCCTCGGCTGCGAGGACCGCCTTCAGCACCGCTGCCGCCTTGTTGCTGCACTCGGCGTCCTCGTTGGCCGGGACGGAATCCGCCACGATGCCGGCGCCCGCCTGCACGAACGCCGTGCCGTCCTTGATCAGCGTGCTGCGAATCGCGATCGCCGTGTCGGAGTCCCCGTTGAAGTCGAACCAACCGACGACACCCCCATAGACGCCCCGTCGGGTGCGTTCCAGTCGTTCGATGATCTCCATGGCCCGGACTTTCGGTGCGCCCGACAGCGTGCCCGCCGGGAAACAGGCCAGCGTCGCGTCGAGGGCGGTCCGTCCGGGTGCGAGCCGGCCGGTGACCGCGGCTTCCAGGTGCATGACGTGGGAATAGCGGCGTACTTTCATGAACTCCACCACCTCCACGCTCCCGGGGAGACAGACCCGGCCCAGATCGTTGCGACCCAGGTCGACGAGCATCAGGTGTTCCGCCCGCTCCTTCTCGTCCGCGAGCAGGTCGGCCTCGAGGGCGGCATCCTCCGCGGGATCGGCACCCCGGGGTCGGGTGCCGGCGATCGGATGGGTGATGGCCTTTCCGTCCCTGACCGTGACGAGCGCCTCGGGCGAGGAGCCCACGATGTCGAACCCGTCGAGCCGGACCAGGAACAGATAGGGGCTCGGATTCACCAGGCGCAGCCGGCGATAGACCTCGAAGGCGTCGGCGGCCCCGTGGATCTCGAAGCGCTGGGAGACCACGATCTGGAAGGCCTCCCCTGCCTCGATCTCGGCGATCGCGGCGCGCACGCACTCCTCGAACTCCGCGCTGGTGCACTGGCGCACGACAGCGTCGCGCTCCGCGGGCTCTGCCGTGCGGATGCGGGTCAGCGGCGCCACCGGGCGGGCCAGATCCGCGACCATCTGCTCGACCCGAGCGACGGCGTCCGCATAGGCCTGATCCACCCGCTCATCGGTCGCATCGAAGTTGATGGCGTTGGCGAGCAGCCACACCTCACCGGTTTCGTGATCGACCGCGGCCAAGTCGCTGACCAACAGCATCGCGAGTTCCGGAACCTGCAGATCGTCCACGGTGTTCTCGGGCAGCCGCTCGAGGCGTCGCACGATGTCATACCCCAGATAGCCGACGAACCCGGATGTCAGCGGCGGGAGGCCGGGTTGTGGTTCGCCGGAGATCAACAGGTCGAGCGACCGTTTCAGCGCGTCCAGTGGATCCCCGCCCTCCCCGGCGGCCGCGGGCAGTCCCACCGGGACATTGCCGTCCCAAACCGCCTGGCGCTCGCGACTCGTCAGCGTGGCCGCGGCACGGACGCCGATGAAGGACCACCGGGAGCGCACACCGTGTTCGACCGATTCCAACAGGAAGGTCCCCGGCCGGGACTGGGCAAGACGGTGGTAGAGGCTGACCGGCGTGTCCGCGTCGGCGATCACCCGGGTGGCGACGGTGATCACGCGCCGGTCGGTGGCGAGGGTCCGGAACTCCTCCAGGGACGGGGTGATGGTCGGGGTCACTGGGCAGCCTCCTCGGCGGTCTCATGAGTGGTTCCGGCGGAGTCCCCGGCGCGGCCAGAATCCTCGTCGGTGAACAGCAGGTGGGTGTCGAAGCAGCTCGTCGAGCCCAAGTGGCAGGCCGGTCCGGTCTGGTCCACCCTGACCAGCAGCGTGTCCCCGTCACAGTCGAGTCGGACCGTCCGGACCCGCTGGACGTGGCCGGATTCCTCGCCCTTCATCCACAGTTTGTTGCGGCTGCGGGACCAATAGGTGCCCCGGCCGGTCGTCAACGTGAGGTGGAGGGCCTCGTCGTTCATCCAGGCCATCATCAGCACCTGCCCGCTCGTCGCGTCCTGGACGACAGCGGGCACGAGGCCGTCAACGTTGCGTTTCAGGAGATCAGCCACGGATGCGGGCAATGTGGACCCGTCGGCGGGAGTGTTCCCGGCCGGAGTCCCGTGGTGTGGGGTCTGGTCGCTCTCGGTCACCGCGCCAGTCTGCCAGTCCCGGTGCGTGGCCCCGCGCCGCCGCTCGGATGCTCAGATGCTCAGATCGGTGGTGGCCAGGCGGGCCAGCGCGGCGTCATCCCCGACCAGTCGCACGTGACTGTGCGCCTGCCGACCATAGGCATAGAGCATCAGTTCGGACGGCTGACCGATGATCGTGACGATCTCCCCACCCGCCATGACGCGGACCGTATCGGGTTCTCCGGGGGCACCGTCCTCCTGTGGGCGTTCGAGGACAACCCCCACCTCGGCCCGTCGGAACAGCGCGCGGCCCATGAGTTTCATCCGCCGCCACATCCAGTCCTCGACCTCATCGGGGAGATTCCTGGGGTCGACCGGTGCGTCACCGGCGCGGCGTACATCCTCGTGATGGACGAAGAACTCGACCGTGTTCGCCTCTTCGTCCACACCGGGGAACGCAAAGACCGACAACCGGGCGGGTCCCCTGCGCACGCGGTCCACCAGCTCGGGGTAGGGCCAGCGCGCCTTGGTCTCGCTCATCCGCCGCTCCGTCAGTCCGGCGAGCGGTTTGGCCACGATGCCGGGGGCACCCAACGGGTCGGTCTCCCGGATCCACAGATGGGCGGCGAGATCGTGCGTGGTCCAGTCACCGCACAGGGTCGGGGCATCGGGGCCGGCCTGTTCCAGCGCATCGCACAGCTCAGCACGTTCGGACTTCGCGAATCTCACATTCGGCAGACTACACAGGCCGGACCGGGCCGCGGGACCCGTCAGGCCTTCGGCAACCGGTCATACAGTCTGTTGCTGAACTCCGCGAGGTCCTCGATCGGCATCTCCGGCTCGACGGCGATCGTCACCAGGTAGCCGCCCCGCAGGAGCGCCACGCACTGCCCTTGCCGATCGATCCAGCCACAGCTGAAGCGGTCGAACCGGGCCAGGTCCCGCAGTCCGACCGCGGCATCGTAGTCGGCGAGCGAGGTGACTCTGCCCTCTTCGACGACCACGCGGATCGGGTCCGCCCCACCGCTGGTCACATAGTCGACATTGTGGTGTTGACCGTGCGGCAGGAGCGGCCCGTCGGACGGTGCCTGCCGGTGTGTCCCCACGGTCCGGGGCAGCTGCAACCCCTCGAGCGGTATGGCGAAGAGGTTCGCAGGCGGCCGGCTGGCGATCCGGCCGGCCTCCGTCGTGTCGGTCGTCTGCCGGACGCTGACGACCGCGACGGGCACGAGCAACAGGACCAGCGTCGCGAGCAGCCAGCGGTAGCCGAGCGCATCGGGCGGCCGTTGCGCGTCTTCCTCAACGTCGGGATCTGCGCCCGGCCGCGGCCCCATGAGTGCCATGGACCGGCCTCAGGTCAGCTTCTCGAGGATCAGCTCACGCACCCGGGCGGCGTCCGCCTGCCCCTTCATCTCCTTCATCACCGCACCGATGAGGGCCCCGGCCGCCTGCACCCTGCCGCCGCGGATCCGCTCCGCGACGTCCGGGTTGGCTGCGATCGCCGCGTCCACGGCAGCGGACAGTGCACCGTCGTCGGAGACCACGACCAGCCCGCGTTGCTCGACGACCTCCCGCGGGGTGCCCTCCCCGGCCAGCACACCATCGAACACCTGACGCGCGAGCTTGTCGTTGATCAGCCCCTCATCGACCAGCGCCTGGACCTCCGCGACCTGCGCCGGCGTGACGCCGAGGTCCTCGGGCGCGACTCCGGCCTCGTTCGCGCGCCGCGCGAGCTCGGACAGCCACCATTTGCGCGCCGCCTGCGGGGCACAGCCCGCGCGTACGGTCTCGTCCACCAGATCCACCGCATCCGCCGCGACGACATCGCCGAACTCGCGGTCGGAGAAGCCCCACTCCCCCGCCAGCCGCTGGAGGCGCTGCGCCGGGGGCTCGGGCAGATTGGCCCGGAGCTCCTCGACCCACGCGCGGCTCGGGGCGACCGGCACCAGGTCGGGCTCGGGGAAATAGCGATAGTCCTCCGCCGTCTCCTTGGGGCGCCCCGCGGTCGTGCTCTGGGTGTCCTCGTGCCAGTGGCGGGTCTCCTGGGTGACCGTCCCGCCGGCGTCCAGAACCGCGGCCTGGCGCATGATCTCGTGCCGCACCGCACCCTCGACCGACCGCAGCGAGTTCACGTTCTTGGTCTCGGTGCGGGTGCCGAACTCTGCCGCCGGATCGGGACGCAGCGAGACGTTCGCGTCGCAGCGCACGTTGCCGCGCTCCATCCGGGCGTCGGAGACGTCGAGCGCCTTCATCAGATCGCGGATCGCCCCGACATAGGCCTTGGCCACCTCGGGTGCCTTGGCCCCCGCGCCCTCGATGGGACGGGTGACGATTTCGATGAGGGGTACGCCGCAGCGGTTGTAGTCCAGCAGCGAATAGTCGGCCCCGTGGATGCGCCCGGTCGAACCGCCCACGTGGGTCGACTTGCCGGTGTCCTCCTCCATGTGGGCCCGCTCGATCTCGACCCGGAAGGTCTCCCCATCGACATCGACGTCGATCCAGCCGTCGAACGCGATCGGTTCGTCGTATTGCGAGATCTGATAGTTCTTCGGCATGTCCGGATAGAAATAGTTCTTCCGGGAGAACCGGCACCACTCCGCGATGTCGCAGTTGAGCGCGAGTCCGATCCGGACCGCCGACTCGATGGCCTTCGCATTCGCCACCGGCATCGAACCGGGCAGCCCCAGACACACGGGGCAGGTCTGCGTGTTGGGCTCCGCCCCGAACTCCGTCGAGCACCCGCAGAACATCTTGGACGCCGTGTTCAGCTCGACGTGCACCTCGAGGCCGAGCACCGGGTCATAACGATTGATCGCGTCGTCGAAGTCGACGATCTCGTGCGCCGCCGTGGTCATGCGAGGCTCCCTTCGAGGGTGGGGATGCGGTCGAGCAGGGCACCGTCCCAGGTCTGCTGCAACGAACGCTCCAGCGCGGCGCCGACACGATAGAGCCGGTCGTCCTTCATCGCCGGCGCCATCACGTGGAAGCCCACGGGCAGCCCGTCCTCGGGTGACAGACCGGCCGGGAACGAGGCCGAGGCGTTGCCGGCCAGGTTGGAGGGGATGGTGCAGAGGTCGTTCTTGTACATCGCCAGCGGATCGTGGATCCGCTCCCCCAGCCTGAACGCTGTCGTCGGTGTGGTCGGGGAGACCAGCACGTCGGCCTGCGTGAAGGCGTTGTCGAAGTCCCGCTGGATGAGCGTGCGCACTTTCTGCGCCGAGCCATAGAACGCGTCGTAGTAGCCGGCCGACAGCGCATAGGTGCCGATGATGATGCGCCGCTTGACCTCATCGCCGAAGCCCTCACCGCGGGTGAAGCTCATGACGTCCTCCGCCGACCGGGCACCGTCGTCGCCGGCGCGCAGGCCGTAGCGCATCGCGTCGAAGCGGGCGAGGTTCGACGAGGCCTCCGCGGGGTGGATCAGATAATAGGCAGCCAGCGCATAGTCGAAGTGCGGACAGGAGACCTCCACCACGTCGGCACCCAGGGACTCCAGGCGCGCGACGGTCTCGGCGAACACCTGCTCGACCCCCGCCGCGTACCCCTCACCGCCCAACTCCTGCACCACACCGATCCGCAGGCCGGACACGTCACCGGAACGGGCCGCCCCAACAACGTCGGGCACGGGGGCGTTGATGGAGGTCGCGTCGCGCGGGTCGTGGCCACCGATCACCCGGTGCAGGAGCGCCGCATCGAGCACGGAGCGCGCACAGGGCCCGGGCTGATCCAGGGACGAGGCCAGCGCGATCTGGCCATAGCGGGACGTGCCACCATAGGTCGGCTTGACCCCGACGGTGCCGGTCACCGCGCCCGGCTGGCGGATCGATCCCCCGGTGTCCGAACCGATCGCCAGAGGCGCCTCGAAGGCGGCCAGCGCAGCGGCCGAGCCACCACCCGAACCACCCGGAATCCGGTCGAGGGCCCAAGGATTGCGGGTGGGGCCGAAGGCGGAGTTCTCCGTCGACGAGCCCATCGCGAACTCGTCCAGGTTGGTCTTGCCGAGGATGACGATGTCGGCGTCGAGAAGGCGCTGGGTAACCGTCGCGTTGTAGGGCGACACCCACCCCTCCAGCATTCTCGACCCGGCCGTGGTCGGCCCCACGGTCCAGTTGAAAACATCCTTGAGCGCAAGAGGTACGCCGGCCAGCGGCCCCAGTTCGTCCCCCGCGGCGCGCTTGGCATCCACACGGCGCGCGGCGGCGAGCGCCTCGTCGGCGGCCACGTGCACGAACGCGTTGACCGCCGGGTCGACGGCCGCGATCTGATCGAGGTGCGCCTGCGTGATCTCCTCGGCGGACCGTTCCCCGGAGGCGATCTGTCCGGCGAGCTCGACGGCGCTGGCGCGCAGGATGTCGCGGCTCATGCTTCCTCCCCCAGGATCCGCGGGACGCGGAAACGATCGTCCTCGGTGGACGGGGCCATGCCGAGGGCGGCCTCCCGCGGGAGTGACGGCTCGAGTTCGTCCGGGCGGAAGACGTTGGTGAGCGGCTCGGGGTGGGATGTGGGCGGCACGTCCGTCGTGTCCAGTTCGGACACCTGCGCCATCGATTCCAGAATCACCTCCAACTGAGGTGCCAAGCGGGCGAGTTCGTCCTCGCTCAGCGCGATCCGGGCCAGCTGTCCCAGCTTGGCCACCTCCGACACCGTCAATGCCACGTCCGTCTCCTTCGCCAATCCGCCACCGGCCGCGGTCGGTCCCGGCGGCACGCGCGCCCATCGTAGTGGTGCGGCCGCCACCGATCACCGCACCGGACGGGCCAGTCTCGAACGGGACGTTACAACCGCGTGTCAGTCGCGAGGCACGCGTGGGATTGCCTGGCTTGTCAGCCGGGCGTGGGTCAAGATGGCAGCGTGTTTCTGATCAGAGTGTCGTTGCCGGACCGCCCCGGCTCGTTGGGGGCTGTCGCCAGCGCGCTCGGAAACGCCGGCGCCGACATCCAATCCGTCGCGATTGTGGGCCGCGAACACGGTCGGGTCGTCGACGACTTCCTCGTGGACCTGCCGATCGGGATGATGCCGGACTCCGCGGTGAGTGCCTGCACCAGCAACGACGACGTCAAGGTGCTGTGGTGCTCGCGCTATCCCGGCGGCGCAGGGTTGGAGTCGGATGTCGAGGTGCTCGAACGCATGCTCGCCGACCCCGACAACGCAGCGGAGATCCTCACCGAGGCAGCTCCCCCGGTCTTCCATTGCCACTGGGCCGTCCTCGTCGACGTCACCGCCCTGCAGGTGGTCCACTCGACGCCGCTGGCACCCGACCTCGATGGTGCCGCGCTGGAGAAGGTCGGCCCTCTCGACCGGTGCCGCACCACCGATCTCGCTGCCGGGTGGGTGCCCGAGTGGGTCGAGACCGTGATCGCCATCGTTCCGGTCGACGCGCATCGGACGCTGATCGCCGGTCGTCACGGTGGCCCGGATTTCCTGGCTGCCGAAATGGCGCGCCTGCGCTACCTGGCCGCGCTGATCCCGGTTGGCACAACGGACCGGGACGATATGATGTGAAACCCGCCACAGTGGACGGCTCGTAGTCCGGCAATAGCCCAGCGATCGAAAGGCCAGACCCACGGAATTCACTCGATTGGCAGGAATCGGGGTCGTCACCGGCGAGCTTGATCGCGCTGCCGAACACTACGCTCGGCTGCTTGATGTGGGCGAATGGACCGTTGACGATTTCTCCGACGACCGTCTGTCCGACATGGTGTCGCACGGTCGCCGGACGTCCGGGACGTTTCGGACCGCATTCGGAGAGACCCCGTTCGATCCCGATCGACCGGGCCCGATGGGCGCAGAGGCCCGCTCGATCCCGTTCGAACTCGTTCAGCCCACTGGCGGGGAGACCCCCTTCAACGAGTTCCTGCTGTCGATCGGCGAAGGCATCGCCTTTCTGACCCTGGAAACCGCCGCGAGCGACGCCACGATCGAGCAACACTTCGGCGACCTCAACATTCCCCGGGCCTCATCGATGACGATCGACGGCAGCACCGCCCGCACCTTCTGGGACACCCGCGCCAGGCTGGGCGGCTATCTTCTGGAGGTCGTCAACCAACCCCGACCGGCCACCGGGACAGTGCGCATCATCGATGGGGCGTCGTCCCGAAATGGTCACCGCGCCCTGCCCGTCACCGGCATCAATCATTTCGGGGTGATTGTCGATGACCTGATGACCTCCCTGGAGGACTATCGGGCGATCCTCGGCATCCAGAAATTCGACGTCAAGACATGGCAGGCGGAGCACGGCCGGTTGGACGCCCCCTACTATCGCGACCACAACCCCGTTGCCCACGGCTACTTCACGGCACAGGGATTTGCCGGCGATTTCGGCTTCGAGGTGATCCAGGTCAAATACGGCCCGAGTCACTACAACCGCGAGTTCACTGATCAACGCGGGCCGGGCATCCACCACGTGTTCCCCTATCTCACGTTCGACAGCAGTGATTGGGACCAATCGGTGGAGGCCATGACAGCGCTGGGGGCTCCCCTGTGCATGGGCTCCGACCTGCGCGCCGGTGCGGCTGAGTACGGCTATTTCGACACGTTCGACACGCTCGGGGGTTTCCTCATCGAAGGGGTGATCCGGCGCTCCACCGCCGAACCCAAGTACATGGCTCCCGACTGGACCGTTGATTTCACCACGAAGATCACGGAGGCCTGACGTGCTGCGAGTCCTGCATGAATTCGCCATCCCGGATCCAGGTGCGGAAACGTCGGACACCGCGGCAGACATCACAGCCGAGACCGCCCGCATGCGGTCAGAGCCCGGCTGTGTGACGGCCGAGCTCTACCGCATGCTGGAGCCGGCGCACGTTCCGGATCATGCCCTCACGTCCGTCTGGGCGAGCGAGCCCGACTATTGGCGCTTCTGGGAAAAGGTGCTCAAGGGCAGCTATCCAGCACTCAACGCACTCCTCACCGACGACGAGGCCGCGACCGAGTTCTATGCGCGGTCCGCTTTCAAACTCATTGACGGCGTCTGGGGCCCGGAAGACCTCGTCGGCGAACGCCGAATCTTCTGGCCGGCACGTGGTCCGGTGCGCATCATCATCGAGACGGCCGTCGAGGCAACCGATGCGATGTACGCAAAGATCGCCGCGGAGATGGCCGAGACTCGGCGCGAGGACGGCTGCCAGACCTACGGGTGGTACGAGAACGTCGAGCTCAAGGGGCATCTGTTGCTGCTCGAAGTGTGGGCTGATCAGGTGCAATACGACCGGCACTGGCACCTCCGTCTCGCATCGGCGGCATTCGTGGGCGACAATCTGCGCCGCCCAGCCACCCCTCAGCGCGGGCTCGTATCCCGGGAATTCTATCGGCAGCAGCAGTTTCGCCACCACTACGATCGGTGGCTGCCCAGTGATCCCATGGCCGCCGCCACCACCATCGAGTTTCCTGCGACCTGACCCTGCCGGGCCATGCCCGCAATCCCCTTTGGCAGCAGGGCAATGGACGGAGTGCTCGGGCGCGTTCCTGATAGCCATCGGGAATTCCCCGATTACTGAGGTGACTCCGCGGCACTCACAAGCACTCGTTGCGCCAGGTGGCGCAACGAGGGTTTTCATGTTCAGGCAATCCGGATACGGGGCAGGCGGGACAGCAGCACGATGATCGAACCCTGAGGTGCCATGCACACCGATGCACGCCGAGCAACATCACTCGACGTCGTTTCAAGCCAAGATCAACTCAATCGGTTGCTCCAGGCACGGCGAAACCGATAGCGTCGGCGTAACCGTGATGAAGCAACGACAGGTGCCGGCTTGCTCGACGGCGCAGCCAAATACGGTGGGGACAAAGGAGTCTTTTGATGACAGACATCAATCAACTCGTGGATCTGGATGCCGGCAAACTCAGCGGCCACATTTTCACTGACGAAGCCATCTATCAGCAAGAGCTTGAAAAGGTCTTCGGGCGGGTGTGGAATTTCCTCGCCCATGACTCGATGATTCCCAAGGCCGGAGATTTCATTCAGAACTACATCGGCGAGGACCCCGTGCTGGTTGTCCGGCAGAAGGACGGACAGGTTCGAGCCTGGCTCAACCAGTGCCGCCACCGCGGCATGCGCATCTGCCGAGTGGACAAGGGCAAGGCCAAGGCGTTCACCTGCACCTTCCACGGCTGGTCCTATGGCCTCGACGGCAGCCTGATCCAGGTGCCGCGCCAGGATTCTTCCTATCCGGAATCCTTCAATCGCGAAGAATACGGCGCTCGACCGGTTCGCCTGGAGAATTACAAGGGCTTCTGGTTTGGCACGTGGGACGAGGAGGCGCCGTCGTTCGAGGAATACCTGGGCAGCGCCAAATACTATTTGGACGGCTATATCGATCGCTGGGACGGCGGCATGGAGGCCGTCGCGTTCCATCGTTGGGTGCTGCCGAACAACTGGAAGTTCATGGCCGAACAGCCGACCTCGGACATGCAGCATTCGGAAATCAGCCACGTGTCGGCAGCCACGGTGCTCAACAAGGGTTCCGACTCGTCCGACCGCACGGCCCGCGGCGAGAATCCAACGGGACGACAGTTCTTCTCCGACTATGGCCATGGTGGTGCTTGGTATGGCCTGAAGGGCGCGGAAGTGGCCAACACCGGTCCGGCCATGCAGCGATTCGAGGCCCAGCCGGAGATCGCTGAACAGATTGACAAGCGGCTGGGCGACAACCGTGAAGTTCGCGGTCACCTCAACATTTGGCCCACCTTCATGGTGCTCGGCAACTACACCATTCGGGTTACCCACCCGCGCGGTCCGAACGAGCAGGAGATCTGGGCCTGGACGTTCGTGCCCTCGGACGCGTCCGACGAGATCAAGGACTCGATCCGCAAGGACGTCATGCGCACGTTCACCCCGGGCGGCATGTTCGAGGGCGACGATGCGCTGAACTGGGAGGAGATGCAGGAAGTCCTGAAGGGTCGCAAGGCACGGGACTCGGGCTTCACCTATCGGATGATCGGCTCCCCCATTCAGTGGGACGAAGGCCCCTATCCCGGCGGCAGCAGCTCGAACGTCTTCTCTGACAACGCTGCCATCAACATGTATCGGAGCTACGTCGACATGATGAACGCGGAGTCGTGGGCAGAACTCAAGGACCTGCGCGACGCAAACCGCATGGGACCGACCACCTGACCACCCGACCCTGAGCACCATACAAAGAGGTATGACATGACCGAAACCTTGGCATCGCGTCTCGCAGCAGTCGACGCGACCGACGAGCGCGCCCTCACCCGTTTCCTGTATTACGAAGCTGAGACACTGGACGACTGGCAATTTGCGCAGTGGCTCGATTTCTTCGCCGAAGATTGCCTCTATTGGGCACCGACCCAGCTGGACCGGTTGCCGCGCGAACGCGCTCACCGGATTTCGGAGCTCGGCACCTCGGTCTATTTCGAAGAGACCAAAGCCCAGCTCAAACAGCGGGTCGACCGGTTGCTGACCGACCAGGCCTGGGGCGAAGCACCACCCTCCAGGGCCCGTCACTTCGTGACCAACGTGCGGGTGGACAAGGGTGAGGGCAACGATGAGTTCATCGTCAAGTCCAACATCCTGGCTTATCGATCCATGGGGCAACGCTCCCAGGACTTCATCACCGGAACCCGCACGGACCGTATCCGGCGCGCCGGGGAATCCCGCTGGGGATTCGAGATCGTGGAACGCCGGATACTGTTCGACATGTCGACGATCCTGATCAAGAACCTGTCCCTGTTCTACTGAGAATTCCCCAACGCTCCAAGGAGAACTGATGAGCGAACCAATCAAGGTGGCCAGCGTAGGAGATATCGATGACGAGGAATCCCTCATCGTGCCGGCCGAAGACACGGGGCACGATGACGCGATTGCGGTCATCTTCTCCGACGGGAACTACTACGCGATCGATGACACCTGCACCCACGAAGATGCCTCTCTGGGTGATGGCTGGATCGAGGGTGATGAAGTGGAGTGCCCGATTCATGCCGCCAAGTTCTCCTTGTGCACGGGGTCCGCTCTGTGCCTGCCTGCCAGCAAACCTGTCCGGACGCACCGAGTCGAGGTCCGCGGTGACGAGATCTGGCTCTATCCCGGAGTCCCGCTCGAAGGCGCTGAACTGGCCGGTGACGGGAGTGCGTCATGAGCAGCACGGTTATTCCGGAATCCGTCCTGATCGCGGGCGGTGGGCTGGCAGGCTTCAGCGTTGCCCAAGAATTGCGCAAGCGCGGATATGAGGGCGAGATCACGCTCGTTGACCCGGAGGGTCTTCCCTATGACCGTCCTCCGCTGAGCAAGGAATACTTGGACGGCAGTGTGGCGGCGGACAATCTTCCGTTCGTCGCAGAGTCCTGGTTCGAGGAGAATGCGGTCGAGGTCGTGGTCGACCACGTAACCGGGATCACCCCTGACACCGGTGTGGTCACCGGTGCCGGGGGTGAGCTGTGGACTGCCGACGCCATCGTGCTCGCCACCGGGGGGCGGGCACGCACACTGCCCGTGCCCGGTGGCGATCTGCCGGGTGTCATTCAGCTTCGGACCAAGGAAGACGCAGATCACCTGCGGACATTCCTGGCTCCGGGGAAGCGACTGGCGATCATTGGGGGCGGTCTGATCGGCGCGGAAGTGGCGTCGACCGCAGTCAAGGCCGGGGCCACGGTGACGCTGATTGAGCCGGCCGGGGTCCCGGCGGCCATCGTGATGGGCCAGACGATTGCGCTCTATCTGCATGGTCTGCACGAGGCGCACGGAGTCAACGTCATCGCCAAGCCGACCAGCGCCATCCGGCGCGAGGGCGATGAATGGATCGTCGTGATCGATGGTGGTCCACAGGAGGGCGGCTCCGAGGTGAAAGCAGACGCGGTCTTGGTGGCGATAGGCATCGTCCCCAACGTGTCGCTGGCTCTTGACGCCGGACTGGATGTCGACAACGGCATCCTCGTTGATCAGTCGCAACGCACCTCTCACGAGCGGGTCTATGCGGTGGGCGATATCGCCCGCCACCGCGCGCCCGATGGTTCCCTGCTGCACCGGCACGAGCATTGGCAGTCCGCGATGCAGAGCGGACAAACCGCAGCCGCTGCCATGCTCGGTCAGGAGCTGCCGGTGCACCCAGCTCCGTGGATGTGGTCCGACCGCTACGATCATCATGTGGAAGCCGTCGGCTCCATGGCGCGGGGTCATTTGGTGGTACGCGAGCGCGACGGCAAGCCCTGGGTCTCCTTCCTCTTGGACGATGACGGCCGACTGCTCGGTGCTGCGGCGATCGATGGTGGCATTGCCATTCGAGCCGCTCAACGGATGATTGATCGCGGCACCGTGGTGGACCCGGCTCAGCTCGCCGACCCTGCCGTCAACCTCAAGAAGTTGGCTCGCTGACCCGAAAGGCACGACCATGACATTGGCTTTGCTGTGCAGTTCACACAGCCCTCTGATGGACTTCAACGATCCGGGCGACCTGGTCAAAAGCGAAGTGGACGGCGTTTTCGCCAGAGCCCGCGAGTTCGTGGCCGACTTCGACCCCACCTTGGTGGTGTCGTTCGGACCTGACCACTACAACGGCTTCTTCTATGACCTGATGCCTCCGTTCGCCGTCTGTTATGCCGGTGTCGGGGTGGGCGACTATGGGACTCAAGAAGGTCCCTTCGATGTGCCAGAGGACATCGCACACGGCATGACCGAGCACGCGCAACAGGCCGGCATCGACATGACGATCAGCCGGGCAGCCCAGCTGGATCATGGGGCGGTTCAGATTCCCCAATTGGTCCTTGGTGGGATCGACCGTTGTCCTACCGTCCCGGTGTTCGTCAATGGCGTGTCGGCACCTTTCGTGCCGATGCAACGGATCCGCCTGATGGGCGCTGCCCTGGGGGAATACCTCAGCGGACTGGACGAGCGGGTCCTGCTGATCGGCTCCGGCGGACTGTCCCACGACCCACCCGTGCCCAGGTGGGCGACCGCTACCGATCAGCAGAAGGAGTTCTTGCTGAGTGGCCGAAACCCGACCCCGGAGGCCCGGGCCGCTCGTCAAGAGCGCGTGATCTCGGGTGGGAAAGCGTTCGCGGCAGGAGAGGCCCCCCATATCCGGGAGCTCAATCCGGCCTGGGACGAGGAATTCATGGATGCGTGCGCCTCCGGGGACTCCCAGCGATTCGACGCCTATACCGCCGAGCAGATGGTGTTGGATGCCGGGAATTCTGCCCACGAGGTGCGGTGCTGGGTGGCCGCCTGTTCGGCCATGGCTGCCGCCGGACCCTATCGCGTGACGGATCGCTACTATCGCGCGATCCCGGAATGGATCGCCGGCTTCGGCTATCTGGCTGCTCTTTCCGCATGACCAGGAAAGACCCCACTCGCCTAATTTCTCGAGAAGGATCTTGATCATGACTTTGACTTATGAAAACACCAGCAGAATGGTGAAAACTCGCAAATTCAATCTGCACATCAATGAAGCGGGCGACGCGGATGCACCCGCCGTCGTGATGTTGCACGGATCCGGACCGGGTGCCACGGGCTGGAGCAACTTCAACCAGAACATCGGCCCGCTCTCGGAGCACTACAGAGTTGTCCTGGCCGACATGCCTGGCTGGGGCGAGTCGGATCCGGTCACGTGGCAGGAACGCGAGCATTCCACCACGCTGCGGGATCTGTTGGATGAGCTCGACATTGACAAGGCCTCCATCATCGGAAACTCCATGGGTGGCGGCACCACAATTCGCTTCGGTTATGAACATCCGGAACGAGTGCACAAGCTCATCACGATGGGCGCCTCCGTGGGACAACCAGGAATGTTCGGGCCTGGCGGACTCTCCGAGGGCATCAAGATCCTCCAGCAGGGCTATCGAGAACCATCCTTCGACACCATGAAGCGGCTTGTGGACGTCATGACCTTCGACTCCACGTTCGCGACCGACGAGTTGATCCGTGGCCGCGCCGAGATGGTGGCAAGCAACCCGGAACACAACAAGAACTTCATCGATGGCATCGGGAAGCGCGCCATCGTGGAACTGGATCTGGCCAAACTGCCGACCATTACCGCCCCGACGCTTCTGTTCCACGGGCGCGACGACCGGGTGGTGCACTTCGAGAACTCTCTCCGCACGGTCCAGCTGATCCCCAATGCCCGCTTGCTCCTCATCAATCGCTGCGGACACTGGCTGCAGATCGAACATGCCGAAGAGTTCAACCGAGAAGTCTTGAGCTTCCTCGCCTGACGATCCAGCTCTACTGCGCACGGGCCGGCCGGCCGGTGGCCCGGATGTCCGTGAGGTTCCGGGCCGTCCGGCCCTCTCGCGCGCCTATCTGAAGAGAGTCCAGAAATACCAGCCGGCCACGACCACCGCGATCAGCGCGATCGTGAAGAACACCGGGGCCAACCAACGACCACGCTTCTTCTTCTTGGTGCTGGGCAGCCCGGTCGGCCCCCACTCCCCGATGGTGGGCCGCACCCGCGCCGGCACGGCGCCGTTCAGATTCAGATTCGACCACACCCGGGAGCGTGGCCGGGAGGAGATGCGAGCCTGGGTGGCTGGCTGCTGATCGGACATGTCCCGAGCCTAGTTGCAGTTCGGCATGAGTCAGTCCTCGATTCCGGCCAGCGCGGCGGCTGCGTCCGGGCCCTGATCGAGCAACACGGCGAAGCCGTCGGCGTCCAGGATCGGCCTCTTGAGCGCGACTGCCCTGTCGGCCTTGGATCCGGCGGAGTCGCCCACCACCACGAAGTCCGTCTTCTTGGACACCGAGGAGGCCGCCCGGCCGCCTCGGGCGACGATCGCCTCGCTCGCCGAGTCCCGTGTGTACCCCGGAATCGTCCCGGTCACCACGATCGACAGCCCGGCGAGTGTCTGCGGCAGGGCGTCACCGCTGTCGGCGGGTTCATCGGCGAGTACGCAGCCGGCTGCCTGCCACTTGGCCACGATCTCGCGACGCCAGTCGGTGCCGAACCACTCGCGGATCGACTCCGCGATCGTCGGACCGATCCCCTCCACCGCGGCGAGCTCCTCCTGTGTCGCGGACCCCAGCGCCTCGATGCTCGGGAACGCGGCCGCCACGTCCGGGGCCACCCCCTTGCCGATGTGCCGAATGCTGAGCGCGACCAGGAACTTTGCGAACGGCCTGGTCCGTGCCTCCGCCAGGTTCGCCAGCAGCTTCAGGCCGTTCGCGTTGAGGACGCGTACCCCCGACCCGGCGTCGAGTTCGGCCTTCCTGGCCGCGCGCGTGAAGAACTCGGTCCGGGCAAGGTCGTCCTCGGTGAGGTCGAACAGGTCGCCCTCGTCGACGATCAGCCCCGCGCTGAGCAGGGCATCTGCAGCCCGTTCGCCCAAGACCTCGATGTCGAGCGCCTGCCGGGATGCCAGGTGGAACAGCCGTTCCCGCAGTTGCGCCGGACAGGAGCGCTGATTGGGACACCGGATGTCCTTCTCCCCCTCCTTCTCGGGCGCAAGCGGTGACCCGCAGTCGGGGCACACGGTCGGCATCTCGAAAGCACGCTCGGTGCCGTCCCGGAGGTCGGCCACCGGGCCGAGGATCTCGGGGATGACGTCACCTGCTTTGCGGAGCACGACCGTGTCCCCGATCAGGACGCCCTTGCGTTCCACCTCGTGCTGGTTGTGCAGGGTGGCCATCGCGACGGTCGAGCCGGCCACGACGACGGGCTCCATCACCGCATAGGGCGTGACCCGCCCGGTCCGGCCGACGTTGACACGGATGTCGAGGAGCTTGGTGGTGACCTCCTCCGGTGGGTACTTGAACGCGATCGCCCATCGCGGCGCCCTGCTCGTGCTGCCCAGGAGATCCTGGAGGCGGCGTTCGTCCACCTTCACCACCACACCGTCAATCTCGTGCACGTAATCGTGCCGGTGCTCGGCCACCCACTCCACGAACTCCCACACCCCATTGAGGTCGGTGACGACCTTGGCGTGCTGGGTGGTCGGGATCCCGAAGCCCTCCAGCAGCTCGTACGCCTCACTCAGCCGCTCGATCTCCAGTCCGCTGACCAGGCCCAGACCGTGCGCGATGAATGCCAGGGGCCGGGTCGCCGTCACTCGGGGATCCTTCTGCCGCAGCGAGCCCGCCGCAGCGTTGCGCGGGTTGGCGAAGGGCGCCTTGTTCTGTGCCACGAGGCTCTCGTTGAGCTCCCGGAATCGCTCGATCCCGAGGAACACCTCCCCGCGGACCTCCAGCACGTCCGGGGCGTCACCGTCGGGTCCGGTGATCCGCTCGGGGATCGTGGTGATCGTGCGGATGTTGGCGGTGATGTCCTCCCCCACGCGGCCGTCACCGCGGGTGGCGGCGCGCACGAGGCGGCCCTGCTCATAGACCAGGTCCACGGCGAGGCCGTCGATCTTCAGCTCGCACAGGAACCCCGAGGCCGCGAGGTCGGGCCCGGCGTCGCGGGTGACCCGGTCGCCCCAGTGCCGCAGCTCCTCCTCGGAGAACGCATTGTCGAGGCTCTGCATGGGGGTCAGGTGGGTGATCGGGGCGAACGTCGTCGAGGGCGGGCCGCCAACCTGCTGGGACGGCGAGTCCGGCGTACGCAATCCCCGGAACTTCTCCTCCAACCCGACCAGTTCACGCATGAGCGCATCGAATTCGCCGTCCGACATCGTCGGGGCGTCCAGCACGTGATAGCGCCAGCGGGCCTCGTCGAGGAGCTCGGTCAGTTCGGCGTGGCGCTCCCGGGCCTCCGTGGTCGCCTCCTCGAGGGCGGGCGTCTCCGGGGTGGGCAGGTCCTCGATGGGCTCATCAGTCACACGAGAAAACATAGCGGGACCGACTGGTCAGCGCCCGAGCTCGTCTCCCACGATCGCCGCGGCCTCCCGGAGGTTGCGCAGGAGCGTGATCGCCGGACGCTCGGTCCAGCCCGCGAGCCCACAGGCGGGCGTGAGAAGAAGCCGGTCCGTCCAGACCTCTCCCAGCTCCAGAGGGCGCAGGACCTTCAGGACCAGCTCCGCCAGCCGGTCGGGCCGCAGCGGCTGATCCAGCACATGGGTGGGTGCGATCCCGAGCCACAGTGCGTGCCCGGCCTCGATGCCGGGTCCCAGCCGATCGAGAGCCGCCGAATCCATCAGGTCCCCCGGCAGGGAGACCGCATCGAACCCGGCTGTGTCGACCAGCTCGGGGTCGAGTCCGGGCGCGCAACAGTGGAGGGCGGTGGTGAGGGTTCCGGTGTACGCGGCCCGCGCGGTCTCCAGCGTGTCGGTCAGGACGCCGCTGAGCTCGGGCAGATCCACACTCCGGAAGCGGGAGAAACCGCTTGCTGTCCGGATGCGGCCGGCCCGGACACGCGGCAGCAGTGGCTCGTCCACCTGCAGGGTCAGGGCGAGATCGGGCAGGCGGCGCTGGAGCTCCGAGACGGCGGCGGCGATGCCCTCGGCCAGGGCACCGGCGAGATCGCGGCGCGCCCCGTGATCGGCCAGCATGCGGTCACCGCGTGGGCGCTCGATCATGGCGGCCAGGGTCCAGGGTCCGGTGACTGAGATCTTGAACGGCCCGGCGTACCCCTGGGCAACCTCCTCGAGCAGGTCGAGATCCTCCCGCCAGCGCGCCTTCGCGCGCCGGTGGTCGATGCCGGAAGCATCGGTCACCCGCCAGCCCGCCGGTTGGAGGTCGAGGCCGAACTCGGTGATCAGAGCAGCCGCTCGCCCGATCATGTCCGACCAGACGCCCCGCGACGGCAGCTCGGGCAGATAGGGCACGTCGGGGGCTTCCGCGAGCTCTCCGAGCAGCATGCGCTGGACCGCGGCGAAGTCCTCCCCCGGCCACGAGCCGATGCCGGTCACGCCGATCTTCATCGGGCCCCCTCCTGCCCAGGTGCATCCTCCCCGGTCGTACGCTGCCCGGGTGCATCGCGCCCGGTCGCATCGATGGTGGCCGAGCCGATCACGAGGTCGTCGGCATAGAGCACGACGCCCTGCCCCGGTGCGATGCCGGCCGCCGGTTCATCGAGCCGGATCACCAACCGGTCCACAGGACCACCAGGGGCGGCGCGCTGCGGCTCCACCGTCGCCGACATCGGCTCCCCGTGCGCCCGGACCTGCACCAGTCCCCGCCACGGGGCAGTGAGCGCGCCCTGGGTCCAGGTCGGGCGGATCGCACCGATCGTGCTGATGGCGAGAGACTCCTTCGGACCCACCACTACGCGGCGATCCACCGGTGAGATCGACAACACATAGCGAGGCCGACCGTCGGCCGCCGGGGTGCCGACCCGCAGGCCCTTGCGCTGACCCACCGTGAACCGGTGGGTGCCCTGATGCTGCCCGAGGCGTACGCCACCCTCGTCGACGATGTCCCCGGGCTGCGCGCCCAGCCGACGCTCGAGGAACCCTGCGGTGTCCCCGGACGGGATGAAACATATGTCGTGGGAATCCGGTTTGTGCGCCACCCGCAGGCCGCGGCGTTCGGCCTCGGCCCGGACATCGGGCTTGAGCGAATCGCCGAGCGGGAAAGCGCAGTGACCGAGTTGCTCCCCGCCCAGCATCCCGAGCACATAGGACTGGTCCTTGGCCGGATCCACCGCGCGCCGCAACTCGGGTCCGGCATCGGTATGGGTGAGTCGTGCATAGTGCCCGGTCGCCACCAGATCGAAACCCAGGGCGACACCCCGCCGCAGGACGGCGGCGAATTTGATCTTCTCGTTGCATCGCAGGCACGGGTTGGGGGTGCGTCCGGCCGCGTACTCGCTCACGAAGTCCTCGATCACATCCTCCGCGAATTCGTCGGAGAAGTCCCAGACATAGAACGGGATGCCGAGCCGGTCAGCCGCCCGGCGGGCGTCGTGGCTGTCCTCCACCGAGCAACAGCCGCGGGCACCGGACCGGAAGGACTGGGGATTCTTGGACAGTGCGAGGTGGATGCCGGTGACATCGTGTCCGGCGTCCACCATGCGGGCCGCGGCCACCGCCGAATCCACTCCACCCGACATCGCTGCCAGCACCCGCACGTCGTTCGCCCTTCCCCTGCGCGATCCTCGCCCGAACACAGGTCCCGGGCGCGTCGGCCCCGGACTGTCGGGGTCGGGGGCCAAGTCTAACGACCCGCTCCACCCGCGAGCCGGGCTCGCTCGATGGCGGCCGGCAGTGCGGCCACCAGCGCGGTGAGGTCACGCGCGGTCGTGTTCCACCCGAACGACAACCGGAGCGACTCCCGCGCCTCCTTGTCGTCACGCCCCATGGCGAGAAGGACGGGGCTGGGTTGGTGTACGCCGGCTGTGCACGCGGAACCGGTCGAACAGTCGAACCCCTCGGCGTCGAGCAGCAACAACAGATCGTCGGCACGGGCGCCGGGGAAGGACACATTGACGATCGCGGGCGATCCGGGACGCCCGTTGACGACGCCCCCGAACGTTCCCACCGCATAGCGCAACCGCTCGGCGAGGCGTTCGAGCCGCTCGCTCTCCACGTCCCGGTTCGCGACCGCACGATGCACCGCCGTGGCGAAGGCGGCCGCCAGGGCGGGAGCGGCGGTGCCCGAGCGGAGGTCGCGCTCCTGGCCGCCGCCGAAGGCGTACGCCCGCAACGGCAGTTCGCGGCGCACCAGGAGAGCGCCGATCCCGATCGGACCACCGAGCTTGTGCGCCGACACCGACATCAGGTCAAGACCCGAGTCGATGAAATCCACGGGCACATGTCCGACGGCCTGCACGGCATCGCTGTGGACCCACGATCCCGCCATCCGGGCCTGCTCGACCACGTCGGTGATGGGCTGGATCGTGCCGGTCTCGTTGTTGACCCACATCACCGAGGTGAGCTGGGTCGGCACTTCCAGCGCGCGCCGCAGTGCCTCGAGATCCAGGACCCCCTCGCGGTCCACCGGCACGATCGCGACATCGGCACCACCGTCGTCCGGTCCACTTTCCAGCGCCGCCATCGTCTCGGCCACGGCCGGATGTTCGACCGCCGAGCGAACGAGCCGGTCCCGTCGGCCGATCCGGCCCCGGGGCCGCGCCCGCCAGGCACCCTGGATCGCGAGATTGTCGGCCTCGGTGCCGCCGGAGGTGAACACCACCTCCGTCGGATGTGCCCCGAGATCGTCCGCGAGCTGTTCGCGGGCATCCTCCAGCACAGCACGGGCGGCCCGCCCCGACGCATGGCGCGACGAGGCGTTCCCGGCCAGGCCCAGCCGCGCGGTCAGCACAGCCGCAGCCTCCGGGATCATCGGCGACGAGGCGGCGTGGTCAAGATAGGAGCGAGTCATGGTGTGCCTGAATCCTGCCCGCCCTCGGTCGACCACTCAACTCTTCAGCTTGCGCACGCCTTCCGTCACCGCCGGCAGCACGGTGTGCAGGTCGCCCACGATGCCGAGGTCCACCATCTCGAAGATCGGGGCTTCCTCGTCCTTGTTCACCGCGATGACCGCCTTCGACGTCTGCATGCCCGCGCGGTGCTGGATCGCGCCGGAAATGCCCGCGGCGATATACAGCTGCGGCGAGACGGTCTTGCCGGTCTGGCCCACCTGATAGCTGTGCGGATACCAGCCGGCATCCACGGCCGCCCGGGACGCACCGACCGCGGCCTTCAGCTCGTCGGCGAGCGCCTCGACGGCAGAGAAATCGCCCCCGGTGCCGCGGCCGCCCGAAACGACGATCGCCGCCTCGGTCAGCTCGGGCCTGCCGGATGCCGCCTTGTCCTCCGAGGCCGCGATGCGGGCGCCCTTCGCGGCAGCACTGATCTCGACGGCCAGCGACTCGACGGTCCCGGCGGCGGGCGCCGGCTCGGGCGGGCAGCTGTTGGCCTTGACCGTGACGATCGGGATGCCCCGGGTGACTTCGGCGGCGACCGTCCAGTTGCCGGCGAACACCGATTGCACGGTGCCCTCCGGTGTCACGTCCACGGCATCGGTGATGAGTCCGGCATCGAGCTTGACCGCCAACCGGCCGGCGATCTCCTTGTTGTCCAGGGTCGAGGTGAGCAGGACGGCGATGGGTTCCTTGGCAGCCACGATCTGGGCCAGCGCTTCGGCCTTGGGCGCCACCAGATAGTCGTCCAGGGCGGGGTCGGTGACCTCGATGACCGACCCGGCCCCGAACTCGGCCAGCGTACCGGCGGCGTCTGCCGCAGCACCGAAGACGACCGCAACGGGATCGCCCAGCCTGCGAGCGAGCGTGAGCAGTTCCAGCGTGGGCTTGGCGACCCGGCCGTCAGCAACCTCGGCGACGACTACAACGTTCGACATGCGTGTTCTCCCGTGCTTCTCAGAGGTACTTGCCGGCGGACAGGAATTCGACGAGCTCGGCGGCACCGGACCCGTCGGAATCGGGGACGACGCGCCCGGCCGCCTTCGGCGGGCGCGGGGTGGTCTCGGCGACCTTCGTGGCCGCGGCTGCCAGCCCGACCTCGTCGGCATCAATGTCCAGGTCGTCGAGATCCCACTCGTCGACCTTCTTCTTCTTGGCCGCCATGATCCCCTTCATGGAGGGATAGCGCGCTTCGCCCGACTGGTCGGTGACCGACACGATCGCCGGCAGGTTCGCCTCGATCCGCTGGGAGGCGGCGTCGCCGTCCCGGCGAATGCTCGCGACGTTGCCGTTCACCTGCAGATCGACACCGAACGTGGCGGCCGGCCAGCCCAGTCGCTCCGCCAGCATCGCCGGGATCACTCCCATGCTGCCGTCGGTCGACGACATGCCGCACACGACAAGGTCGGGTGCGATCCTGCTGATCGCGGCGGCGAGGATCCGGCTGGTCGCCAGCGCGTCCGATCCGTGGATGTCGTCGTCGTTGATGTGTACGCCGGCATGGGCACCCATCTGCAACGCCTTCTTGATGGCATCCGCGGCATCATCGGGCCCCATGGTCAGGGCGATGATCTCGACATCATCCGCGGACTCCGCGACCCGCAGTGCTTGTTCCACCGCATATTCGTCCAGTTCGGACAACAGTCCGTCGGCCGATTCCCGATCGACGGTCCCGTCCTCTGCGAACTCCCGGTCGCCGGTGGCGTCCGGCACGTGCTTGACCAACGTGACGATCTTCATCTCTCTCCACTCTGAAAGGATTCGCTCGGCGCCGACGGCGCACGCCCACTATAAGTTACTGTTCAGTACTGGACAATGCCCCAAGAATCGACATTCTGCGGCAAGCTGCATGTTCCCGCCCGGGCAAGGCGCCTCTCCGGCGCCTTCCCCGATGGCCTCCCCGCAAGCACAACCCCTGACCGGGTATTATCGCCCGGCTGCTGACCGTCTATTTCGGAGGAACGATGGCCCGGATCCTGCCCGCCCCGCACGACTCCAGCCAATTGGGTGCACGGCTCACCGATGACGGCTGCCGGTTCGCGCTCTGGGCTCCCCGTGCCACCCGGGTCGAGCTCGCGCTGGTGGCCGAGGATCGGAGCCAGGTCAACTTCGACATGACCCGCCCCTATGAGGACGGGGTCTGGACCGTGTTCGTGCCCGGCGTGAAGCCCGAACAGCGCTATGGCTTCCGGGTGCACGGGGACTGGAACCCGAATGACGGGGCCCGATTCAATCCCGCCCGACTGCTGCTCGACCCCTATGCCAGGGCGATCACAGCCGGCGTCGACTACAACGGCCCGATCCTCGACCACCCCGCCCACGACGACTATGAGCTCGATCCGACCGACTCCTCCCAGGCGGTCCCGCTCGCCGTGGTCACCGCGGACAGCCCACCGCCGACCCCCATCGCCCAGCGCCGACCGCTGGAGGAATCCGTCATCTATGAGGTGCACGTCAAGGGGTTCACCCAGAACCACCCGGCCGTGCCCGAGCACCTGCGGGGCACGTACGCCGGCATGGCCTATCCCGCAGTGATCGACCATCTGCTCGACCTCGGCGTCACCGCCGTCGAGCTCCTCCCCTGCCACCACTTCGTGTCGGAGCCGTTCATCGTCGGCAAGGGCCTGACCAACTACTGGGGATACAACAGCCTCGGCTTCTTCGCGCCCCACGCGGCGTACTGCTCCGTCGGCACCCTCGGTCAGCAGGTGCACGAGTGGAAGCGGATGGTGTCCGCCTTCCACGAGGCCGGCATCGAGGTGATCCTCGACGTCGTCTACAACCACACCGGCGAAGGCGGCCACGAGGGCCCGACTCTGTCGTTCCGGGGCATCGATCACGGCGGCTATTACCGGCTGACCGAGGACCGTCGCAACGACTACGACGTCACCGGCTGCGGCAACTCGGTCGACACCTCGGTCACCGGTGTGCTCGACATGATCATCGACTCGATGCGCTATTGGGTCACCGAGATGGGCGTCGACGGGTTCCGCTTCGATCTGGCCTCGGAATTGATCCGCGACGGATCCCACCACGTCGACCAGAAGCACCCCTTCAAGAAGCGCATCGCCGACGATCCCGTGTTCGAGGGCATCAAGATGATCGCCGAGCCGTGGGACGTGGGCCCGTACGGCTATCAGGTCGGCAACTGGGGCCCGGGCTGGAGTGAGTGGAACGACCGCTTCCGCGACTTCACGCGGGACTTCTGGCGGGGGCAGGTGGCGGGCGTGCAGGAACTGGCCAGCCGCCTCTCCGGCTCCGGCGACCTGTTCGACTCCGAGGGCCGCTCCCCCGCTGCCTCGATCAACATGGTGACCGCCCACGATGGCTTCACCCTGCGGGACCTCGTGAGCTACAACGACAAACACAACGAGGCCAACGGCGAGGGCAACCGCGACGGGTCGGACGACAACCGCTCGTGGAACTGCGGGCACGAGGGCGAGACCGACGACCCCAGCATCAATGCGCTCCGCCACCGCCAGGCGAAGAACATCATGGCGACCATGTGCCTCGCGACCGGGGTGCCCATGATCACCGCGGGCGATGAGATGGGCCGCACCCAGGGCGGCAACAACAACGCCTATTGCCAGGACTCACCGATCTCGTGGGTGTCGTGGGACACGATGGACGACTGGCAGGACCTCTATGCGATGACCCGCGAGATCCTCCGCCTGCGTGCGGAACATCCGGTGCTGCGACCGGACCGCTATCGCTACTACACCGAGGTGACGGATGCCGAGGGCAACGGCCTGGGCCGGGTCGATCTCACCTGGTTCAACGAGGCCGGTGCCGAGATGGATCCGGGCAATTGGCACGATCCGAACCGCCGGACGCTGGGCATGTATTCCAGCGACGTCGACGAGGCGTTCCTCACCTATCTGCACGCCCAGCCCGAAGGCGTGGACGTGACCCTTCCGGGCGAGCCCTGGGCCGTCGACTACCGGGTGGTCGTGCACAGCGGTTTCAACGGGGAATTCCCCGACGCCGAACATGTGCTGCCCGCCGGCTCCACCCTCCATCTGCCCGGCCGCAGCGTCGCGCTGCTCCAGGTCACGGTCCCGCCGCCCGCTGCGCCGGATGCCGAGGAGACCACCGCGTCCGCTCCCGAGGACACCGACTCAGGGGACGGCGGGGACGCCCTCGAGACCGCCACGGCGCCGGGTGCCGAGCTCGATGTCGAGACGGTGGCCGACGGTCTCACCGGGGACGAGGCGGATCAGGTCGAAGGCTGACATCTCGGCCTCGGTGTAGTCGGACTTCGCGTACAACGGGACCCGACTCGGTTCGGTCAGCCCCAGAACGCCCGCGAACGGCCCGCCCGACCGGGAGTGATAGGACATGTTCCCGGGCTGTTCGGAGTCGGAGAGGATGTAGTCGGCGATCTCCACGCGCCCGTTGCCCTGGTGCGGGGTGTCCAGACAGGGCGCGAAGAACGCCAGGTTCCAGGCGATGGCGACGCTCTCCCGGCCGTTGAGGTCGAGGAGCGAGTGCGTGATGGGTACGCGGGGCTGGGCGATCACGAAGGCCCGCTCTTCGCCGGTCTCCGCGTCCGGGGTCGCGGGCCCGTCCGACTCGGCGACGATCCGGAACCGCGCAATCTCGGCACTCGGGTGGAGCCTGATGTCGCTGAGGTCCGAGGTGGCCAGCGTCTTGCGGGTGGGGACGAGCTCCCGCTCTGTCCCATTGTCGTATTCGACGGTCACGCGGTGGCCGTCATCGATCCCGCTCACCGCTATTACCAGGGGCCAGCGGCCGTCGCGCACGCTGTCGGGCAGGACGTACCAGCCGGTCTCCATGCGGTCCGGGGCCACCGGGTCGGCTGCCCATCCGAGCAGTCCCGAGGTCGCCGGCCGGGTGAACGGATCGGGTGCACCGTCGTCCGGTGCGGAGAGGGCACCTCGCCCGGGGTCGGGTTCGAAGTGCAGGGAGCGCTCAAGCTTGCACGGTTCCCCGGCGATGGCCGAGAGAGCCGCCGAGGCCATGGTGTAGCGGTCCGGGCCACGCGCGGCCGCGGCCTGCGCGAAGTTGGCGTACTGGGATCCGCTCAGCACGGCGAGCCCGAGCGCATAAATGATCGGCCAGCGCCCGGAGTGGACCGCCGTCCTGCGCCGCAGCAGCCAGCCGATCAGCAGCACGCCCGCCAGCACCACGAACGGCCACAGGGGGACGGGGCCGATCCGCAGGGGGTTCTTGTCGAGCAGCAGCCCCAGGGTGGAGAGCTTCCACCAGGTGTTGTTGTGATGCAACGACAGCCCCACGGCCACCACCGACCCACCGACGAGAGCCGCGGCGGCTGTGGCGTTGACGCGCCGGGCGAGCACCTGGGCCCCGGCCGCCATCGCCAGGGGACCCAGCAGGAGCCACGCGCCGAAGTGGTGCGGGAGCTTCGTGGGGGCGACGAGCATCACCAGCAACAGCGCGATCCCGCCGCCGACGACGTGGCGGGAGACGGTGCGGTTGACGCCCGGCAGTCCGGCGCCGCGTCTGCGCAGTCGCCAGGCCAGGAAACCCAGGGCGACCACGGTGAGATACACGCTGAACTGGCGGGCGGCGAAGGACCACCACAGCTTCCAATAGCGCACCACGTCCTGCCAGAAGGGATAGATCGGCCCGTATTCCGCACGGGCGCGATTCGATGACAGCACGCTCGCGAAGCTCTGGTCGGCGAACATCAGCAGCACGACCGCGCCGAGCGACGCGAGCCAGGCGGTCGCGACGGCGAGGGCCCGGATCGGCGTGGGTCGGAGCCAACGCCACAGCGCGGGTGCAGCCACGACGAACGGTGCCACGGCCACCAAGCCCGTGGGGCCGGTCCCGACGGTGAGTCCGGCCACGAGTGCCCCGACCAGCAGGGGCCAGATGCTGCGACGATGCAGGGCATCCAGCACACAGAACAGAACGATGCCGCTGCCGACCGCGAACCACAGTTCGGGGCGCAGAGAGTTGGCGAACACCAGCCACAACAGCGTGAAGCCGGCGGCCAGTGCGACGCGGGACGCACCGGTCAGCGCCGGCAGGAGGCGGGGAGCCAGGACGTGCCGGAGCAGGAGCCATCCCACCACGGCGAGGAGTGCGGGCAGCAGCCGCAGCCAGACCGGCTCCATCGAGATGTGGCCCCAACGCGCGTACAGCTCATAGAACCAACCGAAAGGTGCCTCGGGGGCGTTGTTCCAGCGCACATAGTTGCCGACATAGCCACTCATCCCGGGCGTCCGGATGATCTGGGCGATGAAGCCGTCGTCGTCCGTCGCACCCCCGGCGACGACCCCGACAACGATCGCGCCGAGCACCACGGCGTCGTCGACGCCCGCTCGGAACCGCGCTCGCCATCGTCTGCGTGGCCTGTTCCCCAGCGCAGCCAAGGCCAGGGCCACCGCCAGCAGAGCCGCGCTGACCGTGCCGACCAGCACCTTGAGCGTCGACGGCGACGAGTCCCACTGCGTGTCGGCGACAACAGTGGCCGACACCCCGCGTACCCCGGGCCCGGACGACAGGGAGTCCACCGCCGGCCGCAGGTCCCCGGCGTGGCGGAAGACTTCCTGTCCGTCGGCAGTGACAGTGACCGCGGCAGTGTCGATGTCGATCGCCATCGTCTCGCAGGCGGGCACCGGGGTGGTCAACGCTTCTCCGCGCAGCGTGAGCTGCAGCGCACCGCCCGTCAGGGCGATCCGGCCCCGAGCCGCCCGCATGTCCTCATCGACCGCACGCACGGTGTCGAGCAGCTGACCCGGGTGGGCACCGGCCTGGGCACAGTCCACCGTCAGGGTGAGCCGCTCCGGTCGATAGGGACTCAGCGGGAGAGCCGCTGGGGCAGCCCCATCCCAGTGATAGGTCGCGGTGTGCTGGATCACCGGCAGCGCCGGAAACACGAGCATCCCCACCCCGGCCAGCAGCGCCAGCAGCAGCACGGTCGGCCAGCGTTCGGGCGAGCGCCGGGGCCGTCGGGCGAGCGCCACGGTGCGGCGCAACGCCCACTCGGGCCGCGTTCGGGCCAGCGGCGCGCGCTCAACGGGGTCGGTCACACCCGCGATCCTAGGTTGTCACGGCTCCCGGAACGGTGCTGCCATCCCCGTGGGCAACCGGCGAAAGAGGCGAATTCTGGGTCGGCTGCACATCCACGACCGTCCCCGCTAGTTTGGGTCCCGTGACAGCGAACAGTTCCGAAGCATTCCCGAAGGCGACCACCCCCACCTCGTCGGCCCTCACCACCACTCTGTCCAGCGAGCTCGGTTCCGTGATCGGACGCATTCCTGTCACGAAAGTCTCGCCGGTCCTCGAGGGGGGCGCCTATCCCGCCAAGGCAACCGTCGGCGAACTGGTCCCGATCCGGGCCACCGTGTTCCGGGAGGGCCACGACTCGGTCGCTGCCACGGTGGTGCTGACCGATCCGGAGGGTCGCGTCACGCGCACCCGCATGGAGAGGTGCGAGCCCGCCGGTTTCGACCGCTGGGAAGCCCTGGTCCGTCCGGGCGATCCGGGCCTGTGGACCTTCCGGGTGGAGGGCTGGGACGACCCCTGGGGCACGTGGAGCCATCACGCCGAGGTCAAGCTCCCCGAGGGCATTGACGTCGAGCTGCTCTGCGGGGAGGGGCGCCTGCTGTTCACCGAGGCAGCCGAGGCGGCGTACGCGGGGGGCTCGCCGGGCGCCGGCAAGCGACTGGAGCACTTGGCCGAGCGCTGCGACCCCCAGACCGAGGTGCGCTATCTCATCCACGACCTGCTGGGTGAGGAGGCCTGCGAGCTCATGCAGAAGTTCGGCCCGCGACGCCTGGTGTCGCCGACACCGGACTATCCGTTGTACGTCGACCGGGAGCGCGCCCTCTTCAGTGCGTGGTACGAGTTCTTTCCCCGCTCGCAGGGCGCCACTCAGGACCCGGAGACGGGCGAGTGGACCTCCGGCACGTTCGACACGTCCCACGAACGGCTCGAAGCGGCCGCAGACATGGGCTTCGATGTGGTCTATCTGCCCCCGATCCACCCGATCGGCGACCAGTTCCGGAAGGGCAGGAACAACACCCTGACCCCCGCGCCCGGCGACCCCGGCTCGCCGTGGGCGATCGGCAACGCCGAGGGCGGTCATGACGCGATCCATCCGGATCTCGGTGATTGGGACGCGTTCGACCGGTTCGTGGCCAAGGCGAAGTCACTGGGTCTGGAGGTCGCGCTCGACTTCGCGCTCCAGGCCTCCCCGGACCATCCCTGGGTCACCGAACATCCGGAATGGTTCACCGAGCGGATCGACGGCACGATCGCCTATGCGGAGAACCCGCCGAAGAAATATCAGGACATCTATCCGATCAACTTCGACCGCGACCGCGACGGCATCTACGCCGAATGCCTCCGGATCCTCAAACTGTGGATCGACCGCGGAGTGACGATCTTCCGCGTCGACAACCCGCACACCAAGCCCGTGGAATTCTGGGCCTGGTTGCTCGCCGAGGTGCGGCGTACCAACCCCGAGGTGCTCTTCCTCGCCGAGGCGTTCACCCGCCCCGAGATGATGCACATGCTCGGCAAGGTCGGCTATCACGTCTCCTACACCTATTTCACGTGGCGCAACGAGAAATGGGAGCTGGAGGAATACCTCTATGAGCTGACCAACGAGATGGACGCGTTCTATCGCCCGAGCTTCTGGGTCAACACCCCCGACATCAACCCGAAATTCCTCCAGACCTCCGGTCCGGCCGGCTTCACGATCCGGGCGGTGCTGGCCGCGACCCTGTCCCCGAGCTGGGGCATGTATTCCGGCTACGAGCTGTTCGAGCACGAGCCCCTGCGGCTCGGCGGCGAGGAATACATCAACTCGGAGAAGTACGAATACCGGCCGCGCGACTGGTCGGGCGGAGCGTACGGAAATCTGAACACGCTCATCCGCATGCTCAACGACGTCCGCAACGCCGAGCCGGCGCTTCAGCAGCTCCGCCACCTCACCTTCCACCACGCACCGAACGCCCAGGTGATCGCCTATTCGAAACACGACGGCGATTCCCACGTGCTAGTGGTGTGCTCACTGGATCCCCACAACGTCCAGGAGACCGAGGTCTATGTCGAGCTCGACGCCTTCGGGCTGGACGCCGACGCCCTGTTGGATGTTCGGGATGCGATCACGGGGGCGGAGTACCGTTGGGGCGCCAAGAACTTCGTCCGACTCACGCCGGCCGAACCGGCCCACGTGTTCGTCGTCTCCCCCGCCTGACCCGCGCTGTCCGGGGCATCTGCCCATGCCCCGGCAATTCACGAGGACCTGAGTGAACGAGAACCGATCCGTTGAGGAACCGATCCTTGATGCCACCGCCGGCATGGACCCTTCGGACCATGAATGGTTCAAGAAGGCGGTCTTCTATGAGGTGATGGTGCGCAGCTTCCGCGACTCCAACGCCGACGGCATCGGTGATCTCGCCGGCCTGTCCGAGAAGCTCGACTATCTCCAGTGGCTCGGCGTGGACTGCCTGTGGCTGCCCCCGTTCTTCCCGTCCCCGCTGGCGGACGGCGGCTATGACGTGTCGAACTACACCGACGTCCTGCCCTCGCTCGGCACGCTGGAGGAGTTCCGGGAGTTCGTCATCGGGGCCCACGCCCGGGGCATCCGGATCATCACCGACTTCGTGATGAACCACACCTCCGACCAGCATCCGTGGTTCCAGGCCTCCCGCAACGATCCCGACGGTCCCTATGGGGACTTCTACGTGTGGGCGGACGGCGTACCCGAAGGCAGCGAGGATCCGGCCCGCACCCCACCGCACCTTCCCGGGGACCCTGCGGAGTACGCCGACGCCCGGATCATTTTTCTCGACACCGAGGCGTCGAATTGGACCTATGACGAGGTCCGCGGTCAATACTTCTGGCACCGCTTCTTCCACCACCAGCCGGACCTCAACTTCGAGAATCCCCGCGTCCTGGCCGAGATCATGGATGCGATCCGCTTCTGGCTGGAGCTCGGCATCGATGGCTTTCGGCTCGACGCGGTCCCCTATCTGATCGAGGAGGACGGCACCGACTGCGAGAACCTGCCCGGCACGCATCGCATTCTCAAAGAGGTGCGAGCCATGATCGATGCGGAATTCCCGGGCCGCGTTCTGCTCTGCGAGGCGAACCAGTGGCCGGACGACGTCGTGGAGTATTTCGGCGACGACGACGAGTGCCACATGGCTTTCCACTTCCCCGTCATGCCGCGGCTCTTCATGGGCCTGCGCAGGGAATCCCGGGAATGCATCTCCGACATCCTGGCCGCCACACCCGAGATCCCACCCGGCTGCCAGTGGGGGACGTTCCTGCGCAACCACGACGAGCTGACCCTCGAGATGGTGACGCCCGAGGACCGGGACTACATGTGGGCCGAGTACGCCCCGGACCCCCGCATGGTCAGCAACCTCGGCATCCGCCGCCGCTTGGCCCCCCTGGTGGACGGCGATATGCGGCGCATCCATCTGTTGCACGCCCTGTTGCTGGGACTCCCCGGTTCCCCGGTGCTCTACTACGGGGACGAGATCGGCATGGGCGACAACATCTGGCTCAATGACCGGGATGGTGTCCGGACCCCGATGCAGTGGAACGCCTATGAGGGCGCCGGCTTCTCCGAGGCACCGGAGGAGGACTTCTATCTGCCGCTGGTCCAGGACCCGCGCTATGCCCCGGCCGGTGTGAACGTCGAGCAGCAGATGCTCGATCCCGGTTCGCTGCTCGTGTGGCTGCGTGCCCTGTTGGTGATCCGGCGCAACCATCCCGCGTTCGGGCTGGGCGATTTCACCGATCTCGGCGGGGACAACATGAAGGTCTTCTCGTTCCTCCGCAGTCACACCGATGACGACGGCCGGCGAGTGGCGATCCTGTGCGTCAACAACCTGTCCCCCGAGCCACAGCAGGTGGCACTCGATCTGTCCCAGTACGCCGGCCTCGTGCCCTATGACCTCCTGCGCGATGACGACCATGCGATGATCCACACGGGTCCGTTCGAGCTCGAGGTCGCCGGCCACGGGTTCCTGTGGCTGCGGATCATGGCCGACGATCCGGCCCTGACCGAGCCCGATCCCGCCGCCCACAGCGCGGCAAGCGTGACGATCGAGGAAGACAACCTCGTCCCGATCGACCCGCACTGATCCAGCCCATCCACCGAACGAAAGAGGACCGATGCCGCCCGTGTCATCAGACGCGCTCCCCTCGGTTGCCGAGGTGATCGAAGCCGCGTTGCCCCGGGCCAGATGGTTCGCCGGCAAAGGGCGGGCCGCCCATGTCCGGGCACTTGTCCCGCTGCCCTGGCTCACCGATGACGAACTCCCGGCCGTGCGGTTCGAGATCGCCGAGGTCGTCGACCCCGTTGCTCCCGAATGGGTCGAGCACTATCTGGTGCCCCTGTGCTATCGGAGTGCCGCCGATCCGCTCGGACCGGGGCTGGGGGTCGCCGCCCACGCGGCGCTGGGCGCGGTGGCCGTGCACGATGCCAGCGCCGACCCCTATGCGCACGATGTCCTGCTGGGGTTCGTCGCCAGGTCCCGTGACGTTGTCGAGGGAACCAATCGGCTCCAGTGCCGCGTACTCGACACGTCGCGGCTGCGGCCCGGACTGCCCGCCCGACGCTTCGGTGGCGAGCAGAGCAACACCTCCGTCATGTACGCCAGCATCGCCATGCTCAAATTCTTCCGACGGCTCGAGTTCGGCGGGGAGAACCTGGACATCGAAATCCACCGCGAGCTCGCCGACGGGCCGGCCCGTGGCCGTCTGGCCGGGCTGATGAGCTGGCTGACCGCGGAGTGGATCGACTCGGACCACCAGGTCCGCTCCGCGGACCTCGGCATGTTGGTCGATCAGGTGGCGAACGCGGCGGACGGCTGGGATCTGGCCGTCGCGAGCGTGGTGGACGGGACGGACTTCACGGCGTACGCCACAGAACTCGGACACGCCCTCCGCGAGGTGCACGCCGGCTTGGCCGAGGCTTTCGGGACCACGACGCTGCCCGGTGCGGAGCAGTCCGCCACCATGCGTCGCCGGCTGGTGGACGCGATTCCCGAGGTGGATGAGCTGACTCCCCTGCACGGCGCGCTCGACAGCCGCCTCGCCTGGCTGGGCGATATCGACCACACGGTGCAGCGCATCCACGGCGACTTCCACCTGGGGCAGGTGCTGCTCGCCCGCAGCGGTCCCAACCCCGGCTGGCGCATCATCGACTTCGAGGGTGAGCCGTTGAAGCCCCTCGCCGAGCGTCGCGCGCCGGACACCGTGTGGCGCGATGTCGCGGGTCTGTTGCGCTCGTTCGACTATGCCGGGGCCTTCGCCACCCGGCAGGAGGGTGTGCAGCCGGAGTCCGCTGCAGCCTGGGTTGCGGCGTGTCGGGAGGCATTCCTGTTGGCGTACGCCGGCCACCCCCTCACCAGTGAGGAGCACCACATCCTGCAGGCCTATCAGATCGACAAGGCGATCTATGAGTGCCGCTATGAGAAGCGCAACCGACCCGAATGGCTGCCCATCCCGCTCGCGGCACTGGCCTCCGTGGCCGCTGAATCCCTGGCGACGCCCGTCGCCGGCTCGACAGAACAACTGGCGACCCCGGTCGCCGGCGAACCGAACGCTTCCGAAGGAGAGAATCATGGGCGCTGACCGCCACGGCGGACTGCAGGGCTGGGACTTCGAGGGGTTCCACAGCGGTGGGGACACCGAGCTGTGGAAGCGGCTCGGCGCGCACGTCGTCACTCTCCCGGACGGCGACGGGACCGTCACCGGCACCCGCTTCACCGTATGGGCACCGAACGCCCGGGAAGTGCGGCTCGTGGGTGAGTTCAACGGCTGGAACTCCGATGCCCACCACATGGAGTTGATCCCGGGCTCCGGAGTGTGGGGCCTGTTCGTGCCCGATGTGGGCGCGGGGGCCGTCTACAAATACAAGATCCACGGTGCCGACGGGCGCTGGGTGGACAAGGCCGATCCGATGGCCAGGTTCGCCCAGGGGACCCCGGAAACCGCATCGATCGTCTATGAGAGCTCCTATCAGTGGGGGGACGACGAATGGCTCGCCAAACGCGCCGCCTCGCAACCGCACGCGGAGCCGATGTCCATCTATGAGGTGCACCTCGGGGGCTGGCGACCGGGGAAGACCTATCTCGAGCTCGCTGATGAACTGGTCGAATACGTGTCCTGGCAGGGATACACACACGTTGAATTCCTGCCCCTCGCCCAGCATCCGTACGCCCCGTCGTGGGGCTATCAGGTCACCGGTTATTTCGCCCCCATGTCGAACTTCGGGACCCCGGACGAGTTCCGTCTGCTCGTCGACCGGCTCCATCAGGCCGGGATCGGCGTGATCATGGACTGGGTGCCCGGACACTTCCCCAAGGACGACTGGGCCCTCGGCCGATTCGATGGCACGGCGCTGTATGAGCATGCCGACCCGCGCCAGGGCGAACAGCCCGACTGGGGCACCTATGTGTTCAACTTCGGGCGCAATGAGGTCAAGTCGTTCCTGGTGTCCAATGCCTTGTACTGGATCAAGGAATTCCACATCGACGGCCTGCGCGTGGACGCCGTCGCCTCGATGCTCTATCTCGACTATTCGCGCGGCGACAACTGGGTGCCCAACGCCTATGGTGGTCGCGAAAACCTCGAGGCCGTCGACTTCCTGCGGTATGTCAACAAGCACCTCTATGAGCGCGAGCCCGGCTGCATGATCATCGCCGAGGAGTCCACCTCGTGGCCCGGCGTCACCAAGCCGGTGCATCACGGCGGTCTGGGCTTCGGCTTCAAGTGGAACATGGGCTGGATGAACGACACCCTCAGCTATCTGAGCGAGGAGCCCGTTCACCGGCAATATCACCACAACAAGATGACGTTCGCGATGATGTACGCCTTCTCGGAGAACTTCGTCCTCCCGATCAGTCACGACGAGGTCGTGCACGGCAAGGGATCCATGATCAACAAGGTTCCCGGCGACGACTGGCAGAAGTTCGCGACACTGCGCGCCTATTACAGCTTCATGTGGTCGTTCCCGGGCAAGCAGCTGATCTTCATGGGCAACGAGTTCGGTCAGCGCAAGGAGTTCGACGAACACACCGGCCTGGAGTGGTGGGTCTCGGACCTGTGGGGCCATCGGGGCCTGCAGTTGCTGTTCCGGCGGCTCAACGAGCTGTATCGCGAGAATCCTATGCTCTGGGAGCTCGATTCCGATCCGAACGGGTTCCGCTGGATCAACGCCGATGACGCGGGCGGCAACGTGTTCACGTTCCTGCGGTTCGACACCGACGGGAACGCGCTCGCATGCGCGGTGAACTTCTCACCGGTCCCCCGCCCGGATTATCTGATCGGCCTGCCCCACGGGGGCCGCTGGACCGAGATCCTGAACACCGACGCCGAGGAATTCCACGGCTCGGGCCAGTGGGGCAACCAGGGTGAGGTCCAGGCCCATGAGGTTCCTGCGCACGGCTTCGGCCACAGCGCGGAGATCACCGTGCCGCCGCTCGCTGCGGTGTGGTTCACCAGCCGGCGCAGTGCCATCGAGGCGGGCGACCCCGGCATCCAGTGAGAACGCGATGAGCCGTGCCCGCAATCAGTGCGGGCACGGCTCGGTGCGTTGAGGCTCAGAACAGCGCGCTGGCGAGCTTGCGTCGGAACGTGAGCACGGCCGGATCGGTCGGACCGACCGTGTCGAACAGCTCCAGCAGGCGGACCCGCACTGTCTCCCGGTCGTCACCCGCCGTCCGCCGGATCACGGCCACCAGCCGCTCGAAGGCGCCCTCCACGTTGCCCTGGACCATGTCGAAATCGGCTGCGGCCAGCTGTGCCTCGACGTTGTCCGGTTCGCCCGCGGCACGCGTCAGTTCGGAGCCGTCCAGTTTGGCCCCCCGCGCCAGCAGCCCGGCCTGTGCCCGGCCGACTTGCGCCTCGGTGTCGTTGGGGGTCTCCTTGAGGAGCTTCTCGAACTCGTCGCGCGCCGTCTCGAATGCACCGCTCTCCATCGCCGCATAGGCCGCATCGAAGCGTGGGTCCGTCGGCCGCGCGCGAGCGCCGTCCGCGCCCTCGCCATGGACATGTGCGGCGACGGGTTCAGCCTTGCCGACGATGCCATTGGCGACAGCGGCCTGCAGCACCTGCTCAAGCACCGCGAGGACATTGCGCTTGGGTTGCACGCCTTGGAACAGCGGCGATGCCCGACCCCCCAGCAGGGCGATGACGGTCGGCAGCACCTGCACCGACAAAGCTTGCGCCAGCTCCGGCGTGACGTCCGCATCCACGCGGGCCAGGAGGAGTTTGCCCGCCATCTCGTTGGCGATCTCGGTGAGATCGTTGCTCATCGCCGGACCGCCCTGGGCCCGTGCCGACGTGAATTCGATGATGACCGGGTGCTGCATCGACAGCCGGATCATCGCTTCGAAATCTTCCGGACTGTGGATCTCCGTCACATAGCCGGGACCGGTGGGCGGTGCGGACCCGGGCCCAGCAGCCGACGGTGGGGTCTGCTGGGCGAGGGACGACAGGTCGACCGCCCCTGGGCGGCTGAAGCTCTCTGAGGTCATGCGGCCCATTGTTGCAGGTGGGCACGACAAGGGTGCTGCACCGGAAATCGACCCAGGCCCTCATCGCCCCGCCGGGATGAATACGATGCCCTTATGGCTCATCCGCGTGCAGGCACAGTCGCCCTCCCCGAAGATCTCATCGATGTCGACGCCGTTCTCGGCGCCTACTACGACCTGACCCCGGATCCGGACAACCCCGATCAGCAGGTGTCATTCGGCACCTCGGGTCACCGCGGGTCCAGCCTGGACACCAAGTTCAACGAGCTGCACATCGCGGCCACCACCCAGGCGATCGTCGAATATCGCGCCGGCCAGGGCATCACCGGGCCGCTGTTCCTGGGCAAGGACACTCACGCCCTGTCCCTGCCCGCGTGGAAGACCGCGATCGAGGTGCTCGTCGCCAACGGCGTCGCGCTGCGTGCCGAGCGGGAGCAGGACTACACACCCACCCCCGCTGTCTCCCGCGCGATCATCGTGCACAACGCCGGCGGTTCCGGCGGCACCGCGGACGGCATCGTGGTCACCCCCTCGCACAACCCGCCCCGCGACGGCGGGTTCAAATACAACCCGCCCCACGGTGGCCCGGCCGACACCGACGCGACCTCCTGGATCGCCGACCGCGCCAACGAGTTGATGCGCGACCCGGCACAGATCCGGCGTACTCCCTATGACCGCGCCAAAGCCGACGTCGCGACCTTCGACTATCTGACCGCCTATGGCAACGACCTGAAGAACGTCCTCAACCTCGGCGCGATCCGCGAGGCCGGCGTGACGATCGGGGCTGATCCGATGGGTGGCGCGTCGGTGCAGTACTGGGGCTGGATCGCCGAACACCTCGGCCTCGACCTCACGGTCGTCAACCCCGAGGTCGATCCGACGTGGGCGTTCATGACGCTCGACACCGACGGCAAGATCCGCATGGACTGCTCGTCACCCAACGCGATGGCGAGCCTGATCGCCAACCGGGACGCCTACCAGATCGCGACCGGCAACGACGCCGACTCCGACCGGCACGGCATCGTCACCCCCGACGGCGGCCTCATGGACCCGAACGCCTATCTCGCGGTGGCGATCGAATACCTGTTCAGCCACCGTGAGGGCTGGTCCCCCGACGCCGGCGTCGGCAAGACGCTGGTGTCGTCCAGCCTGATCGACAAGGTCGCGGCCGAGCTCGGCCGGCGGCTGGTCGAGGTCCCGGTCGGCTTCAAGTGGTTCGTGCCGGGCCTCGGTGACGGGTCGATCGGGTTCGGTGGTGAGGAGTCCGCGGGTGCGTCCTTCCTGACCCTGGACGGCCGAACGTGGACGACCGACAAGGACGGCATCATCCTCGCGCTGCTGGCCAGCGAGATCCTCGCGGTCACCGGTGATTCCCCGAGCCAGCGCTATGCGGCGATCGAGGCCCGCAACGGCGCGTCGGCGTACGCGCGGATCGACGCCGACGCCAACCGCGAGCAGAAGGCGCGGCTGAGCAAACTCTCCCCCGCCGACGTCAGCGCCACTGAGCTGGGTGGGGAGAAGATCGCCCAGATCCTGACCGAGGCGCCGGGCAACAATGCGGCGATCGGCGGACTCAAGGTCGTGACCGAGAGCGCGTGGTTCGCCGCACGGCCGTCGGGAACCGAGGACAAATACAAGATCTATGCCGAGTCGCTGCGCGGCGCCGACCACCTCGCCCAGGTCCAGAGCGAGGCGAAGGCCGTGGTGGACGGGGTCCTGGGTGGCTGAAGGAGTACGCCCCATCGCCCTCATCACCGGGGGGACCCGCGGCATTGGCCGGGCGATCGCCGATGCGCTGGCCGTCGATCACCGCCTGTTGATCGGCGGCCGGGACGCGGCACGGTGCGCGGAGATCGCGGCCACCTATCCGGACGCCATCGGCTGGCCGGCCGATCTGGACGACCCGGTCGCCGTCGCGGCGGCGGCCGCAGATGTCAACCGTCTGGATGTTCTGGTCCATTCCGCGGGGATTGCGGAGGGTGCGGTCGTCGCCGAGACCCCCCGGGACACGTGGACGAGAGTCTTGCAGACGAACGTGGTGGCCGTGGCCGACCTCACCCGCGTGCTGCTGCCCGCCCTGCGGTCCGCCGGCGGGCACGTGATCCTGATCAACTCCGGCGCTTCCATGCGAGCGGCGCCGGGCAGTGCGGCCTATGCCGCGAGCAAAGCGGCTCTCACGTCCTTCGGTGACGCACTGCGGGAGGAAGAACGTGGTCGTGTGCGGGTCTGCTCGGTGCATCCCGGCCGCGTCGACACCGACATGCAGGTCGCACTGCAGTCGCGCAAGGGCCGAGACTACGAGCCCAGCGAGCATCTTCGTCCGCAGTCGGTCGCCGCGGCCGTGCGAGTCGCCGTGGACGCCTCGCCGGAGGCGATGATCGAATCGGTCATCATTCGTCCGGCGAACGGCTGATCTCCGGAAGCGTCCGGGTTTCAGATCCTCGGTCGGGGCAGGGGTCCGTCGAGCAGCAGTTCCGGAGCGCAACGTTCCAATGGCGTCGAGGCCCAGGTGAAGGCCTTGGTTATGGTCTTCCGGTCGTGTCGGGCCAATCGGGACCGGAATTCTGTCAGGGTCAGTGGCACCAATTCGACGTCCGGCACGTCGCCGTGAAGTCCATCGAAGATATAGGGATTGTGGTGGAACCGCCCGGTCTCCCAGACATAGGTCCAGTGACACCACCCGTCATGGCTCAGACGAGTGAACCACTTGATGTGCGCCTCGGGCGCCAATGGCTGCCCCTCTTCCTCGGGCGGGCGCAGATCGACCAAGGCATAGACTTGCGGCAGATGCCGCCCCAGGCAGAACTCCCGTCCGGCACCCGTCGGGAACCAGGCGTCCCGCTGTTGGCCGGACCGGAAGGCCGGGATCCGGCGGGACAGCTCACGCCGGAGCACCTCCACCTCGGTCCTGTCCTGCGCGCTGCCGTGCGTGTAGAGCCGGTTGAGCTGGGTCGTCATCATGCCGGCGACGCGGGTCAGCGTCCCCACACCGTGATAGACGTAGTGGTCCGTGCCCCGCGGTCGGGAGATCAATTCCCACTCAGTGATCCGGCCGGCCACATCGCCCTCCTGAAATGCCGCAGAGCGGTCAGAAGCGAGCCGGCTCGGCGTACTCCCCCCACTCCGCACGCAACGCGTTGCAGATTTCACCCAACGTCGCCTCGGCGCGCACTGCCACCAGCATCGGTTCAATCAGGTTGTCGGCTGCCCTGCTCGCCGTCACCATCGCGTCCAGAGCAGCGATCACTGCGGCATCATCGCGCTCACTCCTCCGTTGCGCAAGCACCCGAACCTGTTCGCGTTCGACCTCGTGCGAGACCCGCAGGATCTCGAGGTCACCGGTGACCGACCCTGTGTGGCAGTTGACGCCCACGACTTTCTTGGCGCCGGACTCGAGTTGTTCCTGATAGGCATAGGCCGACTCGGCCACCTCCGCGCTGAACCAGCCGTCCTCGATACCGCGGAGCAGTCCTGCGGTGATGGGTCCGATCGGATGACCGCCGCTGCGCTCCCCCAGCTCGCGGATACGGGTGAAGGTCTCCTCCGCCTCCCGTTCGAGACGATCGGTGAGCGCCTCCACATACCACGACCCACCCAGTGGATCCGCGACGTTGACGATCCCCGTTTCCTCGGCCAGCACCTGCTGGGTGCGCAGGGCGATCTCGGCGGCCTGTTCGCTGGGCAGGGCCAGCGTCTCGTCCAAGGCGTTCGTGTGGAGGGAGTTCGTGCCGCCGAGCACGGCTGCAAGGGCTTCCACCGCGGTGCGCACGACGTTGTTGTAGGGCTGCTGGGCCGTGAGCGACACTCCGGCTGTCTGCGTATGGAACCGCAGCCATTGCGCCCGATCGGTCGTGGCCCCGAAGTGCTCACGCATCCACCGCGCCCAGATTCGGCGCGCTGCCCGGAACTTCGCGATCTCCTCGAAGAAGTCGATGTGGGCGTCGAAGAAGAAGCTGAGCCCCGGCGCGAAGGTGTCGATGTCGAGCCCCCGTGAAAGTCCCAGTTCCACATAGCCGAACCCGTCGGCGAGCGTATAGGCCAGCTCCTGCGCGGCGGTGGCGCCCGCCTCCCGGATGTGATAGCCGGACACCGACAAAGGCTTGTAGTCCGGCATGTGTGCCGAGGTGTATTCCATCAGGTCACCGATCAGGCGGAGATGCGGTTCCGGAGCGAACAACCACTCCTTCTGGGCGATGTACTCCTTGTAGATGTCGGTCTGCAAGGTGCCGTTGAGCCGCGTGGTGTCGACACCGGCACGCTCCGCGGCGACGACATACATGCAGAAGATCGGGATGGCGGGCCCGGAGATCGTCATCGACGTGGTCACGGCACCGAGGTCGATCCCCTCGAACAGGACCTCCATGTCGGCGACGGAATCGATCGCGACACCGCAATGCCCCACTTCGCCCAGCGCGCGGGGATCGTCCGAATCCCGTCCCATGAGCGTGGGCATGTCGAAGGCCACCGACAGCCCGCCGCCGCCGGCATCCAGGATCATCCGATAGCGCTCGTTGGTCTGGCGCGCGTTGCCGAAGCCCGCGAACTGGCGGATCGTCCAGGGGCGACCCCGATAGCCCGTTGGGTGGAGTCCGCGCGTGAACGGGTATTCCCCCGGCCAACCAATGCGCGGCATGCGTTCATCCGCCGCTTCGTCCACTGGGCCATAGACCGGTTCGACCGGGTCACCCGACAGCGTGGTGAAGTCCCGGTCCCGGACCTTGCCCGCGGCCACCGCTGCATCCCACGCGGCAACCCAGCGCTCACGTCCCGTGCTCTCGGCCATCGCTACCTCCGTTGGTCGGGTGGCCCTCACGGAAATAGTAGGACACCGAATTGTGCCCGTCGGGCGACTGCAGGGGCTTCCGCAACAAAACAACGCCGACCCGTCTCCGGGCAGCTCCCCACAAGGCTCTTTGGTTGGGGGTGCACCAGGTCCGGGTCGAAAAGTTGCGCCGCTAGGCTGACACAGGTGAAGACGGTCGCGATCATCCCGGCCCGGGGCGGCTCCCAGGGCGTCCCCGGCAAGAATCTCCGCCCCATCGGCGGCATCCCCCTTGTTGCTCGGGCGGTGCGCGCCTGCCGGGCAGCCCGACGGATCGACGCAATCTTCGTCACCACCGATGACGCGGCGATCGCTGCCGCGGCGCGAGCGGCAGGTGCCGAGATCATTGACCGGCCGGCAGAGTTGGCGGGGCACACCGCCTCCAGCGAGTCCGCACTGCTCCACGGCCTCGACGAGCTTGCCACCCGCGGAATCGATGCCGAGATCATGGTCTTCGTGCAATGCACGTCCCCTTTCATCCGGCCGCAGGACCTCGATGCCGGTGTGGAGCTCGTGACGTCTGGGGCCGCGGATTCTGCCTTCTCCGGGATCGAGACCTATGAATTCCTGTGGCGAGATGCCGATCCGGAGTCGGTGCCGGGGTCCGGAGCTGTGGTCGGTCAGAACCATTCGGCCGACTATCGGCCGCGTCGTCAGGATCGTCGTCCCGATTATCGGGAAACCGGTGCGTTCTATGTCATGACCGTGGAGGGCTTCCGTGCGGCCGAACACCGCTTTTTCGGGACCACCCGGGTGGTTCCCGTCTCGGAGCTGGCTTCGCTGGAGATCGACACGGCGGAGGAGCTCGCACTCGCCGACGCCTTCGCGGGCGTGCTCGACCAACCCTCCGCCCCGAACACCGTCGGCGACGCCATCGACGTGGACGCGGTGATCACCGATTTCGATGGCGTCCACACGGCGGATACGGCCTATGTCGATGAGCAGGGCAGGGAAAGCGTGCGCGTGTCCCGGAGCGATGGCATGGGCGTGTCGGTCCTGCGCAAGGCGGGCATTCCGTTCCTCATCTGTTCGCGGGAAGCCAATCCCGTTGTCACTGCCCGTGCCACCAAACTGGGCGTCGCGGTTGTGCAGGCCTTGACGGACAAACGCACCGCGGTGCTCGACTGGCTGGCCGAGACCGGCGTGGACCCGGCCCGCACCGCCTTCGTGGGCAATGACATCAACGACCTCGGCCCCATGTCGGTCGTCGGCTGGCCAATCGCCGTCGCCGATGCCCATCCGGATGTCCTGCGCGCTGCCCGCGTGATCCTCTCCCGCCGAGGCGGCGAGGGCGCCGTCCGTGAGCTCTGCGACCGGGTGGCCGCTGCACACAGTGCAGCCCGAACCGTCACCGAGGAGATCAGCCGCTCGAACGCTTGAGCCGTCGAAGGCCCTGCCACACCCAGGCCGGGGGCAGGACCCTCAATTGACGCCGGATCCTGGACGGCCAAGATTCTCTGCGGGAGAGTTCGACGCCGCGCGGCACCGTCTCGTCCATCCGCCCGGCGCGTCGCAGTGCGACTGCCTCTTCCAATGCGGCGACCCAGTCATCGTCGGTCGACGGATGGAAGTAGTTGTCGTGCAGCCAACCCGGTCGTGGACGGCTGAACTCACCCGCGCTGAGGCGATCCAGTCCCCCCAGCAGGCCGGACTCGACAAACACGGTGTTGATCAACGCATCGCTGACACCGAACTCATCGAGCACCAGTGTCGGGACGCCCGCCGCGATCGCCTCCAACGCCGCCGTGGACGACACAGTGGTGAACCCCGCGGCGTGCTGCAGAGCGGCGGCCATCGACCCCGCGACGAACTCGATGGGACGACGTTGCTCCATCGTCGCCCAGAGTTCGGCATAGGGCAGGTCCTCGTTGTGCGCCTGACGCTCTCCTGCAAGCGCCCGGACTTTGACGACCGGATCCAAGCCGGCGGGCAAGGCGGACAGAGCCAACAGAATGGATCGTCGATCCTCGGCACGCGCCGGCACCAAGGACTGCGCCGCGAACACCACCGTCCGGCCGCCGGGCTCGACCGGTGCGACGCTCGCCAGAAACGGCAGGGTGGCCAGAGCGAACCGCGGGCCGAAACCGAGCTCAGCCACAACCTCCCCATAGGCAGCGATCTCCCGATGTGAATGCAGGATCATCACGTCGAAGTCCCTGCGATGGAGCACCGCCGGATCATTCGCAGGAAAGCTGATTCCCGGCAGCCCCGTCGCCAGAACCGGACGCTGGGGGCCCAGCGCGCCGCCCCACGTGAGCAGATCCCGAATCGCATCGATCGCCGGCCCCGTGGCTGCGATCAGCAGGACGTCGGGTCGCAGCGCCCGCACGGTCCGGGCCAGGCGGAGACCGGCTATCCGCCCAATCGGCCGGCCGGGATGATCGCGCAGCACCGCAGCCACCTGCTCCGCAGACGGCGCGATCACGTTGTCGAGCACGAGATGGCGCACGGCCCAGTGCGTCGGCGCACCCGCGGTGAGCGCCACCGCCCATTTCAGATAGGAGTCCGAATCGGACAGGGTGAGGACGCGCATGGTGGTCAGATTCCTCCGGCCATCAGCAGGGGCAACACGATCCGGACTGCGATCACGGGCCCTCCTCATAGCCGCGACGCACCCGCTGACGAGCGCCGGAGCGCTGGATCACGCGCTGGATCGTCAAGTCCCGCTCGTCCGGCCGCGCAACGAAACGGATATCGCGCAGGCCTTGGTCCTGGGCAGCGGACTCGAACACGAAATGGCCATAGCCGAAGATCTGGCCGAGCACGGGTTTGTTCACCGTGATGTCAAGAATCCGCTGCATCGGCATCGTCGCGGTCTGCTGACTCACGATCCCGTGCACGCGGAACACGCGCATGTTCGTGATGACGAACCGGTCCATGTGCGCTTCATGGATCGCCCAGACGGATCGCACGAACACCACCAGTCCCACGGCCAGCGGCAGCAGCCAGAAATTCCCGGCGAAGGGCATGGCCACGAACAGCAGCATGCTGCCGAGCAAACCGGCCAAGGCTCCGGCGAAGGCCATCGGGTGCTTGTGGACCTCGTCGATGATCTCTTCGCCCTCGTCGCTGATCAGGTGTTGTTCAACGTCGGGATGGATAAAGCGATACACGGGGGTTCTTGTCCGCTCGTGGTTGCCGGGTCAGCCGGAGGCGAGGGTGGCGAAGAAGGTGAAGAGCGAACCGAATGCCCCAAAGAACCCTCGCACCGCGTTGGCGGCGTCAGCCGGACGGGTGATGAGATAGAACAGGCAAAAGGCGATCACCAGGAAGAGCACGAATTTCTGGACGAATGCCTTCACGTTGTGCCTCCGGTCGTGAGGGGGAAGTGCGCACAGCTTCGATCATTCTTAACGCACACCGGGACCTTCGTGCCGCAGGCTCGCCGCAGATAGTGTCGCAAGAAGTTGATCAGCCGCACTGTACGGGTCGATCTCACCATCCCGTATCCCCGCAGCCAAATCGACCATTGCCCGACGATCACCCGTCAGGAATCGGCGCCGGACCTCGGCCAGCGCCAGCGCCTCGAGTTCCGCGCGCGATCTGACCAGTCTGCGCTGTTCCCAACGACCGCTCAGGCACTGCGCGTCCCGGTGCGCGTCGATCTGCTCGACAAGGTCGCCGATCCCCGACTCCGCGCTTGCGACCGTGCGCACGACGGAGGGGGTCCAATCCCCCTCGACGCGTCGCACGAGGCCGATCATGCCCCGAATCTCACGCACCAGATTCTGTACGCCATCCCGGTCCGCCTTGTTGACGACGAAAACGTCCGCGATCTCCAGGATGCCGGCCTTGGCGACCTGAATCCCATCGCCCATGCCCGGCGCGAGCAGCACCAGTGTCGTATCCGCGGTCGACGCGATCTCCACCTCCGACTGCCCGACACCCACCGTCTCAACGAGGACCACATCGAAGCCCGCAGCGTCGAAGACCCGCAGCGCCTGCGGCGCCGCCGTTGACAACCCACCGAGATGTCCGCGTGAGGCCATGGAGCGGATATAGACGTGCTCGTCCAGGGCGTGGTGCTGCATCCGCACTCGGTCCCCCAGGACNNGGACCGCGCCCCCGGTGAACGGGGAGGAGGGATCCACGGCCAAGACGCCGACCCGCACGCCCCGCGCACGATAGGCGGCGATCAATGCGGTGGCCGTGGTGGATTTCCCGACGCCCGGCGAGCCGGTCAGACCGATCACGTGCGCATGCCCCGTGTACGGGGCCAGCAGACGCATCACCTCACGGAGCCGGGGCGAGTTGTTCTCGACCATGCTGATCAGTCGGGCAATGGCGCGGACCTTGCCGGCCCGTGCGCCCGCCACCAAGTCGGCCGGTTCCGCCTCTGTCCTCGCCACCCCCATGCGCGCGCCTCCACCTCATCGTGTCCGCTCAACTTTATCCCTCAGCTCACCGGAGAACCGGGGATCGCGTCCCGCGGCTCGGCGCACTGTGCAATTCTGGTGACATGGAAAGCCCCGCAGCAGTTCCGGACCATCTCTTCGTCTGCGTCGATCACGTCGGATTGGCCGTACCCGACCTCGACGAAGCGATTCGTTTCCACACCGAGGTCCTCGGGTGGCGCGTGTTGCACCGTGAAACCAACCCGGAGCAGGGCGTCGAGGAAGCCATGCTCGGCACCGGCACCCAGGGGGCGGAGAACGCCCAGATCCAGCTCCTTGCCCCTTTGCGCCCCGACTCGGCCATCGGCAAGTTCCTCGACCGCAGTGGTCCCGGTCTGCAACAGCTCGCCTATCGCGTGACCGACATCGATGCGGTGTGTGCGGTCCTGCGGGAGCGTGGCGTACGCCTCCTCTATGACGAGCCCCGACGTGGCACGGCCGGGTCACGGATCAACTTCGCCCACCCCAAGGACGCCGGCGGCGTACTGCTGGAATTGGTGGAACCGGGCCCCGCGCACTGACTCCCCCACTTGATGGAAAACGCAAGCGTGGCTTTGCCGGGATGAACGGTCCTCTCCCGGTAATGTTGCGGGCGGTGTCCACTCGTGAGGGAGAACAAAGGTGACCGACGATCCGGGTCTGAGTCTGTTCGACGAAACCGCCAGCGCTGCCGGCCATTTCCCCAGCGCACTGCGCGGCTATGACCGGCAGGCCGTGGATGACTATGTGCTCAGCCTCGAAGCCCAGCGCTCCCGCCTCCGCGAGCAGGTCGCTCGTCTCCAGCAGGAACTCCACGAGGCGCTGAACCGGCCGGAGCGCCGGTCCGAGGACAACGACTTCAACCATCTCGGTGGTTATGCGACCGAGATGCTCGGCGCCGCCCGGGCGCAGGCTCGGGAGATCACGGACCGCGCGGCGGCGGAAGCCGAGGAGGTCATGGAGGAGGCACGCCGGCAGGCGAACTTCATCCGTGAGCAGGCCGAGCGAGACGGCGAGGACGTACGCATGACCGCCATGGGCGAGCTGCGCGAATTGCGCACCAATCTCGAGCGTCAGGTGGGCGAGCAGGTCGAGCTGGCGCGCGAGGAAGGCGATCGACTCGTCGTCGGCGCGAAACACCATGCCGAAGCCCTCAGCACCCAGGCCCAGCGCAAGGCTCAGGCCATGCTCGAGGCAGCGCGGCTGGAGGCTGAGTCCCTGCGCCAGACCGCTGAGCGCGAAGCGGCCACGCTGCGGGCGACGTCGGCCACCGAGCGGGAAGAGCTGCTGGCGAAACTGGCCGCGGAACACGAGGAGTCCGCGTCGGCCAGCGAGAAGCTGCTGTCCGATGCCACCCAGAACCACGAGGAAGCGCAGAAGCTGCTCGAGACCGAGATGGAGAACGCCACTCGGATCCGCCACGAGTCACTCACCGAGGCCGAGCGGGTGAAGGTGCACGCCTCCCGCGAGGCGGATGCGCTGGTGACCAATGCCCGCAAGGAAGCAGCGCAGATCCTGCAGAAGGCCGAGCAGCAGGCCGCTTTCCGCAGCCAGGAGCTCAACCGGGAGAACGAGCGGCTGGCCAGGCGCAAGCAGGCGATTCTTGCTCAGCTCAACAGCCTGAGCGCTCTCGCCAGCCAGACTGCGGCGGACTTCCCGGACACGATTCCGCTGGAGCAGCGCATGGAGCTCGTTGCCCAGGAGGCCGAGGAGTCCGTGGCGCTGGAACAGGACGCCACTGCCATCCGGCCCCTGCAGAAGAAGGGCCCCAAGACCGACGAGGCCACGTCGCCGGCCGAGGACAAGGATGCCGAGGAGTCGGTCACGAGGAACGAGAGCGCAGAGGACGATCCCGGACAGGAGCAGGCGGACCCTGCGACGGCGCCCCTGCCCGTCTCCGAACAGCCGGAGGATGCCAAGCAGTTGAAGGAACCCCAAGGCTCGGCCAACAAGCGCTGAGTGAGTTGCCGTCTGCGCACGGTGTCAGGTCCGGTCGAGAGGTGCTTCTGCATCACCGACCGGACCTGATCACGTTCAGAACAGGCGTTCTTCGGGGTTGTCCATCCCCCGCAACGCGTCATAGTCGACAGTCACACAACTGATGCCGCGGTCGGTCGCGAGCACCTTGGCCTGGGGTTTGATCAACTGCGCCGCGAAAATGCCCCGCACCTCACCGAGCAGTGGATCCCGGCGCAGCAGGTCCAGATAGCGGGTGAGCTGTTCCACCCCATCGATCTCTCCGCGCCGTTTGATCTCGACGGCCACGTAGGTCCCGTCCGCAGCGCGGCACATCAGGTCCACGGGCCCGATGGCCGTCGGGTATTCCCGCCGCACAAGCGTCAGCCCATCAGCAATGGTGCCGGGATGTTCGGCGAGCAGCGCCTGCAAGTGTGCCTCGACGCCATCCTTCTGCAGTCCGGGATCCACACCCAGCTCATGACTCGAGTCGTGCAGCATCTCGAAAATCGAGATCCGGAGCGTCGCACCGTCCTTGCCCTTGACTTCCCACACCTGTTCGACCTCGTGGTCGAGGTCTGCCGTTACGGCGGCCTCGTCGGGCTCCGGGTCCCGCACGGTCAGCGTGCAGGGTGGGGTCATCCAGTTCAGAGGTTTGTACGCCCCGCCGTCCGCGTGTACCGACACCGATCCGTCCGCCTTCACCAGGATCAACCGGCGGGCAGGGGGCAGATGTGCCGTCAGGGCACCTGCGAAATCGACTTGGCAGCGAGCAATGACCAAACGCACGCAGGCCAACCTAACCCATCCGTCAGTTGGTGTTCTGTCGGCGATCGCCCTGGAAGGGCACGCTGCCGGTCGCGCGCAGCAGCATCGCCTCCCTGCGCAGACACCTCGTCAGGAGGGCGATCCGCTCCGTGCGCGTCCCGCCCAGCACGTGGAGCCGCTCGGTCTGCGTGAACGGCCCACCGGCAGCCAGCCACCAGATCAGTTCGTCGGGATCCGCGGGAATGGTGCCCAGCTCCAGTTGCGCGGATTCGGCGTACGCGACCACCGCCGCTATCAGACCGTCGACAGCAGAACCATCCCCCGACAACGGCGGATCCTCGGGCAGCGGTTGAACATGCGCCGTCAGATAGGGGGTGCCGCGATTGACGATCTCGACGTTGGTGAAGCGCCAGGTGCCGGTGGCGCGCAGCAGGATCCTGGAGCCAGCGGGCCAGGTGTGATCGATGCGAACAGCGCACCCGGTCGACGCGATGCCGTGGAGGTTGTTCTCCCCCACCTCATGGCCGCTGCTGATGGCGACCACGCCGAACTCCCGGTCTCCGAGCTCCGGGAGGTCGTCGAGCAATTGCAGATACCGCGGCTCAAAGATCCGGAGATCGAGCGGTTGTCCGGGAAATTGGACCATGCCAAGGGGGAACAGGGGGATCTCCCGTCGCTGCGGAGATGGAGCAGACATCATTCACCTGTCCGGGCCCCGGCGGCCCCCGTTGGTGTTGACGTCATGGTGCCGTGTGCAGCTTGGTCGCCCATGGCGTAGTGATGGTAATTCAAGGCCGCCGCAACGGCGAGCCGATTGGCCAAGAAGGAGACCCCCAGCAAATCCGTGGCCCGCGCAACGCGATATTTCACGGTGTTGCGGTGAACGTAGAGGCGGGTAGCAGCGACCGACGCGTTCTCACCGGACTCCAGATAGATCCGCAGGGTTTCGCGCAGTCGGGCCCGATCGTCGCAATCGGTGCTCAAGTCGCCCAGGATCGTCAGGACCCAGGGTTCTGCCTCTTCCGGGCGACGGCCCAGCAGCGACGTCACCGCGATGTCGCGATAGCGAACCGCATGATGCCGGACCGAACCCGGCATTTGGGCGACCGCATGCGCAGCAACGGCTTGGTGGTGGGTCTTGCGGAATCCTGTCAGGCCCTCTGCAGGCTCGCCGAAGCTGACGCGCAGCTCCGCCGTCGCCCAGAGCGCGCGGCTGATCTGGGTCATCGCCTGCCGCACCGGACCCGCCAGGGTGACCCAGCCGTGGGCCGACACCAGATCCCGAGGAGAGACCAGCACATCCGCCACCGGACCCAGTTGCTTCAGTGCCCGGACGATGCGGACCAAGCGGTTGCCCTGGACCGTGCCGTACTGGTTCCACACGACCATGCCCATGTGCTGCGCATCCAGCCCGTAGTTCAGCAACGCCTCGATCTGGTCCTTGTCCTCCGCGATCTCAAGAGCGAAGGCAACATCCTCCGGCGCCACACCGCCGACCGCGGCACGGGTTCTCTCCTGTGCCATCATGTGCTGCTCCCCGACCGCGTCGTCCAGCACGGAGAAGCAGGCCAGCTGCCACGTCACCATCGGCACGACCAAGTCGAGGGACGCCGGTTCGGGCAGCGTGAGCTCGAGTTCCGCCAACATCCGCTGGAGCAACCAGCGTTGTGCAATTTGACCAACGAGCACGGTCCGATAGGCCGGCAGCCCCCGTTCCCCCATGCGCCGGGCAAATGCCAGGGTCGGCGACGTGGGCGGTGGCGGCGGGCAGGGATGGAGGTCAGCCAAGCCCCCGACAGTCACCTGGATGACATGCCGTGCCATGGCGTCCAAGGTCCGCTGCATGGCCGGATCGATGTTCTGGAACTCAGGCATCCGGGCCTTGACCGCGGAGCTCAACTCCCGCGTGAGCGTGCTGTGACGCGCAAGCATGCGGTCCGCAACCGTTGCTCGCACCGATCGCCACTGATCGGCCGTCACAGCGACCTCGGAGCACGCAGAGGCAGTGGGGACCAGCTCCTTTGGTGGACCATGCACGGAATCAAAGGCACCATTCCAGAATGCCACAAGCGCCGTGCCGCCTGACGGCACGGGCGATGATGGGCGCCTTGCAGTTGAGTGCACTTTGAACAACGGCAATCGGCCGACCGTGCGTCCACGACAATCCCCTAGCCGATGGCAGGCGTGCTGCTTATCGTGGGAACCAGTGAGCGAGGGCGCAGCCTCGCTACAAGTCCGGATCACAGGCGATCCAGAGGAGACTCAATGAGCAACATCCGCACCCACACGATCGAGCCGAGGCGGCATGCCTATGCCGAACTCGAACGTCGCTTCGGAGAGAAGAGCGCATCCCGCTACCAGGAGGCCGTCTATCGTGCCCAGCCGGAGGAGAACTTCCACTATCGTCCGATGTGGGGGCCCTCCAAGGAGCTTTATGACGTCGACTATTCGGTGCTGAAGCTGACCGATCCCTATACCTATACCGACCCGCGCCAGTTCTATTACGCGAGCTTTGTCGCCAAGCGGGCCGAGGACTACGAGAACTTCGCCAAGAATCTGAAGTTCGTCGAAGAGCGCAAACTGACCTCTCGCCTGCCCGAGCACTGGAGCAACGTCATCCAGAATCTCTATCTCCCGATGCGGCATTGGGAGGGAGCTGCCCAGCTCATTCTGATCAACGGCGGTCGCTTCGCCTGGGGCCATTCCATCTCCCAGGTGCTGTCGCTGTCGTCGTTCGACCGACTCGGGAATGCGCAGGCCCACTCGAGCATCGGCCTCACCGTCGCCGGTGGCACCGTCGAGGCCCTCGACGTGGCCAAGCAGGCCTGGATGGAGAGCGAGGCTCTGCAGCCGCTGCGCAAGTACGCCGAAGAGGCCTTGGTGGACCAGGACTGGGGCGCGGGCATCATCAACGTCGATCTGGTCGACGCCCAGCTGTTCCCACTCATGCACACCTATGTCGATGACATGGCGCTGGCCGAGGGAGCGACCGTCATGTCGCTGCTCAACGAGCACTTCACGACGTGGTACGCGGACCAGCAGAAGTGGCTCAACCCGCTGATCAAGACGTGGGTGAACGACGAGAACCACGGCGAGGCGAACGCGCAGGCGCTCAAGGCAATGGTCGAGGCGAAGCTCGAGCAGGCCACTGCAGCAGTCAAGCCGATCGCTGAGGGCTTCGATGCAGTGCTCCCCGAGAAGGGCGCGGTCGACTTCCTCCAGCAGAACACCGAAGCACTGATCAAGCGCTATTCCGACCTGGGCGTCCCCCTCTGAGGGGCCGGACCTCACCATCCACCCGTCCGACCCTTTCCGAAGGAGACCCACATGACCGAGACCAAGCCCCGCCGGCCACGCGTTGCCAGCATCGATATCCAGGACACCGAGACCAACCGCCCGATTGTTGACGCCATCGTCGAGGACAACCCCGATGCTGAGCTGCTGTATCAGCCCGGGATGGTAAAGATCCGCAACGATGGCGGCATCTACATCAAGAAGGAGACCGTGGAGAAGCATCTCGGGGCTGAATGGGAGACCTCCGAGATCCAGCTCTCGATCATTTCGATGTCCGGGAACCTCGATATCGAGGAAGACTATATTGAAATTGCTTGGCGGCGCTGACCGCCCTGGCCGAGTCTGAGCCGGAGCCATAGAGAGGCCGCACCGCAGCGGCCTGATTCCCCAATACAAATATCACAGGAGATATTGCACAATGGCCAAGAAAGCATCAATGCGTGAGCGTTATGCCAGCATGACCCGCGGTCTCGATTGGGAGCCCAGCTATGTTCCCGAGGAGAAGATCTATCCCTATACCCAGTTCGAGGGCATCAAGATCCACGACTGGGACGCCTGGGAGGACCCCTTCCGCCTGACCGTCGAGGCCTACCACAAGTATCAGTCCGAGAAGGACAAGCGTCTCTATGCGGTGATCGACAGCTTCGCCCAGGGCCAAGGTCACCTCCAGGTCACCGACGCCCGCTACTTCAACGCTGTCCGCATGTTCCTCCAGGGCGTGACCCCGCTGGAATACCAGGCGTACCGCAACTTCGGCTATCTGGCCCGTCACCTCAACGGCGCCGGCGCGCGCATCGCGTGCCTCTATCAGAGCATCGATGAGCTGCGGCACAACCAGACCCAGACGCACGCGGTCTCGCAGTACAACAAGTACTACGACCACCTGCAGGACCCGAACCTCATGCACGATCGCGTGTGGTATCTGTCGGTGCCGAAGTCGTTCTTCGACGACGGCCTGTCGGCCGGCCCGTTCGAGTTCATGCTCGCGATCTCGTTCAGCTTCGAATACTTCCTCACCAACCTGCTGTTCGTGCCGTTCATGTCCGGCGCGAGCTTCAACGGCGACCTGAGCACGATGACCTTCGGCTTCTCGGCGCAGTCCGACGAGTCGCGGCACATGACGCTCGGCCTCGAGGTCATCAAGTTCATCCTCGAGCAGGATGAGGACAACGTCCCGATCATCCAGGACTGGGTCGACAAGTGGTTCTGGCGCGGCTATCGCCTGCTGTCGATCGTGGCCCTCATGCAGGACTACTTCCTGCCCAAGAAGGCCATGTCCTGGAAGGAATCCTTCGAGCTCTATCTCGAGCAGCAGATGCTCGAAGGCCTGTTCCCCGACCTGGAGTACTACGGCATTCGTCCGCCGCGGCATGTCGACCAGGCCATCACCGAGAAGAACTACATGCCGCACCAGGCATTCTGGATCTTCTACAACTACGCCCACGCCGGCGCGTACAACACCACCATCCCGTTCGAGGACGAGATGGAATGGTTCTCCAAGCAGTACGGTGAATACTTCGACGACTTCTACCGTCCCGCTTATGAGAAGGCACGCGAGATGCAGGCCGAGGGCAACCGCTTCTTCAACGGCGGTCTGCCGATGCTCTGCCAGGTGTGCCAGATCCCGATGGGCTTCACCGAGCCCGGCAACCCGGTCGCCCACGCCCAGCGCGTGAGCCACTATGAGGGCGAGCGCTACAACACCTGCTCCGACGGCTGCAAGTGGATCTTCGATCGCGAGCCGTGGAAGTACCGCCAGGCCTGGCTGCCGGTGCACCAGATCTATCAGGGCAACTGCGGCGGCAACACCATCCCCGAGGTTCTGGAATGGTACGGCCTCGATTCGACCGAGAACGGTGAGTACCTCGACACCACCGATGCCAAGAACTGGGCCAAGTGGCACGAGACGGCTTCCGTCTGATCCACCTCAGCCCTCCCCGGCCGGCGTGCCTGCGGGCGCAGCGCAGGCACGCCTCCCGGGGCCGTTCCCACACATCAATCCCGGGGCTCCGCAAGGGCCGCCCCATCGTCACGACGCTGTGATTTGGAGTATGCAAGAATGATCATCGATCCTGAGATTGCCAAAGAACCTGCCAAGATGGTGCCGCCGCCGACAGCATTCGGCGAATACAATTTCCCCTCCCGTGACCACATTTCCCTCTATGGCGATGACCAGATCATCTATGTGTGGTGGCGCGGCACGGTCTTCAACGTGTGCCCCTCCTGCTTCCGTGTGCCGCGGAACATGAAGTGGTCCGATTTCGTCGCGAATGTGGTGTCCCCGTGGGCCAGCAAGGACCCCGACTATGACGCCTCCCGAGTGACCGGGTGGCAGATGGACGAGACCCCGATCGAGCCGAAGGATGACGACACGATCGAAGGCTTGGGCATCGAGCACAAGGGCCTGGTCAGCTTCGTCGTGGCCTGACCCACACCTCAACCCTCCCGAGCACTGGCTGACCGCCCGCTGTGACGTGGCGAGCGGTCGGCCAGCGCCGTCTTCACCACCCATCGCAAGAAAGAGACTTGGATGACCACCCACACCATCCGCATCGAATCGCTCGACGCCGAGGTCGAGTGCCGGGAAGACCAGAACATCCTTGACGCGTGTTTGCGCAACGGCGTGTGGCTCCCCCACGCCTGCACCCACGGCACGTGCGGCACCTGCAAGGTCGACGTCCTTGAGGGCGACGTTGACCACCAGGACGCGTCCGAGTTCGCCCTCATGGAATATGAGCGCAACGAGGGCAAGACACTCGTCTGCGTCGCCACCCCCGAGTCCGACGTCGTGATCGATGCCGACGTCGAGGCGGAGGAAGGCGTCGTCATGCATCCCGTGCGGGACTACAAGGGCGTGGTGAGCGCCTTGGAGGACTGCGCCCGGGAGACCAAGCGCATCACCATCGATCTGGACAACCCGATCGAGTTCAACGCCGGCCAGTATGTGCAGGTCACTCTGCCCAACACCGACGGCGAATTCCGCAGTTGGTCGATGGCCAACTCCCCGAAGGACGCCAGCCAGATCGAGTTGGCCGTCCGGCGTACGCCCGGTGGCAAGGGCACCGATGGGTGGATCTTCAAGGATCTCAAGGTCGGCGACGAAGTCACGATCGCCGGTCCCTATGGCCGCTTCTTCGTGCGCACCGCCAAGGAGAAGCCGATCATCATGATCGGTGGCGGCACGGGGCTGTCACCGCTGAAGTCGATGGTCAAGCACGTCATCGAAGAAGAGACCGGCCAGGTCATGCACCTCTACCACGGTGTGCGCGGCGCGGACGATCTCTACGACGTCGACTACTTCCGCCAGCTCCAGGACGAGTACGAGGACCAGTTCTTCTATCACCCCTGCCTCTCCGAGGAAGACGGTGTGGAGGGGACCTCGTACGGTCTCGTCACCGACGTCATCGACGATGACTTCAAGACCCTGCGCGGCATGGTCGCCTATATCTGCGGCCCGCCCCCCATGGTCGAGGCGTCGCTCAAGATGCTCATGAAGAAGCGCCTGTTCCCCCGCGACACCTATCGCGAGGACTTCTTCGACTCGTCCGACAAGGAAACCGGCGGAACCCGTTCGCCGTTGATGAGGACCAACTGATGTCTGACAAAGCTCACGAATATCCCCCCACGCTCCAGGGCAGCCCACACGACGTGGTGCTGACTCCCTTCATGGTGCGTGTCCGTGAAGCAACGAGTGGTGGCGATTCAACCGCAACCCTGGTGTTCCGGCATTCCCGCCCCGAGCGGATCGCCGTGGCCACCTGGGAGTGGTTCGGTTTGCGCACCAGGGCGGAACACGTCATCTCCGAGGCCAACTCCATGCTCGACCCCAACGGGGATCACATCACGCTGGAGGACGAATATGGCACCGGCCATCTGAGTTTCACCCTGCGCTGGCGGGACCGTTCTGTCTGCGTGGCCGTTGACCAGGACGACCCGCATACTGGTCAGATCGTTGCGAATTCACCGGATTTCGAGCCGAGCGAGGCCGGGGATGTGCTCCCCGACAACGAAGCGTTCATGGAAGAACTGGCCGTGTCGCTCATTGGCATCAATCGGCCCGACATTCACGTCAAGGAGGACGAGAAATGAGTGAAACCTTTATGGTCACCTTCCACTGGAAGGGTGACACCGAAGAACTGCAGGAGCGCTACAACAAGGTGCTCAGTCATGTAGTGGACGTCTCCCCTGCCCGACCGATCGTGCACTTGGCCGCTCCGGTGGCCGACGGCTTCAAGGTCTACGATGTCTGGACCAGCGAGCAGGTCGCCCGCAACATGGTGGAGAATCCGGCGTTCCAGCAGAAGCTCAAGGATTTCGGTCTCGGCGAAGTGGAGCTCCAGTTCACAACCGTCCATCGGATGGGCTGGCCGATCTCGGAATCCCCGATGTATCGCTGACCGCGAATTGACACCGAAGGAGTCGGCCCGCTGCGTGCGGGTCGGCTCCTTCTTCGTCCCCCGACCGTCCGGTCTGCGCCCGTCGCCGATGCCCCGGAGTACGCACACGCGCGGGCGTATCCCGCGGCACTCTACTGATCAGTAGGCTGGGCGTATTGTAGACGTTTCCCTGACCTGACGCACAAATTTCGGTCGATCCGTGAACAGTCCACGAGCCGATTAGCAACTAGCTAAACTCACTGGGCGTGACAGAAAACAACAAGGTAGCTGTAATCGGCCAGGGCACCATGGGTGCCGGCATCACTGAAGTCTTCGCCAAGGCAGGCTTCGAAGTTCACGCTGTCGACAACAACGAAGCAGCGCTGGACCGCGGTCGTTCCATCATCGCCAAGTCCACCGGACGCGCCGTGTCCCGCGGACGCATGACCGAGGAAGAGCAGGCAGCTCTGGTCGGTCGCATCACCTATTTCACCGATCCCGCTGAGGCTGTTGCCGGCTGCGGCCTGGTCGTGGAAGCGGTGTTCGAGGATCTCGACCTCAAGCAGGAGATCTTCAAGAAGATCGACGTGGCCGCTCCCGAGGACGCCATCCTGGCCACCAACACCTCCTCGCTCGCCATCACCGCCATCGCTGCGGCCGTTTCCAAGCCCGAGCGCGTGGTCGGTGTCCACTTCTTCAACCCGGCGCCGGTCCAGACGCTGGTTGAGGTCGTCCGCACCGTCTATACCGACGACGCGATTGTCGAGCAGCTGGTCAAGCTCCTCAAGGAGCTCGGCAAGTCCCCGGTTGTGGTCAACGACCGCGCCGGCTTCATCGTCAACGCTCTCCTGATCCCCTATATCGGGTCGGCGATCAACCTTTACGAGAACGGCTTCGCCACTCGTGAGGAGATCGACGCCACGATGGTCGAGGCCGCGGGCTATCCGATGGGTCCGCTCGCCCTCGCAGACATGATCGGCAACGACGTTTGCCTCGCAGTGCTCGAGAAGCTGTACGACGAGACCAAGAACCGCGTCAACGCCCCAGCGCCGATCCTCACCCGTCTCGTGATCGCGAACATGCAGGGTCGCAAGACCGGCAAGGGCTTCTATACCTATGTCGATGGCAAGCCCAGTGAGGATCGTGGCCCGATCCGTCGTCCCATGCAGTCCCGCAAGGCTGAGCTGCCCGATCGTCTCGTCGGTGAATACCTGAACAACTGCGTGAAGATGGTCGAGGAGAACTACGCCTCCGTCGACGCGGTCAACACCGGCATGGCCGAGGGCTGCCGCATGCCGAAGCCGTTCGAGGTCCTCAAGGAGATCACCCCGAAGCGCGTGCTCGAGATCGTCGAGGGCATCTATGCGGAGACCGGCGAGCCCGGCCACCGTCCGGCCCGTCTGCTGCGCCAGCTGGCCGCTGCCGACGACCAGGCTGCGGCGATCGACGAGCTCCAGGCGTCCACCGCTGAGCTCCATGCTTCCAACCCGCGCGGCTGATCAAGCCTCCTGCTGACCATGTGGCCGGCGGGACCGAAATCCAAACCCCTGTTCCTCAGGGCGTCACACGGTTTCGGTTCCCGCCGGCCACGTGCTTTGCTAGAGGGAAGCCCTTGGCAGGAGCCTGACATATGCCCAACCAACGCCGCCGGTCAAAGCACGCCCGGCCGCACCGCCCATTGGGCGGCCACCATCCGGTGACCCAGACCCGACGTGATGGCGAATGGCTGGTTCGCGGGATCCCCGAGGGCTCATCGACCAAGGTCTATCGCTGCCCGGGCTGTCACCAGCTCATCGCGGTCGGCACTGCACACGTCGTGGTGTGGCCGCGCACGGCATCGCTGGGCAGCTCGTCAGCCATTGATGAACGGCGGCACTGGCACCGAGGGTGCTGGGTCCGCCGGGCCTAGAAGGGAAGAAGCACACGTGACCATTACCCGCAGTGAGGGCCTCCACACCCTGCACATCGGCGACCGCGGACCCACCGTCGCGTTCTGCCATGGCGTCTTCGGCCAGGGCAAGAACTGGACAACCGTGGCCAAGGCCCTCGCCAGTGGGGATGGTCCGACCTATCAGTCGATCCTCATCGACATGCCCAACCACGGTCGATCAGCGTGGACGGAGAGCTTCTCCTATCACCAGATGGCGGATGACCTGGCGGAGTTCCTGGAGCCGTACGCACCGCTGTCGCTCGTAGGCCATTCCATGGGCGGCAAGGCCGTGATGAATCTTGCACTGCGCTACCCGCATCTGGTGGACCGGCTCGTCGTGGTCGACATGTCTCCGGTCCACTATCGAGGCATCCGACAGTTCAACCATCTCGTCAACGCGATGGTGACCCTCGATATCGCGAACCTGCCTGATCGGCGTACCGCCGAGGAGCGCATCTCGGACGACGTTCCCAACCCCGCCATCCGGCAATTCCTCCTGCAGAATCTCCACCGGATCCAGCACCACAACGGGGGCAAGCCGAAGTGGGTGTGGCAGCCGAATCTCCAGTTGATCGCCGGCAACCTGGACGCTCTGGCCGGGTGGGAAGAACCGAATGCGGAGCCCTTCGACGGTCCCGTGCTGTGGATCGGTGGGGACCAGGCGGACTATGTCCTCCCGGAATACAACGACGCCATGCGTCGCTGGTTCCCGCGCTCACGGCTGCTGATGCTCAAGGGCGTCGGCCACTGGGTCCACAGCGAAGCCCCGGAGATCTTCATTCCGGCCGTCCGACGGTTCCTGGACGGTGGTCGGGCACTCGCCCGCCCACAGACCCGGTCTGCTGGTGTTCTCGCTCCCAAGCCCCGTGCGGGGGGCCTCATGGCGCCCGTTTCACGTCGATGATCCGGGCCTCGTTGTTGGGCCTGCCCGAACCATCCGGATTGCTGCCGTCCTGACCCTCGACCGCAATTCGGTTGACGACACCCAATGAGTCCGGGTCCATGCGTCCGAATACCGTGTAGCTGGGCGGCAACTCCGTGTCCGCATAGACGAGGAAGAACTGGGAACCGTTGGTGTCGGGCCCGGCATTCGCCATCGCGACGGTGCCGGCCTGATAGGTCGTCGAACCCTTCACCTCATCGGCGAACCGATAGCCGGGGCCTCCTCGTCCCGTGCCGGTCGGATCGCCGCATTGCAGGACGAAAATGCCCGAATCCACCAACCGATGACAGCGTGTGTCGTCATAGAAACCCTGTTGCGCCAGTGCCTCGAACGAATGAACGGTGCAGGGCGCCGCAGAGCGGTCCATCGAGATCGTGATGGGCCCCTGGTTCGTGTCCAGGACGTAGTCCACCGTCCCGGTCGTCTGGACATCGTTCGTCGAGGGGGGATCCACGGCTCGCGCCGGATCGCCGAAGGGCTCATAACTGCACAGGCTGGCCTCGGCAGTCTGTTCTCCGCCGGAGGGTGAACGGTCGGCGGGTGAGCAGGCCGCCAGCGGCACCAGTGCTGCAGCGAACCCGAGGACGAGGATGCGGGACGAAATCACCCGGCCAGCCTAACCGCGACAGCCGATGCTGCACGTTGTCTCGCGGCGGTACATTGGCGCAATGGTCGTACTCAGTCGGATATACACCCGCACCGGTGACGGCGGCGATACCCGCCTTTCGGATATGTCGCTGGCCCGCAAGACCGACGTGCGGGTCGCCGCGTACGGTGACGTGGACGAGACCAATTCCGCGATCGGGGTGGCCCTCACCCATCGCCGCGACATGCCCGCCGCCATCGCGACGGCCCTGGACCGCGTGCAGAACGAGTTGTTCGACGTCGGTGCAGACCTGTCGAACCCACTGGCCAGCGACCCGAAGTACCCACCTCTCCGGATCACTGCAGATGCAGTGGACCGGCTCGAAGCATGGTGTGACGAGTTCGGCGAGGAGCTTCCGACGTTGCGTTCGTTCATTCTTCCGGGGGGTACGCCGGCCGGCGCGGCACTCCACTTGGCGCGCACCGTCTGTCGCCGCGCTGAACGCTCGGCATGGCTGGCCGTCGAGGCTCATGGCACCGAAGAGGCGAGCGGAGAGTCGCCCGGCGGGGTCAACCCGGTTGCGGTGCGCTATCTCAATCGACTGTCCGACCTGCTCTTCATCTGCGCTCGCGCGGTCAATGGCGTTGCCGATGAAGTGCTGTGGGTTCCCGGTGGCGACCGTGCGCAGTCAGCTCAGAGCACGTCCTCGGAGGATGCGTCCGGAGCGGAGTCGAAGAGCAGCGGCGCCAGCGCCCAATAGAGCACGACCAACACACCGAACATTGCCGGTCCACCCCACCAGTCGGTCCGTCCGCTCAACCACACGATCAGCGCGAGCAGACCAGCCAATCCGGTGAGACCGAGACCAACGGTCGTGCGGGTCATGAGCGGAAGCGACCCACACTCGGCGGTGCGGCCTCCAGCCACGCCAACAGGGCCGTCAGGGCGTCGGTGTCCAACACCAACTCCCACACCGTGTTGCTGCCACCATTGGCCTCCAAACGCACCACACGATGCCCCTCAAGGCCATCGGGGCCGATGGTGCGGGTCTGGGCACGGATGCCGCTCGCGGCGCGGCTCAGTGTGTATACGGGCCTCATCCGGACCCCATGCCGGGGGAACCACTCCAAGTCGTCCCCAGCGCAACGGGCCAGGCCGAGTCGCCATTGTGGCTCGCCGGAACCACCCAGGCTGAGCTCACAGTCGAAGACGCTCCCCTGCTGGGCGAGCACCCTTCGCCTGACAACAGGCCAGACCAGCACAGCGATGACGCACAGCAACAGCAGGGCGACAACCACCGGCACCAAACTGCCCCACTCCATGGCGTGAATCTAGCGACCGCAGGGCTTGAACTCCAATCAGCTGCCAGCAAGCCGAAGTTGACAGGATCCCCACACAGCAGTCAGGGCCGGCACGCTGTGCCGACCCTGACCCCTTGCCTGTGAATCACATGAATTCCTGTCGGGAGTCAGACACTCGCCTGTCGTCCCTGGCGTTTCTGAGCCGCCTTGACCTGGGCCGAGGCCCGCAGGAACTGCTTGCGGGTTTCCTCGCTCTGATCGCCCTCGTCGAGCTTGGCGTTCGCCTCGCCCAATTCACGTTCCGCCTGCTCCAGTGAGATCTCGGCAAGCGATGCGAACTCACTCAGGATGGACACGTGATTGTGATCCACAGAGATGAATCCGCCGTCAACGGCGATGACCTCGCGCGTGCCCTCGGTGGAGAAGATCTCCACCGCGTTGGGCACGAGCAGCGCCAGCATCGGCTGATGCCGAGGCAGAATGCCCACGTCACCCTCCGTCGTCCTGGTGACAACCTGGTTGGCTTCCCCGGACCAGACGACCCGGTCCGCGGAGACCACCTCCACATGCAGCGGATCGGCCATGCTCAGCCTTCCTTCTGGATCTTGTCCCAGTTCTCCATGACCATGTCCATGCCACCGACGTTGAAGAACGCCTGCTCTGCGATGTGGTCGACATCACCACGGCAGATCATCTGGAAGCCCTCGATGGTGTCCTCGAGCGGCACCGTCGAGCCGGGCACCTGGGTGAACTTCTCAGCCATGTAGGTGTTCTGCGACAGGAACTGCTGGATGCGCCGGGCGCGTGCCACGACGATCTTGTCCTCTTCGGAGAGCTCATCGACACCGAGGATCGCGATGATGTCCTGGAGCTCCTTGTTGCGCTGCAGGATCTGCTTCACCTCAATGGCGGTGTCATAGTGTTCCTGACCGATGTACTGCGGATCGAGGATCCGGGAGGACGATGTCAGGGGGTCAACGGCCGGATACAGACCACGCGAGGCGATCTCACGCGACAGCTCCGTCGTGGCATCCAGGTGGGCGAAGGTCGTCGCCGGGGCGGGGTCGGTGTAGTCATCCGCAGGCACATAAATGGCCTGCATCGACGTGATCGAGTGTCCACGCACCGAGGTGATCCGCTCCTGGAGCTGACCCATCTCATCAGCCAGGTTCGGCTGGTAGCCCACCGCGGACGGCATGCGGCCGAGCAGCGTGGAGACCTCGGACCCGGCCTGGGTGAACCGGAAGATGTTGTCGATGAACANNTGCCCTCACGGGTGCGCTCACCCACGCCGGCGAACACCGAGGTGCCACCGAAGTTGTGCGCGATGCGATAGATCATCTCCTGGATGAGAACGGTCTTGCCGACGCCGGCGCCACCGAAGAGACCAATCTTTCCACCCTGCACATAGGGGGTCAGCAGGTCGAGGACCTTGATGCCCGTCTGCAGCATCTCGGTCTTGGACTCGAGCTGCTCGAACTTGGGCGGATCGCGGTGGATGGGCCAGCGCTCGGTGATCTCGATGCCCGAGGGATCGACGTTCAGCACGTCACCGGTGACGTTCCACACGTGGCCCTTGGTGATGTCGCCGACGGGCACGGTGATCGGGGATCCGGTGTCGCGCACCTCCTGGCCGCGGCGGAGACCGTCGGTCGGCTTCATCGAGATGGCGCGGACGATGTTGTCGCCGACGTGCAGCTCGACCTCAAGAGTGATCGTGCGGGTCTCCCCCGCCAGGGTGATGTCGACGTGGAGCGCGTTGAGGATGTCGGGCATCTGGTCCGGTGGGAACTCGACGTCCACGACGGGGCCGATGACCCGGGCGATCCGGCCGATGGCACCCGTCCCGGTCGCTTGCGAATCGTTCAGTGTGGCAGTCATATCCTTACTCCGCGTCCTGGCTAGCGTCGGCGAGCGCGTTCGCGCCACCCACGATCTCGGTGATTTCCTGGGTGATCTCCGCCTGCCGGGCCTGGTTGGCCTCACGCGTCAGACGTTCGATCAGTTGCTGGGCGTTGTCCGTGGCCGCCTTCATCGCCTTCTGGCGTGCCGCGAGCTCCGAAGCCGCGGCTTGCAACAGGCAATAGTGGATGCGGCTGGCCACATAGAGCGGCAGCAGCTTGTCGAGGACTTCCTCGGCTTCCGGCTCGAACTCATAGAGCGGAAGTGTCTCCCCCTCCTCCACCGGTTCATCGGATTCGATGACTTCGAGCGGCAGGAGGCGGATGACCTCCACCTGTTGGGTCATCATCGAGACGAACCGGGTGAAGACGATGTGGATCTCGTCAACACCGCCCTCTTCCGCAGGCGTCTTGAACGCGCCGATGAGCTCGTCGGCGATCTCCTTGGCGTGGGCATAGTCGGGGGAGTCGGAATAGCCCTCCCAGACCTTGGCGACCTTGCGCTCACGGAACTGGTAGTACGCCGCCGCCTTGCGCCCGGCAAGATAGGGCACGACCTCAAGATCGGCGTCGCGCAGCAATTCTGCCAACGACTCACCCTGCTTGATGACCGCGGACGAGTACGCCCCCGCGAGACCACGGTCGGAGGTGATGAGCAGCATCGCCGCCCGAGTGGGGTTCTCGGGCTCGGTGGTCAGGACGTGGTCGACGTCCTTGCTGAACGTCGCCACGGCCGAGACCGCCCGGGTGAGCTCACGAGCATAAGGTGCAGCAGCACGAGCGCGCTGCTGCGCCTTGATGATCCGAGAGGAGGCGATGAGCTCCATCGCGCGGGTGATCTTCTTGGTCGTGGAGACCGAGTTCCTCCGCTGACGAAGTTCACGCAGACTGGACGCCATCCTCAGCCCCGCTTCTGCACGACGATCTGCTCCTGCAGCACATCGTCCTCTTCCATGGCTTCCGCCTCTTCGCGGCCGGCCTTGAGGAACTTGCCGTCCGAGGTCTGGAAGCCCTGCTTGAACTTGTCGATCTCCTCGGTCAGCGCGGCAGCAGTGTCGTCATCGAACTGCGAGGTCTCGGAGATGGTCGTCAGGATCGACGTCGAACGGCGGAGATGCTCCAGGAGTTCCTGCTCGAACCGCAGCACATCCTCCACCGGAACCTCGTCGAACAGGCCGTTGGTCCCGGCCCAGACGCTGACCACCTGGTCCTCGACGGGATAGGGCGAATACTGCGGCTGGCGCAGCAGCTCGGTGAGCCGGGCACCGCGATCGAGCTGACGACGGGACGCAGCATCGAGATCCGACGCGAACATGGCGAACGCCTGCATGTCCCGATACTGGGCCAAGCCGATCTTGAGCGTGCCGGCCACGTTCTTCATCGCCTTGATCTGGGCGGCGCCACCGACGCGGGAGACCGAGATGCCGACGTCCACAGCGGGGCGCTGGTTGGCGTTGAACAGGTCCGACTGCAGGAAGATCTGACCGTCGGTGATCGAGATGACGTTGGTCGGAATGAACGCGGACACGTCATTCGCCTTGGTCTCGATGATCGGCAGTCCGGTCATGGAACCGCCACCGAGCTCATCGGACAGCTTCGCGCAGCGCTCCAGGAGACGGGAGTGCAGATAGAAGACGTCACCCGGATATGCCTCACGGCCGGGCGGACGACGGAGCAGCAGGGACATGGCGCGATAGGCCTCGGCCTGCTTGGTGAGGT
>LSQX01065182.1_pt1 | contig 85832 bp, 90 predicted proteins | sample 654561 | NCBI WGS metagenome assembly LSQX01 (sample SAMN04489861, study PRJNA283612) | anaerobic digester metagenome | isolation source: 4 biogas reactors fed with cattle manure at either 37C or 55C with and... | place: Denmark: Kongens Lyngby | collected 2014 | reverse complement strand
GAATTTACTTTTTCAATTGACCAAAGAATATTATATGACGGAATGGCTACGAATTCAAGCTGAAAACCAAGGGGACTGTCCCCCTGGTTTGCCTATTCTATGATTGCCGGGTTGGCGAACACCCGCTGGCTTACCTTTCTCATGCCGTTTTCAAAACGCAGCCGGAAGCTCTGCTGGTGGTGGATGTCCTCAGAGGAGGAGCCCACCATCACATCAAGGACACAGTCTTCAAGCCCGAGCTCGTAGTCCTTGTTGTGGTAGGCCAAAGAATCGTACAGAATATCAAAGCTTAGTGCAACCTGCTCTCCCTTTTTCAGGGATACCCTCTTATAGGCTTTCAGCTCGCGCTCGGGCTGTATGACCGAGGTGAATCGTTTCCGGACGTAAACCTGGACCACTTCGTCGCCATCGTAAGGACCCTCGTTCAAAACGGTCACCTTTACGCGGATGCGGTCGTCTTCCTGGCTGAAGACGGCTTCCCCGTACCTGAACCGTGAATAGCTCAGGCCGTAACCAAAGGGGTACAAGGGCTTTGTGTCCATTTCCAGGTAGGAATCCTTCCAGAACTGGGTCTTGCCCGTGGCATGCTGAGAATAGTAGATGGGAAGCTGTCCCAGGCTCTTGGGTAAGGAAACCGGAAGCCTGCCGCCCGGGTTATACTTCCCGAACAGGGCGTCGGCGATGGCATCGGCTCCTTCCATTCCCGGACGCCAGGCCTCCAGGATGGCGTCCATCTCCATGTTCTCGTAGGACAGTTCCAGGGGTCTTCCGTTGCAAAGAACCAGTATGATGGGTTTACCAAGCATCTTCAACTCTTTAAGCAGTGTCCTTTGCTCATGGGACAGGTAGATTTCAACCCGGTCCACCGATTCCCCGCTGTCGTTTTCATGGCCAAGCCCGCTTGTATCCCCGCACACCGCGATAACCACATCGGCCCTGGATGCGGCCTCCACCGCCTCCCCGATGGAATAGAAACCAGGATCACGGTTATAGTCGGTCGTGTCCTTCAGGCCGGGGGCCAGGTAAACCCGGGTCGAAGGAGCCACCCTTTCGCAGATGGCCTGGTACACGGTCTTTATGTCATGGTACAGGTCTTCGAACCGGGTGTCCTTCCGTTTCAGGAAAAACGATGTGGGGATGTTCTCATCCTCCAGGGATTCGGTGATGTAGTACATGTACTCGATATGGGACGGGTAGGAATAGTCGCTGTACGCGAATTCCTTCCTGTCGGCAAGAGGGCCCACCACGGCAATGCTCCCGATATCGGGTGAAAGGGGCAGGATGTTATGCTTGTTCTTTAGCAGGGTGAGGGACTGGCGCGCCATTTTCCCCGCTATTTCCCTGTGTTTCCTGCAGCATACCGTCTCGGAAACGCGGCTGACATCCACGTAGGGATTGTCGAAAAGGCCGAGCCGGAACTTTAAGGCCAGCATCTTCTCAACAGCCCGGTCTATTATTGATATGTCAATACGCCCGTTTTCCACCAGCGGCTTTAAGTTATCCTTCAGGCTTTGTTCCAGGAGTTCCATCTGGATGCCTGCCTTAAGGGCCAGCACGATGGCCTCATCCAGGGTTTCGCAATAGCCGTGGAAATCCCTGATGTCCTTGATGCCGTTGCCGTCAGCCATTAAGAGCCCATCAAACCCCAGTTTCTTACCGAGGATCTCGAACAATAGTTCTTCTGAAACATGGCAGGGCCTGTCATGCCATTCGTGATAGGCAGCCATGACGCATGCCGCGTTTGCCTCGCGTATTGCCGCCTCGAAAGGGACTGTGTAACAATCCAGAAGTTCTCTTTTTGTAATATGAATTGGGGCGCAGTTCCGCCCGCCGTCACTGATGCCCTGGGCAGCGAAATGCTTCAGGGTTGCCGCTATGCCCTGCTTAAGGCTGTCGGACTGAAGACCTTTTGTATAGGCCATGCTGTACTGTGTGACAAGATACACGTCCTCGCCGAAGGATTCCTCGCAGCGTCCGAAGCGGTGGTCCCGGACCACGTCCACCACGGGGGCCAGGGCCAGCCTCTCGCCCGTAGAGAGCATCTCTTTTCGCACCGCGTCTCCCATTTGACGTACAAGGTCTTCATTGAACATGGCAGCGGCGCCTATATTCTGGGGAAATAGCGTATGGTCCCGGCTTAATACACCCGACGTGGCTTCGGTTACGAACAGGGCGGGTATTCCCAGCCTCGTTTCTTTCACCAGGTATTCCTGGATGCTGTTTATGACATCGGCCATCTCAGCGGGCCTAAGCTCTGTTTCGCCGCCGATGCGGTTGATGTAGCCGATGCCATGGGGAATATTCTCCGCCGCCTTTTCCCCGGAAAAGGTAAGGGTATGGCGGTCGGTTATGATTTTAATAAGCCTGACCCATGTCATCTGGGCAATTTTCTCATCCAGGGTCATCCTGGAAAGCAAGTCCCTGGCGCGCTCTTCCACTGGCCTTGAAGGATCCTTGTAGATCATGGTTTTGTGTACCTCCATTGATATTGCGAAATACCGCGACATAACCGGACCGACAAATGCCGCCCGGCCATCCCGCCTGATTTAATGATACAGTCATGGTTAATAAAAGTAAAATAAAAAACGGTTTAAAAATTATTCAGAATGAACAAATCACTATTGCAATGAGGAATAAATTAGGATAGACTTAATAATGTCAGATTAATAAGTTTTGGAGGTGGGGTAACCATGGCATACCTTCTTGGCATCGACATAGGCACATCAGGTACCAAGACGGTTTTGTTTGATGTAAACGGAACGACAATAGCAAGCGATACCCAGGAATACCCGCTTTATCAGCCCAGGAACGGATGGGCCGAGCAGGACCCCGAGGACTGGTGGAAAGCTACATGCGTATCAACACGCAACGTGATCGCGCAGAGCGGGGTCAACCCCAGGGACATCAAGGGCGTAGGCCTTTCGGGGCAGATGCATGGTCTGGTTCTTCTGGACGCGGATGACAAGGTATTGAGAAGATCAATCATCTGGTGCGATCAGCGCAGCGCCCAGGAATGCGAAGAGATTACCTCCCTTGTGGGGGCGAAGCGGCTGATCGAGATCACTGCCAATCCTGCTCTCACAGGTTTTACGGCTTCCAAGATCAAATGGGTTATGAACAACGAGCCTGAAATCTACGAGAAGGCGCGTAAAATCCTTTTGCCCAAGGATTATATCCGCTTCTGTCTGACCGGTGAGTATGCCACCGAGGTATCAGATGCCAGCGGTATGCAGCTTCTGGATGTGCCCAACCGCAGATGGAGCGATGAAGTCCTGCAGAAGCTGGGAATTGACAAGGATATGCTGGGTAAGGTTTATGAATCCCAGGAGGTTACCGGAACAGTGAGCAAAAAGGCAGCTGAGCTTACCGGGCTTGCTGAGGGCACCATTGTAGTGGGCGGCGGAGGTGACCAGGCTGCCGGCGCTGTAGGTAACGGAATCGTTAAGCCGGGCGTCATTTCATCGACCATAGGAACATCGGGTGTTGTATTCGCCTATACCGACAAGGTGAGCATCGACCCCAAAGGCCGCGTACATACATTCTGCCATGCCGTTCCCAACACATGGCACATCATGGGTGTTACCCAGGGCGCGGGCCTGTCGCTCCAGTGGTTCAGGAATAACTTCTGCCATGAAGAGATTTCTGTTGCCGGTCTTCTGGATGTCGACCCGTACTACCTGATAGACAAGGCGGCCGAAAAGGTGGCCGTTGGCGCCGATGGGCTTATTTACCTGCCATATCTCATGGGAGAAAGGACACCCCATCTTGATCCTGACTGCAGGGGTGTTTTCTTCGGCATCTCCGCAAAACACACAAAGCGTGAATTCCTGCGGGCCGTTATGGAAGGCGTTGCCTACAGCCTTAAGAACTGTCTGGATATCATAAAGGAAATGGGTATTGGGATCAACGAGGTCAGGGCATCGGGCGGCGGAGGAAAGAGCCCGCTGTGGAGGCAGATCCAGGCCGACCTCTTCGGAACCCCCATTTGCACCGTGAACTCCAGCGAGGGTCCGGCCCTGGGCGTCGCTCTCCTGGCAGGCGTAGGCGCGGGCATATACAAGAGTGTTCCCGAGGCCTGCGACCAAACCATCAGGGTGGTTACACACCAGGATTACAACAAGGATAACCATGTTGCCTACCAGAAATTCTACAGCCTTTACAACGACATCTACCAGTCACTGAAGAATGACTTCAAGACCCTGGCGAAGGTCAACCAGAGCTGATTTTGAGGTGTATTTGTTGAGAGAAACAAGGACGGGCAATAACAAGTATTTGAAGGAACTGAACAAAGCCGCCATACTGGACATCATCAGGACCACCAAGGGAGTTTCGCGAAAGGCCCTGGCCGATTGCACGGGACTTTCGCCCACCGCTACGGGAGCCATTGTGAGAGAACTCCTTGGTGCCCAGTTCATAAGGGAGGTGGGCGAGGGCAAATCTTCCGGCGGCAGAAAGCCGGTCATTCTTGAGATAAACCCGGATTCCTACTACGCCTTTGGTTTTGACATAGACATGAGGTTTATCTACACGGTGGTGCTGGATATCACGGGGAAGGTGCACTATGAGGAGAGATGGGAAAACCGTTCGCCCCTCACTCCGGAACAGGCCGTCGACCGGATCAGGCGAATCTATGATACTGTGGTATCAAGCCTGAAACTAAATAAGGACAGGATTCTGGGGGTGGGCGTATCCATACCTGGAATGCTGGACATTACCAACCGGAGGATATATCTTGCGCCGAACCTTGGTTGGTCAAACGTGGATATAAAGGAGAGCCTTAGCCAGAAGCTTAAAGCCGCGGTCTACCTCGATAACGAGGCCATGTGCTCGGCTTTCTGCGAGAACTGGCTGGGTATATGCAGGGGCGTGGAGGATTTCGTCTGCATCAATATCGAATCGGGTATCGGCGCGGGTATCTTTGTGAGGGGAAAGATCTACCGCGGGTACACCGGAAGCGCGGGTGAGGTGGGGCACATTTCTGTTGATGAGAACGGTCCCAGGTGCAAATGCGGAAATGCGGGCTGCCTTGAAACCATGGCATCCATCAACGCCATGGCTGAAAAATACAGGGAGATGATGTCAAAAACTAACCCGGGTATTTCCGGGAACACCATCGATCAGAATTTTGAAGCCCTCCTTAAGGGTGCCCTTGAGGGAAACCGCCTATGCCTGGAGATCTTCAAAGAGGCCGCCGTGAGCCTTGGAAAAGCCATTGGCTACCTCATCAATGCCCTGAATCCGCAAACCATCGTTATCGGCAAGAAGTTTCCCCAGTATGCCCAACTGGTCCTTGATGACATCACCAGGTCCGCGCTTAAAACAGCCCTGGCACATCTGGCGGAGAACTGCAGCATCGTCCCGTCCAGCTTCGGGGAAAACTCCTCAGCCCTGGGCGCGGCCATAATACCAATCAGAAAGCTCTTCGGCAAATAGCCGGAGCGGTAAACACATGTTACTTATTAAGGTATGAACCATATATTTAAACAAGGAGGATAACAATTATGTCAGAGTTTTTCAAAGGAATCGGCAAGATTAAGTATGAGGGGCCGGAATCGAAGAATCTACTGGCGTTTAAGTACTACAACCCCGACGAGGTTATTGCCGGCAAGACCATGAAGGAGCATCTGCGCTTTGCTGTTGCCTACTGGCATACATTCCAGGCCAGGGGCGTGGATATGTTCGGGGCTGGAACAGCACAAAGGCCCTGGGACAATATCACCGATCCCATGGACCTGGCCTATGCCAAGGTGGAGGCCAACTTCGAATTCTGTGAGAAGCTGGGCGTTCCGTTTTTCTGCTTCCATGACAGGGATATAGCCCCGGAGGCTGATGATCTTGCAGAGACCAACAGGCGTCTTGACAAGGTTGTGGAAAAGATCAAGGACCGCATGAAGAACAGTGATGTCAAGCTCCTTTGGGGAACAACCAATGCTTTCAGCCATCCCAGGTTTGCCCATGGCGCGTCCACATCCTGCAATGCCGACGTCTTCGCCTATGCCGCGTCCCAGGTTAAGAAAGCAATGGAGATCACAAAGGAATTGGGCGGCCAGAACTATGTGTTCTGGGGAGGCCGCGAAGGCTACGAGACACTGCTCAATACCGACATGAAGCTGGAACTGGACAACCTAGCCCGTTTCCTTCGCATGGCTGTTGATTATGCCAGGGAGATCGGGTTTGACGGGCAGTTTCTTATCGAGCCCAAGCCGAAGGAACCTACAAAGCACCAGTACGACTTTGACGCCGCAACAGTAATCGGATTTTTGAAGAGCTATGGTCTTGATCCGTACTTCAAGCTCAACATCGAGGCCAACCACGCAACACTGGCCATGCATACCTTCCAGCATGACCTGAGGGTTGCCAGGATCAACAACGCCCTCGGCAGCATCGATGCCAACCAGGGCGACCTGATGCTGGGCTGGGATACCGACCAGTTCCCCACCAACCTCTATGATACCACCCTGGCCATGTATGAAGTGCTCATGATGGGCGGCTTCACCACGGGCGGCCTCAACTTTGACGCCAAGGTACGCAGGGCTTCCTTTGAGCCTGAGGATCTGTTCTATGGCCATATCGTCGGCATGGATTCCTTCGCAAAGGGCCTGAAGGTTGCCGCGAAGCTCATTGAGGACCGCGTATTCGAGGATTTCATAGCCAAGCGTTATGAGAGTTACACCTATGGAATCGGTAAGGACATCGTTGAAGGGAAGGTTGGCTTCAAGGAACTGGAAGCCTATACCCTCAAGAACGGCGAGCCGAAGCTCTCTTCCGGACGCCAGGAACTGTTGGAAGCTATATTCAACCAGTACCTGCTGGAAACCAGGTAATTCTCCTGAATCAATTAAGGAGCCGCAAGTCGCGGCTCCTTTTAAGATCATTACCATAGCGTCAATTTACTTTGGGTTTTTTATTGGATAGCACTGCCGATTAGCACCGAATCAATGCCAGAAATGGGTTGTTTCCACATTAATGTAGTACCTGCCATCAGCTTCCTTTTGGATATACAGGTAATCACAATATTCGCCGTCAATGGTTACCTCAATGCCGTATATATTGTCCCAGAATAATTCTGGTTCTCCTGCCGTGACACGATTGTACCAATCGCCGCCGAACCATTTATCTCTCTCATCCTTCATCACTGCCATCCGCTCTTCCACATAATCCTTCATATGCTGATTCTCGGATTGGAATTCATCATCGAAGAGCGCATACATAGCATCTGCATCTACGTTATTAATCGCTTCGTAATAAGCAAGAATCAGTTCATTATATTCTTCGTAGATTATTTCACCGTTGGACTCAACTTCATCCTCGACGCTGTCTTCACCTGTTGTGCTTCCTTCATCAGCCATGCCAATGTCATTCGTGTTGGGAGTATCCGCGCTGTTTTTGCCTGTTGTGCTATTCTTGTCAGCTTTACCGGTGTCATTTATGCCCTCAGTATCAATCTGCTGATTGACCGGATCTTTTGGGTTCGCGCTTCTTCCAGATATGCCGCAGCCTGTCAGCAACAAAGCCAAGAGCACTGCCAACAAGGACGATGCAAGAACGGCCGGTTTTTTCCTGTTGAACATTATAAAGTCCTCCTCATTCTAAGACAATAAACAAAAAATACCTTTATAAAACGGATTATATATGTATAAGGAAACAGCGTCAAATCAGCGCGATGTTCTTTACTGAATGAATTAAAGATCCCTGTGGAAAAAGCGCCGTTTGTTTGAGGCATAATCGGCTACAATATGGCCATCGCCTATCAGCTTGTATTTGTAGGTTACCAGGCCATCCAGCCCGACGGGTCCCCGGGCGTGGATCTTATTGGTACTTATACCCACCTCGGCGCCGAAGCCGTATCTGAAACCGTCGCTGAACCGGGTTGAGCAGTTTGCAAACACATTCCCCGAATCCACATATTCCAGGAAGCGCTTAACACTTTCTTCGTCCCGTGAAACAATGGAGTCGGTATGACCGGAGCCGTAGGTATTGATATGCTCTATGGCCTCGTCCAGTGAGTCAACTATCTTTATGGAAAGCACCAGATCAAGGTATTCGGTTTTCCAGTCCTCTTCGGAGACTTTTTTACAGGGGATGATTCTGCGTGTTCTTTCACACCCTCTTATCTCCACAGATTTTGTGTCCAATGCCTCTTTCAGCGCAGGCAGAACCTTCTCTGCCGAATCCTTATGGATGAGCAGGGTTTCCAGGGCGTTGCAGACTGCGACATACTGGGTCTTGGAATCTGCGACAATATCCACAGCCCGTTTCACATCTATGTCCCTGTCGATATACACATGGCAGATGCCGTCGGCGTGTCCCAGGACCGGGATGCGCGAATTATCCATAATATATCGGACGAACTCGTTTGAGCCGCGGGGGATGATCAGGTCAACATACTCGTCCAGGGCCAGCATTTCATTAACCTCTTCCCGGCTTTCCAGGAGGTTGATCCAGTTATCCGGCATGCCGGTTTCCATAGACGCCTCCGAAATAGCTTGTGTCAGTATGCGGTTTGTCAGCGTGGCCTCTCTTCCGCCCTTTAATAGAACGGCGTTCCCGCTTTTCAGGCATAGTGTGGATATCTGGACCAATGCGTCAGGCCGCGATTCGAAGATTATGCCAATCACACCTATGGGGCAGCTCACCCTGTAGAGCCTCAGACCTTCGTCCAGTTCCCGGGCAAGCAGCGTTTTACCCACAGGATCATCGAGGCCGATAAGGCTGTGAATGCCCTCGACCACGTCATTGAGCTTTTTCTCATCGAACTTCAGCCTCTTTAAAAGCGGGGCGGCAAGATCCTCGGCAGCGCTCCTCTCCATATCCTGTTTATTGGCCTCAAGGATCTCATCCTTTCTCTCAAGAAGAGTCCCGGCAATCCTTTCAAGAGCGCTGTTCTTGAGCTCGGTGGAAACTCCCTGCATAAGGATGGAGGCCTTTTTGGCTTCTAACGCCATTGACCTGGTATCCATATCCCTCACCACACAATATGTGTTATTCATTAACCTGCTAATAAATTAGTATTATCATACCATGAAACGTGTATCAAGTGAATAGCAACCGCAAGCCATCCGCGCTTTTATGAACTTTAAACGCTTGCTTGACGAGTACGGGGGTTGCTTATAAAATATGATTTGTATCTTTCCGAGAATACTATTGTTTAATGCGCGGTAAGGCAGGTATTAAAGCACTATGGCGGATTCACAACTGATGAAGGAGATTGAAAGAAGGCGGACCTTTGCAATCATATCCCACCCCGACGCGGGCAAAACCACCCTGACCGAGAAGCTGCTCCTCTATGGAGGAGCCATCCATATGGCAGGTTCGGTCAAAGCGAGAAAGGTATCCCGTTACGCCGTGTCGGACTGGATGGAGATAGAGAAGCAGCGCGGGATCTCTGTGACATCCAGCGTTATGCAGTTCCAGTACCAGGGCTTTTGCATCAATATTCTGGATACGCCTGGCCACCAGGATTTCAGCGAGGACACTTACCGCACCCTGGTTGCGGCCGACAGCGCTGTGATGCTGCTTGACGGCGCGAAGGGTGTTGAAGCCCAGACCATAAAGCTGTTCCATGTCTGCAGGATGAGGCAGATTCCCATTTTTACCTTTATAAACAAGCTGGACAGGGCCATCAAGGACCCCTTTACCCTGATGCAGGACCTGGAGGACGTCCTGGGCATCCGTTCCTATCCAATCAACTGGCCCATCGGTACCGACGGAGATTTCAAGGGTGTATATAACAGGCAGCTGCGCCAGATAGAGCTTTTCACCGGGGACAGATCCCATGGGCAGGCTATTGTAGCCTCGACAAAAGGGTCGGTGGACGATCCTGTGTTCAAAGATCTCTTAGGGGAGCCCTATTATTCCAGGCTGGTTGAGGAGATAGAGCTTCTGGATATGGCCGGCGATGAATTTGATCTTGGCAGGGTCCTGAAGGGAGAACTTACTCCCATCTTTTTCGGGAGCGCCATGACCAATTTCGGTGTGAGCCCGTTTCTGGAAGAATTCCTGAAGATGGCTCCGCCGCCAGGGTCACGTGTCTTCGGCGATAAGGTCATCAGCCCTGAAGACCAAGATTTCACCGGTTTCGTATTTAAGATCCAGGCAAATATGAACCCAAAGCACAGGGACAGGATCGCGTTCATCCGGATTTGTTCAGGGGTATTCCAGCGGGGGATGGAGGCTATCCACAGCGGCCCGGAAAAGATCGTGCGCCTGGCGCAGCCCCAACAGCTCATGGCACAGGAACGCGAAGTAATTGAAAAAGCCTATCCGGGCGATATCGTCGGGCTCTTCGACCCGGGCATTTTCCGGATAAGCGATGTCCTGAGTGCCAGGGGAGGCCTGGTATTTACAGGAATACCGAGCTTTCCTGCCGAGCATTTTGCCCGGGTTTCAGCGAAGGACACCATGAAGCGCAAACAGTTCCTCAAAGGCATTATCCAGCTGGCGCAGGAAGGGGCAATCCAGTTATATAAGGAACCTGACATAGGTATTGAGGAGTTCATAGTAGGAGCGGTGGGCGTGCTGCAGTTCGAGGTTCTTGAATACAGGCTGAAGAATGAGTATTCGGTGGACCTTAATATGCAGATGCTTCCTCACCACTATGCCCGCTGGATTGTATCATCGCCTGATGAACCGGCTAAACTGAACCTGACCTCTTCCACCAGGATCATCAGGGACAGCCGCGAAAACTACGTCCTGCTCTTTGAGAATGAGTGGTCCATCCAATGGGCAAAAGACAAGAACAAGGGGCTGGAGCTCAGTGATATTTCCCCATGAGGCTGTAAAAAGGTTTTTCTCCTTTATGCGCATAAAAAGAGGCTGCAGTGGCAGCAGCCCCTTTTTTAATCCGACTTTAAAGTATTAGCCGACCTGTGTTGTGAGGAATATGGGCAGAGTCATCTGCTCAATCTGATCCAGGAGTTCTTCCAGTTCGTCCATATGACGGTCTTCGTCGTTCAGGATTTGAACAAGAATATCTTTCGTCGCGTTGTCGCGAACTTCAGTGGCAAGCGCTATAGCGTCGTTATAAGCTTTGATTGCCATTTCCTCTGCTGCGCGGTCAAACTCAATCTGTTGCGGAACATCATTTCCAATACGGATATTGTTCAAATTGGTTACGATGGGTGTGCCGCCGAGGAAGAGAATCCTTCCTATAAGCTTCTCGGCGTGTTTCATCTCCTGGATTGACCGTTTCTCAAAGCCCTCGTGTAGTTTGCTATAGCCCCAGTCCTCGCACATTTCCGCATGCACGATGTACTGGTTGATGGCTGCGAGTTCGTCCGCAAGCAAAGCATTAAGGGTTTCAATAAGTTTTGGGTTTCCCTGCATAACTAAACTCCTTTCTATAAATAATGTGATGTTTTATCGTGCGCAATCTGACCTGACCGGCTGTTTCCTGCATGATCCATAAACTGTGGTTGTAAATACCCTATACTTATATTGATACCACTTTTTCATGAATTGAACTCAATTGTTTGTGTCAGAAGCACCATCCCGTAGTATTCGCCAGAAAAACAATTCCCATGGCATTCAAAACCAAAATAACCGTCCCCGTGGCATTATTCTAATACAATTTCATTAATAATTCTCTGGCAAAGCGCGTCTATTTCCTGTACAAGGGCTTCCGGCAAACCGGACTGGATAATGATAACAATCCATATTCCTTCACCGTCGGGTTTATGAGCGAGTATTGAACACCCGAATGATGAATCCGAGCAGTTTATCTGATATTCCGTTTCAATGCCATGTTTATTCTGAAGGGATCCTTTATGCCTGCATTCACCGTATAGTATAAGGTATTCTTCTAAAAAATATCGCTTATTCTGCTCACTGAAGCCCATATACTCTACCGGAGCAAAAACTTTGTAAACCTTTTCGTCGAAAATTATCAGGCCGTTGGTTATTCTTCCATCCGGCTCATAACAGGCTGTGAAGAATGGAAATGTAGCTTTTATGCTTTTAACCGCGTTGCCGATGTTGATGGTTACGGTTTCCACATCCTCAAAAGAGTAAGTATAAGTGCTTGACGCAGTTATTGATATCGCTTCTGACGTATTGCGGTCAAAATCTATGTATATGGTCTTCCCGTAGCCTTCTATCCCATATTGCATCCAGCAGTATCTTATGCTGCCGTAGCTGCCATACCTAAAGAAATGTGTATCATGTCGCCGGCATCCACGAGGTAGTTTTCAGTCATATCCTTTGAGGTAAGTGAAAAACCTGCATCCAGCAGTTCCTGCACGGTGCAGGGCAGCTCGATAACCGTGTTTTTGATTTGGACCAAACCGCTGAACACATCGGCGTTAATTATTTGCTCTGTTGGTTCGCATGATTCATCACGTCCGGCGGTATTCTCACCGGTATTGCCGTCATTCTCCGAAGCTGTTGAAATGACCTGTTCCATATCTTTTTTCTGTACCGTCCCCGAAGTGGATTCCGAGCTGTCGGCATCTTTTCCGGCTTCGCTATTATTACATGCTGTCAGAACCAGCGCCATGGCTAATACAATTACCATGATTTTGGATATCACAGATGTTTTATACCCACGCATGATGAGGGCCCCTTTCTTGCTGTGCTATTTTTAGTTATCAGGTTGAATTTTTTGGTAATCCAGCTTGATAAAATATTATAAATGATGTTAAAGATATCCGCAAAAATTACCACTATTACAAGAAAGCATTCAATAACCCGCTGCTTGTATCCGCATAAGCAGTATGTCCTTTATGCTTTTTGGCAGGCAGGGCATATAAAGGACGTTGTGCTGCCTGTTTTTATTGACACAATCTTTTCTCCGCATACCGGGCAGGGCTGTTTTTCCTTGTAGCCCACAAGGAAGTAATCCATTGTGTAACCGCCTTTTTGCCCGAAGAAATCACTCTCGTAGGCAAATGTGCCTTTTTCCCGCGAAAGGTTCAGTATGTCCGTTATGCTGTTGTAAAGGAGCCTGATTTCGTCCCCATTCATGTCCGATATCTTCTTCCTGGGATGCAGGCGGGCTTTGAACAATATATCGTGCATGTACATGTTGCCGATGCCGCCGATATTCTTCTGGTCCATCAGAAAAGCCTTAATCTGTGTCCTTTTGCCTTTCAGGAGAGACACAAAATAATCAAGGGTGAATCTTTCATCAAACGGGTCCATCGCGATGTCTTTCGTGTTTGGTTCTGTTTCAAGTTCGTCATCGGCAGCGAGCAGGAATTTTCCGAACCACCAGAACCGGGACGTATAGCCGCTTCCATCGGTAAAGACGACCTTTACCTGGTATTTGTCTGCCTGGTTATTCTCACTGTCGAAGTACAGGATGTCCGCTCCCATTCCAAGGGAAAGAAGTATGTTTTCACCGTTATCCAGCGAAGTAATAATCCATTTTCCCTTGTTCCGGACATCCTTAATCCTTGCGCTGGCAACCCTTTTTTGGAACTCATCGGGAGGGATGTTGGAGCATTTCTCCTGTACTATTGTAATGGCTTCTATGGTCTTTCCGCACAGAGTATCCCTCATTTGTCCCGCGAGTTTGGAGATTTCGGGCAATTCGGCCATATCGTTTTCTTCCTTTCCTTTATTCTTGCCAAGCTTCGGATTAAAGCGAGGCTAATTCCTTACGCGAACCTAAATACTTATCCTTTATGACAGCCTTCCGGTTTCGGTCACCCCTGGCAGACTATTTTGCTTGAGCCGAATTAATTGTAGATATATGAACAGGTGCTTTTAGTCTAGCATACCATAATGTGTCAATAGAAACATCCCTTTGGCGTAACGCAACCCGTCCCCGTGGCGTGGCGCAAGAGGAAAGGGACGGAGGCTTCTCTTTTGAGAAGCTGTTCCGTCCCTTTTCCAAAACCTTTACCGGTGGTAATGCTTGCTACGACCTGTAGGCTTCATCCGGGGGCATGATATTGATGCCAGAGTCCCTGAGGATGTCGACCGCCTTCTTAAGATCTTCAACCTTGATGACCACATTGGCCATTCCAGCCTTTGAGCTGCCTGTAAAAGCGTACATGTACTCAATGCTGATGCCGTTCTTCTCCATAATGCCAAGTACCCGGGAAAGGCTTCCTGGTGTATCGTCAATGGTGATGCCAATTACTTCTGTTGTTCCTACTGAAAAACCGTCTTTTTTAAGGATGGCTGCCGCACCGTTGGGATCATTGACAATGAGCCTCAGGATTCCGTATTCTGTGGTATCTGCGATGGAAAGGGCGCTGATATTGATCCCTGCGTTACCCAGGACCCTGGTTACTTCCGCCAGCCTGCCGGATTCATTCTCAAGAAAGACGGTCAACTGCTTGATGAGCATGCACATCACTCCCCGACTCAATTATCCGGTATGAATCGCATTTTTCCATGGCTACCGGATATATAAATTTTACCACATATTGCGGGGCAATAACAGCGTGTGAATGTCAGGGGAGGAGGAGAACCTGCCCTTCATGGATGATTCCATGCGGGATTTGGTTGATCTGCCGGATCTTGAAAATATTCTCCCTGATATCGCCTGTGCAATATCTCGATGCTATCTCCCACAGCGTGTCGCCTTTTTGGACCTTCACCGTTCTATATTCCTGGGGCTCATAAGAAACGGCAGCGGCGCTTATTATCATGGAAATAAGGGAAAGAAAGATGAAAGCCGATGCGAGGAACAAAAAGAATCTTCTTTTGTTGGCCAGCCTGTATCGCTTACGCATACAATCACCCCGATGGAACATATGTTCTTTTTATATATTTTAACGAACAGTTGTTCGATTGTCAATACAAAATCGAACATTTGTTTGACAATTATTTTTGTATTATATATAATCAACTTAAACAGGGCATATTGCCTGTGTTTACCATGAGAAAAAACGGAGGGATGGGGAATGCGTCGTCGCGATCCGGACAAACAGCAGAAGATACTGGATTTTGTCAACCGACAGGTGGCAGAAAAGGGATATCCGCCATCTGTAAGGGAGATCTGCAAGGCGGTGGGGTTTAAGTCCACTTCCACGGTCCATGCCTACATCAAAAAGCTTGAGGAAGAAGGACTTATACAGAAGGATGCCACAAAGCCCCGGGCCCTGAAAATACTGGATAGCAGCAGTAGCAGCCTGGAAGGATATTTATCGGACCGGGAGATAGAAAACGTTCCCATCGTGGGAAAGATCACCGCCGGCCAGCCCATCCTGGCTGTGGAGAATATCGAGGAAACCTTCCCTGTCCCGGTGGAATACCTTCATAATTCAACGGTGTTCATGCTTAGGGTGCGCGGAGACAGCATGATAGACGCGGGCATATTGGACGGGGATTATATCCTGGTGAAGCAGCAGAACACTGCCAGTAACGGCGATATCGTGGCTGCCCTGATAGGCGACGAGGCCACAGTGAAGACTTTTTACAAAGAAAACGGACAAATCAGGCTTCAGCCCGAAAACCCATCGTATGATCCCATAATTGTAAAGGATGACCTGACCATCCTGGGGAAAGTCATCGGGCTGTTCAGAAAGTATTGATAAAGGCCGGATCACCGACGGCAAACTGGTAATAATATAACAAAAGGGTATTGCTTTAAGCTGGGGAAGAGGAATATAATAGTTCCTGGACCCATTTGCCGGCAAGGATATTGTAAAACATTGCCGCCAATAACATAATGCAAGATGAGGTAATACTTGGTAACAATTTACGATATTGCCAAAAAGTCCGGCTTTTCAGCTACAACAGTGTCGAAGGCCCTGAACGATTACCCAGACGTCAGCGCTGCTACAAAGAAGAAAATCCGCTCGGTCGCCCGAGAACTGGGGTATATTCCGAATTCAAGCGCTCGGGCGCTGGCCACAAGCAAGTCCTGGCTCATCGGTATTCTGTATAATGAGGATCAAGGCCTCGGCATTCGGCACCCCCATTTTTCGGAAATAATTGAGAAGTTTAAGGAACGGATCGAGGAAGCAGGCTATGAACTTATCTTCATCGGTAAGAGGATAGGGGAAAGGCATAGCTCGGTTTATGAACACTGCCTTTACAGGGGAGTGGATGGGGTTTTTATCGCAAATGCCCCCGACATGGACGGGCTTAAGGAACTTATAAACAGCCGCATACCCTGTGTGGCCAGCGAGCCTGTTTCCGACAAGGTTGCCTGTGTGCTGTCGAGTAACGTGGAAGGAGCGAAGAAGGCTGTCGACTACCTCTTTTCACTGGGGCACAGGAGGGTGGCCCATATTGCGGGTCCTGACAATGCGCATGCAGGCCATGAGAGGATCATGGGATACAAGATGTCTGTCCGGGAACACGATACCGACTATCCCGACGGCATCATCGAGACGGCAGACCAGTTCAATTTCAAGAGCGGCTATGCAGCCATGCACAGGCTGCTGGACCTGCCTGAACCTCCTACAGCGCTGTTCTGTTCATCGGACCTGCTTGCCTGCGGAGCTATAGCGGCGGCCAGGGAATGCGGCCTTTATATACCTGAAGACATATCAATCATTGGTTTTGACGATATTGAGATCGCGACATACATGGTGCCGTCTATCACGACTGTCAGGCAAAACAGGGCCGAAATCGGCCAGACCTGTGCCGAAACGCTGCTGAAACTGCTTGACGGAACCAACGTCAGTCCCGAAATGATAAGGATACCTACCCAGCTGATAATCAGGAATTCATGCCGCAGGTATGGCTGATGACCGGCTAATCAGAACAGCTCGAAGCAGGCTCCCCGCCTGGTGATCGGCATAATTGCGCCGAAGCCCGGATGGGATGCCTTCTTTTGTTTTATAGCCTGCATTATGCTGAAGTCGTCCCCGAAATGCATGGGGAATATGACATTGGCTCCCACATGCCCGATAAAGTATTCCACCCCCAGATGCCAATGGGCTTCCTGCCTGGGATCGGTGGTAAGAAAGGCTATATCGATTCCGGTGCCCTTAAGCTGCTCCATCTCTCTTTTGAACCTGGCTGCCATATCATTATTCCATGCCCTGGATTCCTCTTCCCAGTACCACCAGTTAAGATCGCCGGCATGATAGATCACAAGGCCATTGACTTCCACCAGGAAAGCGACTCCTTCATCGGTGGATTTCAGGGTATACACACTTATGCCTTCTCCGGGTAAAGCCTTATCTCCCGGTCTCATCACAGTATTCCCGGGATGATACCTTCGGGGGATGTCCCACGAGAAGATGTACCGGATCCGCGGAACCTTTTCACGCCAGCTTAATATGACGGGATTGAAATGATCGGGATGACGGTGGGAAGAAAAAACAAAGGTCTCAAATCCCTTTATTTCTTCGGGTTCAATGACCCCTGTGTCCAGGGATCTCACCTTACCATCGGGTTTGTCGAGATAATAGTCAAAAACAAGAAGCCTGCCATCAAGCTGGACCGCATAACCGCTGTGATAGAGGTAATGGACCTTCACTCTTCCGTTCAACATGATCCCTCCCAATGACAGTTTTCTATATTTCTATTTGTTTGTGGCTCCTCCCAGAACCTTCAGCATGGACTTCATGCCCTCTGTAGCCTGGATGCTTCCATCGGGGAAAACCCACAGCGCCTCAATACCTTCCATATCATCGGCCAGTTTTCGGCTTTTTTCATAGGGCAGCAAAAAGAGGGTCGTGGAAAGAAAATCGGCTTCGGCAGAATCCATGGCATAAACAGTGACAGAGCGGTAATAGGAAGCCGGCATCAGGGTTTCGGGGTCTATAAGGTGGTGGTACATCCTGCCGTCCACCGTGTAGTATCTTTGGTAATCTCCGCTGGTAACCGCTGAGCCCTGGTTTATGTATAAGGTGTCGAGGGTGGAACCTTCCTGGTTCTGCATATCACCGCCTGGGTCCAGTATTCCGATGCCCCATTTTGACCGGGTGCTGTCCATGGGCCTTCCAACCACCTTGACATTTCCCCCGGCGCTGATGAGGAATGAAGAATACCCCTGCTCCTGGAGTTCCTTTGCCACGATTTCCACGGCAAAGCCCTTTGCCACCGCTCCCACATCAATGCTCATGTTCTTCTCCGGGAGGAAAACAGTATGCGCGTCTGGATCCACAATGATCTTGCTGATATCGCAATGCTTCCTGGCTTCAATAAGCTTTTCCATGGGGGGAAGCCGGGCCCCCTCAGGGTTTTCCAGGCCGCGCTCCCTGTATTCATGCCATATGCTGAGGACGGGGCCTAAGGCTATACTGACCGTCCCGCTGGATTTATCATGCCATTCTTTTGAAAACTGTACCAGATCGATGATCTCCTGGCTGACGCGGACGGGTTTTATGCCCGCATTGTCGTTGATGGTTTTGATATTGTTGATCCCGTCGTAGGTATTGTAGATATCAAAAAGCCTGTGAAGCTCCATGAACCGGGTCTCTCCCGATTTGGCCATGGCTTCTAAATCGTCCTGGCTTTTGGCATACCCTATGAATTGAATAACCGTATCGAATGAGCCCAAAAACTCATAGGAATACTTGGTGTAACCGGCCATGGAGTCACCCGCGCACCCTGAAAGCAGGGCGGCAACAATTCCAAGCCATATGAGAGTTTTCAATCTCTTTATATCCTCAAGCACAACCGGTTCCCCCATCCCTGGTGAAGGAATGCCGCTCCCGCGGGTTCTTCTACAGCCAGTCGGTAATCTCGGCCATCGCCCTGGTGGCGATGCTCTCGGGAAGCTGGGACAGGTATTTCCTGCACCTTTCAACGTACTTCCGTTTCAGCGCCTGCGAATTCTTTGGGCCGTCAGAGGATGAAACCCTTTGAAGTATCTGCCTGACATCCCCTTTTCCGTCAAAGAACCCTTCTATTTCGCGCTTAAGCTCGGGGTTGTTCCTGACGGCATATATGACCGGCAGGGTGACGATTCCTTCCTTCAGGTCGTTGATCACGGGTTTTCCCTCGACGCTCTCGCTTGATTCCATATCAAGGATATCGTCCTTGATCTGAAAAACCGTACCAAAACTCAGGCCGAAACGCGCAAACAGTTTCATGCTGGTTTCGTCAAGATCTCCGGCCTTTGCCCCAAGCAGGCTTGAAGCCGAAAAGAGTATGCCGGTTTTCCTCATGATGCGTTTCAGGTAGACATGGACACTGGCAATCTCATATTTTCCCAGGTACTGGTCTATCTCGCCTTCGCATATCATGCTAACTGCACGTGCCAGCACATCCAGCCGTTCGGGCTTTAAGCCCGTTTCCACCAGGAGGCGCAGGGATTTTGCCAAAAGGTAATCCCCGGTATATACGGCCAGGTTGATGCCATGTTTCTCGGACAGGGTTGGCTGGCCGCGCCTGGTCCTTGCGCAGTCGATGATGTCGTCGTGTATGAGGGTTGCGGTGTGGAGTATTTCCACCGAGGCCGCGGCTGGAAATACCACTTCACGCCTGTAATTCCCCGACATGGCCGTAATTATGGCAAAAGCGGGGCGAAGCCTTTTCCCGCCCGAAAGAACAGCGCCACGGCAGGCTGTCCGCAAAAAATCATTCCGCGAGGAGAGCTTTTCTGCCAGGTATTCCTCAAATGCCGCAAGTTCCGTCTTTATCTCAGGGTAATTATCCCACAAGTCATTTTACCTCCAAATCCTCAAAACCGTTAGTCCCAGCGGTCCAGGCTACCCTTGAAAAACAGCCTGAATCTCCTGTTCTTCCAGAAGGACTCCCATACGTTGTTGAGCCAGGGGATCAGGTAGTAGTCAAGGCCGAATGCCCTGCCAGCTCCGCCCATAACGGCTATGGCGGCGAAGACCATCCACCATGTACCGCTGTAAAGGCCAGTGGACGTGACGAACATGGCCAGAAGCCCCAATGACACAGCCGATGCGGCGAAGCTGAAGACGCCGCCAAGCAGCATGAGGCCGATAACTAATTCCAGGATTACCACAAGGGCCTGGAAGAACATGGCCACGCCTTCGTTTGCCAGCACAACATTTCTGATGAACCAGGGCACCAGGTTGAAGTCGCCGAAGTGGAACAGTTCCACCTTGGCAAAGTCCGCCGCCGAGATGGCGGTGCCGTCCACAACCTTGCTTTCAACCCCTAAAATGAAATTAATAATGCCCGTCTTTATACTGAAGGTTTCCTCAATTTTGGTGACGTATAAGGCCGAGCCAGTTGCCGCGCTGTGAGAATCTGCAGCCATGCCCAGGAATTCTGCCAGCTTCGGGCTTGCGAACCAGCCCTCCACAACCTTCTTAATGCCCTCATAGAGCCACATTCCACCGAGGAACAGGCGGAGGGGGGTCACCCACCACGCGCGCATATTGGTAGTATAGTGTTTTTCCACCAGGTTCTTACGCTGCTTGCGGTTCAAAACTTCATGCCAGAGATACACCGCCGCGCCGCGGAAACCTGCGATCTCCCATAGGTAATGGATGTTCACCAGGAATTTCATGATAATGGAGGGCCAGCGCGGCAGGCTTCTTCTCATAATCTCGGAAACGGCGAAATAGTTGCCGACGCTCACCATGATGCCATGCATCTTTATACTGATCTTCTCCAGTTTCTTTCCCCGGATCTCGTTCAGTATGTTTTTGGCCGCGCCGTTGGCCGATTGCAGGGCGAATTCAACCATTGCGGGGTAGAGGTTATTATTCTCGTCCTTAAGACCAGCCAGGTCGCCGACGGCATACACGTTTTTATGCCTTGTCCTGCCGTATTCGTCAACGGCGATCCTTCCTGCGCTGTTGAGTTTTTCCACATCGATGCCATCCACTATTTTCGCGCTTCTTATCCCTGCGGCCCAGATGACCGTATCCGTTTCGATAAACCCGCCTTCGACTGTCAGTCCGTTTTCTTTGGCTTCAAGGATCTTTGTGTTGGTCATGATCTCGATGCCGAGCTTTTCTTCCATGTATTTATGTGCCTTGGCCGCATTCTTTTCATTCAGGGTGCTAAGGACGCGGGGAAGCATGTCCACGATCAAAAGGCGGACATCCTTTCTCGAGATGCCGTGTTCTTTGCACAGGGACCTCACCCAGATGGCAAGCTCGCCGATCATCTCGACACCGGTGAACCCTGCGCCGGCAACAACGAATGTCAGTAGTCTCTTCCGCTTTTCCTTATCCTTTTCCTGTGCCGCGAGGATAAAGGTTTTCCTGATATGCTCACGGATCCTTACGGCATCATCGAAGGACCATAGCGTGAAGGCATGTTCCTTAAGGCCGGGTACCCCATAGAAGCTGGGAGTGCTCCCCATGGCCATTATCAAGTAATCGTAATGGTATTCGCTGTTTTTGGAACGCAGGGTGTTGTTTTCCAGGTCAAATTCGGTGATCTCGTCCATTACCAGATTGACGTCAGTATATTTGAATATGCTCTTTAGCGGTATGCGTACGGCTTCCTCCGAAACACGGTTGCCCGCCACCTCATGGATATCGGTGAGAAGCGTGTGGTATGGATTCTTGTCTATCAGCGTTATATCTATCTTGTCTTTCTTCTTCCTTTTATTCAGGGTCAGAGCGGCTTCAATGCCCGCGTAACCCGCTCCGACGATCACGACCTTCTTAGGCATGGCTGTACTCCTTTAACTATGTATACAAATATACAAAACTTATTATTTTCCCTAACCCAGGTGTTTTACCACATGAGTTTTATCGACCAAATAAAATATGTTCTGAGTCGCAAAAGCCGTTATAAATCCCATAGCTATCCCCGCCAGCAGAAGAACAGGGAGATAGGCAAAAACAGCCGTGTTCCGCATCATAAGGCTTGCCATGAGGATTTGTCCGGTGTTGTGGGAAGCCGCTCCTGCAACGCTGATTCCCAATATGGAAAAATGCCTGTTGTATCCGAATTTCAGTGCCTGCATGACCATGAGCGCCAGTAATGCCCCTGAAAGAGAAAAAAGCATGGACGAAAAACCGCCAAAAAGCAAAGCGGCCAGAACACATCTCAGAACTGAGACTGTCATAGCAGACATAAAGCCCAGGTAAAACAGTGTGAACATGGTCACAATATTCGCAAGTCCGAGCCTTACCCCGGGAATGAGGATTAAGAGGCTTGCGGGAAACAAGCTTTCTATAAAGGATAATACCAGTGCCAATGAAATCAATAAGCCGTTTAGTGCAATTTTTTTCATGATCTCCCCGTAAATGCCGAAGGGCATTATTAACGCAGCAGGATATCGGTATCGCCCTCGGTGGAATCAACGCCGGTAATCTTAATGAGGATCCTCTCAGGCAGGCACACGGCGATCTGCCCGTTTTTCGATATCCATCCCGTGTACACACAGACCTGATCGGGGCAGGCTGCCTCCCTGAACCTGATCCTGCCGTTCTCGGCTTCTATCACGCCGGGATACTCTCCGCCGTATTCGAAGATTTCGGTATGATCCAGCGTATCCAGCCGTATTCTTTTTACAACAACCCCATCATGAATGATCGACGCGGTTTTTTTACCTGTGTCGGCCTGCCGCATCGAGAACATCAGGATGACGGCAACTGACGCAATAAACAGGATAATAAAAAAATCGCCGGGTTTTGGCTTCAATCGCAAGGATGCAAACCTCCGATCAGTCAGCGGGCATTTCGGTATGCTTGATAATATGTGCAATTCACGTTGTTTAAAGTCATTATAATATAACAATGGCTGTTTGCAAAGACACATGTATGCTCGATTTTTGCCGCCTCGACTCATACTGGCTTTCCCGGTTTTTGTCATAGCCTGGCGCGGGCTTTATGAACACGCCCCGGCGAATGAAAGGCTGTTTTCCCCAGGCGCGGTTTAACAAGCTTGTCTCCGGGCTCATATAATGCTTTGAGAATACATGACGGATGAGGAGGTATGGTCTTGGATCAGGCAAATATGTCGACAATACCGCATAGTGTTTCAATAACCCATGGGAATGATGACATCTGCAGATCCATGGCGGTAAGCAAACCCGACAGCTATGAAAACTGCATGACAGGCTTCGTTTCAGATAAAACCAATGGCAAGCCCATAGAAGGCGCGTGCGTCAAACTGACCGATGACGGGTTCAATTCCATAAACCAGGGCTATTCGGACAGCAAAGGCTACTTCAGCATCCCCATGGGCACCGCTTCGTCGTGCAGGATACTGGCGGCGAAAAAGGGCTATTGTACTTATACCAGTGATCTTATTGACCTTGCCTGTATAGGGAAGAAGGGAGTGGACATAGCCTTATCTCCCGACGAACACGGAGGCATCGTGCTGTACGGCAACGTCAGGGACTTTTCAGGAAAGCCTGCCCAGGGAGCCAGGGTGGCCCTGTCCCGGGGCGATATGAACATGAAAGAAGAAACAACCCTGACCGATGCGGATGGCGGTTTCCTGTTTGATGGCCTTGAGCCTGTAACCTACAGGATTACCTGCCAGTCCCAGGACCATGAAACATATTCGCGGGTATTCCAGCCTGCCGGCGATAATCCGGTTTACGTGCTGGAAACCATTTATCTTAAAATGAAGGAGTTTAAAGGAACACTGTTCGGGGTTATCACCGACAGCGGTGACACCCCGGTGCAAAATGCGCTGGTGGTATTGTTCAGCGCTGATAATGTCCCTGTCCAGGTTACCCGGACCAATGAGAAGGGTGTATATTTCTTTTACGACCTGGGGATGGGGCAGTATAAAATTATGGCAAAATAGAAACCCGGATTGATGTCGGCACCAGAAGGCCCGCAATTGTCAACCTTTAAAAAAGCAGGTTGACAATTGCGGGCCGCTGCTTTACTATTGATGATGTTGAAAAGTGTGAGGAGTGAAGTTACAGGTTAGACTTTTTTGGCGCAGATTCCTTTTCGAAACGACACTCTACAATAAGGAGCAAAGAAATGACCAAAAAACTGAACATACGCGATATTGCGCAAATAGCCCTGTTTTCAGCCCTTACGGCGGTTGGCGCCTTCATCAGAATACCCCTTCCCCTTATCCCGTTCACGCTGCAGACCTTTTTCGTAGCCCTGTCCGGTGCCCTGCTTGGCGCGAAGAGGGGAATGCTGGCGCAGCTTTTGTATGTCGCTGTGGGCCTTATGGGATTACCCGTATTCACAAAAGGGGGAGGCATAGGATATATACTCCAGCCTACATTTGGCTATCTTATCGGATTCATCTTTTCGGCCTGGCTCACCGGACTTCTAACCGAACGCCTTAAAGAAGTCAGGATTATGAATGTTTTTGCCTGCATTCTGGCAGGCTCAGCTTTAACCTATCTGTTCGGCGTAGCATACCTGTACCTTATGACCAATCTGTACCTTAAGAATGTCATGACCCTGGGACAGGCAATATATTACGGGTTTGCCATGGTCATAGGCGGGGACCTTCTGACATTTTACCCGGCATCTATCCTGGCTGCCAGGCTAAAACCGGTACTAAGAAAAGCCGGACTGGCAGGCGAACCACAGAAGTGACCACAGTGGCGCAAAAGCTATAAAAGCCAATGCGGAATATGGACCTTACAGGGTCTACTCTTCTTCCTTGGGCTTAATCCGGCCAAGCAGCACCACAACTATATAAAAGATGATCAGAACGCCGAATACGCCCAAAAGGCCGAGTCCGCTAACTTTTAATCCGTTCATGAAATCCTGGGTCAATTATCCATCATCCTTTTCTTAATTGTTAATCCAATGATCCATACTTACTAAACCAAACCGATCAAATGGCCCACCAGGACCAGGATCATACTTCCCGCGACAACCGATCCCAGCTGGCCCGAAACATTGGCCGCAACTGACTGCATCAGGACGAAGTTCATGGGATCCTCTTCCTTGGCCATTTTCTGAATCACGCGCGCAGACATGGGAAAGGCCGATATCCCTGCGGCGCCTACCATGGGATTGATCTTTTCCTTCCTGAAAAGATTGATGAACTTGGCAAACAAAACACCGCCCGCGGTGTCAAAAATGAAGGCGACCAAGCCCATCAGCATAATCACAAGGGTTTTCCAGTTGAGGAATGAGGAGGCTGTCATGGTGGTGCCTATGGTGATGCCCAAAAGCAGGGTTACCAGGTTGGCCAGTACATTCTGGGCTGTTTCGGATAACCTGTTCAGCACGCCGCATTCCCTGATGAGGTTTCCAAACATCAACCCGCCAACCAGGGCTACGCTTTCCGGGGCGATGAGGCCGGCTACAATGGTAACCAGTATAGGGAAGAGAATTTTTGCCAGTTTGCTGACATTGCGCTGCTGGAAATCCATGCGGATCTTTCTTTCCTCAGGTGTGGTAAGAAGCTTGATTACCGGAGGCTGGATTATGGGCACCAGCGACATATACGAATAAGCGGCGACGGTGATGGCCGCGATGAGGCCCTTGTCCAGTTTAAATGCGTTTGCGACGTAGATGGAGGTGGGGCCGTCGGCCGCTCCGATAACGCCGATGGCGCCCGCTTCGGGGAGGTTGAACCCCAACAGCAGGGCTACCAGCATGGTGGCGAATATGCCAAACTGGGCAGCGGCTCCGAAGAACAGCATGAACGGTGTCTGGAACAACGGGGTGAAATCGATCATGGCGCCGACCGCAATGAAGATGAGTACAGGAAACAACTCATTGGCAATGGTGTAATTGTACAGGAACCCGAATACCCCCGATTCACCGTCCATACCAGTGAAAATGGTGTTCATGGGTATGTTGGTCAGTATGGCGCCGAAGCCAATTGGCAGGAGCAGGGCGGGTTCGTAGTCCTTCTTTATGGCCAGGTAGATCAGTATGCCCCCGATGGCAAACATGACGAACATTCCTAGAAATTCCTGGCCGATAGCCGCCGCGGTTTCCATATTCCCGCTTGACAGGGCTGCAAAAAACTCGTTGATTTTTTCCAGCATTCTTTCTGTTCCTCCTTGGGTGCTGCATGATCCAGGCGCCTTTCGCCTTTTATGCAGAGCCTTGATAAATCTATTTGCCAGCTGTCACCAGCCTCAGATAATAGACATTTTCAATGGTAACGTCCTCACACTCGATCTCCTCTGACTGGGTTGTGAATTTATTCCTGTAAAGCTTTTCAGCCAGCTTTCCGTATTCCGCCGTTTCATGGGCCCGGTCAATGCTGGAGATGAAATACTCATCCAGATCTCCCGCGATGGAGATGATCTTTCCGATATTGCCAAGGGTCATATGCTGCTCCAGGAACGCCTTGACAAAACTGATCTGGTTCCGCTTCCGTTCCAGGTCGCCAATGCCCCTGAACTTCCCGTTTTCATCATAGCCCTGCCTGAACCTGACAAACCCTTCGGCCTGTTTGCCGTTGAGGTGCTGGAAACCCTTTTCAAGGTCCACTGAAAAATCCTGCAGAGGATCGCTGTACTTCATGCGGCAGGGCACCTCGATATCCACGCCGCCGAAATAGTCCACGATACGGGCAAAGCTGTCGGGCTTCATATATACAAAATCATCGATATATACCCCAAAAACCTCCTCGGTGATATCGCAGGTAAATTCAAACTCCGAATTCCGGAACCGTCCGGTATCCTTTTTGTATTCTATCAGCCTGCCTATGGTATGGCCGGCATTGATCTTGAAAATACCCTTAGAGGAGGTATACTTCGGGAATGCCGTCCTGAGCCTTTCCAAAACCTCTTCGCTGTAATCGATGTAAAGATCCCTTGGTATGTTGATCAGCCTGACCAGGTTGTTCTCCTCATCGATGCTTGCCAAAAGAAGCGTGTCATAGTTGGTCCCATCAACATCTGTGCCTATGATGAGTACATTGATGCTCTCAGGGTCAGCCAGCGGCTTGTAATATCTCTGGTTCTTCGTAAGCGCAAAGGGTTTTTCGGTCTCGACGCGCCTTTCCTTAATGCTTTTGCTCCCTTCCACCGGGCTTAAGATCCTTCCTATGAACTCAAAGGCAGGTGTCTTTTTCAATACCAGGAAATAAAGCGCTGCCATGCCTGCCGCAATAAGAACCAGGATCTCAACTATCAGGATTGTTTTCCATATACTTTTTTTCTTATTTCGCGCAGTTGTCATTACCCATCTATTCCCTTGTATACAATCACATTCTTGCACCAGGCTGTCAATCACCGTGTGCCCTCACTTCTTACAGCAAAAACATGCCCATCGACCATCATGAGGGGATGCCTGGAAAATAACGCAAACTAACTACCCGACAGGAAAAAGACCTGGTGTGGATCTTGTTCCGGCCGGACAATATGGCTATTATAACACGAAAATAATAAAACCGAAAAACAGCTTTATAGTTTTTGTCAATAAAACCATATCAATAGCGGGAAAAGGCGTACAGTTTCCATATTGTTTAATCAATTTGTGGCAAGGTATAATACATTATGAAAGGTTATGCGAAATCAAAGGCCTGCCGCGGATGCGGGCCTGTTGACTTTTAAATTAGCCAGTGCTAACTTTATTTTAATGCGATACAGTGACACGCTGTATGAAACGGGGAGATAATTATGCAAAAGCCTGTAATATATTTGGATCACGCGGCTACCACATATGTGAAGCCTGAGGTGTTTGAGGCTATGAAGCCATATTTTATAGAGGAATACGGCAATGCTTCCTCGCTGTACTCTGTTGGAAGATCAGGCAGGAAGGCGGTAGAGGAAGCCAGGACAGCCATTGCCAGGTGCCTTGGCGCGGATGAGCCGGGTGAAATCTATTTTACCGGTTCCGGCACCGAGGCGGACAACTGGGCCATAAAGGGCGCTGTCTATGCGGCGCGGGAAAAGGGCAAAAAGCATATTATAACATCGGCAATTGAGCATCCGGCCATCATGGCCACCTGCAAGTACCTGAAAAAAGAGGGCTTTGATGTGACCTATCTGCCTGTCGATCAGGAGGGTTTTGTAAATCCTGGGGACGTGGAAAAGGCCATCAGGCCGGATACGGCTATTGTGAGCATCATGTATGCCAACAATGAGATCGGAGCCATCCAGCCCATCAAAGCCATCGGTGAGATAACCAGGAAGCATGGCGTGCTGTTCCATTGCGACGCTGTCCAGGCCGCAGGCAGCATTCCCGTAGATGTCAGGGAACTGGGCGTGGACCTTCTTTCCATATCCGCCCACAAGTTCTATGGTCCGAAGGGAGTGGGCGCGCTGTATATCAGGAAGGGTGTGCGCCTGGAAAACCTGATCCACGGGGGACACCAGGAAAGAGGCAAACGCGCCGGCACCGAGAACGTGGCGGGCATCGTGGGTATGGCCAAAGCCCTGGATCTTGCCATAGCCAATATGGACCAATACGCCGGAAAGATCAGGAAGCTGAGAGACAGGGCCAGGGATCTGATTTTAAGCAGGATTCCCCATGTCAGGCTCAACGGACCTGTGGAGAATAGGCTTCCGGGGAATCTCAACCTTTCATTCCAGTTTATTGAGGGTGAATCCCTCCTTCTCATGCTGGACATGAAAGGTATAAAGGCCTCAAGCGGTTCGGCCTGCTCCTCCGGCTCCCTGGATCCATCCCATGTCCTGATGGCTATCGGGCTTTCCCACGAGATTGCCCATGGCTCCCTGAGGCTGACCTTTGGTGAATCCAACACGGAATCCGATGTTGGTTACCTGGTGGATTGCCTGGAGGAGATCGTGGCAAGGCTCAGAACCATGTCGCCCCTCTATGAGGATTTCGTTAAGGCGAACAAGCAGGCGGCCAAATGACCTTCACTCATATTTTTATGTTATTGGACTGAAAGGACTGATATAAATGTATAGTGAAAAGGTAATGGACCATTTTATGAATCCGCGCAACGTAGGAGAGATTGAGGACGCGGACGGCGTTGGCCAGGTAGGAAACGCAAAATGCGGCGACATCATGAAGATGTATCTTAAAATAGAAGACGGGATAATTGTTGATGCCAAGTTCAAGACCTTTGGCTGCGGGGCGGCGGTTGCCACCAGCAGCATGGCAACCGAGCTCATCAAGGGAAAGACCATCAAGGAAGCAGAAATGGTCACCAACAAGGTGGTTATGGAGGCGCTGGACGGTCTGCCACCCGCGAAGGTGCATTGCTCGGTTCTCGCCGAGGAGGCTATTGCGGCAGCCCTCCAGGATTACCGTGCGAGGCACGGGCTTGACAGCGACAGCGAATACGCAGGCTGCCCCGGGTGCTGTGGCGGATGCGGCCGCCTGGAACAGCAGAACCGAAACGGCGGGGAATAAACCGGTGATAAGGGTATAATCAGTGATCAGGGTATGAGATGTTTTATTGCGGTCGAATTTGATGAAGAAACACGGCATGTATTGGCCAGGATCCAGGGCGCTTTGCGCGATAGCGGAATAAGCGGGAACTACACCCGCATGCCCAATTTTCATCTTACCCTGAAATTCCTCGGAGAGGTGAGCCCGAACATGCTGCCGGGGCTGGAACGTGTCCTTGAAAAAGTTGCCTCAAGGCATGATTCCTTTGTTTTAGAACTGGGGGAATTGGGTAAATTCAGCAGAGGGAAAAGACCCATAATCTGGTGCGGCCTCAAAGCCAGCAAACCCCTGCAGGATCTGCAGAAAGACCTTGTTCGGGAACTGGCGGCAGAATTCAGCCAGTTTTCCGGATATGAGAAGTACTCTCCTCATATAACGCTATTAAGAGAGGCAGCTTTAGAGGATGATCCTTCCCGGGGCTTAATGTCCGGTGAAAGCGGCGCAGCAATGGGCAGCACCATAAATGATATACTGGGCAAAACGCAGAGGCCCGATCACAGGGTAACGGTAAGGGGCATTTCGCTGATGGAGAGCACCCGTGAGAACGGAAGGCTGGTCTATCTTCGGAAGTCGTTCCGTGCTCTAAGGGATCAATAGCCTGTTATAACCTGTTTTCTGGAGGTTAGGCATGCCGGAGGCTCTTAAAAAGACCATATTTTCCTTAATCAAAATACTGCTGGTGGCACTGGGTGTCTTTGTACTGTTTAAGATCGGACGCTTCTTCATACCCTTTATCATCGCTTTTGTCTTCTCTTCGCTCATCGAGCCGGTTGTGAAATTTATAGAGACCAAGCTGCGCATATCCAGGAAAATCGGGGCTGTATTCTCCATACTGGTAGTCTTCGGCACCATACTGACCGTAGTTGGCCTTCTGATCGCACGGCTTATCAAGGAAATCATCAATGTGTACAGCAGCCTGAATCTGACATTTGACAGCATTGCCGCTTTTATAGACAATGTCCTGGAGGAGGCAAGCAACCTTTTCCTTAAGCTTCCGGTACAGGTTTCGGATGGAATAACCAATGCCATCAACAATATATCAAGCAACCTGGAAAACCTGCTAAAGCCTGTTGTCGATATAGCCACCGGAACCGTGAAGTTTGCTTTTTCTTTGCCCCAGGCCCTGATCTTCTTGCTGGTAACCGTCCTGGCAACCTATTTCATGTCCAGTGACAAGCATAAGATAGTCAGCTTCCTCGATTCCCAGATTCCCTCCGACTGGCTCCGTAACACCAGGAATGTTATAAATAATGTTTTCACGGCGCTGTTCGGATGGCTGAGGGCGCAGCTCATACTGATGTCGGTTACCTTCAGCGAGGTTTTGATAGGGTTTTTGATCATCGGTATAGAAAACGCCCTTCTGCTGGCGCTTATCATCGCGCTGGTGGATGCCCTGCCTATTTTGGGTACAGGCTCCATATTGGTGCCATGGGCCTTCATTGATTTGGTGTTTCTTGGAAATACCAGGGAGGGGCTCTCATTGGCCCTGCTGTGGCTGATAACACTGTTTGTCCGACAGTTGATCGAACCCAAGGTGGTTGGGCATCAAATAGGTATCCATCCGCTGTTTACGCTGTTCGGCATGTACCTCGGCCTTCAGTTCATGGGGGTCTTTGGATTGTTCCTGGGTCCCATCTGTGTGGTGATAATCAAACATACCATGGAGGGGATCCTTAAGACTGGCGGGCTTAAGGGCTGGGTTGAGAAGAATTTCGGGAGCAAGGAATCCCAACCGGAAGAAAGAGAACCTGATAGCGCCGTGGGTGAGGATTTGCCCGAACCGCCCTAAACCTGGTGACGGTCCCTGTGGTTTTATTTGTTCGTGCGATACTGATCAGGTTCTTTCAGAGCCTGTATCATCGATGACTTTTACCGTGGTGCCCTTATCAATAACAGTCGGTATGGTATCAGCCTGGCTTTTGATGTATACAGGCTCTTTCGCGCTGCTGTCGAATACCTCTGTGACCTTGTTCTGTTCTATCTCCTGTTGCACAGCTTCCTTGCCCTTATCCTTTAAGGTTATAGCTATAGGGACCACGATGGCCGGGACAATGCCGATAATAAACAGAAGGATTGCCAGAGGGACGCTGATAATCCCTCTTGTTGCCAGGATGAACGAAACGGCTGCCATGATGAATGCTATCAGCCCTAATACGTTGTATACTTTCTGCGCTCGTCCGGACAAAGCAAAACTGGAACTGACGTATTTGGTTTTGCCCACGCGTTTGTGATATTCGAAAATCGTTTTTTTCACGCAATACCCACCTCATGGATAATTTTGCTATTTGTAATTATTCTACCAATTTGCCGCCTTTAGGACAACAGTATAATAGCAAACGCGATATCTTAAGCCGGTATGGATTTAGGGCAGCCACGGTGAGCCACGGGGACGATCCCTCTGGTTGGTGTAAAAAGCCTCAGGGACCGTCCCGTGGTTTGCGGCCTATTTCAACCCTTCATGCAGCTTTATCAGAGCCTTTTTTTCGATTCGGGAAACATAGGAACGTGATATGCCGAGACTTTCTGCCACCTCGCGCTGGGTCTTCCCGCAGCCGCCGCAAAGACCGTACCTGAGGCGGATTATAATCTGTTCCCTGCCTTCGAGGGCTGAGCGGATAAGCCGGTAAAGTTTCTTGATTCTCTGTTTCAGGTCAACCTTCTCGTCAACCCCCTCGTTTTCGCAGCCAAGGATATCTATGAGGGAGATCTCGTTACCTTCCTTGTCGGTTCCCAGTGGCTCATTGAGGGATACTTCGTTCTGCAGCTTTTTGGATGCCCGAAGGTACATCAGGATCTCGTTCTCAATACACCGTGCGGCGTATGTGGCAAGCCTGATCCCTTTTTCCGGGTCGTAGCTCGAAACGGCCTTTATAAGCCCGATGGTTCCTATGGAGATAAGATCGTCAGAGTCCGCTGAACTTACCGAATACTTACGCGCCACATGGGCGACCAGGCGGAGGTTGTGTTCAATCAGAAGGTTTCTGGCATCTTCATCGCCTTTTCTGCAGGCATTGACAAGGCGCAGCTCATCCTCTGCGGAAAGGGGCTGGGGAAATGACTGGGGGCCCGTGATGAAGCCTACGAAAGGGTACCGCGACAGCAGTCTGGAGCATATTGTCCGCAAAAGGGCAGGAAGCATCTGATATACCTCATAACATGTCGCAAGTATAATATATGCGGTGGGGGCATGACCTGACACAGGTATTTTTGATTATTTGGGGTATCTGCAAGTCCTGATACAGGTTGCATGGCCGGGTTGGTTTGGCCGGCGCTTTCCGAACCTGGGATAAACGTCGATATCTTGATTTTTTTGTTCAGAAACAGTATTCTTAAATATGAAGCGTAACTGTCCGAAAAAGAGTTTTTCTATTTAAAAATATGCTCCTGAAAGTAGTTTATTCCCGGATTGCATTTTTTGACCGAGGTGGAATATGAACAATCTGATCAACAGGATAAGGGAAGGCTTTCCCTCGTTCAGCAAGGGACAAAAGCTCATAGCCTCCTACATTATCGAGCATTATGATAAAGCGGCCTTCATGACTGCGGCAAGGCTTGGAAACGAGGTTGGTGTCAGCGAATCAACCGTTGTGCGCTTTGCCACCGAACTGGGTTTTGATGGCTATCCAAAGCTCCAGAAGGCGCTTAGGGATATCATAAAGAGCAAGCTAACTTCCGCCCAGCGGCTTGAAGTGTCTTCCAGCCAGATCGACTTCAACAATGTGATGAAAAGCGTGATCCAGTCCGATATAAACAAGCTCCGGGCGACCCTGGAGGACGCTGACGAAGAGAGCTTCAACGCCGCGGTAGACGCGATACTCCACGCCAACAGGATCTATATTTTAGGAGTGAGAAGTTCGGCCTCCCTTGCCAGCTTTTTAGGATTCTACCTCAACCTGGTTTTTGAAAATGTAAGACTTGTGCATACTACAAGTGTCAGCGAGATGTTCGAGCAGATCGTGAATGCCAGAACGGGCGATGTGGTTATCGGGATCAGTTTTCCCCGCTATTCGAGGAGGACGGCGAAGGCCCTGGAATTTGTCTGCAAACAAGGGGCCGCGGTTATCGCCATAACCGACAACTATGCCTCGCCGATTGCGAAATATGCCGATTACTGCCTCTTGGCCAGAAGCGACATGGCATCCTTTGTTGACTCGCTCGTGGCGCCGCTGAGCGTGATCAACGCCCTGATCGTTGCCATAGGAATGAAGAGGAAAGAGCAGATCCGCTCCACGCTGGAGAAATTGGAAAAGTTATGGGAAGAGTATCAGATCTATGAAAGCTACGATCGCAGTGCCACGCTGAACCGCGATTAAAAACCGGAGGTCCGCCATTTTGAGCAAGAAGTTGGTTGGCATAATAGGCGCGGGCCCTGCCGGGCTGATGGCCGCCGGCCGGGCAGCCGTACTGGGGCATAAGGTATTCGTGTTCGAGAAAAACAAAAAAGCCTGCCGGAAACTCATGATAACGGGAAAGGGCAGGTGCAACATCACCAACGCCTGTCCGCAAGACGAGCTGATCAGGAATATCCCCGGCAACGGCAGGTTTCTTTATTCCTCTCTCAGCCGCTTTTCCAACCATGACATCATAGCCTTTCTCAATGACCTGGGAGTAAAGCTTAAGACCGAAAGGGGAAACAGGGTGTTTCCTGAGTCCGACAGGGCTTTCGAAATATGTGAAGCCTTGATTTGTTATGCCGCCAAAAACCGTGCAGCCATAAGATACAACTCAAGCGCAAAGGAGATCCTGGTTGAAGAAGGCCGCGTAAAAGGCCTTGTCCTGGATAATGGAGAGTTCTGGGAACTGGATGCGGTTGTGGTGGCCACGGGCGGGCTGTCCTATCCGCTGACCGGTTCCACCGGTGACGGCTACAGGATGGCACAAGTTCTGGGGCATACGGTCATCGAGCCCAAACCCTCGCTGGTGCCGCTGGAAACCGTTGAAACCTGGGTACGCCAGGTCAGCGGCCTGACACTCAAAAATATCGTGCTTGCCGTGTACGATCCTGGCGGGAAAAAGGTTTTTGAGGAGATGGGGGAGATGTTGTTCACCCATTTCGGGGTATCCGGCCCCCTGGTCCTAAGCGCAAGCCGGCATATCCTGGATCGCGGCTTTTCCGGGTCCGTGCTGACCATCGACATGAAGCCCGCCTTAAGTGAGGAAGCCCTTGACAGGCGCATCCAGAGGGATTTTGAGAAGTTTTCAAGGAAGCATTTCTCCAATGCCCTCCATGAGCTTCTTCCCAAAAGCTTTATCCCGGTATTCATCCAGCTTATGGAGATACCCCCCGATAAACCAGTAAACCAGATCACCCGACAGGAACGGCAGAGGATGGTTTCCCTGCTGAAGGGCATCCGGCTTACGGTATCAAAGTCAAGGCCGATTGCCGAAGCAATCGTGACGGCAGGCGGAATCAAGACCGGCGAGATTGACCCCAGGACCATGGAATCAAGGCTCGTCAAGGGGTTGTACTTCGCTGGGGAGATCATAGATGTGGATGCCTATACCGGCGGGTTCAACCTGACCATCGCACTGTCCACAGGCTATACTGCCGGAAGCAGCATATAGCAAAAGCAGCCCGGAATCCTGCGGAAATCGTATTAACCGTACCGGCCATGGAAAGAATATCAGCATCCATGATTTAAGGTGGTTATATGGAATTTTTGCTAAAGCTGCTTTCGGTTCTCATGGTCATCCTTCTCATCACCGTACAGTTCATGTTCCTTCTGCCCTGCGGGGCTGATTTCGGGACCGACGGGTTAAATGGCGAACCTATAAAGAGCTATCAGTCCATCATCGGCCAGGGGTACGCGACTATGAACCTGCTGGGGGAGTATGCCGCAAACAGCGCCTCCCTCTATATAAACGGCCGGCATATCATGGTCATCCAAAGGTTCCCCGTTAAGCTGAAACTCACCGACGGGGACGTGGTGGAGATCCATGCCGCAAAAGATGCCCCCGATTTCCATATCTACTTCTCGGAGAAAAGCAGCGGCATATATACCGATATAAAGAATAACCCGGTCAGGATAAGTCCCGGTATGAACCGCGTCATGAGGGTGAATATCAGGGACTGCCCGTAAATATTCCAAACGGACTCTTGTCCTGTCGTATGTTTTCCAATATAATCAAGATAACAAACGGAGGTAAGGGTATGGACCATGAGGTGTTTGGCAGCAAGGACGTTGTCAAGGCTGCCATATGGATGGCCCTGACAGGCGGCAGGGAAGAGGAAAAAGCGCTGCAGAAGGAATTGGCGGGCACGGGCATAAGAACGTCGGCAGTGGATTATGGCGGAGAGTTCATAAGTTCGGTAACCCGGATTATTGAACGGGCCGTGGTGTCGGCCAAAAGGGAAGGGGTTATCGCGGAATCCCATGCCGAAGAGGGCGCAGTTGCCGGTGCCGCCAGGGAAGCCCTTTCCCAGGTTATGCAAAAGGCCATCGGCCTTAACGTGGGCGGAAAAATAGCTGTGGCAAGAAGCGGAGAACATGTGGGCGTTGCCGTATTCTTCGGCCTGGGGCTTCTCCACCTCAACGATGTGGCCATCGGAATAGGGCACCGCGTGGTTTGACCCGGGGCCGTATGTACAGAATATACTGAATGAATACAGCTTCTTCAAATGGAGGATAACAGCTTGAAAGACATAAGAATAGCCATAGACGGCCCTTCCGGCGCAGGGAAGAGCACCCTGGCCCGAAGGATCGCCCAGGAGCTGGGGATCATCTATCTGGACACGGGGGCCATGTACCGGGCGGTAGCGCTGAAAGCCATAAGGCTGGGCATTGATACCAGGGATCATGAAAGCGTTTCGCGCATTATGCCTGACATAGATATCTCAGTAGATTACCACGACGGAGTACAGAGGATCTATCTGGACGGAGAGGACGTTTCTTCTGCCATCCGCACCAATGAGGTTTCCATGGGAGCCTCAAATGTTTCTGCCTTTCCCGAGGTCAGGACCAGGCTTGTAGCCCTTCAGCAGGAAATAGCCAGGAACAACCCTGTGGTTATGGACGGCAGGGATATCGGAACCAAGGTGCTTCCGGACGCATCCCTCAAGATCTTTTTGACCGCGACGGCTGAAGAGCGGGCCCGCAGGCGCTACCTGGAGCTTAAGGAAAAGGGGCTTTTGGACAAGACCTTCCAGGAGCTCGTAGCCGAGATAGAGGAGCGTGACCGCAACGACAGCACAAGGCAGCATTCGCCTTTGAAAAAGGCGGAAGACGCCGTTGTTATCGATTCAACCGGCAAGAGCGTCGAGGAGCTTGTGGCGTTTATTATGGACATGGTCAGGAAGAGGTTTAACTGAAGATGCTGTACACCATTGGCAAGGTACTATTCATGATCTATTTCTGGATCTTTTACAGGGTCAAAACAACAGGCAGGGAAAACATACCTTCTTCAGGTCCTGTCCTTATTTGCGCCAACCATCCCACCGCGCTGGACATGTTCCTCATCGGCGTAAAGGTGCCTAAAAGAAAGGTACACTACATGGCAAAGGCTGAGCTCTTTAAAAACAGGTTGTTAGGCTGGATCTTAAAGCATCTTGGCGCTTTTCCCGTCAGCCGCGGGACAGGGGATGTGGGTTCGGTTAAAACCGTTTTCAGGCTACTGGAGAGCGGAAAGATGGTAGGCGTTTTTCCCGAAGGAACCCGGACCAGGAAAAGGGATCCAAAGAAAAGGAAAGCGGGCATTGCCCTGTTCGCGCTGCATTCGGGCGCGCCCATCCTGCCGGTGGCCATAAAGGGTGATTTCAGGCTGTTTAGAAAGGTGGAACTGATATTCGGTAAACCATACAGGATTGCTTCCGACGCCGTAAACGGCGCGGGGAAGACTTATTCCAGGGAAGAGCTTTATAAGGTGTCGGGAGAGATCATCGACAGCATATATGCTCTTATAGAACAATAGTTTTATATGATTACAGGGGTATAGGACTTGGAGATAATAGTAGCCAAACATTCGGGATTCTGCTTTGGTGTGGACAGGGCGGTCAAAGCCGCATTCAATGTCCAGTGTGAAGGAAGGATATTTACCCTGGGTGAACTCATCCACAATTCACAGGTAGTAGAAGCCCTCAATGAAAAAGGCATCCAGCCCATTCACGATATAGAAGGACTCAGGGAGAAGGATTGCGTTATCATAAGGGCCCACGGCGTAGGCAAGGACGTATATGAGAAGCTCAAGGAGCGCGGAGTCAGGATTCTTGATGCCACATGTCCCTATGTTAAACGTATCCATGAGATTGTCAGTAAAAAGCAGGAGGAAGGTTTCAAAATCGTCATTGTCGGAGATCCGCAGCACCCCGAAGTGAAAGGAATAAACGGCTGGTGTGATGGAAAAGCTTTGATTGTATCCGATGAAAAGGAAGCCGAAAACCTGGCATATTCCGACGAACGGATATGTACGGTAGCCCAGACTACCTTCATGCAATCAAGATATGACGCCATCTTTGAAACCCTTAAGAAAAGATTTGCATTCGCATTAAAATTTGATACAATATGTAATGCGACTGTGGAGAGGCAAACAGAAGCAGCTGAGCTATCCAAGGCTGCTGACGCAATGGTTGTTATTGGAGGAAGGAACAGCTCAAATACGCAGAAACTATACGAAATCTGCCGGCAGAACTGCCCGCGGACTTATCTTATAGAGAATGCGGATGAGCTCCCCTCGGTTAACAATATTAAGACAGTTGGGATTACCGCTGGGGCTTCAACACCGGATTGGGTAATCAAGGAGGTTATTTTACACATGGAAGACATTACAAACAGGCAGGAAGGCGAGATTGATTTCAGCAAGGCCTTGGAGGAGAGTTTTACAGAGCTCAGAACCAATGATATTGTGAAGGGAAAGATTATAGGATACAACAACAATGATGTATTCGTTGATCTTGGATATAAGGCCGATGGAATAATCCCGATGGAAGAGTTTATCGATGACCCGGATTTCGATCCGGAGAGAGACTTAAAGCCAGGCACAGAGATTGAGGCGATTATTACCAAGCTGAATGATGGAGAAGGCAACGTGGCTCTTTCCAAGAAGAAGATGGATTCCATCCGCGGCTTTGAAGAACTTGAAGATGCGTTCAAGAATGAAAAACCCATTGAAGTCCTGGCTAAGGAAGTTGTCAAGGGCGGACTTGTCGCAGAGCACAAGGGCATGAGGATCTTCATTCCCGCATCCCAGGTAAGCGACAGGTTTATCAGGAATCTTTCCCCCTTCGTTGGCAAGAAGATAAGGATCAGGATTACTGAATTGGCCAACAGGCGCCGGATTGTCGGTTCGGCACGGCTTCTTATCGAAGAGGAAAAGAACAAGAAGGCAGAAGCTTTCTGGAGCGAAGTGGAAGAGGACAAGGAATACACCGGTACGGTCAAGAGCCTCACAAAATTTGGCGCCTTTGTCGACTTGGGCGGTGTTGACGGCCTGATACACATATCCGAGCTTTCATGGAAGAAGATAGACGATCCCTCCGAGGTTTTGAACGTTGGAGATACGGTTACTGTCAGGGTTATCGGAATAGACAGGGAAAAGAAGAAGATCTCTCTCGGTTACAGGAAGGCGGAGGACAATCCCTGGTACAGTATCGGGGAGAAGTACCATGTCGGTGATGTGGTAACAGGTATCATCAGGCGAATGGTGCCCTTCGGGGTCTTTGTGGAGCTTGAAGATGGTATTGAAGGGCTTGTCCATATCTCCCAGATTTCCAATGTCCGTATCAGCAGGCCTGAAGAGGTCCTTTCAATTGGACAGAGTGTTGACATGAAGGTCATAGAAGTGAACCCGGAAATCAAGAAGATCAGCCTCAGCATCAAGGAGGTCAGCCCCATCGATCCGGTTCGTGAAGGCGAGGAAGAGATTGTATCCGATGAGGAGGATATTCCAACCGGGCATACAGAAGAGATGACCAATACCATTGGAGATCTCATAAACGAGAAGAAAGACGAAAATAAATAAAAAATGATCACAAAGGATTACGGCAAGACATGATCTATCGGTCTTGCCTGTCATAAGGCAAGACCGGAACAACCGGTCTTGCTGTTATATAAGAGGATTTTTTGTTTTGTAATGATTTTCAGGAATGTGTGGGGGTCAAATGGCTGTATTTAACGATTATGAAGAGTTCAAGGCACAGTTTTACAAGCTTTCCCATATTGATCTGAACTATTACAAGGAAAAGCAGATGAAGCGCCGCATCATGTCATTTGCTGAGAAATACGGTTATTCCAGTTTCCTGTCCTTCCTTGAGGAGATCAGGGTAAATAAGGAATTGAGGGACACGTTCATCGGCTACCTGACCATCAACGTATCCGAATTCTACCGCAATCCCTCGCAATGGCAGCTCTTTGAAAAGAAGGTCCTGCCCATAGCATTTGCCCAGAAAAGAAGGACAGAGGATGTCAGGATCTGGAGCTCAGCCTGTTCCACAGGTGAGGAACCCTATACGGTGGTCATGATCCTAAATAAGTTCATGCCCCTCGAGAGGATCAGGATCATGGCTTCCGACATTGATCATGATGCCATGGAAAAGGCAAGGAGGGGAGTTTATCCCGAAAGGAACGTAAGGGAACTTCCTCCCGAGTTTTTGGAAAAGCACTTTACAAAACAGGACAATGGAATGTATGTCATATCCGAAAAGGTCAGAAGATGCGTGGAATTCAGGCATATAAACCTGCTGCGGGATCCATTCCCTAAAGACCAGGACATTATCCTGTGCAGGAACGTTCTCATATATTTTACCGAGGAAGCCAAGGAGTACCTGTTCGCGGAACTTTCCAGGGCCCTCGCACCGAATGGCATACTGTTCATCGGCAGCACAGAGCAGATCATAAACTACCAGAAATATAACCTTAGACCCCTTGACACCTTTTTCTACCAGAAGGAAGTATAAAACAAGTACGGGCAGTCAGCCGCATTTTGGGAGGTATAGGCCATGGTAAAACTGGAGGAAATGAACAGGGAAGAACTGATAGAGGTTATCAGGATGAAGGATGAGCTTATAAGAGAACTGAATGATGAAATAGCCGCCTACAAAACCCTCGTTGAAGAGCTGCAGATAAAACTCGGCATGAGAGATTACAATTTTTCAGGACACGGTGACTGATGATGTTTGCCTACCTAAAGGGTATACTTAAGAAGAAAATGGCCGACTGCATCATCCTGGAGGTAGCTGGAGTGGGCTACCTGGTGTATACCGCGCCGACTCCTCTTTACCATCAAAGCGAGCTTGAAAAAGAGGTAAAGGTCTTTACCTTCCTGAACGTGCGTGACGACCGCATATGCCTGTACGGTTTTTTCTGCGAAGAGGAACTCAAGATGTTTGAGCAGCTTCTGACAGTGAGCGGGGTAGGCCCAAAGGCAGCGCTGTCTTTGGTTGGCAGCATTCCACCCACGCAGTTTGCCCTCGCGGTTCTGACCGATGACGCGGACCGGCTTGTAAAGGCGCCGGGCATTGGCAAAAAGACGGCGCAGAGAATCATTTTGGAACTCAAGGATAAGCTGAAAAAGGAATACAAGGACATGTCCGGACCGGATGGATTAATGGGCATTCCCGCCGAATCCGGCGATGAGGCCAAGCTGAGCGAGGCTGTAAGCGCCCTGATAATGCTCGGGTATACGTCTTCCGAAGCCAACAGGGCCGTGGCTGCGGCCTACAGCAAGGACAAGACGGTGGAGAGCATTGTAAGAGACGCGTTAAAGGCTATGCTGCAGCAATAATAATCCGGCAAAAAGACCAGGAAGGTGAAAGATTTGCATGAAGATGAACGCCTGATAGGCCGTGGGTTTAAAAAGGATGATTTAGACGAGGCAAGCTTAAGACCTCGCATCATGGACGAATACATAGGCCAGGAAAAGGTTAAGGAAAACCTGCAGGTCTTTATCAGGGCGGCGAAGCAGCGCGATGAAGCGCTGGACCATGTCCTTCTGTACGGACCGCCGGGTTTGGGGAAAACCACGCTGGCAGGCATAATTGCCAGCGAGCTTGGCGCCAATCTGAGGGTTACTTCTGGTCCGGCTATTGAGAGGCCGGGAGATCTGGCCGCCATATTGACCAACTTGGGCGATACCGATGTATTGTTCATCGATGAGATACACCGCCTGAACAGGACGGTTGAGGAAATACTCTATCCAGCCATGGAAGATTACGCGCTGGATATCATTATCGGAAAGGGGCCAAGCGCCCGGTCCATACGCATCGATCTTCCCAGGTTCACGCTGGTGGGAGCAACCACCCGTGCCGGGCTGCTCACTTCCCCCTTGCGGGAAAGGTTTGGCATCATCAACAGGCTTGAATTGTATACCCATGATGAGCTTAAGCGGATAGTAAAACGATCGGCATCCATATTGGGCATTGAAATCGACCCTGATGCCGCGACAGAGATTGCCAGGAGGTCCAGGGGCACTCCGCGCATTGCCAACCGCCTGCTCAAGCGTATAAGGGACTTTGCCCAGATCCATGGCGATGGCCACATCGACCTGAAGGTGACAAAGTATGCCTTAAAAGCGCTGGATATCGATGGACTGGGACTGGACAGCGTGGACAGGAACGTTCTTCTCACGATCATTCAAAAATTTGATGGAGGGCCGGTAGGGCTTGATACCCTTGCCGCGTCAACCGGCGAAGAGCCCGATACCATCGAGGATGTTTACGAGCCATTTTTACTCCAGCTTGGTTTCCTGCAAAAAACGCCCAGGGGCAGGAAAGCAACCCGGCTTGCCTATGAGCATCTGGGCATACAGTATATGGGCGGCGATGACGACAGCGACCAGGTATTCATGATGGATGGCTGGTAAATGCCGCTTTACCCGCCGATAGCGCAGGGAGGTAGATATATATGTCTGTAAAGGTTGGGTTTATTGGAACCGGCAGCATGGGCGGCGCACTGATAAGAGGAATAGTAAAGGGAAACGCCGACGGGAAATACAAACTGTTTGCTTATGACATCAATCGTGATGCTTTGGACCAGCTTGCCCGGGAAACCGGACTTACGCCGTGCGGGAGCAATATTGAGCTGGTTTGTTCTTCGGACATCATATTCCTTGCCGTCAAGCCCAGGTACGCAAAGGCTGTCCTGGAGGAGATTGGGAACGTTCTGGGAAGCAAGATCCTGGTGACCATCGTTGTAGGGCTTCCCATATCATGGTATAAGGACATACTTGGACATAAGACGAGGGTCGTGCGGACCATGCCCAATACCCCTGCCCTTGTTGGAGAAGGGGTGGCCCTCGTATGCTTTGACGGGACCCAGTCACCCCAGGAAAAGGAAAGCATTATGGAACTTTTCGGGTACTCGGGAAAGGCTGAGGAACTGGAAGAGGGCCTGATGAGCGAAGTAACCGCGCTGACAGGCAGCAGCCCGGCATATGTCTTCATGTTCATTGAGGCCATGGCCGATGCCGCGGTTCGGTCGGGGATACCCAGGGACAAGGCATACAGGTTTGCGGCACAGGCGGTTTTGGGTTCTGCGAAGATGGTCCTGGAAACAGGGAAACACCCGGGAGAGCTTAAGGATATGGTATGCTCGCCTGCGGGAACCACCATTGAGGCCGTCTCGGAATTGGAGAAAGCAGGCTTCAGAAGCGCCGTCATCAGGGCCATGGAAGAATGCGCCAGGAAAGCAAGGGAGATCAGCAAGCAATGACACCCAAGGCATGTCATTGTGAGGAGTTATGCCCCTCCTGTCATTGCGAGGAGCGAAGCGACGTGGCAATCTCGCGCTCCACTGCGTTCCGCTCGCAATGACAAGAATGGAATTACCGAACATTATTAATGATCAGAGGTATATGAATGAACTACTACGAAAAAACTACCAGGACCGAACCCATCCATAAAGGGTTCATTTTCGACATCGAGCGGCTTACTATTGAGCTTCCCAACGGGAAGACAGCATATAGGGATGTCATAAGGCATTCGGGGGCTTCAGTGGTCGTTCCCATAACCGAGGACGGGCATGTAATCCTCGTTAAGCAATACCGCAAGCCAATAGAAGAGGTTTCGCTGGAACTCCCTGCCGGGAAACTGGACGAAGGAGAGGACCCTGTCCGGTGTGCCGCAAGGGAGCTTAAGGAAGAAACCGGATACAACGCAGACAGGTTTATCAAAATACTGACCCTCTATCCGGCGCCAGCTTATTCGGATGAGGTGCTGCATGTCTTCGTGGCGACAAACCTTTCCAAAGGCGAGGCAAGCCCTGATGAGGACGAGGTTATACAAGCATTTAAGTATAAACTGGATGATGTCATCAAAATGATTCATGATGGTACCATAAAGGATTCCAAAACAGTATCCGGCATCCTTTTTGCGGACAGGTTGCTGAAAACCGGCGGTTTGAAACTGTGACAAGGCCCGGCGTTCCGAAGTTTCGGCAAAACCCGGTGGGGAAGTTATTTCGCCTTGCCTGAAACAGGGATTTTGCTTATCATATCGGGATGCAGGTGTAGGGTGAAAAAGCGCCTTACGGTGTTTTTAAGTAGTATGGAAGGTGTGTTCTCAATGAAGGATATTCTTACAGTCGGAATTGTCGGTTTAGGGCTAATCGGAGGCTCTATCGCTCATGCCCTTAAAAGAACCGGCGGCAGGTACCGCACCGCAGCATGGAACAGGGATTCGGAAATACTGGACAAGGCCCTTTCCGACGGGGTTGTGGATATTTCGGTGTCCCCTGATTTGGCCGAGTTTCAGTTCTGCGACATCATTTTCCTGTGCGTGCCGGTATACGCCATGAAGGATCTGCTGGAAAGGATCAAGCCCCATATAAGGCCTGATTGTGTGATAACCGACGTGGGCAGCACCAAGGGGGATGTATACCGGATCATGGCCGAAATGGGAGTATCAGGCCAGTTCATCGGAGGCCATCCCCTGGCCGGATCGGAAAAATCGGGCTATTCGGCTGCCAAGGCCAACCTTTTCGAGAACGCTTTCTATGTGATCACCCCCGATGAAAACACCGCCGATAACAATAAACAACTCTTACTTGGCGTTATCCGTGACCTTAAGGCTATCCCGCTTGAGATGACGCCCCTAGAGCATGACCGCGTAACAGCCGCCATAAGCCATGTTCCCCATGTGGTGGCGTCCCTTCTTGTCAATCTTGTGAATAAACTTGACGGTCCTAACGGGTATATGAAGACCATAGCTGCCGGAGGCTTCAAGGATATAACCAGGATCGCGTCATCATCCCCGGAACTCTGGGCTGGTATCTGCCTGTCCAACAGGGACATTATCCTTAAGACCCTCTCGGCCATGGAAGGCCAGTTGTCGGATTTCTGCGAGATACTTAAGGATGGAAACAGGGATGAACTCATTCGCTTTTTCAAAACAGCCAGGGCTTTCCGGAACTCCATAGCGGATATGCCAAAGAGCATAATCGAAAGGCAGTATGATATTGCCGTGGATGTGGAAGACAAGCCGGGCATCATCGCCACCATTGCTACAGCCCTCGCCCGGAAGGGCATCAACATCAAGAACATCGGGATCGTCCATAGCCGTGAAAACGAGGAAGGGGCGCTGGAAATCCGCTTTGAGGACGAGGAATCCATGAGGGCAGGAATGGAAACCCTAAGCGCTTTGGGCTACGGCGTAAAAGCCCGCTAAACCGCAGGGACGACTAAACCGCAGGGGCGATCCCCGCGGCTTCTTCTGGATTAGGCAGTAGATTTGCGGTAGAATAAAGCGGTTGCAAGGATTCCCAACAGCAGCATACCTATAGTGAGAACAAAGGGCAGGACCCTTGAGATATCGCTCAGCATTCCGCCTATGTATCCGAAGGGCACGCTCACCAGCATGACCGTGGTTTGCAGCAGGGCAAGGATATTGGAGCGTTCTGTTGGCTCTACATGTATCGCCACCAGGGATTCTCTCAGCGTAGCTAAAACAGCGCCGCCAAGCGCTTCAAAGATGAGCGAAACCGACAGGATGAGATACCCCCAAAAAGTGGTGCCCTTTACCGAAATAAGCAGCAGGCACCCGATGATGGCGCTTAAAAACCCTCCATACAGAGGCCATTTCAGCTTTGCCTGCCGTATATGAGTAATTATGGTGAAGAAAAGCACTATAGCGATGATGCTTTTTGCCATTGGAAAGATGGGCAAAAGTTCATCGGGAACACCGATGCGCTTGGACACGATAATCTGCCAGAAGGTGCTTCCAAGCATGGCGGCAATCTCAACGAATATGCTGATGACAATGGCAAATATGGTACCCTTCGAGGCCCTGATCTTCTTTGCCGCGCCTTTGTATCCCGACAGGAGTTCGCCCAGTGACATATTGCGGGTTGCCTCGCGCCTTATTCTGCCTACGGCTGTTTCTGTTGAGAATTTAAACAGGATTATCAGCTTAGCGGTCATAACGATGAAGGCGTTGATATAGAGGATACGTATTGCAGGTGCCAGTGTCAGTTTTGCCACAAGGACCGAGGAGATGGGCGCAAAAAGAGCTGAGAGATTACTGGCAAGTATCACCAGCGAATAGATCTGGGTGATCTTGTCCTTCGGGGCATCCTCTATGAGAAGACAATCCCATGATACGGTGGGTATCTTCATCATCCCGTTAAGAAGCGCAGCCACCACGAAAAACCAGAAGCCCTGGCTGAAGGCCCAAATAAGGCAGGGAAGGCTCCAGGACAGGAAGTCAAAGATGGCAGTGCTCTTTCTGCGCCCCAATTTATCTACGATGGGACCGGCCAAAAACGCGAATATCATCTGGGAAAACATATATACCGATGAGACTATCCCGACCTGCGTATCGCTCATGCCGAAGGTCAGCATATATACCGTGGCGTAAGGCAGGCACAGGTTCATGGACAGGCCCCACATGGGCTCTGTATAAACGCAGGCACGGGGATTGCCTCGAAGTTCAACAAGGGTGCGTAGCAATTGATGTTTCATCAGTCTGTTTTTCATATTATATAGTTCCTCTCCGGCTTATCATGCTGTCCACAATGAGATTAGCTCATCCCTTATATCGGCATAATGGGGATCAGTCAGTCCAAAGTTCATACCTTTCAGTTTCATCATCTTACACAAACCCCTTTTACCTTTATTGGATAATCATATTATATAGTAACAACAACAGCAGAAAAAGTATCGGTCGACTATAGCTGCCGGAAGGCCGGCAGGCGACATACCAGGAGGAAAATAACCCCTATCCCGAAAATGGCAAGGGATAGGGGAGATCCTGCTGTTTAGTGGGCTATTCGATGAATTCTATCCGAACGTTCCTGATATAAATATCAGCCGTTGATCCCATGTTACCCATGTTGAACTCCAGCCTTCCGCAGTTGTCGTCCATTTCTTTCATGGTAAACTCATAGGTGTAGTTTTGCCAACTGGTGGACAGGGTCACCGAGGTATCAGGGAAATACCTGGTCCAGTTTACAGTGGGAGCCGATACACACACGTTCATGTCCCGTACTTCCGAAGCGCGCGCTTCAAAGGATATCCGGTATTTCCTGCCCTTGTACATGGGAAGATCGGCCTGCACAAGCTGCACCGAATAATCCACCGCTCCCTGGTTCCGGGTTTTGATAATCATCGTTCCATCCATTATCTCCGCAGAGCCCTCGCCCCCCTGGAACAGAAGGAATACCCAGTTGGTATTGTCGTGAAAATTCTCAGCTTCCGCAAAGTCTCCGTTGTAGATAAGGTTTCCGTCCTCCAAAGGCTCACGGTATTTCTTTTCGGGCCTTTTGACGTTGGTGTCATACTCCGGCTTCTGGTATACCCTGACATAATCGATTTCAAACTCGGCCCTGGAAAAGTCTGTGGTTTCATCAGGATTTCCCGGCCAGTTGCCGCCCACCGCCAGGTTCATTTGAATATAGAAACTCTGGTTAAATGGAGCCGGATAAGGCTTCTCTTCCCCGGCAAAAGCGGTGTACCAGTCATTTACGGTATGTATAAGTTCCCCGTCCACATAAAAACGCATTTCACCGGGCTCCCATTCCAGGGAAAACTCATGGAAGTCATCCGCAAAGGTGGTGCCGTCGGTCAGGACCTTGGTACCCTGCTGTTGCGCGTGGGGGTTGCCATAGTGCACGGTGGCATAGGCTATGTGGGTTTGATTGCCCAAAACCTCCAAGATATCGATCTCGCCGCACCTTGGCCAATTACCGTAATATCCTTCATTTGTGGGCATCATCCAGATTGCGGGCCATAACCCCTGTCCTTCAGGTACTTTGGCGCTTACAACAACCTTTCCGTACAAAAAATCCTTTTTCCCCCTTGTGTAAACCTTGCCGGAGGTATAATAGTCCCTTCCGTTTTTCAGTGTCTTAATGGCTTTAAGGACAAGCCTCCCGTCCCTAATGAATACGTTGTCGTCTGACGTGGAGTACGCCTGCAGTTCGTTGTTGGTCCAACCCGGACTGCGCTGCTCAATAGTCCATATATCGGTATTCAGATCGGTCCCGTTAAACTCATCATGCCATAAAAGGGTGTAGCCCTCATATTGTGGGATCTCACTTTCGTCAACCTGGTTTTTGGGAGGAGAGCTCGGCTGTCCCGTTTCAGGCATGGGTGTTGGCTCATCGGTTTTCTCCGCGGGTGTTGGCTCAACATCGGTTTCCTCCGCGGAATTAGGATCTGCAGGTTCAACAGCAGGGTCAGCGGCATTGTCCCCGCATCCGGCCAGGCTGGTGAAAACAAGCAGAATACAGCAAATCAGCGCTAAAAATCTCACATGCCTTTTCATAAAACATACCTCCCTGAATGTATTCAGCTTCTCCCTGTCCATAATGATATCAAATCTTCTCTTATCTCGTCATAGTGAGGAGCGGTTAAGCCAAAGTCCATCTCCTTGTATGTCCATAGCGCGCAGCCTATGTTGAATTCCCGGAAAACCCTGTCTACATCTTCAAACCATCTCAGCGTATCCTTAACAGGTGCCTGGTCAATGACGCCAAACTCGCCGCAGTATAACCTGACACCGGCTTCTTCCGCGGCTTTGACAGCTTCTAAAACCATCTCCCGTATGAATTCGGGCCCCATGGACTGGGATCGGGAGTTTACAACAGGCTCTCCCTGGATTCCCAGGGCGGCCGACTGTTTTCGGTAGTAGTCCATGGATTCCGGATAGAAGATTTCCTTCTCTTTATCCATCCTCTCGACCCAGTATGCCTTCTGGTGCGTGAAAATCAGGGGCTCATAAAAATGAAATGTAAATATAATATTGTTATCCTGTGGAACCTCCAGATACTTCAGCGTATCGGCGCTGTTCCACCTGATGCCGCCATAGATGATCGGCGTTTCCTTTGCTATCCCGCGGATCGCCGATACTGTATCGCGTATCAGCCCATTCCATGAATCTGTGTTTTCCTCTTCAACCACTTCGTTTAAAAGCTCAAAGGCCACATGCCCGAAGTTTTGGTACTCTTTGGCCAAATTCGTCCAAAGGTTTACGAATCGCTGTTTAAGTCCGTCATTTGAGAACAGGTTGTTCTTTGACTTGTCTCCGGCATGGTTGAAATCATAGCCATAGGCCTTGTGAAGATCCAGCACGATATTCAGATGGTATTTCTGACACAATAAAACCGCCCGGCTTACGAATGCGTAACTTTCCGGCTTCTTTTTGCCCTCATCGGTCTCCAGCACTTCGTAATCAATGGGAAGACGGATATGGTCAAAGCCCCACTCCGCAATTCTTTTGATATCTTCCTCCCCGATAAAATTCCGGTAATGATCCTGGCTGTGTACACACTGGGATAAATAGCCTCCGATATTGATTCCCCTGTTAAGATTAATCATAAGATTTGGCAAACTCCTTTTCATAGTATTAATTTTAGCTTGGCATGAACCTGATAAAGAGTATATCGTTTTTATTTCATAATTATCGTTTTTATGATATTATCTGATATATGAATAGGCGACTGAAAGTAATGGTCTATCAGTGCACGCAGTATAAAAGGATGGGGTTTTAATGAATATTGACCGGGAAGTGTTTTATAAAGAATTTGTTAGGCGAGAGAGCAATACTGTGCGTGCTTCCTACGACCCGGAACTGGAATTCTACTCTGTAATCAAGTCAGGAGACGTCGCTAAAACACGCGAACTTTGTAAGGAGTCCCTGCTGGACAAAAAAGGGCTGGGGACATTATCGGAGGATTACCTTCAGAATATTAAGTACCACTTTGTTATCACGGCCGCGCTGGTGGCAAGATATTGCATTGAAGGCGGCATGGAACTGTCTGTTTCCTATGGTTTAAGCGATTTTTACGTCCAGAAGGCAGATAAGTGCAAGACGCCCCAGGAGGTGGCGGTTCTTCATTCCGTCATGTGTCTTGATTATGCAAGGAGAATGAGGAACCTGAGAAAGAAGAATGTGTGCTCCAGGCATGTGGCAAACTGTATTGACTATATTTACGACCATCTTCATACGCGTATCACGGCTGCGTCCCTTGCAAAATTTGCGGGTTTGAGCCCATCATATCTCTCCCGGCTGTTTAAAAAGGAAACCGGTTATACCATAAGTGAATATATTCAGGCAAGAAAAATAGATACAGCCAAAAACATGCTCGCTTACTCTGACCACAGTCCGTCACAGATCGCCTCAATACTGGCCTTCCCCAGTCAGAGCTATTTCACCGAGGTTTTCCGCAAACGCACTGGCCTAACGCCCCTTCGATACCGGGCACAGCATTTCAGGAATACAGAATTGGGTAAAAGCATGAAAACCACGGGTGAGAACCACGGAGACGGTCCCCGCGGTTGAAAAAATCCGCTAACCTTTATCATTAGCGGATTTCAGATGGTGGAGGTAAGGGGAGTCGAACCNNCCAACTGAGCTATACCCCCATATTTATCCAGAGAGATTTTATCTCTTGAACAAGCAATGACTATTATAGCATCAACTTCAGAGGTAGGCAATAGATTTATTCGGACTTTTTCAAGTTAAAACTGGGTAATGAAGAATAACCCGGGTGAGGGATACGGGCAGCCCAACCGACGATTTCTATCCTATTTTGACCAGTTTACGAAACCCTTTGGTGCAAGATATTGCGCAATACCTTAAGAAATGCATTTTTGCTCAAACAGGGCGTGTAAATGTATGTACAAGCCCTATCTGCATATGATAAGCTAATAACACACCGGTTATTTTGACCAATTACCTGGAATCTATAGCCGATCCGCAGGTATGGACAAAAACCCAGCGTACACGGGCCACAGGCACCTTAAACTTATTATTAGGCAATCTGTATCAAAGGGGGACTGCGAATGTTGGAAGAACTTAAGGAAAAGGTGTTTAAAGCGAATATCGCCCTTGTGGAACATGGATTGGTAAAGCTTACATGGGGCAATGTGAGCGGGATAGACAGGGATAAGGGCTTGGTGGTGATTAAGCCCAGCGGCGTGGCGTACAGCGAAATGAAGCCCGAGCACATGGTTGTGGTAGACCTTGACGGAAAGGTTGTTGAGGGTAACTTAAAGCCCTCGTCCGATACACCGACTCACCTTGTTCTATACAGGCGCTTCTCTGACATAGGCGGTGTTGTTCATACCCATTCAAGCTGGGCGACCAGCTTTGCCCAGGCAGGCAGAGGGATTCCTGCTTTAGGCACCACTCATGGAGATACCTTCTACGGGGAAATCCCATGCACCAGAAAAATGACCGAAAAGGAGATCCAGGGGGCTTACGAGGAAGAAACCGGCAATGTTATAGTTGAGACTTTTGAGGGTAAAAACCCTTTATACATCCCTGGAGTACTTGTGAATCAGCATGGCCCTTTCGCGTGGGGAAAGGACCCGATGGATGCTGTCCATAACGCTGTTGTTGTTGAAGAGGTTGCGATGATGGCCTTTAACACCCTGATGCTGTCGCCCGGAATAGGTTCAATGGATCAGGCGCTGCTGGACAAGCATTTTCTGCGAAAGCACGGGGCAAACGCTTATTATGGCCAATAAAAGGGTTTAGCCGTGTTCCCGGGCTCAGGGAACCTTAAAAGCAATAATAAATATAGTCTTTTTGGGGGAGTTGTTTATGAATCTTAATGATGTCAGAAATGATATTTTAAACGGCAGAACTGCGATTGGAATTGAGCTTGGCTCCACACGGATCAAGACCGTACTTATCGATTCCAACAATGAGCCTATCGCCGCGGGCAACCATAACTGGGAAAACCAATATATCGATAACATCTGGACATATGATCTGGATGATGTTTGGAAGGGCCTTCAGGACAGCTATGGCAACATGCTGAAGGACGTGGAGGAAAAATACGGCGTAAAGCTTAAGACCACCGGAGCCATAGGCATCAGCGGCATGATGCACGGCTACCTGGTATTTGACAAATCGGGGAAGCAGCTTACAAACTTCCGCACATGGAGAAACACCATCACGGGCCAGGCTTCTTCGTATTTGACAGAACTATTCAATTATCCCATTCCCCAGAGATGGAGCATCGCCCACCTTTACCAGGCGATCTTGAACGGGGAGGACCACATTCCGCAAATCGACTACATGACCACCCTGGCGGGCTATATACACTGGAGGCTGACAGGTCAGCGCGTGCTGGGCATTGATGAGGCGTCGGGCATGTTCCCGATTAACATAATGACAAGCGACTGGAATAGAATAATGATTGAACAGTTCAACAGCCTGGTGCTGCCAAAGAAATATCCGTGGCGTGTTGAGAATATCCTGCCGAAGGTCCTTGTGGCGGGTGAGAATGCCGGAACCCTTACAGAAGAAGGGGCAAGGCTCCTGGATGTTACGGGGCAGCTTAAGCCGGGTATCCCGTTCTGCCCTCCCGAAGGCGATGCCGGGACCGGAATGGTGGCCACCAACAGCGTGGCAGTACGCACTGGTAATGTTTCGGCGGGAACATCTGTTTTTGCCATGATCGTGCTGGAAAAGGAACTGTCCGCTGTTTATCCCGAACTGGATCTTGTTACCACTCCCGATGGAAAGCTTGTGGCCATGGTGCATTCCAACAACTGCACATCGGACTATGACGCATGGATAGCGCTCTTCTCAGAAGTAATAAAATCCCTTGGCTTGAGCGTTGAAAAGCCGAAGCTTTATGATACCCTGCTGGGCATGGCTCTAAAGGGCGATCCCGACTGCGGCGGACTTCTGTCCTACGGCTACCTTTCGGGTGAGCATATCACCGGTTTTGAAGAAGGAAGGCCGTTGTTTGTGCGCCTGCCGGATAGCCGGTTCAACCTTGCCAATTTCATGAGGGTACACCTTATGTCCGCGCTGGGCGCGCTGAATACCGGCATGAGGATCCTTTCTGAGAAGGAGAACGTGAAGATAGACGAGATGCTGGGCCATGGCGGTTTCTTCAAGACAAGGGAAGCGGGGCAGAGGATCATGGCTGCTGCCATCAATGTTCCCGTATCTGTAATGGAAACAGCCGGGGAAGGCGGAGCGTGGGGAATAGCACTGTTGGCTTCCTACCTGGCGAACCGGGAGGAAAACCAGACTCTGGACGACTTCCTCAACAAAAAGGTCTTTGCAAAACAGCCCAAGATCACGGTGAACCCCGATCCTAAAGATGTGGAAGGCTTCAATAAGTTCATGGAGCGATACACCCGGGGACTGGCTATAGAACGGGCTGCCGTGGATAACCTGAAGGATTGAGCATTGGGGCAGATGAAAACGGCAGATAAGCGCGAGACTTGTGCAAAACGATACATTGATTTCGACTGAATAGAGATATAAAATAACCCCTTTATATGGTATTATCAAACCGGAACTTCACCATTAAAGGGGTTTTTCTTATGCCTGCATGTAAAAGACGATTTTGGCAACCATTGCAGCATTTATGATAATATAGAAAAATAAAAGGGGTTTTATAAAGAAATTGAGGGGTCATATATGATATGCAAATATTGCGGCGCTGAATTTGAGGATAATGCCCTCGAATGCCCTTATTGCCAGAGCGAAAATACCGAGCTTGCAGACAGGATGTATGAAAAGCAGGTTGGGGAAGTTATCGGAAAGATCAGAAATGTTAATGAGGAAGCGAAAAAAGAGGAAAGAAGGATCTCCAGGAAGGCCGTAAAGTTTTTTCTTATTTCGGTGGTGGTTTTAGTAGCCGTTATTGCTTTGTGGCACGTTATTTCGGAAGTCAGTTCGGTAGTTGAAATCAACAAGGAAAAGGAAAAAGAAGAAGTTTACCTGGCAGAACTGGACGCCTATTACCAAAAAGGGGATTATGACGGACTTCATGAATACTACTACAGCAACAGCGGCGTTTTTACATTCAGGGCCGAAAAGTATCGCGAAGTTGTTTATGCATGGAGATATATGTATAATATCGGAAGGTTTAAGGCGGGAGAGCCTTTGTTCCCTATAGCCATATACGCCATCCTCGAAGATTTCAACGGATTGAGCAGATTGGCCGAAGAAAAAACGAACGATAATACCGTTTACGGAAATGAAGATGTACTGCTGGGTTTTATGGCGGAATCAGAGGAGTTTCTCAGAGAAACGCTGGGTATGACCGAAGCCCAGATAGAAACGGTGAGGGAGGCTCAATTGAAACAAGGCTCTTTTGACAGTACGCTTCAGAGTATAGCCGATGAAATCTGCAACCGCCTTGGCATCGAAGAGGAATACTGATTCAGGTTAGAAAGGGAAGATACAATGAAATGTAAGAACTGCGGCGCATCGGTTTCTTCGAGATTACCGGCCTGTGAATACTGCGGAACGGCAAACGAGGTATACATAAAACGAAAACAGGAAATGGAATTCCTGTTGAACATATTTAACAAGGAAAAGCGCAGGGCACTTATAGAGGCGGCTCCGGATATTGTGGTCAGGTTGCTTAACAAATTCATCATTATAGCCGTAATTGCGCTTATTGCCGCTCTGTCTGTGAATTTTACGGTTTTTATCTTGACTGAAAGAACTTTCAGTGACAAACCCGTCGGAAATGAAAGGGAGCATGTGCTGATTCTTGAAAAAATGCATGAGGAAAAAAGATTCGACGAAATAGGCGGGTATTTATACCAAAACAGCCTTTACAGTGATGGTTACCTGGTATACCGACAGGCGCAAGCAATTTATGAGGATATCAGCTTTTTTTGGTCAGACGTCGGTTATTATGAGAATACCATAAATAAAACTGAAAGCGGAAAAGATCCTCAATACTCCGATAAAGAAGATGCAAGAAAGAAATATACCGGTATAATGAGCTCGGCCAATGAGATTTTCAATTTTTTTAAAGAAGACGGCATATACTCCTTCGAAAAAGATGGGATTCTTCCTGAGAACAAGGATTTTTATCTTGAGTGCGTAATGGAAGTTACTGCCTATCTTAAGTACAGATGCGGACTTAATGATGAAGAAATAAAAATACTAAGCGAGTTTGATAATACATATTCCGATGAGTTTACCAAGTACTGCAATGAATTGTATGATAAGTATTCATCGCAAAGGGAGAGTAATTAAATGCGCAAATCTGTCGGGATGCGGAAAATTGTACCGAAAGTAATAATTCGTATAGCTGTTCTTGTTTTTTTGATTATTGGAGTCATATCCATAGTTGCAATAACAATAAAAGACCTCATGGAGGATGTGGGGGATAGCGGGATGTATCACACCTCGTTGGAGTATAGCTATTATAGCGGAGAATATGGCCGGCTGTTCAACCTGCTTCCTGATTATGATAAGCGCTATACCGAGGAGTGTTCAGTTTATACCGAGATGGCACTGGTTTATCGTGCGTATGAAAAATATGTTTTCTGGAACGATATTGTGGCAATATGCGAAAAGGATGATGAAAACCTGGAATACTACGAAAAATACAGGATGCAATACCTTGAGGAACTGAGCAGCAGAATGAAAGCCCTTGAGTACGAGGAAAACCGGCTGAAGATGGATAAGATTATCAGGGATGCAGGTATTGAGCTGGTGTAAGATCGAGAATAATAAGCGCCCCCGGCTAAGACCGGGGGTTATTCTTATACGTATATCAACAGATAAAATATGGGATATGTGCATAAATATACTATGCCAAGAAAGAATTGATTGCAATACAATAATGAAGCCTGAAAATTGTTAAAATAGAGAGGAAGAATAGCTGTTGAAGAAACTTATATCATTCAATAATTTCATCCATGAGCGATTTAATATATGCTTTTCGTTTTGCGGTTTCAGCAGCATCTATGATATATTTGCCGTCCTTTAGGGTCAAAACATCGCCTTCCCTGGCTTCTTCGGGGAGCAGGGAGCGTTCAATACTGATCATTTTGTTCCCATCAGCCTCACAAACAGCAAAATTTCCTTCGAATCTGTCAATTGTAATCTTCATATCAGTACATCACCATCTTTATTATCGGGCGCATATGTCGCACGGATCAGACTTCGGGCATTCGGAGGGCTTGCCGCTCAATATCGTCTTGCTGCGCGATAGTGTTGAACAGTCTTTTGTATAGTGATATGATTTGCCGCCCGGCGTCCAGTATACAATCCTGTCTCCCGATGTGTCGGGCGAAGGGGTTGGAGTCGGAACCGGCGTTGGTGTCTGCTTTGAGGAAGCGCCGGGAGTGGGTGATGGAGTCGGAGTGATAGATGTTCCGGACGTCCCGGACTGCCTGCCGGATGTGTAGCTTCCCGGGCTAACATTGAATCTTATAGTTTCGCCATCGGACACACATACAATGGTTCCGCTCTCATCGGTTCGGTATACAGGAATCCCGGCCTTTTTCAGCCGGTTCATTACCCCTGCTGCAGGATGGCCATAGTCATTATCCTTCCCGACGGATATTACCGCGTATTTCGGTGATACAGCCGAAAGGAATTCGGCGGTTGTGGAGGAACTGCTGCCATGGTGCCCTATCTTTAAAACATCTGCTTTCAGGTCATACTTCTTTGAAAGCATCTCCTTTTCCGATACATCCTCGGCGTCACCGGTAAACAGAAATGAGGTCTTTCCATAGCTGAGTTTTATAACCGCCGACCAGTCGTTCATATCATCATAGTCGGAGGAATTCGGCGCAAGGATTTCAGCGGTTATCAAGCTGTCACCGGTCTCAATAGTTATACCACCCTTTGCTTCGGAAGCTTTAAGCCCCTTTTCCTTTATGGCCATAAGGAGGTTTTCGAAGGTTTTTGTAGTTGTTGCTGCCTTAGGCATGTATATTTTACCGATGTCATAGGCCTTTATGACCGATGCCATGCTTCCTATATGGTCCTCGTGGGGATGTGTGGCCACAACAACATCGAGCCGCCTTACTCCCGCAGCATCAAGGCAGGCCTTTATTACAGAATAATCCGCAGTGTTGCCTGCATCCATCAATATGTTCTTCCCTTGAGGTGTTTGAATAAGTATGGAATCAGCCTGTCCCACATCAATAAAGGTTACTCGCAGTTCTTTCGGATCTTCAGGGCTAAAAACAAGCCCAGGAGTTTGTGATTCTATCGATCCCGGTATGGGAGTTGATTCGGGTGCCGGTGTCGCTGCCGGTTCCGACGCCGGTGCATTATCCCGTTCGGTATATGACGATGGAAAAGATCCGGGTATGGGCGCATTCCCGGGTACAGCTTCCGGTGCGCTTTTCGCGCCTGGTTCAGCTATGCTGATGTCAGTGCCAGAAGCCAGGTTGTCTTTCGGAGAAATGGCAAGACCGGTTAAGAATAATGCAAAGCTTAAGGCAAGTATAAGCCCGGGCAATTTCAAAGACTTGTTGCTTCTTTTGGCTAATATTATCGCTAATATGCCATATACAAAACCCGCCAGCCCGAAGAGGCCCAACAGAGCGTCTATGATTATTCCCCCCTGACGCAAGCTGTTATCTGCCTTTATTCTCTTTTAACAGAACCATATTGTCAAATGTCAATAAAACCTATGACAGACAATTAATAATTATACTGTTAAATCCAAACATAAAATAAAAACCCTGAAAGCTTCATGCTTTCAGGGTTTTGCATGGCGTGCCAGAGATGATTCGAACACCCGACCGACGGATTAGAAGTCCGTTGCTCTATCCAGCTGAGCTACTGGCACATGATGCGGCGCCGATGCACCGCTAATATATTATACAAACGCGCTTTTTGTTTGTCAATAGCGTTTAATGGCTCTGTTTCTGCGTTTTCCAGCGCTTTTCTGAGCCTTCCCGAGCCCCGGATTCAGGGTTTCATTTCATTCAGGGCCTTCAGGCAATCCGAAGCGATTTCCTTCACAAAACCATCATCAAATGGCGATTTTAAACCTGTTGATTTCAGTAAGTCTACAAAGGTCATGGTTCCGGCCTTTTTACTGAAACTGATGTATTTGTCCCACGCGTCCTTATAGTCCCTTGCCATGAGGCTTCTGAACTGGAGGGCGCAGGTCTGGGCCAGGCAGTAGTCGATATAGTAGAAGGGCGAATTATAGATATGGCTCTGCCTCTGCCATGTGCCACCCCTGCCGAAGAACGGGTCGTCCTCGTAATCCAGGTAGGGCTGGTACTCCCGCTCCAGCTTCTGCCAGGCCTCCTTGCGCTCCTTCGGCGTCATGCCCGGGTTTTCGTAAACCACGTGCTGGAACTCATCCACCAGGCACCCGTAGGGGATGAAGAGAAGGGCGCTGGCAAGATGCATGTACTTGTATTCCCCTGTCCTGTCACCGAAGAAGAACTTCATCCAGGGCATGGTGAAGAATTCCATGGACATGGAGTGAACCTCGCAGGCATCCAGGGTGGGGAGCTTGTACTCTAAAATCTCTATGTCCCTTGACAGGTAACCGTTGAGGGCATGGCCGCATTCATGGGTCGATACGTCCACATCGCCGCTGGTGCCGTTAAAATTGGCGAATATGAAGGGCGACTCATAAGTGAAGATATAGGTCATGTATCCGCCCGGGGCCTTTGCCTTGCGGCTTAAAACATCCATAAGCTCGTTGTCCAGCATGAACCTGAAAAACTCGCTGGTTTCCGGGGAGAGCATGTCGTACATCTTCCGTCCAGCCTCAAAGATCTCCTCCGGGGTGCCCTCGGGCCTGGGATTGCCTTCCTTGAAGTAGAGCGGGATGTCGATATATGTAAGCCTTTCGAGACCGAGCCTCTCGCGCTGTTCTTCGCGAAGTTTTATGGTTATGGGAACCAGGTGCCTTTTTACCTGGTCTCGGAACCGCTCTACCTCTTCAGGTCGGTAGCAGTTGCGACCCATCCTTATATAGCCAAGCTCCACGAAATTCCTGAAGCCAAGCTTTTTCGCCATCTGGTCGCGCACCTTCACAAGCCTGTCATAGATCTCGTCCAACTCATTCTCATGGGCCATAAAGAACTCGGTCCTTTTTTTAAAGGCGCCTTTTCTTATATCGCGGCTGGGGGATTCCATGTACGGGATCAGCTGGGAAAGGTTGAGGACCTGACCCTGGAATTCCAGCTGGGCCGACGACAAAAGCTTCCGGTATTGAGAAACCAGCTTGTTCTCTTCCTGGAGCTCCGGGATGATGACGGGATCAAAGGCCTTAAGTTCCAGCTCGGCATTGTGGAACAATAAGCTTCCCAGGCTTTTTTCAAGTTCGGCCCTGAAGAGGGAGGAGACAAAAGCCTTGTAGAACCTGTATTGCAGTTCCTCAATCAAGGGCATGTTCTCGTCCAAAAAGACCCTTTCCTGTTCGTAGAAGGGATCCTCGGTGTTTATGGTATTCCGGATATGGGCAAGGGTGGACATGTCCGAAACCTTCTTCCTCAGGTCCGAAAAAGCTCTGTAGGCGTCAAGCTGCTGTTGGGCGTTTTTGGCTTCTTTTACTGATCTGATAACTTCTTCGGCCTTGGCCTGGAGTTCTTCAATATTAGGCCGCTCGTAAGGCATCTGGGAAAACCGCATGAAAACCATCCTTTCGCAGGCCATAGGAAAAACCGCCTGCATTACGAATATGCTTTTCCTATTATAACCTATTCCCTTGGGGGGACAACAGGCAGAATCCGCAAGGCCGGCCCGTGCTTGCGGATATAGCCGGTTTTTTCTCTCAAACGTCAAAAACGGCTGAAATAAATAAGAATATGGGGTCTTTTGCCGTGTTTCCTGTTTCAATGGACCTGGAATTGGTATTATATTATAAAAGATTAACAGGCTGGAGTTGATAGATTTGGGTAAGAAGGCCAAGGGCTATGAAACAGACTTATCCATACTGTGCCACCAGTTCTCACTGGTTTTGAAATCTGGTATACATCCGGTGGAAGGAATCCCGCTGGTGTCTGAGGATACCGTCAACCCCAGGCTCAGGAAGGCTCTTGAGTTTATAAAGAACGAGGTTGTTTACGGATCGCCCATGCATTCGGCTTTTGAGGCATCCAAAGCTTTTCCGGCCTATATGACCGCCCTTGTAAAAGTGGGCGAAAAAACCGGCACGCTGGAACACGTTTTTGACGGGCTGAGCAGGTTCTATGAAAACCTGGCCAATACAAGGAGAAGGGTCAGAACCGCTGTGTCCTATCCTCTTATCCTGGCGGTATTCATGCTTGGCGTGATAGCCCTTATCTCCCTTAAGGTCATCCCTCTGTTCGTTGAGATACTCACATCCCTCGGCGGGACGATTCCCGCCCAGACCGGCCTGTTCATCGCTTTGGGAAACGGGCTTAAAGATGGCTTTGTGATCGCCGTCGCGGTGCTGGCTATCCTGGTCGCTGCCGGCTGGCTTTTTAAGCGCCTGGGGTTATTTCGAGCCTCAATTGACAGGTTCAAGGTCGTAAACCCGATTACCGGGAGCATCTACAAAAAGATCATCGCATCCCGGTTCAGCGGGGCGCTGTCCCTGACCCTGAAGAGCGGAATGAACCTGACCGAGGGCTTTGGCCTGGTTTCCGGCGTACTTGACAACAGCCATGTTGCCAGGAAGATCAAGGAGGCCGTAAATGCTGTTTCGTCGGGCAAGCCGTTCTGGGAAGCCCTTAAGGATACCGGGCTGTTTCCGGCCCTGTTTGTACGGCTTGTCAGGACTGGAGAGAAGACCGGGAGCCTGGACGCCATAATGGAGAAGGTATCGCAAACCTGGCAGGAAGAGGCAAACGCGTCACTGGACCGTGTAATCAATTCCATAGAGCCGGTCTGTGTTACAGTTCTGTCACTTGTCATCGCAGGTGTGCTGCTGTCGGTCATCCTGCCGTTGATAAGCATTATGTCGTCCATAGGATAAGGTGAATGAGATTGAGCGGAAAGAACCAGGTACATATCAGGTTAATAATGCTGGGGATTGCGCTTATCATCATCCTGGCCACCCTGGCCGGCCTTGACAGCTTCTGGAAAGGCCACAGCGCCTCCCGGCCCGAGGACATACAAAAGGCCATCCTGGACGCCTGTGTCCAGTGCTATGCCTTGGAGGGCAGTTACCCACCCAGCCTGGAGTATCTGGAAAACCATTATGGATTGATCCTTGACCGGGATAAGTATTATTTCTATTACGAGGTGTTCGCGTCAAATGTCATGCCCAATGTGGAGGTCTTTAGGAAGTAAGGGATTTATAGCAAAAAAGGGGCGCCTTTCACGCCGGGGCAGTGTCAGCGCCGAGACCATAGCCACACTGCTGCTCCTGCTTGCCCTGGGCATTGGCATTTTTGTTCTTGCCCTGTCATCAACATCTGCCTACACAAGGCTGTACGAGGGCAAAAGCCTCAGTTCCGAGCTCAGGGTGGCGCTGTCTTTCATACAGATGAAAATCAGGCAGAACGACCTGAAGGACGCCATAAGGGTAGAGGATAACCCGGTCAATGGGGAGCCTGCCATCGTCATACGAGAGGTGCACAGCGGCGAGGTTTATGAGACCTGGATATACCAGGACGGCGGAATACTCCGTGAGGCGATTATGCCCGAGGGAATGCCGCCTTCCAATGAGTACAGTTTTGAAATAACCGAGGTGGACGGGTTTTCGGTGAAAATGGAGGGAAACCTTCTGGACATATCGGTGTGGCTTGACCGGGAAGACGGGCGGTTCGGCCGGGAAAGCTGTGTTACGCTAAGGTCGGAATGAAGGCGGAGAATTAAAGGGTATTGGTGGATGGAATGGGCTATATAAAGGAAAAAAGAGGGTTTACGTTAATAGAGCTTATCATAGCCGTGGCGCTGCTGGCCGTTGCGGGAACGGTGGTGGTGTGCCTGTTTGTCCATGCCCACGTCAATAACCGGCTTGCGGCGGATATCGACCGGTCGGTGTTTTACGGCACCGCCTGGATAGAAAGGATCAAATCCTCTCCCGGGGATTGGACCGGAGGGAATCCTTCGGCTTTGGATCCGGCTGTCTGCGAATCGGGCAAATGCTCCTATGTCATCTATTACGACAGGGACTGGAACCCGATCCCTGGCGGTGAAAGCCGTCCGCAGGAAGCCGAGTACGCCATGCACATAGATCTTTTCAGCATGAAAGGGAACGACAGGCTCTGGGCCATAGAGCTCCGGACCATTAAGATTGGGCCGTATCCCCTGGGCAGGGAGTCTGACCAGGAGATCCATACGCTTTCGGCGATGCTCAATGCTCCCGGGGAGGTGACCGGCCCATGAAATGGCTTAGATCTGACAGGGGCAGTTCCTCGGTTCTTGTAGCGTTGGTCCTGATCGTCCTGGTGGTGTTTTCGGTTTTGGCCGTCACAACATCCATGGCCAACCTCCGCCTGGCAAGGAAGAACGCGGATACCGTAAAGGCCTTCTATAGCCTTGACTCGGAGGGGGAGAGGTTCTTAAACGTCATTTACAACAGCATAACCATCAGCAGGGAAAAGGCCTCCTATGCCGTCGGGTCCATCAAAGAGGGTGATCTTCCTTCAGCAGGGCTTCCCGATGCTATCTCCGAGATCATAGAAGCGACATTGACCGGCCTTTCTGGCTCAAGAGCCAGGGAGGAGTATCTGGACGGCCTGTATCCGAAACTTGTGACGTATTTTGCCATGAGCTCCATCATGGATGCCTATCCGGGATGCGTATACAGCAAGGATGCAGATTACACGCGCAACTTCCACATATACAGCAATGTGCCCGTGGAACTGGGCTTCAGCGTAAGGAAAACATTCATACTCGAATATGAGAACACCTTAAGGTACCTGAATGTGGATGTCGGGATTTCAGATCCCGGCAGTGGCGCCGATCTTGAGGAAACCTGCCGCGTCCTGGTATGGAGGCTGTGGCAGGAACCATTTGAATACAGGAACGAAATCGATTTATGGGAAGGGATACCGGAATGAAAACCAAGGATATCAATATCGAAAAGACATCGGTGCAGCAGCTTCTGAAAATAGCCATGGATAACCAGGCATCGGATCTCCAGATTACCGTCGGGGTGCCCCCGGTGATAAAGGTGAAGGGAGAGCTTAGGTATATAGGCAGCCAGCGCCTGGGCGTAAAGGACGCAGAGCGGCTGGTGCACGAGCTGTTCCCCAGCGAGATGGCCTTCCAGGATTTCCTTGCCAGCGGCGACCATGATTTTTCAATTTCGGTGCCGGGGCTGGGAAGGTTCAGGGTAAACACCTTCAAGCAGAGGGGCTCACTGGCCGCGGCCATCAGGATTGTCTTCACCGAGCTGCCCAATCCGCAGGAACTGCTTATTCCCCAGCCGGTGTTGGATCTCCACAGGCGGAACAAAGGACTGATCCTTGTTACGGGCCCCACCGGCAGCGGGAAATCAACAACACTTTCATGTATAATAGACCTGATAAACAGCACGCGCAAATGCCACATTCTGACCCTTGAAGAGCCCATAGAGTTTCTCCACAGGCATAAAAACAGCATTGTGAACCAGCGGGAGATAGGGCAGGATACCAAAAGCTATGCCAGGGCCTTAAGATCGGCCCTGCGGGAGTCGCCCGATGTTATCCTGGTGGGCGAGATGCGCGATCTGGAAACCATAGCCATAGCCATGACGGCCGCCGAGACCGGGCACCTGGTCCTGTCCACACTGCATACGCTGGGCGCGGCGAAGACCGTAGACAGGATTATCGATGTATTCCCGCCCAACCAGCAGCACCAGATCCGTATCCAGTTGTCCACCGTACTGCAGGCCGTGGTTTCACAGCAGCTCCTGCCTTCGCCTGCAAGGGGAAGGGTGGCGGCCTTCGAGGTTATGATCGCAAATAACGCCATCCGGAACCTCATAAGGGAGGCCAAGACATACCAGATCGACTCAACCATACACATGAGCAGAAGTGAAGGCATGATGAGCATGGACTACAGCATTGCCCAGCTCTTTAAAGCGGGCCTGGTAACCAAAGAAGATGCCCTGCTCTACTGTCTCAACCAGGATGTGACATTAAAGTACATGCAGGATTGACGAAAGGATTTTCCCGATGCCCTATATTTGTGAAAACGAACTGATGGAGATATACCAAAGGCTGGCCCCGGTCCTCGCCGAACATGGCTTTTCGTGCGATATTGCCATGATCAGGGACTATATGCTCAAGGTTTACATCGATGAGGGAGATGAAAGGCTGGGTAAGCTCATAGTAAACTACAGCCCGAGGAAAAACAGCTTCTCTTTCAGGAGGGATTCCGACCTGTCCCAGGAGCATTTTGACCGTGTGTCCAGCATTCTGGCCGATAGATTAGGAGCAGATCCTGACGCTAAAAAACCTGGAGAAAATGAGAGCCACCCGCGGCTCATGATGCGAAAACCCGCCCTGGAAATAGATTTTAGCGCTCTTCCCGCACGGTACCAGTCTTTTGTGGACGGTTCATTCATCCAGGGCCGGATTGGTTACGGCGCGGTTATCCTGGACCGTGGAAAGCCTGTTGCCGAGCTGTGCGGGAGTGTTGATGACCCCGATGCCTTACCGTCAAGGCAGGTTGGAGGGGAGATCCGGGCGGTGGTGGAAACCCTGGAATGGTGCAAAGGGCACGGTATTACCGAGATATGTATATTCCACGATTTTGAGAACGTGGAGAAATGGGCCGTGGGAAGCTACAAGACCAATATGCCGATGACCCGGGAGTACAAGCAATATATCGATTCATGCGGTATTAAGATCTTCTGGTATAAGGTGGAAAGCCATACAGGGGTGGGCTTCAATGAACGGGCTGACGAACTTGCAAAGATGGGCGCCTGCGGGCTTTCTCCATAAAAACCCGCTCATTTCTGTCCCTTTCTCCAGTCCATGCGCATGAGAAAACTGGCGTACAGGTCGTCCTCCATCTCAACGCTCCAGGCTTTGAGCTGTTCGGCCGTCGGCGCATGGTCGGAGAATTCCACGAAAGGAACATCCTCGATTATGGCGATGGGGGTCTGCTCGTCTGATTCGCCCATCACCAGTACCGCCGATGCCGCCAGCGCGTCAGCCATATTGATGCGGGTTTGCTTGAGGGGTTTGCCGAAAAGGTCGGTATGGCCGATCCTGGATACCATGGGGCAAAAACCGCAGGATGCTATGCTCTTGCCTGTCACTCCCAGCCTCATGGGGCTGGAGGTGCTGTCGGTGATGATGATGCCGGCATGCTTTACGCTGAAATGACTTCTTATGAATTCCCAGCACCTGTTGGCCGATGCCTGCGGGTCTTTCGGCCAAAGGACATAATAACCGCCGGTGTTGGATTCGTCTATTCCGGCTGTGGGTGCCAGCATATTGTTCTTTATCGCCAGGTATACACCGTATTTGTTTTCGGACCTGGGTATGAAAAGGTCTGCCTCCCTCTCGATGAGTTCGTCCTTACTGTATTCTGAAACGGGAAGAGCCCTGCCTTCGCAGAGCGAAACCACCTTGGATGTGATGGCGATCACTGACCTTTCGGGAACCCTGTCCAGGGATTCCGCCAGAAGCCCGGTTATATCCATTGATCCGACTCCCACTATTCGTGTTTTTACCGCGGTAACTTTCATAAAAACGCTCCTTCGGCCAAATCTATGCATATTCAGGTCTTAACAATCATACCACAGCGCCCTAAAATGTGAAAGACAGCCGGGCATCATTTTAACGCGCCTGACAGGCCGATATAACATATAACAGGGGTGCCCGGGCTGTTTCGGGCAACTTGAGCCAAATTGTAACCAATGTTTTATATACACAAACACACCGGTCGGGTATAATAGTATTATACAGGCATTAAAAACCATTAACATACTGAAGATAAAGGAGTGCGTCATGAAGAAAAGGTCCCTGTTGGTTTTAACAGTTCTTTTGGCTGCCTGCCTTGTTTTTAGCGGCGGAACCTCTGCCAGCGCATCCTCATGGCCCGAAACGGTTAGGATCGGGCTATACTTTGGCGGAAGTGCCGCGGCGAGCGTTTCCTTCTACTCCAGATCAGGCCTTGAAGTTGGGGCTTTCAGAAACAGCAGTTTTGAGCCCATCCTGACAATGCCGGGAGGTTCAAGCGCTATCATCAGAAGGGATTCATTTTTCATCAAGTCCCCCAGCGGCTTGACCAGCGCATATAATCCGGCCGAGGGGAAACCCTTTGAGGGCGAAGCCCTGGGCCCGTATCACATCCAGATAGGGGACAGCGTTGCGGGCTACAACGAAGCCAGGGCGTCGGCGGATCAGCTGCTGCAGTTTGGCATAACAGCCTACCCGGTTTTTGAGGACAAATGGTATGTCTGGACTGGGTTCTATCCTGATTCCGATATAGCGAGCCAGGAGCTTAAAAAGCTGGCCGACACGCTGGGCACCCCAAACCTTAAGCTGATCTCACCCTCCAACGCAAGGCTCGTGGTTCAAAGCAGCCATGCCGATCCTTTGCTGGTGTTCTCCGACGGCCAGTATAAACTAAGGGTGCGGCCTCTTTCGGCCAACAACCCATATGTCCTGTCGGTGAACGGTAAACAGTACAGGGGCGAGTTCGAGGTAAGAAGGTACCCGGACAGCGATCTTACGGTGATCAATATTCTGAATATCGAGGAATACCTGTATGGTGTGGTTCCCCAGGAACTCGAGTCCAGCGCGCCCATGGAGGCACTAAAAGCGCAGGCGGTAGCGGCGAGGACGTATACCTACAGGAACCTGGGCAAATACTCCAAATGGGGCTTCGATCTGGTCAACACTGTAAGTGACCAGGTCTATGCAGGTTATGACGGCGAAAAGCCGACCACCAATATGGCTGTGGATCAAACCAAGGGGAAGAAGATCCTCTACAACGGGAGCCCAATCTCGGTACACTATTTTAGCTCCAGCGGGGGCATGACCGAGAACAGCGAAAACGTATGGGGAACGCCGGTGGCATACCTTAAGAGCGTTCCTGACCCGTATGAGTCAGGCGATTCATACAACTACAGCTGGACCAGGACCTTTACAGCCCTGGAGCTCAAGCAGAGACTGTTCTTAAGCGATGTGGAAATCGGCGATATAGTGTCGATAACCATCGAGGAGGTATCAAACGCGGGAAGACCAATTAAGGTGAAATTTACCGGGACAAAAGGCCAGATTACATATTACAGGGAGGATACCAGGAGGGTGCTCGAGCTTCCCAGCAACAACTACACCATCATATCGGGGACAGGAAGCACCTCGGGAACAGGGACAAGCAGCGGATCTTCCGGCTCCGGGACCGTCTATGCCATAAACGGGGACGGCAGCATACAGGCAGTCAGCCTTCCGGGCAGCGTTGCGGTAATGTCCTCGGGTACCGAGGTTATCGGCGGCTCGGGCACGGTTTACGCAGCCGGCACCTCCGGTGTTTCGGTCATATCGGGTGCATCATCGACTTCGACGGCAGGTCCTGTACAGGTTTCAGGCAACGTCTATACTTTCGTCGGCAAGGGCTGGGGCCACGGGGTCGGCATGAGCCAGGAAGGCGCCAAGGGCTTTACCCACATGGGCTATACCTACGACCAGATATTGAAGCACTACTTCACAGGCGTCACCGTAGAATAACAACCATGGGTGGTAACCATGGGGGCCATCCCCATGGTCAGCAGCGGCCAGCAAAGGAGAGAGTCATGGTTTGGATCTTTCTGATCATAGCGACAGTTGTGCTGGACCAGGTGACAAAGCGCCTGGTTTCAGTTGGAACCGATATTGAGATCATAAAGGGATTCTTCCACATCACCTACTGCGAAAACAGGGGGGCTGCCTTCAGCATACTGCAGAACTTCCGGTGGGGGTTTATTATCATCACTGTCATTGCCTTTGCCGTGATGGCCAGGGTAATGGTCTTACAGAAACACCCGCTGGCAAGGCTTTCCCTGTCCCTGCTCATGGGCGGAGCAGTGGGGAACATGATAGACCGGCTGTTCCAGGGTTATGTGGTGGATTTCCTTAATTTCTATCCCTTTGGATACGACTTTCCCATATTCAACACGGCCGATATCTGCATCACCGTCGGCGTAGCCCTGCTGCTCGTCTATATCATCTTCGTGTATAAAGAGCCGCCAAAGGACAAGGCTCCAGCCGCGGAAGACGCTAAGGCCGGTTCTCCGAAACCGGAGGACTGAGTACAGGGGTTTTTATGATGGAAAGCCGCAGGCTAAAATTTCATACCGGGGAGCACGACACCGGACAGAGGCTTGACGTATGGCTGACGGAAAGGCTTAAGGATGTTACAAGAAGCTATGTCCAAAAGCTCATAAGCGAAGGGTATGTGCACGTTGACGGCGCCGAAGCCAAAAGCGGCCTCAGGCTTAAAAACCGAATGACCGTGGATATCCTGGTTCCCGAGCCTGTACCAGGCGAAGTCCGGGCCCAGGACATTCCCCTGGACGTGGTCTATGAGGATTCCGACATAATTGTGGTCAATAAACCCAAAGGCATGGTGGTCCATCCCGTCGCGGGAAACTGGGAGGGGACCCTGGTTAACGCGCTTCTTAAGCACTGCGGGGATTCACTGTCCGACATAAACGGCGTAATAAGGCCGGGTATAGTCCACCGGCTCGACAAGGACACCTCAGGGCTGATTGTCGCGGCCAAGAACAACACCGCCCACCGCGTCCTTTCCGAAATGCTGAAAAAGCATGAGATCGTCCGCGCCTATGAGGCCATCGTGGACGGGGTCATAAAGGAGCATTCCGGAAGGATAGACGCGCCCATTGGCCGCCATCCCGTAAACCGGCTGAAGATGGCCGTTACCTTCAAAAACTCAAAGGAAGCAATCACCCATTACTCGGTATTAAGGCGCTTTAAAAACCATACCTGGGTAGGGCTCAGGCTTGAAACCGGCCGAACCCACCAGATCCGTGTCCATATGGCGTATATAGGGCATCCGGTAATAGGTGATCCGCTGTACGGGAGAAAGTGCGGCCTCATGGATACCGATGGGCAGGTACTCCATGCCCGTTGTCTTGAGTTTTCCCATCCCGTCACCGGAAAGCCCATGCGCCTTGAAGCCGGGCTTCCGGACTACTTCAAAAGGCTCATCAACGCGCTGGAAGGCCGGGACTTCCCGGGCTGACAGCATCATCATCCCCTGTTATGGGACAGAAAGCTGTAAATTTATTATTGGACAGGTTCATCCCCATAATGTATAATTTTTTTGACTACTGTGAGGTGATACGAAATGAGAGAGCATGCTGCGTTCATTGTTGAGGAAATGTCCTGTGAACACTGTATAAACACGATTAAAGAGAAGGTTTCCAGGCTAAACGGCGTCTATGAGGTGCTGGTGGATTTGGAGGCTAAACGTGTTGTCGTGGAATACGACGCTGAGAGGCTGGATGCGGAAACAATAAAAGATACAATAGAAGATGCGGGGTATAAAGTAAGATAGCAAAAGAGGAAATGCCTGTCGACGCGTGGACGAGCATTTATGTTGGCTTAGGGATGAGTGCGATTCCTGGCCTCATTCCATTTTTCAGCGCGAGATGATATTTATCGGCTTTTATGGTAAATTATTAGTGGGATAGACTTACGGCGATAATGCCGGCCGGCCTGGAGGGTTAATGATGTATCTCCTTGGGAACCTGGTCTGGATGATATTCGGTGGGATTGTATCCTTCATTTTATGGGCTGTGGCGGGTCTTATTTGCTGCCTGACCATCGTGGGAATACCCTTCGGCATCCAGTGCCTTAAAATAGCTTTCTTCATCCTGTGGCCCTTCGGAAAGGATGTTGAAATCGGCAAATTCGGGGTCGGGGGCTTTGTAGGGAACCTGGTCTGGATACTCCTGTTTGGCTGGGAACTCAGCGTTTCACACCTGGTAATTGGTCTTGTCCTTTGCCTTACAATAATCGGGATCCCGTTCGGAAAGCAGCATTTCAAGTTCGCAAAGCTTGCCCTGCTGCCTTTTGGGGCCAGGATCTTTACAAAAAACTGGATCTGAGGAGGGTAGCCTTTTGGTCGGCATCATGGGGGGAACATTCAACCCCATACATTACGGGCATCTTATGATGTGTGAGCATATCAGGGAGGAATTCGGCCTTAAGAAAGTCCTGTTCGTGCCTGCCAAAAGCCCGCCCCACAAGGGCGGCGAGTGGGTTGCCGAAGCGGGGCACAGGATGGAAATGGTGAGGATGGCCATCCGGGGCAATCCCTTTTTCGAACCCTGTGATGTGGAATTAAGGCTGGAAGGTCCTTCATATACCGTTGAAACCCTAAAGATCCTGACCGGCGAGTACGGCGCGGAAAACAGGCTGAGCCTGATCCTCGGGGCGGATTCGATGGTCCAGTTTACAACATGGAAGCGGTACGGGGAGATACTGGGGATGGCTGACATAATTGTGGCAAAACGGCCCGACACCGATAGCCGCGCGCTGGATCAGGCAATCGCCAGGATCAGGGCGGAGCATAATGCCGTGATCCATCTTTCGGGGGCTTCGGAGCTGGACCTTTCATCCACCAGGATCAGGAACCGCGTAAGGGAAGGCTTGTCCATAAAATACATGGTTCCGGAATGCGTGGAAGAATATATACATGAACACGGGCTTTATACGGGGGAATGACGTTGGATGAAATCGATCTTGACCTGGTACGTGAAAAACTTGCATCGGTGCTGACAGAAAAAAGGTTTATCCACTCTCTCAATGTGGCTGACACCGTCGTTAAGATGGCAAAGCATTACGGGGCGGATGAAAAAAGGACATATATTGCGGGCCTGCTGCACGATTGCGGTAAATCATACAAAGGAAACGCGGCTCGCGAATTTGCGAAGGAGACGGGATACGAGCCCGATGAGATAGAATGGCTCCAGCCGGGTCTGCTTCATGGTGTTATCGGGGAATATATAGCCCGGCATGAGTATGGCGTTACCGATACCGAGGTGCTCGCGGCCATAAGGTGGCATATAACCGGCAGGGCGGGTATGTCGGTGATTGAAAAGATTATCTATGTTTCGGACTACATAGAGCCCGGCCGAGGCTTCACCGGTGTAGAGGCCATGAGAGAAGAGGCCTTCCGCAACCTTGACAGGTGCATAGTGCTCTGCGCCAACAGCACCATACGCTATGTCGTTGAGAACGGATACCTGCTGCATCCTAAGACTGTTGAAACGAGAAACCACAGCCTTTTGGCCTTAAAGGCTTAAAAATATATCCCAAAAAGGTGTGTGATGACTTGGGCTGGCACCTGTTCCAATTTGAACCGCAGTTTGTTCTGATTATCGCCGCAAGGCTCTTGGTGGCATGCGTGCTGGGCGGGATAGTGGGCTTCGAGCGCGAGCACACCCGCCACAAACCGGCAGGTTTCAGGACGCATATCCTGGTCTGTATGGGCGCGTGCCTGGTCACGCTGATCTCCGAGTTCGCGGTTAAGGCTTTCAGCGGGGTTGCCAATGTGGACCCCACGCGGATAGGCGCGCAGGTGGTAAGCGGTATCGGTTTTCTTGGCGCCGGGGCCATCATAAGGCATGGCATTTCTGTCCGGGGCATCACTACTGCTGCCAGCGTCTGGGCTGTGGCCTGCGTCGGGATCGCCTGCGGCATGGGGTTTTATACCGCCGCCCTTCTGGCCACCCTCCTGATATGGGCGGTACTCACATATCTTAAGGTCATCAAGTCCAAAATGACCGGAAAGAGAGTCACCCTGGCGCTGACCATCGAGTCGGTTGAGGCCGAGACCATGGGGGTTTCCTGGGAGAAGGAACTGAAAGAACTGGGGCTTAATGTTGAAAGCATCGATATTTCAAGAAGCGGCGCAAAGGTCGTTCATAAAATCATCTGCAGGACGGGCAGGGAACAGGCTCCGAGTGTGGAGGATGTTTCCAGGCGGCTTATGAATATCAGCGGAGTCACCCGCGTATCGATATGAATACCTGCCGGATATAAAACCGGCAAGCCGGTCGGCCTGAAGGGGTATTAAGCCTTGACCGCTGACGGGCATACGAATAGAAGCTGAAGGAGTTGTTTCATTTGGAGAAAAGACAAAAAAAGAAAAGCATAGGCAGGGAAATACTGGAGTGGGTCCTGCTGATCCTCGCGGCGTTTTTGATCACCTCCATAATCCAGAGTGAATTGTATGCCATTACCGAGGTAAACATGACTTCCATGATGGACACCCTCGTACAGGGAGATAAGCTTATCATGAGCAAGCTGGCCTATGTTACCGGGGAACCCCAGAGGGGCGATATCATCATATTCCTTAAAAATGAACCCATAGGCGGCGCTATTGGGAGGATCGGCATATACATATCCGACGTGGCCATGAAGCTGAGGGGAGATTTTAGGAGGAACCGGCTCATCAAGCGGGTTATAGGCATTCCCGGGGATAAAGTGGAGATCCGGAACAATGTGCTGTATATAAACGACGAGCCCATAACTGAGGATTACGCCCGGATAGAACCGGAACTGGGAATGGTGCTGAACGGCAGCAAGGATCCGGTAGTGGTAAAAAAAGGCCAGCTGTTTGTAATGGGCGACAACAGGGGCCAGAGCATGGACAGCCGCAATTTTGGGGTTATCGAAACTGAATGGGTTGAAGGCAAGGCCATATTCAGGATTCTTCCCTTCCACAAGTTCGGAAAGATCGAGTAAGAATATGGTCTTACATAAGAATGCCGGGGATATTTTCCCCGGTTTTTTTATCTCTTCCGCTCTCCATGAAAAAATTTTGTTAAAGTAGTTGACAACGAAAAAAAACAGTGCAATAATGGTTCTTGCTGTTTAGTAAAAGTAAACAACTTGTCATGTATTACTTTTACGTTGTTTACTGTTATTAAACTCCGGAAATTAAACGCCCGCGGCCGAAGCTGCTATGCCGCGCGAAAGACTGCCCGCGGGTTTTATCGGAGGAAACTGCCATGTCAATAGGTGAAAAAATTAAAAGACTGAGACTGGCTAATGATATGACCCAGGAGGAACTGGCAGACAGGTGCGAGCTGACTAAAGGTTACATATCCCAGCTTGAGCGTGACCTTACCTCGCCGTCCATTTCGACCCTTCAGGATATCTTGGAGTGCCTGGGCTCAAACCTGCAGGATTTTTTCAGCGATGAAGAGGATGAGCAGGTCGTATTCAAGGGCAACGACTATTTCGTGAAAGAAATGCCCGAGGAAGGATATGCCATCAACTGGGTAGTGCCCAATTCCATAAACAGGGCAATGGAACCCATCATCGTTGAGATCCAGCCCGGCTGTTCGGTTATCGAAGACGATCCCCATTATGGTGAAGAATTCGGCATGGTTCTCACAGGGAGTGTACAGCTGCTTCTCGGCAAAGAGCGTATGCGTCTTAAAAAGGGCGACTGCTTTTATTTCAAACCGGACAGGAACCACGGCATAAAGAACTCCGGCAGGTCTGTGGCCAGAGTGTTGTGGATATCATCTCCGCCGAGCTTTTAGGCCCGGACTTCATAATGGATTGGGGGATTGTGATGGCAAAAGAAAAGTATATTATCGAACTGCGGAATCTCACCAAGTCCTTTGACGGTGTCAAGGTTGTTGATTCCATCAACTTAAAAATAAAGGAAAATGAATTCGTAACGCTTTTAGGTCCCAGCGGATGCGGCAAGACGACCACGCTCCGCATGATCGGGGGCTTTGAGGAGCCCGATGAGGGTGAGATCCTTTTTGAAGGCAAACTTCTGAACCCCGTCCCTCCCTATAAGAGGAACATCAATACGGTATTCCAGAGGTATGCCCTCTTTCCCCATATGAATGTGTTTGAGAACGTGGCCTTTGGGCTCAGGATCAAGAAGCTGCCGAAGGACGAGATCGAAGAAAGAGTGGAAAAAATGCTCAGGATGATGGATCTTGAGAAATTCGGAAAGCGCCATGTGGATTCTTTAAGCGGCGGCCAGCAGCAGCGCGTGGCGATTGCCCGCGCCCTGGTGAACGAGCCGAAGGTGCTCCTCCTGGATGAGCCCCTGGGAGCCCTTGACTTGAAGCTTCGCAAGGAGATGCAGATCGAGCTTCTGGATATGCAGCGCAGTGTAGGGATCACCTTCATCTATGTCACCCATGACCAGGAGGAGGCCCTGACCATGTCGGATACCGTGGTTGTTATGAACGAGGGCCACATACAGCAGGTAGGAACCCCCGAGGACATTTACAATGAGCCCACCAACCGCTTTGTGGCCGATTTCATCGGCGAAAGCAACATCATAGAAGCCACCATGCTGGAGGACAGGAAGGTCATGTTCGACGGGCGGGTCTTCGATTGCGTGGACACCGGTTTTGGAACCAACGTGCCGGTGGATGTGGTAATCCGTCCCGAGGATCTCCAGATCGTCACCGATCCCGAAAAGGGGATGATCCGGGGCACGGTGACATCGGTGGTCTTCAAGGGAGTTCATTACGAGATGCTTATCGAGAATGAATACAGGGAATACATGGTTCACAGCACCCTGATGTTCCCCGAGGAGACCCAGGTTGGAATGAATGTCCAGCCTTTCGACATTCATGTCATGAAAAAGGAGGGATATGGGTAATGAAAAGGATGAGGATCCTTGCCTATCCTTATTCGGTGTGGATGGCCATCTTCATAGTTGTGCCGCTCATACTGGTATTCCTGTACAGCTTTACCGAGGGGGACATAAGGAACCTCGCCCAGCTGAAGTTTTCCACGCGAAGCTACGAACGCGTATCGGAGCCGATCTATCTTAAGGTGATCGTAAACTCCTTTATCCTGGCGACCCTGTCTACCCTTTTTTGCCTCGCGCTGGGCTACCCCGTGGCGATGATCGTCGCAAGGGCCAATCCCAAGGTAAGGAGCATGCTCCTTATGTTCCTGATAGTACCCATGTGGATGAACTTCCTGCTTCGGACCTATGCCTGGATGTCCATCCTTTCTCCTAACGGATTTTTAAACAGGCTTTTGGAGTTTTTCGGGCTTCCCAGGCTGGAGATCATGCCGGGGAAAACCGCCGTCCTTTTGGGAATGATCTATAACTTCCTTCCATTTATGATACTTCCCATATACACGGTTTTGAGCAAGATAGACAAGCAATACCTCGAGGCTGCCAGCGACCTTGGCGCCAACAAGACCAGGACATTTTTCAAGATCATACTGCCTTTGTCCATACCCGGGGTGGTATCGGGCATCACCATGGTATTTCTGCCTGCTGTAAGCACCTTCGTCATCTCCGGGCTCCTTGGGGGAGGCAAGACGCCCCTTATCGGAGATCTGATCGAACAGCAGTTCATGTGGGAGGGAAACTGGCATTTCGGCTCATCCCTTTCCATTATCCTGATGGTGATGATACTGATATCCATGGCCATCATGTCGCGCATAGACAGGGACGGAAAGCAGGATGAAAACGGCCATGCAAAGGCATGAGTCTGGCAGTAAAGGAGCGGTATTATGAAAAAACTGGCTGTCAGAATTTATATGGGGTTAATATTCCTGTTTCTTTACGCCCCCATAATCGTGCTGATAGTATTCTCTTTCAATAAGACCAAGTCCAGGGGACAGTGGGCCGGCTTCACGCTGGACTGGTATGCCCAGCTGTTCAAGGACCGCCTTATAACCGAGGCTTTGTACTATACGGTTACCATAGCCATCCTGGCAACGGTAATATCCACCATTGTGGGAACCATTGCGGCCATAGGCATACATTACATGAGGGGATTTGGCAAAAACCTGCTGCTTAACATAAACAACATCCCGGTGCTCAATCCCGACATCGTAACCGGTGTCGCGCTGATGACCCTGTTCATTTCAGCCGGGATGAGGCTGGGTTTTATGACCATGCTGATAGCCCATGTGCTGTTCTGCATACCCTACGTGATCCTGGCTGTGCTTCCAAAGCTGAGGCAGCTTAACAGGCATATCGCCGAGGCAGCCATGGACCTTGGGGCTACCCCCTCCTATGCGCTGAGGAAGATCATATTGCCCGAGATAAGACCGGGCATAATAAGCGGCGCGCTTATGGCCTTTACCATGTCCATAGACGATTTTGTGATAAGTTTCTTCACAGCAGGTAACGAGGTCAGCAACTTGTCCATAGTTGTCTACTCCATGGCAAGAAGGGGCGTGAAACCCACCATTAACGCCCTTAGCACCCTCATGTTCCTGGCGGTGGTTATCCTGCTGTTAATAATCAATAAAAAAAGTGGAGAAGGGGAGGAATTACTGCTATGAAAAAGATCCTGGTTGTCATCACGATCACAGCATTGCTCGCCATGGCGCTGCCCATGTCAGGCTGCGGCGAGAAGGTTGTCCTGAATATCTTTAACTGGGGAGAATATATAGATGAGAGCCTTCTGGACCTGTTTGAGGAACGAACGGGTATATCTATAAACTACAAGACCTACGACACCAATGAGACCATGCTCGCCAAGCTTGAGGCCGGCGGCAGCAGCTACGATGTTGTGTTTCCCTCGGACTATGCCGTGTCCGAAATGATCAGGAAGGACCTGCTTCTGCCCCTGGATTTTGATAATATCCCGAACTTCAAGTATGTGGACGAGAGGTTCAAGAACCTGGAGTACGATCCGGAGAACAAGTATTCGGTTCCGTATTTCTGGGGCACCATAGGAATCCTTTATAACAAGAACATGGTGGACGACCCCGCGGATACATGGGAAATCCTCTGGAACCCCGAGTATGCCGGACAGATCCTGATGAAAAAGGACGTTCGCGATGCCATGGGCGCCGCCTTAAAGAGGCTTGGCTACTCCATGAACTCCAGAAACGACGAGGAACTCCAGCAGGCCCAGCAGGCCCTGATGGAGCAGAGAAAACTTGTGGCCGGGTATTACGGCGATGAGATAAAGGACCTTATCGCCAATGGCGATGCTGCCATAGGCCTCACCTATTCCGGTGATTTCATGGAACTGTACTGGGACGAGGAAGCCGATTTCAGCCATATCGATTTTGTTGTGCCCAGGGAAGGCACCAATATGTGGTTTGATACCATGGTCATCCCCAAGAGCTGCAGGTATAAAAAAGAGGCCGAGATGTTCATAAATTTCATGCTTGACCCGGATGTGGCCTACCAGAATGCCGTTACCATCGGCTATCCGTCTCCTGTTACCGAAGCCCTCGAAATGATACGCGAGGAAGATCCCGAGGTGTTTGAGCTGGACGCCTTCTGGCCTGACGATGAGATCATCAGTATAAGCGATGTCTATGTTGACCTGGGGGATTACAAGAGCATTTACAACCAGCTCTGGACCGAGGTGCTTGTAGACTGATATTATACCGGGCTCAGCATAATATAAGTCCCTGTGTAACAGACGACAGAAAGACTGTCCCTAACGTTAATAGTGTTGCCGCCAAGCCAGGCCTTAATCAAGGGGTAGCGTGAACATGAACACGCCTATATACAACATGCTGCTGAAATATTCCGGCCAAAGGCCCCTTCCCTTCCACATGCCCGGTCATGTGATGGGAAGGGGACTGGCCGCTCTTTTAAAAAGCGCGGGTTCTTTGGATATCACCGAGGTCCCGGGATCGGACTCGCTGCACGATCCCATCGGCGTGATAAAGGAAGCCCAGGCTTTGGCTGCCCGCGCTTTCGGGGCCCGGGATACATACTTTTCGGTCAATGGCTCAACCGTGGGGATACACGCCATGGTACACGCGGCGGTAAAGCCCGGCGGGAAGATCCTGATTAACCGTGATGCCCACACATCGGTGATAAACGCCATCTCACTTCTTAAGGCCGAACCTGTCTGTATTATCCCGCGTTACGATGAAGATATCCATCTTACCCTTGGTTGTGAAAAATCCGACCTTGAAAGCGCCCTTTTGCTGCATCGGGATGTCCAGGCTGTCCTTCTTACAAGGCCCAACTATTATGGCGTCGCCCGGGACATAAAGGGCATGGCCAAGGCCGCAAGGGCCCGCGGGATCCCTTTCCTGGTGGATGAGGCCCACGGGGCGCATTTCGCTTTTTCCGGCCTGTTTCCCCCGCCGGCATTGAGGCTGGGCGCCGATGCCTGCGTGCAGAGCATGCACAAGACCCTGCCCGCCCTGACCCAGACCGCCCTTATCCATGAAGGCGCGTCATCCCTCCTGGATCACGGAAGCCTTTCCAGGTACTTATCCATGTTCCAGACCACAAGCCCTTCCTATGTGCTTATGGCATCCATGGATATTGCCCGAGAGATCATGGAAAAGCGAGAGGCCGAGCTCTACGACGCGCTCTATGACAGGGTCCGGGCATTTGACAAAGAGCTTTCAGGGATCGGGGGCGTAAGGCGGATTAAACCCGGCGTGCCCGGAATTGACACCGACTTTTCAAGGATCGTGCTGAGCTTTGAAGAATGCGGCCTTTCCGGGTTTGAAGCCGAAAGGATCCTCCGGGAGTCCTTCGGCATAGTAGCCGAAATGGCGGGCCATTACCATGTGGTGCTCATCGCAACGCCATTCCATACCGATGAAGACTTCATAACCCTGGTCAGGGCTATCCGTGAAACGGCAAGATACGGGGACGGCCCTGTTGAAGACAGGCTCTCTTTTGTCCGGGCGCCCGATACCCTTCCGGAAAAGGCCATGAACCCCGGGGATGCCGTGCTTAAGGCCTCCGAACGAATACCTTTGGAAAAGGCCGGCGGCAGGATCAGCGCTGCCCCCATCACGCCATATCCTCCCGGAATCCCGCTGGTTTACCCGGGCGAGGTCATATCCGGTGAGCTTACCCGGTACCTTGCCGAAATCCAGGGTTCAGGCGGCCGGGTTCATGGTATAATGGATGGTAGGGTGCAGGTTATAAGATAAATATGAGGTTAATCTGATGAACAAAGGCATTTTTATAACCTTCGAAGGCAATGACGGTTCGGGGAAAACCACCCAGATACTGCTCCTTTCGGAGTACCTGAGGCAAAAAGGGCTTGAGGTGGTAACCCTCAGGGAGCCGGGCGGGACCGCAATTGGCGAGAAGATACGGGAGATCCTTCTGGATAACCGGAACCAGGGCATGTACCCTGTCACCGAGATGCTGCTCTATGCCGCGTCCCGGGCCCAGCTGGTGTCTTCGGTGATCAAGCCGGAGCTTGAGAAAAACAGGGCCGTAATCTGCGACAGGTTTCTGGATTCGTCGCTGGCCTACCAGGGAGAGGGTAGGGGCCTTGGGGCCGAGAATGTCTGGGCAGTGAACAGGCTGGCGGTTGACGGCTGCCTTCCTGACATAACATTTTTCATGGACCTGGATGCCGATGCTTCCATGGCGAGGCTTGTTGCCAAGGGCGAGGGGACCGACCGGATCGAGAGCGAAGAGATGGACTTCCACAGGCGTGTCTACTCGGGTTACATTAAGCTCGCAAGACAATACCCCGACCGTATAAAGCGCATAGATGTAAACAGGAATCCCCAGGAGGTTTTTGCCGAGATCAGGGGTTATATGGACAAGTTATTGGAGAAAGCAAAAGGGTAAGAGGTTATGGGTCTTAAGATCGACGGGGGAAGCTCGGAAAGAAGGCCCCAGCGCCTTACTTCCCGGGTGAGCAAACAAACCGGAAAGGTTCAGGAAAAGGGCAGCACCCAGTTCAGCTCGCAACTGGACAGGCAGTTTAGCAATGCCCAGGAAGAGATGCTGAGGCAAATGGCCAAGGAGATTGAAAAGCAGGGGGAACGCCTTGCGGAGCATATAGATATAAGTGAATTTAAGGTCTACAAACGGATGATCTCGGAGTTTCTCAACCATGCCGTCAGAGGCTCCTCAAGGTTTATGAAGGAGAGCTTCCTGGACAGAAGGGGAAGGCACAGGGTATATGCCATCATCAAGTCCATCAATGAAAACCTGGAACTGCTTACCCAGGAAGTCTTAAAGTCTGAAAAGAACCATTTGGAGATATTGGGCAGGATTGAAGACATCCGGGGCCTGATTCTCGATCTGATCCTTTAAGCGAGGTATACCAGTTTGAGCATCCTTGATTTTATAGGACAAAAAGAGGTAATAGGAAGGTTTATTGACCAGTTCAGGTCCGGCATGGCAAGCCATGCCTATGTTCTTTCAGGACCTCCCGGTATCGGGAAGAAAACCCTGGCCAGAAAGATGGCCCAAACGCTGCTTTGCCTGGAAGGGCCGGATTCGGCCCCGTGCGGGAGATGCCGCGGCTGCAGGAGCTTTGAGGCAGGGCTTAATACGAACTTCTTCCAAATCGTGCCCGAAACGCGCAGTGTATTAATTGACCAGGTCCGGGTGATCCTTGACGATATAACTGTCCGTCCGGCCAAGGGCAGAAAGGTATACCTGATCCAGGAGGCCGACAGGATGACTCCGCAAGCCCAGAACTGCCTTCTTAAGACCCTTGAAGATCCGCCGCCCTACGCGGTTATCATTATGACCGCGGGCAATTTTGAATCGCTTCTTATCACCATCCGTTCCAGGGTGGTCCATTTCAGGCTCAGCCGCTACTCCGATGAAGAAATAAGGATGATCCTGGAAAAGCACGGGAAGGCTTCACCGGAGGGCGACCCTGCCGTAGTCTACAGCGAGGGGATCCCGGCCAGGGCGCTTGCCCTTTCGGGGAACAAGGACTTTGTGAAGACGAGGGAGCTTGTATTATCATACCTTTTCGACGATGAAAAGGATATGGCCGACCTGGAACTCAACCAGTACCTGTCGGCGAACCGTGAAGCTTTGGCCGACTGCCTGGATATCCTGGAATCGGCCTGGCGAGACGCCATGCTGATACTTTGCGGCAAGACCGGCAGCTTGATTAATTCCGATAAATCAGATAAACTTATGGAGTATGCGAAAAAAAACAGTATACAGGGTTTGATTGAAAAAATAGAGGAACTGAATGGGGTGAGAAGCCAGCTAAGACGCCATATAAACCACCAGCTCGCGGTTGACCTGGTGACGCTGGCACTCCATAAGTAATGACACTGACAGAGGTGCTTTATGATAAAAGTGGTAGGAGTACGTTTCAGAACCGCCGGCAAGATATACTATTTTGATCCCGGCGATCTTGACATACAACTGGGCGATATGGTCATCGTCGAAACAGCCAGGGGCGTGGAATGCGGGAAGGTGGTCATCGCCCGGCGCGAGGTTGCCGAAGAAGAGGTGGTGCTCCCATTAAAATGCGTAATCCGTAAGGCCACCGAGGATGACATGGAGCACGTTGAGGAGAACAAGAAGAAAGAGGTCGAAGCCTTCGGGATATGTCTTGAAAAGATAAAGAAGCACGGCCTCGAGATGAAGCTTATAGATGTTGAGTATACATTCGACAATAACAAGATCCTTTTCTATTTCACAGCCGACGGCCGGGTTGACTTCAGGGAACTGGTCAAGGACCTGGCTTCGGTGTTCAGAACCAGGATTGAACTAAGGCAGATCGGTGTAAGAGACGAGGCGAAGATGATGGGCGCCATGGGCACCTGCGGCAGGCCCCTTTGCTGTAGCACTCATCTTTCCGAATTCCATCCCGTATCCATAAAGATGGCCAAGGAACAGGCCCTTTCCCTCAACCCTTCCAAGATATCGGGGACCTGCGGGCGGCTTATGTGCTGCCTGAAATATGAACAGGAGAACTACGAATACCTGCTGAAAAAGATGCCTAAGGTGGACGCGGTGGTTATGACCCCCAAGGGGCCCGGGGCAGTGGTTTATGTATCCCTTCTCAAGGAAAGGATCAAGGTAAAGCTGGATAATGAGCAGGGAGCCGATATCGTAGAATATCCTATCGATGAAGTGCAGATCGTGAAGGACGCCGAGAAGAAATCTGACCACGAAGACAAGCTGCTGGAAGAACTGGAAGAATTAAAGGAGCTTGAGGACTGACAGAATTCCCGGGAATAATAGGAAGAATTGGTTTATTGACATTGGAATTATGTTGGTATAGGATATTTCTGTGGGTTACCCACCAACAATCCACGTGGAGGTGTTACTAATGGCATATCATATCAACGAGGAATGCATCAGCTGCGGCGCCTGTGAACCGGAGTGCCCTGTGAGTTGTATCTCTGAAGGCGACGGTACATATGTGATAGATGAGGATGCATGCATCGATTGCGGCTCATGCGCGGATGTCTGCCCGACGGGAGCTCCGCAGCCTAAATAAGGATTATTATAAGAGCCAGGCCTAAGACCTGGCTCTTTGATCTCAGGCATCCTCCGGGCAGCGGGGCGGTCTAAACCCGCTTTTTTAATTCAAACTTCCGTGCCTTTGCCCCTATCCGGCAAGGCCCGACAGGAGTGAGCTCTTTGGGATTCCTGGTAAATGATGATGAGACGCTGGAAAACCTTTTGCTGGACAACCTGTTTATTATCCAAAAGAAGGACTCCTTCAGGTTCGGCATGGACGCGGTGCTGCTGGCCGCTTTCGCGCGGGCAAGGCCCGGGGAAACCATCGTGGACCTGGGAACGGGAACCGGCATCGTGGCAATCCTGATGTCGGCAAAAACCAAGGCGAAAAAGATCATCGGCATTGAGATCCAGCCTGATATAGCCGAAATGGCGAGGCGTTCGGTGGAGGGGAACGGGCTTTCCGACAAGGTCAGCATCGAGGTGATGGACATAATGGAAGCGTCCCGGCATCTTCCCGCCGGTAAGATCGATGTGGTTGTCGCAAACCCGCCCTACACAAAATGGGGCGGAGGGCTGCCCAACCCCGATGAATCCAGGGCCATATCCAGGCATGAGATTCTCTGTGCCCTGGAGGACGTGGTAATGGCCGCCTCATCCCTTCTAAGGCACCACGGCGAGTTCTACATGGTCCACAGGCCTGATCGTCTTTGCGATATCATGGTGGAGATGAGGAAGAACCACCTGGAGCCAAAGGAACTCAGGGTGGTATGCCCGAGGGTGGGGGATGCGCCTTCGCTTCTCCTGATCAAGGGATTGCGGAACGGAAACCCGGGCATGAAGCTTCTTTCCCCTCTTTATATCTACGATGCCAACGGCAATTACACCAGTGAGTTAAGGTCAATATACAACATGTCTGAAAAGGCAGATACGCCGGACGATGCGAGGTGAAAACATGGCCATACACCTGAAAGCCCCCGTGGACCAGGAGCAATTAATCAGCCTTAAAGCCGGGGATGAGGTGCTCATAAGCGGCACAATATACACGGCACGGGATGCCGCCCATAAGAGGATGATGGGGCTTATCGAAAGCGGAAGCCCCCTTCCCTTCGACATCAAAGGTCAGATCATCTATTATGTCGGGCCGTGCCCGGCGCCTCCCGGGAAGGTCATAGGGTCCGCAGGGCCCACCACCAGCGGGCGTATGGACGCCTATACCCCCAAGCTCATTGAAATGGGCCTTAAAGGTATGATAGGAAAAGGAGCCAGAAGCCGTGAGGTGGTTGAGGCCATAAAAAAGCACGGTGCTGTGTACTTTGGCGCAACCGGCGGAGCGGCCGCACTCATCGCGTCCTGCATAAAGAAAGCAGAGGTCATCGCGTTTGAAGACCTTGGCACCGAAGCGGTAAGAAGGCTTGAAGTGAAAAACATGCCCTGTACAGTCGTAATCGACACCTGGGGCAATGACCTCTACATAACAGGAAGGGCCAGGTATGAAAGAAAGGGGCAGGAATAGGAAGTGTTCGATAAGAGGATTAACATTTTTACAGGCCATTACGGCACCGGTAAATCCGAGATCGCGGTAAACGCTGCCGTCCGCATAAAACAGGGCAGGGAAAATGTCATCCTTGCCGATATGGACATAGTAAATCCCTTCTTCAGGAGCCTTGACGCCAGGAACACGCTGGAATCCATGGGGATAACTGTTTTGGCCCCGCTTTTCGCCAATACCAACGTGGATGTTCCCGCCCTGGTCCCCAAGATAGCCGCGGCCATAAAGAACCGGGACGCCAGCGTTATACTGGACGTGGGCGGGGATGAGGACGGCGCCAGGGTCCTGGGGCGCTACCGCAATGATATACCTGACAGCGAATATGAAATGTTCTTTGTGATAAACCGGGCAAGGCCCCTGACCGGCGGCCTTGAATACACCCTGGAATACATGGGAGCCATAGAGGAAGCCTCCCGGCTTAAAGTGACAAAGCTCATCAGCAACACCCACTATCTTGACCAGACCTCCCCTGATGATGTAAAACATGGCCTTGAACTTAGCCGCCAGGTGTCTGATAAGACCGGCATCCCCATCGCGGCGGTTTCTGTAATGGAAGGCATGGAACACCTGGCAAAGGATTTGGATGTCCCTCTTTTTGTCCTGAAAAAAAGCATCTGGCTGCCGTTTTGAAGGACGTGAAATGAGAGGCATTTATGATATTCTTGTGTTAACCGGAATGCAAAACCCGGGTATAACCTGCAATTGCGTTGCACTATGAAGGTATAACTATGAAGATACTGCTGGGTCCATACCTGGTTTTTGCGGTCATATTGCCCAGTATTTTAGTGAGTATTGACATAGCCAGATATTGTAATAGAATTGGAATAAATAAGTATTTCAAAGCCGCAGCCCAAGGAGGTCTTTTTTTATGAATACGGCCAAGCGTATTGTTATAGCCGCAATAATATCTGCCCTGGTATTTGCCTTTCTGCCATCCTGCGGCAGATCGTCGACTGGAAGGCAAAGGCCGGAAGACGATGAAAACGCTTCTTCAATATGGAGAAGAGATGATCAGGATGATAAAGATGGCATCGGAGAGCCTGGCAATGGTTCAAAACCAGGATACGATAATGAGGCGCCGGATGCGGCTGATGAAAATGATTCAGGTGATATAAACGACGCAGGCGATGAAAGTGACGCAGACGAAGCCGCTGATCCAATCGATGAATTCATCCCCGATTACAAGGATGCATCAGAGATCAACGAAATCGGCACCAATGCGATAGATCATTTCTTTTGGGGGACAAGTATTGTAAAGCAGGGCGGCTGGATCTATTATTCTTTTTCCGGGAAAGGCATTTACAAAATGCCGGTCAATGGCAGCCCGGACCAAATTGTCAAGTTAACGTCGGATTCACTTGCATATCAGATCCGTATCAACGTGGTTGGCGACTGGGTATACTATTTGCTTGACTGCCCGGAGGTCTTCACCGATAAACTGATAAGACTGCGCACAGACGGCAAGGTGAAAGAAATTGTGGCAGAAAACGTAGGAGACTTCATCGTAATACGAGATTACATATATTATCTGGAATACGTAAGGCTTGACGCGTCCACCGTTGCATCAACGATAAAAATGCTCAGCGTGAACGGTGGAGAGAGTGAAACCTTGATTGCTGAGGGGGGAATTAAAGCCGCAAACAAGCACCAGCTGCAAATAATAGATGAGAACGGCTACCATTTTATCTACGACCTGGAAAACAAGAGCATGACTAGAATTAATTTTCCTGAAGACATCTATTCATTCAGCGGAAAAATATGCGAGATTCCCGGAACAATGATGGCATCTGTAAAATTCGGCCCATACGAGATCGCCGATTATTATTTCGTAGCCGATACCCAAGATTGGCGAGGGTTCCTTATAGTTGAAGATGGCGGTATTTATACTCCCGCAATCCACGATTACTGGGCGTATTACCCCAAGGACGGCGAAGGCTTGTTCAGGAGAAACCTGCTTTCTCCCGACGAGGAACAGAAGATATGCAACGACTATAAAGTATTTGACGTGGTTGTACCGGGAGACGGATGGGTTTATTACAAGCTTCAGAATACCGGCAGGTATTGCCGCATAAAGCCCGATGGCACCGGCTGGGAGAAAATCGACTATTTTGAGCCAAGCCTTACCCCGCTGGATGAAGTTTACGGCGTTGAATAGGTTGTCATACTGCCAAGGGAAATGCCAGGGGGACATCTCCAAACCATGGGGACAGTCTGGGGTGACCCCCTGACGGTGTACACTTTGGGTACGGTTAGATTAGCTTGATTTTTTAAGTGTTTTTATCCTGTAGGCGCTTGGGGACAATCCCCCAAGTGCCTTTTGCGGTCTATGGTTCGTATAGTAATCCATGTACTCCTTTGTTATTTGCTTTACATCGCCAAATCCTTTATCTTGTTTTTCATTAGTTTTATTGCTTCACATTTATATTGGCTAAAGAAACTTTCGACTTTTGCATTATCCCAACAATTGCCCTTTCTGGACATACTCTGCTTTACTCGAAGCTTCTCAAGCAGTTCTACATAGCTTTTATTGGTATATTCAACCCCCTGATCGCTATGTATGATACTGTCCCTGAGGTCAACCTTCCTGGATAATGATCTTATTGTGTTTAAGCTTATGTCCTTATCTGCTGTATCGCTTATATTCCACACCACAGGCTCGTTGTTGTATAAATCTATTACTGTACAAAGATACACCATCTTCCGGGATGTTGGTATATATGTTATATCTGTTGCATACTTTTCTCCAGGCCTGGATGCGCTAAAGTCCCTGTTAAGTATATTCTCTTTGATAATACTCTTCTCTTCCGGCTTTTTGCGCTTCTTCCTTACTATTGATTGAATATTGTTCTCTCGCATTATCCTTTGTATCTTTTTATGGTTTACAACTAATCCGTACTCGTTCCTGAGAATGTACCTTATTGTGCGATATCCAGCCCTTCTATTAGATTTCTTGTATATTTCAACAATTCTCGCTTCAATAACAGTATCCTTCTTTACTGGCCTTTTCTTGTATCTGTAGTATGAGGACCTGCTTATACCTGCTATCTCACACAGTAACTGTACCGGATATTCCAATTCCAACGACATTATTACCTGTCTCTTAGACACATCT
>LSQX01243323.1_pt1 | contig 85906 bp, 64 predicted proteins | sample 654561 | NCBI WGS metagenome assembly LSQX01 (sample SAMN04489861, study PRJNA283612) | anaerobic digester metagenome | isolation source: 4 biogas reactors fed with cattle manure at either 37C or 55C with and... | place: Denmark: Kongens Lyngby | collected 2014 | reverse complement strand
TTGCAATAGCTACTGGCTAACAAGGTGTGAAAATGAGCAGAAATTGTTGAAAATGGACGGAAGCTGGCAAAAATTGGCGAAAAATGGTGTTTTTTCGACTCACGACACACGACTCGCGACACTCGTTTTTTTTGATCTTTGAATCTGGGATGTCGCCAATTCTGTAAAAAAATGGCCGTATGGATGGCGGGCTTTGAGCATTTTGCCGCTCGCGTTGCGTTGTTTGGTTTGGGCGGGTTGCTTATGTAATTTGGGTTGGCGTGGTGGGGGTGCAGGATGGATGGCGCGGCAGCAAATGGGGCAGGATTTTTGGCTTGTGTGGGGGGAGAGGGGAGGTGGAGTGATGTCGCGCTGGGGTTGATCGGGATGGATATTGTGTGTCGTTTTGGGGAGTGAGTTGGCGTGCTCTGGTGAGTGTTGGGGTGGGGTGTGACTTGGTGCCTGCAGGGAGGTCAAACGGTTTATGTGCGAAAAAAGATGGATTTTCGGAAAGGAAAACGGCGGTTTCGGAAGATTTATTTAGGGTTTAGGAAAACGGTTCATCACATTTTTTTTAATATATGTATATATTGGGTCATCAATTAGTTGCGGGAAGGTTGTCCCGCTGTTGTTGAGAGTTGGTGACATATTATGAAAACGCTTCGAGATGAGAGTCGGCATTTGGCGATCACGCTGGTGTTGTGGCTGGCGTTGTTTGCCGGTGGTTCGCTGAGTTGGGGGGCGAATGTTTTGCAGACGTATTATGTTCCGCTGCCGGAGGACCAGATGCAGATTTCGTTGAATACGATTGATGCGTTCCGGGGGTTGATCGGCGATGTGATGGTGTCGGCGATTTCGATTTTGGTGGGGACGGACGGGACGATTATCTACTATGACCACTGGGAGGACGGCTACGAGGAGGAGATTACGGATCCGCAGCAGCCGACGAGCCAGATTTGGGGGGACGGGGACCCGAGCAACGGGTTTCCGCCGGGGTATCCGAATGATATTTTGAATGCGGGGGATGTGATTTTGCTGGAGTCGGAGATTGATGTGACGCGGAACCACCTGACGCTGGAGTATGATGCTCGCGACAAGGTGGCGACGACGCTGCCGGTGGTGATGACGCGGGGGTTGTATGCGAAGGATCCGGGGGAGGTGCTGGCGGAGGCGACGGGGGTGTATGACATCAGCACGCACGGCACGCTGTACCGCACGCCGGTGGGGGTGGGGACGGGGACGGGGAATGGCACGAACATGATGTTCAGCTATTCGGGGCTGTACATTATGGCAGACCACGATTTTACGCGCATTGATCTGGACTTGGACAATGACGGTGTTTTCGAGGAGACGGTGTATCTGAACGCGGGCGAACCGTATTTTGTGAACGGCGGGGTGGTGGCGGGGGCGACGGCGAAGGGCAGCCAGCCGTTCCAGTGCATTCTGGTGACGGGCGACATCGGCTCGTCCTACGAAATGCGCTGGATCGAGTTGTGGCCGGAGAACCAGTGGGGGACGGACTATGTGACGCCGATGTGCTCGCGGACGGTTATGGGGGGGAACGCAACGGTGCCGGCGGTGGCGTATTTGTTCAATCCGAACGAGGAGCGGATCCGGGTGTATTATGAGACGAAGACTTCTTCGGGGTCGTTCTGGGTGGAGCCGAACAGCGTGTATGACACCTTTATGCTGCCGGCGAACAGCGCGACGCGCTTTTACACGATGGACGGGTCGAAGTTTATCGGGGCGAGCATTTTTGACACGACATGGGGTGGAGCCAACTACGAAGGATACCTCCAGCACTGCCAGACCTATGACTGGGGGCTGGGGCTGACGCCGGTGAACATGATGAGTACGGCGGGGCTGGTGGGATGGGGGCCGGGCGTGGGGACGACAGTGGCGTTGAATGCGAACGGCAACCCGATCTGGGTGACGGCGCTGACGAACACGACGATTTATGTGGACCTGGATGGCGACCCGAACACGGGTCCGCTGGTGGACCCCCTGGGGAACCGCTATGATTTCACGACGAACATCGCGCCGCTGGATGTGGCATTTTTGGTGGATACCAACGACAACGACCAGACGGGGATGCGGTTTTACACGCTGGACGGCACGCCGCTGATGGCGGCGTGGGGGCAGGATTCGGCGCGGTCGGAGACGGGCAATCCGTTTTTGGACATGGGCTATCCGATTCAGCCGTTTCCGGCGGTGCTTTCGACCAAGGCGGCGGCGCTGCTCCACGACTTGAACGGCAACGGGTACGCGGACGAGGGGGATACGATCGAGTATTTTATTGATGTGGTGAATGTGGGGTTTGCGACGGCGCACAATGTGATGCTGGTGGATGATTTGCCGACGGATGTGACGGCGTATGTGAGCAACAGCTCGATGGTGGCGAAGGGGGGCGTGACCAATGCGATTGACGACAATCTGCCGCCGATGCTGACGCGTTTTCCGTTTGACGAGGGGGGGTATGATCTCGGCACGGTCATGGTGGGGGAGACGACGACGGTGCGCTATGTGACGCAGGTGCTGGATGATTTGCCGCCGGATTTTGACGGCTACATCCACAACAACGCGACGGTGGGGAGCAGCAACGAGACGTGGAGCGGCGGCGTGACGATTCCGGCTCGCGCGAGGGGGCTGACGATTGCGAAGGAGACGAGTACGACGGAGCTGTTGGAGCCGGGCGACACGTATTGGTACACGGTGACGCTGGCGAACACCGGCACGGTGACGTACACGGGGGTGACACTGGACGACGTGCTGCCGGTGGGGGTGAGCTATGTGCCCAACACGGCGCAGATTCAGGTGAGCGGCGCCATGACCAACACGGTGAGCGACCGGTTCAACTCCCGCTCGTTCACGAACAGCAACGGGACGATTCCCTGGATTACGGCCTGGGAGGAATTGGGCGAGGCCGACGGGCCGAACGCGGGCGGGGTGCAGGTGCGGGCGGACGGCGCGACCAACGTGCCCATGGAAGCGTTTACGCTGCTGGTGGGCGGCAGCGGGCGCGGGGCATCGCGCACGGCGGACCTGTCGGGGCATACGAGCGCGACGCTGTCGTTCGTTTATCGCCGCCAAACGGTGCCTTCGAGCACGGGCGTGGATTTGTGGATTTCAACCAACGGCTGGGCGAGCTCGAACCGGCTGTTTCAGTCGGGGACGGGCCATATGCTCACCCGCACGACGGCGAGCTACAACGTGAGCGCCTATATTTCGACGAATACGAGCATCCGGTTTTTGACGCGCGGAAACCTGGACACCAATCTGGTGGCGTTCGACAATGTGACGTTTACGCTGGTGGGGAACGACGCCACGTTTGCGGGCATGCCGCCGCCGATGCCGGCGCAGAATTTGACTCTGCCGCCGGGCGGCGGCGCGACGGTGACCTTCCAGGTGCAGGTGGACAATCCGCCGCTGGCCACGCAGGTGGTCAACCAGGCCCGGGTGCGCGCGGACCAGGACCAGTCATGGACGGGGTCGAATGCGGTGACGAACGACATCCACGCCACGGAACATGTGGCGCTGGTCAAGACATCCAGCCCGAACGGGATGCTGGGCGCGGGTTCGAATGTGGCGTACAACATCGAGATCATCAACACGGGCACGATTTGGCAGACGAACATCCGGCTGGAGGATTTGGTGCCGTGGGGGATGAGCTATGTGGACGGATCGGCGGAGCTGATCCGGCGGTTCACCCACACCCACACCTATCTGGATGCGTTCCACTTCCGGACCTATGAGAATGATGACGGCAATATGGCGTGGGCGGGGCCGTGGACCGAGACCGGTGACGATGGTAGTCCGCTGAGCGGCAATGTGAGCATTCAGGTGGACAGCGGTTCGGTGCCGGGGCAGACCTATGCGCTGCGCATGACGGGCAATCACACCATCCAACGGCCGGTGAACCTGGCCGGCGCGTCGGCGGCGACGCTGTCGCTGGATTACCGCCGCTGGGGGTTGATCTCGACGAGCCGTATTATCGTGTATGCTTCGCGCAACGGGACTTCGTTCACGGAGCTGGGGCGGATTGAGGGGGCGACGAATGACGGTTCGTATTTTCCGCGGACCTTTAATTTGTCGAGTTATATTGGCGAGAACACGATTATCCGCTTTACGGGCCAGAACCTGACGAGTGCGCGGACGATCTGGCTGGACAACATCCGGATTGACGCGACGATGCCGGCTTCGACCAACGCGCTGCCGAATCCGCCGACCCTGCTGGAGGGCATGAGCCTGCCGCCGGGCACCAGCATGACGGTGCGGCTGACGGCGAAGATTGATGATCCGCTGGTCTGCACGCAATTTGTCAACGTGGCGCGCCTGCAAAGCGACCAGCAGCCGGACTGGCTGGAGTCGCAGGCGACAAATTATGCGGCGGGCACGGTGGGGGTGACGTTGGACAAGAGTTCGCTGCTCGAGGGCAACTGGGATTTGGGCGCGACGAATGTGTATGAGATTGTCATTGAAAACACGGGGACGGTGACGCTGGTGGGGGTGGATTTGGCGGATGTGCTGCCGCCGGGGACGGAGTATGTGCCGGGCAGCGCGACGGTCGCGCAGGTGCCGCCGCCGTCCGTGCAGACCCAGCTGTACACCACGGCGGGGACCCGCACCTTTGTTGTGCCGGATGGTGTCTATTCGCTGGAGGTGTTCGCCATTGGCGGCGGCGGGGGCGGTGCCACGCAAGCCGGGAATCAGGGCGGCGGGGGCGGAGGAGGCGGCGGCGGGGCCTCGAGCTGGGCGGAATTTCCCGTGACGCCCGGGGAGGTGCTGACGGTGACGGTTGGCGCGGGGGGCGCGGCAAACTCCGCCGGGAGTGATTCCTGGGTGCGCAACGAATGGATGACCAATGTCTTGGCTCGCGGGGGAAGCGGCGCGGCGCAAAACGCGCGGAATGGCGCGGCGGGCGGGCGGGCTTCCGGCGGTATTGGCGATGTTGGTTATGACGGCGGCAATGGCGCCAACGGGGTTGACCGTTCTTACGGCGGCGGCGGGGGGTCCTCGGCCGGCACCCAGGTGGCGGGCAACAACGCCAGCGGTTCTGCCGGGGCGATTGCGCCCGCCGGCGGCGGCAATGGCGGAGACGGGCGCAGCGGTTCGCAAGGCAACGGCACGGCGGGGAGTACGCCGGGCGGCGGGGGCGGCGGCGCTTATCGCACGAGCGGCACACGCACCGGCGGCGCGGGCGCGGCGGGCATGGTGATGATCCGCTATACGGACAAGGAATTGCTGACGGTTGAGGATCCGCCGAATCTGCTGACGGACATCACCATCCACCCCGGCGAGACGATCACGGTGGGGCTGGCGGCGACCCTGGGGTATCCGCTGGTGAGCACGCAATTTGTCAATACCGCCACGCTGACGATGGATCAGCGACCACCTCTCGAGGCTACGGCCACCAACTATTCCGTCGCCAACTCGGTGGGGGACCGGGTGTGGTTCGACCTGAACGGCGATGGCATTCAGGAGGAGGGCGAACCGGGTCTGGGCGGCGTGGAGGTGCTGCTGTATGCCGCATCGGGCGTGCTGCTGGACACGACGACCAGCGACGCGCAGGGCGCTTATGCTTTCACCAACCTGCCTTCGGGATCGTATTTCCTGGAGTTCGAGGTGCCGTCGGCGTATGCCGTGTCGCCGCAGGGACAGGGCGGCGATTCCGCGCTGGATAGCGATATTTCGCCGGCGACCGGGCGCACGGCGGTGTTCACGCTGAGCGGCGGCACGAATGACACCACGCGCGATGCGGGGCTCTACCAGCCGCCGGCGTCGCTGGGCAATTATATTTGGCACGATGTGAATGGCAACGGGATTCAGGATGATTTATTCCAGTCCAGACTCCCGCCGGTGGTGGTGACGCTTTACGACGCCGACGACAACGAGGTGGCGACGACGGTTACCGACAACGGGTACTATAGTTTCACCAATCTGGCGGCGGGGTATTACTATCTGCAGTTCGAGGCGCCGGAAGGCTATGCCCATACCTTGCAGAACCAGGGGGCGGACAGCGAGCTGGACAGCGATGCCTCGCCGCTGACGGGCCGCACGGAGGTGTTTTATCTGCCGGTGGGGGTGAATGACCTGAGCTGGGACGCGGGCTTCGTTCCGGAGGTTCGCGGCCTGACGATCACGAAGAATTCGAGCCAGACGGGTGCCTGTTTGTCGCCGGGCGACACCATCAGCTATACGGTTGTGGTGGCGAACACCGGCAATGTGGAGCAGGCCGGCATTATGGTCGAGGACATGCTTCCCGCCGGGGTGACGTATGTGCCCGGCAGTGTGGCGGTTCAGTTTTATTCGCCGGAGTTCACGACGTCGGTCACCTTCAACGCGAACGGCACGTTCACCGTTCCGGCGGGAGTCGGACAGGTGAGGGTGGAGGCCTGGGGCGGTGGTGGCGGTGGAGCTTCGCGCTCAGGAATATTCAATACGGGCGCGGGCGGGGGGGGCGGCGGCGGCGCCTACAGCCGGCGTGATTTCAGCGTAAGTCCCGGCGCCAGCTATTCGGTGCAGGTGGGCGGGGGCGGCGGCGCCAATGCCGCCGGAGGGGATTCCCGGTTTAGGCTGGGAACCACCGATCTGGTCTTGGCAAAGGGCGGGAACGGAACCTCCAACAACAGCGATGCCGGGGCGTCGGGCGGGGCGGCGAACGCTGGCGTGGGCGATGTGCGTTACGGCGGCGGCAGCGGGGCTAACGGCTCGGGCACGAGCTATGGCGGCGGCGGCGGATCTTCGGCGGGACCGGGCGCGGCGGGCAACAACGCGTCGGGTTCGGCGGGCGCGGCCGCGCCTCCGGGCGGCGGGAATGGCGGGGGCGGCGCCACCTCGCAGGGTGGCGGCAGCCCCGGGAGCGTACCCGGTGGGGGCGGGGGCGGCGCTGTCAAGACATCCACGTTTTCCAGCACCACCTATGCGGGCGGCGCCGGTGCGGCGGGCCGCGTGGTGGTGTGGTATGCTACCGCGCCCGAGGGCACGGTGGGCGCTCCGCCCGCATTGTGGAGCGGGGGCACGTTGGGCGTGGGCGAAACGGCCACCTTCACGTTCGAGGTTACGGCGGATTCGCCGCCGGTGAGCAACGCCCTGACGAACCGTGCCAGTGTCTATAGCGCCATGCATCCGGCGCTGTCCGCCGTGGCGACCAATTGCGTGGTGTCGGCGGATGTGGGCGTGCTCAAAACCGTGACCAAGGAGGATCCCGACCAGGCGGAGATGATTGAGTACATCTTGACCGCTACAAACAATGGGCCGAATGTGGCCACAGGCGTCAAGATCACCGACGTGCTGCCCTCGGGCGGTCTGCAATACAACAGCCACTCGAACGGCAACTATACCCGGGCGACCGGCATTTGGGATATTGGCACGCTGGGGGTGGGGGCTTCGACCACGCTGTATATCAGCGTGACCGCCCGCGAATATGCCGGATTGCGCATTACCAACACCGCGACGATCACCAGCCGGGACTTGTTCGACCCCAACCCCAACAACGACACGAGCAGCGTGGTGGTGATTCCCAAGGGCGGAGCCGTGGTGGGCGATCTGGTGTGGTTTGACGCCAACCGCAACGGCATCCAGGACCCGGAAGAAGAGCTGCGGATTGAGGGGCTGCCGGTGTATTTGGTCAACGCGAAGAACGAGGTGGTGGACGAGATGCTGACCGATGCCGGCGGGAACTATCTGTTCACGGATGTCGTGCCCGGCGTTTACACGATTCATTTTGACCTCACCGGGCGTTCCACCTGGGTGGGGGTGTCGCCGCGATATCAGGGCGACGATCCCGCGCTGGACAGCAATCCCGAGCTCCAAGAAACCAGGAGCACCGAACGCCTGGCCGTGACCGACCCGTTTAGCTTGCGGGCCTGGGAAACCAACCTGACGATTGATTTGGGGCTGATACCATTGAAACCGACGCGGGTGACCCTGGTGGATGTGTGGGGCGAGGCGCGCGGGGACGCCGGGGTTGTCGCATGGCAAACGGATTCGGAGTGGCATACGGCCGGCTTCCGGATTTATCGCCTTGCCGGCGAGGACGATGCCGGGGAGCTGGTGACGCCGCGGCTGGTGACGTCGGTGCTGAGTTCTGCCGGTGGCCTGTACGAGTGGGAGGACCCGCAAGCGGAAGCAGGCGGCACCGGCTGGTACCGTCTCGAGGAGGTCGAGATGTCAGGCATGGTCAATGATCTCGGCACGTACGAGCTCACGTTTGGCGCGCCACCGCCCGCGGCTTTGGCGGCTCGCGCGGCGGCGGCCGATTCGTCGCGGAAGCGCGCCGTTCTGGCCAAACCGGCCGCGCCTGTCGGGTTGGCAGGGCCTTCGAGCGTCTTGAAGGCGTCCTATCCCAAGGCGGGGCTCTATGCCCTGAGTCTGGCGGAACTTGCCGAGGGCATGGGGCAGGAACTGGAAGCCGTGGAGGCGCTGGCTCACGCGCAACGCCTGGCCTTGTCGGTGGAGGGCGACGTGGTGCCATCCATCCATGACGCGGTCAACGGTCGCCTGATTTTCCACGGTCGGGCCACCGACAACTGGTACGCGCGCGGCAATGTCGTAATGATTTCCGTTGGCGACGGGCAGAGCATGACGCGGCGCGAGCCGGGCGCGACGCACGGCGACGATGTGTTGCCTGCGCGGGTGCGCTTCGAGGAGGACAACTATTATCTCAACACAGTGAACAACCTGCCGGACGATTTCTATTACTGGGATTATGTGATCAGCGCTCCTACGGAGAATGCCGCCTCGGTGAAGTCGTTCCCGCTTGATTTGCGGGGCTTTGCCGGCAGCGATGTGGCGATCAAGGTTAGCTTGCAGGGCTGGTCGAGCACGCCAGGCGGGCCGGACCACCTGGCCGAGTTCCGCTTCAATGGCGAATGGATCGGATCGGCGACTTTCGACGATCAGGAAGTGTGCACGGTTGAGTTGCTGGCGCCGATTACTCTGGCGAGCAACGGGCTCAACACGTTCGAGGTGAAGGGTGTGCTCCAAGAGGGGCACTCGTACAGCTTTTTTGTGGTCAACTGGATCGAGGCCACCTTTGCGCGCGAGCTGACCCCCGAGGGGAATCCGGTGTTCCATGAACCGGGCAAGATGTCCGCCTATGCGGCGCCCGCCTTCACGCAGCCGCTGGTGGTGGCGCTGGATCGGTATGACCGGCCCGTGTGGATTGCGGACGAGGATGGTGGCCTGCCGAACAAGGCCTGGGCGTCGTCGTCGAGCGACCGGCGTTATGCTCTGGAGGAATGGGCGGAACTTCCGCAGTTGCCGCTGGAGGTGGTGGCGGAGGATCCGTGGTTCATGACCCCCGACAACCGCGTGGATTATCTGATTGTGGTTTCGCGCGCACTGGAGGCGGCGGTGCAGGAATTGGCCGACTATCGCGCCAGCCAGGGACTGCGCGTGGGGGTGGCGACCTTCGAGGACCTGTGCGACTGGATGGCAGGTGGCCTGCGCACGCCGGAGGCCATTTCCGAGCTGCTGGCGTATGCCAACGCCACCTGGGCGCAGGCGCCCTGGATGGTGTTGCTGGCGGGCAGCGGGCACTATGATTTCCTGGATACGCAGAATTTTGGCGGCAACCATATCCCGCCGCTGCTGGTGCAGACCGACAACGGGTTTTTCTCGAGCGACAACCTATTGACGGATTACCATGGCGACGGGCTTCCGAATGCGTCGGTTGGCCGACTGCCCGCGCGCGATGCGGGCGACCTGGCGGCCATGATTGCCAAAATCAAGGTATATGAGCAAAGCTTTGGCAGCGACTGGCTGGGCCGGTGGGTGCTGGTTTCGGATAAGGCCGATGCGCTTGCGGGCGATTTTGGGGACGTCAATGACGCTCTCGAAGGGCTGGCCGGACCGGAACGCGAGGTGATCCGGATTGACCGGAGGGCGATGAATGCCAAGACGGCGAAAACCACCCTGACCAGCGCCATCCGGACTGGCGCTGGCATGGTGCACTATACCGGCCATGGCTCGGCGCAGGCTTGGAATGAGCATGTGCTCGCGTCGTCGGATGCTCCCGGATTGCAAAATGCCGAGTACCCGATGCTGGTGGTGGCGTTGAGCTGCCTGGTCGGGCATCACGAGGATCCTTTGCCGAACATTGAAAGCCTTGGCGAGGCGCTGTTGCGCGCACCCGGCAGCGGCGCGGTGGCAGCGTGGGGGCCTTCCGGTCTCTCCGACAACCAGCTGGCGCAGGAACTGGGACTGGCGTTCTACGATGTCGTGCTGCAGAAGAAGGTTGGCACGCTGGGGCCGGCCGTTCTGGAGGCGTTGCGCAGCGTGGAGCACAACCAGTTCAGTTTCACCACCTATGCCATGTACAACCTGCTGGGCGATCCGGCGCTGCGCATTGCCAACAACCGGGGCGATGGCGGCATCGCCGAGAACTTTGCCGAGTGGCGCTGGGAACGGTTCAGCCCTGATGAGCTGGCCGATCCGGAAGTCAGTGCGGCTACGCCTGAGCGATTCTATGTCTACGCGTTTGACAACGATGGCATGGTCGAGCCGGTGGAGGGGGGAGTGGACGTCAAGCCCCAGGGCGGCAGTACATGTCCAACCTGCGATGATGAGGAGCTTGTCGTGCAGTGGCGTCAGCGCGCCCGAAGCCTCGATGTGGACTACCGCTTGTTGATATCGGATGACCTGGTGACGTGGAGGCCTGCCGATGAAGAGATCGTCATCCTTGACGTGGAGGTGGACCCCGATGAGGTGATGGAGACCATTCGGGCGCGTGTGCCGTGCTCGGCCAACGGACGTGTGTTTGTCGGCCTCGAGGCCATTCAACATTAAATCGAGGCGGACTGACTGTGGCGACATACCGTCCAAAAGGGAAAATTGTTTTGCGCCGAATTGGCGCGGACCGCCTGCTGGTTCCTGTTTCCGGCGATCTGGCCCGCGAAAGCTGTGTGTTTCCGCTAAATGAAACGGGCGAGTTCATCTGGTCGCGTCTGGCCCGGGGGGTATCTGTCGAGGTCACGGCCGGGGCGCTCTCAAGTGAATTTGACGTGGAGCTGGCGGAGGCCCGCAACGATTGCGTGGAGTTTGCCGAAGAGCTTGTGCGGCGGGGCATGTTGGAGGTGATGACGTGAGTTGCGATCTCCAGACGATGACCCGCGAGTGGAACCAGGCCTTCCGCGCCCGTGCCACGGAAACGCGCATTCCCATTGCCGCCACGCTCGAACTGACCCGGCGCTGCAATTTGAACTGCATTCACTGCTATCTGGGCGATCAGGTCGAACAGCACCGCCGGCAGCCGAGCGAGCTGGATACTGGTGCCGTCAAACAGGCGCTTACCGAGTGGGCCGAAGCCGGATGCCTCTATCTGACCCTGACGGGCGGCGAGCCGCTGCTACGGCCGGACTTTGCGGAGATTTACCGCCATGCCCGCGAGCTGGGCCTGGTGGTGACGGTGTTCACCAACGGCACGCTGGTGACGGAGCAGATCACGGCGCTGTTCCGGGAGTATCCGCCGCGCAAGGTGGAAATCAGCCTGTATGGCGCGACGGCCGCCACGCATGACGGCATTACCGGCCATCCCGGATCGCATCGTCGCGCCTGGGAGGGGATTCGCCGCCTGCTGGCGGCGGGCGTGCGCGTGGAGCTGAAAACCGTGCTGATGAAGTCCAACTTGGCCGAGCTCGAAGAGCTTGAGCGCCAGGCGGCCGGGTGCGGAGTTCCCTTCCGGCACGATTCGGCGCTGTTTCCCTGTCTGGAGGGGGGATCGCGGGCGCCGCTGGATCTGCGGATTTCGCCGGAGGAAGCGGTGCTGGCGGACTTGGCTGCGCCGTATCAAAAGAAGCAATGGCGCGAGCGCATTGAAGCAGTTCTGGCGGTTCCGCCGGACGAGCGCCTATACCCCTGCTCCGCGGGGCGGACGGCTTTTCACGCCGACCCCTTTGGAAACCTTTCTCCCTGCATCCTGGCGGAACCCTATGCCCGGGCGTCGGCGGGGCGTTCTTTCTCCGAAATCTGGGAGCAGGAACTCGGCGCCATTCAAGAGCGGCGCTGGACGCGGACGGACACCTGCCTGACCGGCGACGAGCGCGGCGCCTGCGCGCATTGTCCTGCGGTCAACCGGATGGAAACCGGCCGGGAGGAAGAAGAATCGGATTATATGCGGCGCACGGCGCAGCTTCGCTATCGCGCGGCAATGGAGAGCAATGTATGAAAGCGAATAAACCATTCCCGGCGCGGGAACACCCGCCGTTGGTGATCCGACGGCCCTATGAAAAGCCCGACATCAAACGGGTGGATTTGGCTTTGACGGAAACACTGTCCATTTCGTGCAAGATGGACAGTGATACGACCTGCGTGGGGCCTCCGTTTCGAATCTTTATGGGGGGCTCGTGAGCAGAACCGGACATCTGGAAATCGGTCCGCTGTGCTTTGATTTGCGCAGCACCGCGCCGGGCGCGTTGTGCTATGACGATCCGGCCTATGCCGGGTTCTTTGCGCACTCGACGGATACCGGGAATGCGCTGGCGCGTCTGCCCGTGGAGGTGGTGTGCGGTTTCGAGCCGTGCCCCACGCGCGCGCCACTATGGTTGGCGCCGAACCACTGGGCGATTTGGGAGGATGCCTCGGATTGGATCATCCACGTGGGGCTGCAAGCGCCCGAGGAACAACGGTTGTCTTGTCGGGTCACGCGCGACTTTACCGCAGCGGAGTTGTGGTTGCATCCCGCCGCCTGGGCGAGTGGAGATTGCATCAAGCCCCTGCGGTATCCGCTGGACCAGATTCTGGCCTGGGGATTGCTGGCCAAGGTTGGGGGGGTGCTGCTGCATGCGTCGGTGGCCGTGCGCGATGGAGTGGGGCAGGTGTTTACGGGGCGCAGCGGGGCAGGCAAATCCACGATCGCCCGGCTGTTCGAGGCGAATGGGTGGCGGATTTTGAACGATGACCGCGTGGTGGTATTTCGTCGCGAGGGGCAGTGGCGCGTGGCCGGTACGCCGTGGCATGGTTCCGAACGCTACGCTGAACCCGACGAGGTGCCGCTGGGGAACATTCACTTTTTGCACCAGGCATTGACGGATCGTTTGGAGCCGATGCCCGAGAGCCAGATTCGTATGGCTTTGCTGGATGTGGCGGCGGTGCCCTGGTTCGAAGATTCCTGGAGTCAGGGGATTCTCGATGGCCTGAATCAGCTCGCGCAGGATGTTCCGTGCCACAAGCTGTTTTTCAGGCGGACCCCGGATGTGGTCGCTTTATTGGAGGGCGGTCACCCTTTCTTGCGGGAAGAGGTGCTGGCATGAAGCGCTTGTCGCACCAGATTCAGCGCGCGCCGCAATGGGCGCAGGGCGAAGCGGAGCCGACCCGCATAGCGCACGCGACGGGTGGCCAGCAAAATGACCCGGTCTTGACGGTGAGCGCGTGTGGCCAGACCGAGGATGTCGGCGGTTGCTATCCAGTCGCCGCCTGCGACGGCCGCGTCGCCGACAATGAACCAACGTTGGCTTCGGCAATCCCGGCGCACGACCCGATGCAGGGCCAGGCGGCCGTACAGACGATAGAGCACGAGGCTGCCCAGCTTGAGGGGCCCGGATGGCGGGGGCACAACTTGAACCACATCGCCATCGCGCAGGGTGGGATTCATGCTGGGGCCGCTGGCGCGAAAGGTGACTGGCGTGTGTTGTTCGAGAAGCAACGTGACGATAACGGGAGGGGTCAGCATGAGACAGGCCATTTCCAAAAGAAGAAGGTAGTACAACCCATGAACAAAACAAATCCTGTTTTATGGCTGGCGCGTTGGAGTGCGGTGGCGATGATGTTGGCCTGGGCCGGTCCCGCAGCCGGGGCCCTGCCGACGGGAGAGGCGGTGGTGGCCTCCATGACCGGCAAAGCCACGGTGCGTGTCTTTACGGGGCCGGTGCACGAAGGGGCCACAACCGTGCGCGACCTGTTCGAAGGCGCGGCGGTTGGCGAACATTCCCGGGTGATGACCGGACGCGACGGCCAGCTTTGCATGGTGTGTTCGCCCGGCGCCATCATTTGCGTGGCGCCGCAAACAGAGTTGACCTTCAGGCAACTGCGGCATACGGCCGATGGCCTGCCCAAGAGCAACGAAGATCTGATTCGGCGCATTCACATCCAATTGCATCGGGGGCGGGTGCGCGTGCAGGCGGGGGCGCCGTCGCCCATGCTGGATATTCAGGTGGAAACCGCGGCCGGCACCGTTGAAGCGCAGGGGGCGGCGTTTGTGGTGGCCCAGCGAGGCAAGGAGAACTGGGACGTCTATTGCGACGACTTTGAGTTGTCGGTGGTTTCCCGGAACGGCGAGCGGGCCGAAATTGAAGCCGGGGGCGCGGCGTCGCTGTTTTTCTCGGCGGAGCAGCAACGTGCTGAATTGCAAACCGAGCAGGTGGCCATTCATCCCGAGTTGCACACGTTCGAGTTGTGCAATGTGTATTTCGCTGATTTGGAACCTTTCCTGGACCATATACAGGGTTTGGACCGGGCCGGCCTTGGACGCTACCTGGGATTGGCCACGCCGTTTTATCAGATGGATGGCGGCGCACTGGTGACCGATGCCAGTCCGATTGTCCGCCCCACGGTGTCGGTTGAACTGCCCGCGGCTTTGCCGCGCCCGGCCGAAGGCCAGCCCGGGGGGCGCTGGGGGCAGGAACGCCTCTGGAACTGGTACAACCAGCTGGGCCCGATCAAAGGCGTCAACTACGTGCCGCGCACCGCGGTCAATGCGATTGAAATGTGGTGCAAGGACACATTCGATGCCGACACTATGGATGAGGAACTCGGTTGGGCGGGCAAGGCGGGCTATACCGCGATCCGCGTGCAGTTGTCGTTTGAGGTCTGGCAAAACGATTCGGATGGTTTTCTGGATCGGGTGGACAAGCTGCTTTCCCTGGCGAACAAGCATGGCCAGCGGGTGGTGCCCGTGCTGTTCGACGATTTGGACATGGCCGGACAGGCCCCCGTGGTGGGGCCGCAGCCCGAGCCGGTGCCCGGAGAGCACAACAGCCGGTGGGTGCCCAGCCCGGCGCCTTCGGCGGTTGCCGATCGCGAACAATGGCCTGAGCTGGAAAAATATGTCAAAGAGGTCATGCGCAAGTTCCGGCGGGACGGGCGGGTGCTCTATTGGGACCTGTACAACACCGCGGGCAACAGCGGACTGGGCGAAGAAAGTCTGCCCCTGATGGATCAAACGTTCAATTGGGCGCGGTCAATTGAGGCGTCCCAGCCGCTGGCGGTATCGGCCTGGCACGATTTCGGCGGTGCGATGACCGCCCGCAAACTGGAGCGGTCCGATTTGATTGCCTTCCAAGGCTTCGACCATGTCGAGAGCGTGGAGGCCCGGCTGAAACTTCTGCAACGCCATCAGCGGCCCATCATCTGTTCGGATTGGCTGATGCGCCAGACCGGCAATGATTTTGACACTATGCTGCCGCTTTTTTCGGTGTATCGCGTGGGGTGGTTCAACCGCGGTTTGGTGGCTGGCAAAACCCAGTTGGAAATTCAACAGCCCCAATACCGGTCGGACCAAGAGCCCGATCTATGGCAACAGAATGTGCTCAAGGCCGATGGCGAGCCTTACAATGAGCGGGAGGTAGAGCTGATTCAAGGCTTCCGATTCCTGGAGGGGAATCGGTGAGGCGCCGACTTTCAGAACTTGGCGCGTTCTTCATCCTGTTCCTGGCGGTTCCCGCCGGGAGCTGGGCGGCAAGTGATTCCTTCTCCGCGGGGTTTTATACCCGTGGCGTCGAGGCGGCCTATTATCTGGATCAGGGCGGGGCTGTGTTTGATCCGTTCTATATCCCCGCCAAGACCACCGGCGCCGTTTTGCCGCGGGTGACGCTGGCGGTGGTGCAGGAGGATAATATCTTCCTCGATCCCGATAAGAAAACGCCGCTCACCACGGTGGATTTGGCGGCGGGGATGCTGGCCATCTGGGGCCGCCCGGCCAACAATCATCTCTTCGCGGATTACGGCATCAACGTGCCCATCTATCACAGCGAGCACGATGTGGTGGATGAGAAGCCCAGCCATCTGTTGCGGCTGGGGATGGTATATCGCGGGCCCAAAACACAGATCAACAGCCAGCTTGGACTGCGTTATGTCGAGCAGGTGGATTTGCTCGTGGGGGCGCGCATTGCGCGGCAGGACTATTTTGCGGATGTGAACCTGGAACATCGCGTTTCCGGCAAATCCAGCCTCGGCGCCGTCGGGCGCGTGGAACGGCATGACTTTGATGACGACCGCTATGTGACCTATGACCGTTACTATGGCGCTGGCCGTCTGTATCACCGGGTGACGGCTAAAAGCGAAGGTTTTTTCCAGGGTGGAGTAGGGCGGGATGAGCCCCGGCGCCAGCGGGACAACGTCAGCGCGGCCGATTACTATGATCTTTCCATCGGGGTGCGGGGCAAACAATCGCCCAAGTTTTCTTCGTCGGGGCGCGTCGGCTACATGTGGCGCACGTATGATGACGCGGGGCGCGCGGATTATGAAAATTGGGTTGCCTCGGTCAGTGCGGAGAGTTCGCCCATGGGTTTGAGCACCTTCGGGTTGGAGTTGTATGCGGATATCCGTCCGGCCGTGGATCAAACCGGGCTGGATGCGGTTGACCAAGGCCTTACGGGCAGTGTTTCCCGGCGTTTGTTTATCGAGCGGTTGCGCGGGGGGGCCTCTGTCAATTTCGGCCGGGTGGAGTATCATGGGCGGCATGTGCTGGAAGATGACCGTGTGTACGACGGACGCACCGACAATTATTGGGGATTCAACGTGAGTCTGGACTGGTGGACCAAACAGAATTTCTCGTTGGGTCTGGCCTATTCCTATCAGGAACGGAGGGGCAGTCGTGAAGCCCGCGAAGATACCCGGGAAAGAACCTCTTATGAGTACGGCCGCTGGGTGTTGCGGGCCAGTTGGAACTATTGATCCGTTTGACGGCGGAGCGATTTGCTTGTTTCCATCCTCCATAAATATGATATAAAGGTTTGGTGGTGGAGAGTTGGTCCATGTTATGGCGTCGTGGCGGATATGGTTTACTGCTGCTGGCGGTAATATCTGGTTTTTCGGGCTGCACTGCTCCCCGGCCGTTGCCGTTGCCGCCCAGCGGTATTCTTGATCCCCAGGCTGCGGGTTCTACCGAGGTAAAAACAGCGAAACCGGCCAAATCTCAAGAGCCGGCGGCCCGGAAAACTACCGCAAAAAAATCGGTTCAAAAGAAAACAGACCCCAAGCCGCCCTCTCCAAAGAAAGCACTCTCCGCCAAGAGTGAATCGGCGCTGACCGGCAAGGCGGCCGTCACCGTGGCCCGCCTGACCAAAGCGGAGCAACGCGCAGCGGCTCTTGAGGCTAAACAGGAGGCGGCGGCCGCAAAGCAAGCTGCGGCCGATGAAAAGGCGCGCCAGCGCGAAGAGGCCAAGCAAGCGGCGTTGGCCAAGAAGGAAGCCGCTGCCGCTGCCAAGCAAGAGGAGGCGACCCGTCGTCAGGAAGCACGGCAGGCCGCCGCTGAAGCCAAGGCCGCGGCGACCGCCAAAGCCGCCAAGAAAGATGCGCCGGACAGTCCTGTTTCTGCCGAGACCACCATCCATATTTTGCAACCCAACGATGAAATAGACATCCAGATTTATCGTGAACCGGACCTGTCCGGGCTATTCAAACTTGGGTTGAACGGGGAGATCCGGCACCCCTTGCTGGGGGCGGTTCCCATGGCGGGCAAAACCCTGGAAGCGGCTGAGCGGGATTTTACACGCCGGCTCAACAAAGATTATCTGGTGAATCCGCGGGTGATCTTCCGGCTGGCCTCGACGCAAAGTTCGCAAATCGTGGTGCTGGGCGAAGTCAAAAAGCCGGGGGTATATCCTCTGGAAGTGGGCGAAACCATGACCTTGCTCCAAGCGATTGCCGGAGCGGGGGGCTTTACTGATCTGGCCAGCCCGGATCGCATCAGCCTGGTGCGCCGTCTGCCGGATGGCGGCCAGACCACCATGAAAATCCGCGTGTCAGATCTGCTCAGCAAGCGTCGCAAGCAGCCGGACCTTCCTCTTGAGCCCAACGATGTCATTATGGTTCCCCAAGTTTTCTTTTAGCCGCCAGCGCACATGCCCCCGATGAAACCCAATCCCTATATTGCCGGAGGCGCCGAGGCCGATCTGGACTCCACGCGGCGCTTCGATTGGCGCGAAGGTGTGGCCATTTTGATCGAACGGTTTTGGCTCGGGCTGTTCGTGGCGGTGATTGTGTTCCTGCTGTTTTTCTTTCAGGCCCGACGGCAAATTCCCTATTACCGAAGTACGGCCACGCTGATGGTGGAAGCGCAGATCCCCAAAATCCTGAATTATCAGGATCTCATGGCGTACAACATTCGGAATTTGGAGTATTTTAACACGCACCTCAACGCGTTGCACAGTCGCAGCATGTTGGCCGAGGCCCTTCGGCAAAGCGGTCTGGCCGATCGCGACAGCTTTCTTCCCGGGCTCAGCGTGGAAGCCAAGATGGATCGTATTCGCGGCTGGGTCACGATCACCGCCATCGAAAAAAGCCGCATGATCAATATCACGGTCGAGCATTCCGACCCCCAAATCGCCAGCGATTTGGCCAATGCGTTGGCGGGAGCCTATATTCAGCAGGACCTCGATAATCGCATGGGCGCCTCCATGCAGGCCATTGATTGGTTGCATGAACGCTCGGAGGAGTATCGCCAAAAACTTGAAAAAGGGTTCCACGAACTCCAGGAATATCGCGAGCAGACGGGATCGGTATCGCTCGAAGATGACCAGAATATTGTGATCGAAAAGCTCAAGGCGCTGAATTCCGCACTGACGGTTGCCCAGACCGAACGCATCCGGGCGGAAACCAACTGGAAAAATGTTCAGCAGCAACTGCAGAGCGGTGTGCCGGCGGTTCAAATTGCTTCTTTGTTGAGTGTGGGAGAGGTGGAACAAGCTCGTCAGCGCCTTCAGGAGAAAAACCGTGAAATCGCGAACCTGCGCCAGCGTTATCGTGAACAGCATCCGGATCTTCAGCAGGCGCTTGAATCCGAGCAAAAACTGGCGAATCAGCTCGAGCAGGCCTGCTCGAATGCGGTCTATGCGCTTGAACGGCAATATAAAGTGCTTGTGGAACATGAGCGCCACCTGCAAGAGGCGCTGGCCGAACAGGAACAAGAAGCCTTTGAGCTGGATCGCAAACTGGTTCGCTATAATGAACTGAAGCGTAATATCGATACCGATCAGGAAATTCACCGCGCGGTTTTGGCGCGAATGAAGGAGGCCAGTATCTCGGAATCGTTGCCTACGGACATCATCCGTTTGGTCGAAGAGGCGCGACCGGCCAAAATTCCCTTTCGTCCGCGCATGGGACAGGCTTTGGCCAGGGGCGCGCTATTCGGAGGCATTTTGGGCCTGGGCGCCATCTTTCTCTTTTATTATGCCGACCACCGTTTCCGCCGCAGTGAAGAAATCGAGCGCATTTTGGGGCTGCCGGTTCTGGCGACCGTGCCGTTGATCCTCGACAAGACCGATAGTGAACGCGGACAAGTTGCCGAGCTCAAGTCGTCTGGAGAGATCGCCGAGGCCTTCCGCACGTTGCGGGCCAGCCTGTTGCTGAAAGGTGAAATCTTGCAGGCGCCTGTTGTGATGGTGACCAGCGCCGGGCCCAGCGAAGGCAAATCTCTGATTGCCAGCAATCTGGCGATTAGTCTGGCCCGCGATGGCCGCCGGACCTTGCTGATCGGTGGAGACCTGCGCCGCCCATCCCTGTCCAAGATATTTGGAATACCTTCACAGGCTCCCGGTTTGGCTGAGGCGCTCAAAGGACATATGTACTGGCGTGATACGGTGCAGGCAACCGCCACTCCCCATCTTGATGCGCTGCCAGCGGGCCGCCTGCCTTCCCACCCATCGGAATTGCTCGGACGGAAAATTTTGGCGGATATTTTTAATGGGGCCAAAGAAATCTACAAACATGTTATTGTGGACGCGCCGCCCATTCTTGGGGTCAGCGACAGCCTGGTTTTGCTGCCGGACGTGGACGGGGTCCTCTTTGTTGTGCGCTACGGGGTCACCCACAGCCTGGGAGCAAGCCACGCCATGGTCAAGTTGCGCGATAGCGGCACGCCTTGTCTCGGCATTGTGCTCAATGGGGTCAACTTGAGCTCTTTTGCCAACTATTATTATTATCGACGTTATGGCGGCTATGGTTACCAGGCCTATCAGGCCAGGCCAACGGTCATGTCCGTCCCGGAGGAGGCATGAACACCCTGCGCGCCTCTATTTTATTAGCCTTGCTCGTGTTGCTGTTGGTTGCGGCCGGATGGCCTGCTCAATTGCCCGAGCCGTGGAATATGGTCTTGTTGCCCGGATTGGGTGTGCTGATCTTATTGGCTTGCCTGCCATTCCGCTTGCCACCATTGCGGGTTTGGCTGGCAGCTTTGGGCTGGCTGGTTTTCATGAGTTTCTACGCCTGGAATGCTTCCCATGAATGGACTCCCGGGCTCGGTTTGCTGCCTCGCGAGCATTGGCTGCACTGGCCGGCGTCAGCCTATCCCACGGGCACTTGGATCGTAGTTCGTTTGGGTGTGGCCATTTGCGCCGCAGTGGCTGCCGGCTTTGCTTTGCCGCGCCGGCAGGTCGGCTGGCTGGGTGGCGTTCTGGCGGTGGCGGCCGGTGTCATGGCGCTGGTGGTTATTGCCCAGCGGTTGGAACCCAGCGCGCCGCGCTTCCGTGAGTTTACCGGAATTTTCGTCAATGAAAACCATTACGCTGTTTTTGCCAATCTTCTTCTGCCGATTGCGCTATTCACAGCTTGTCGCGCGCGGTTCCGGGCGGTCCAGGTTGGCTTTCCGTCCAGTCCGGCTGGATTGTTCTACTTGGTTGGGGTCTTGATTGCCATCAGCATGGTGATGTGTCAGTCCCGTGCCGGGATGGCCATTATGACATTCTCGATTGCCGCGCTTTTCTTGGTGCGTTGGCGGACGACAGCCAATTATCCCTTTGCAACGGTTCCGGCCTCGACCGCCTTTAAAATCGTAGGAACGCTGCTGGTTATGGTGTCTCTGGGGTTTGCTGTGCGTGCGTTTAGGCTGGAATGGCGAGAACTCGAAGTCATCGTGCGGGAATGGGCCTTCCGTTCGGGCATTCTCAAACATGCCTTGGAGGCCTGGCGGGCACGGCCGATCTGGGGCATAGGCCCGGGCGCCTTTCCCGTTGTGTTCCCCTATTACCAGTCTGCCGAATATGCCCGGCACACCATTTTGCATGCTCATAACGAGCCGGTCCAATTTCTGGTGGAATATGGATGGGCGGGCTTGGCGATCCTCTTGGTGTTGGCTTTCATGGTTTTTTCTGCCCGCCGGAAAACCTCCATTGAAGAGGGCGAGATCCCGGCCTATGGCGATTTCGAGCGGCACGCCTTTGGCTTGGCCATCGTCGCTTTTGCACTGCACAGCTTGGTTGATTTTCCTCTGCGGATTCCTTTGCTGACTTTGCTTACTGCCACATGGATCGGCATCTGGCTCGGAGCCCGTCCGCCGCGATCCAAGCGCAAACGACCGGCGACCCAAGCATGATGGAGACACCGCGGACTACCTATGTCCGCCGCCCACGCAGCGGTTGGCTGGATTTGGCGCTTGATGAGCTGTGGGCCTATCGGGATTTGCTGTTCACCCTGATGTGGCGCAACCTGACCGTCCGTTACAAACAAAGTGTGATCGGCATTGCCTGGGCCGTGCTCAAGCCCGTGATCCAGATGCTGGTGTTCAGCGTGGTCTTTGGCCGGCTGGCCAACCTGCCTTCCGACGGCGTTCCTTATCCCATCTTTCTTTTTGCCGGGCTGCTGCCTTGGACCTATTTCACAACCACGGTCACCAGCGCCACGGGAAGTCTGCTGGCGGGCAGCACCATGATCAGCAAAGTCTATTTCCCGCGCATGATCCTGCCTTTCTCCTATCTTTTGACCGGATTGATTGACTTGGCGCTCTCCATGGCGGTGCTGTTCGGCATGATGGTGTGGTATCGCGCGGACATGGTCTTTGGGCTGCCAATCCTGTTGTTCCCAGTATTTCTGCTGCCGGCGATTGTCTTTGCCGGCGGATGCGGTTTGTGGTTGAGCGCGATGGCCGTGCGCTACCGCGATATCCATCATCTGGTGCCTTATCTGTTGCAACTGGGACTGTTCGTCACTCCGGTAGTCTATGCGGTCACTCTGCTGCCGGATAACTATCAGTGGATCCTACAGCTCAATCCCATGACCGGGGTGGTGGAGGGATTCCGCTGGTCTTTGCTGGGCAAGCATGTAACCGGGTGGGGGTGGATGAGTCTTGGTTTTGGCATCGCCCTGCTGGTCCTGTTGACTGGCATGATATTTTTCCGGCGGGTCGAGCGTACGGTGGCGGATGTGATATGAGCGCGCCGGTCATTGAAGTTGAAAGCCTTGGCAAGGTGTTCCAACTTGGCGAAATCCACCGGGAGTGGTCCGCGCGCCTGGTGGAGAGATTGCGCGGCCGCCGCGCGGCTTCAGCCGAAGTGCTGCACGCGCTCGCGGATATCAACTTTGTGGTCGAGGAGGGGGAGGTTTTCGGTGTCATTGGCCCCAATGGCGCCGGCAAAAGCACCCTGCTCAAGATTCTCGCGGGCATCACCGATCCCTCCAGTGGCAACGCCGTCCTGCACGGTCGAATCGGCTCCCTGCTTGAGGTGGGCACCGGTTTTCATCCCGATCTGACCGGCAAGGAGAATATCTTTCTCAATGGCACCATTCTGGGGCTGCGTCGCCGTGAAATTCTGGATGAATATGATCGCATCGTGGATTTTGCCGGGCTGGAGGCCTTCATGGACACCCCCGTCAAACGCTACAGTTCCGGTATGCAGGTGCGCCTGGCTTTTGCGGTGGCCGCTCATTTGCGCCCGGAAATTTTGCTGATTGATGAAGTGCTGGCTGTGGGTGACATGGCCTTTCAACGCAAGTGTCTTGGGGCCATGAAGGAGGTGGCCGGCGGCGGACGCACCGTCCTTTTTGTCAGCCACAATATGGCCGCGGTGGGCAGCCTGTGCCATAGAACACTCTTGCTCCGGCAGGGCAGGGTGGCGGCCTTGGGGCCGACCGATCAAGTCATCGAAACCTATATCCATTCCATTGATGACCCGCATACTGCTGACAATCAGGGCTTTGTCGCCTTTCACGAGCGCAAACCGCTTTTCGCGCACTCACCGCTGTTGGTGCGTGCCGCGCGCCTGGTGGACGACCAGGGGTATCCCGTGACGGCCGCGCGCACCGGCGAGTCCTTGCGGGTGGAAGTAGTTGTCGAGGGACTGAACCAATTCCCTTCCGCAGTGGTCGGCTTGACGGTCCGATCCGTATTTGATCAAAAAATCTTCCACTTCAACACCGCCATGGCCGGCGGCTTTGGCTCTGCGCGCCGCTATTCACGCGAACATGTGCGGCTCGAAGTTCAAGACTTACCCCTGATGGCCGGCGCCTATTCGTTGGATCTGCTCGCGTTTGAGCCGGGAGTGCGTTTGATCGACCGGGTGGACGGGGCGTTGAGTTTTGATGTTGTAGAAACCGACCTCTATGGCGGGGGATACCGCGGAGAAGCGCGAGAAGGATTCATCGCCGTTCGCGGAACCTGCGCCTTGTGGCCGGATGAAGGGACACCATGAATACATCTCCATCATTATTTGCCGTCATCACCAGCATCCAGCGCCCAACTCCTGCGGTTCGCGAATTGCATCGGCGTTTAACTCAACTGGGCGGTCGCCTGATTGTTGCCGGGGATCGCAAGGGCCCTCCCGATTTTGATTTGCCCGGCTGTGATTTCCTTTCTCTGACCGACCAGCAGAACAGCGGTCTGGCTTTGGCCAATATCCTGCCCGTGGGCCATTACGCGCGCAAAAATATCGCCTATTTGTACGCCATACGTGCCGGTGCGGCGTGTATTTATGAAACCGATGATGACAACGCTCCGCTTGAATCCTGGGCCCCGCGGTCTGAAATGGTGGCCTCGCCACGCATGGTGTCGGGCCGGAACTGGATCAATGTGTTTCGATATTTTACGGATAACCCCCAAATCTGGCCGCGAGGTTTTCCGCTGGAACGCTTGGCAGACGAGCTGACCGAAAGTCAATCTGCCGATGGCATATTTCGGGCGCCAGTACAGCAGGGCCTGGTGAATGGTTCTCCCGACGTGGATGCCGTGTGGCGGCTCACTCAAGACCGTCCGTTCGATTTTGAGCCGCGCGCGCCAGTCGCGCTGGCCGCTGGCCAGTGGTGCCCGTTCAACACGCAAAGCACATGGTGGTGGCCCGTGGCTTATCCGCTGCTGTATGTGCCCAGCTATTGCTCTTTCCGCATGTGCGATATCTGGAAAAGCTTTGTGGCCCAACGCTGCCTTTGGGCCTTGGGGACGGGCGTGGTTTATCACGCGCCGGAAGTGTTTCAAGACCGAAATCCCCATGACTACTTGCGCGACTTCCAGGATGAAGTGCCCGGCTATCTGCACAACTCGCGCATCGCCGACATCCTGTCGAATGTTGCCCTGGCAGCCGGAGAAGAAGCCGTAGCCGGCAATCTGCTGGCCTGTTATGAAGCATTGATCCGAGAAGAAATTTTCCCGGTTGAAGAGCGTCCGCTGGTGCAGGCCTGGATCGAGGATTGCGCTGCCATCTCATGAGGAGGTCTGCTGCCATGCCGCCTGCGACCCCATTATCCTCTCTGCCTGCCCGTCCGCTGATTTCCGTGGTGGTGCCCAGCTATAATCAGGGCGCGTTCATTCGCCAAACCATCGAGTCCTGTCTGACCCAGGATTATCACCCCATTGAAGTCATCGTGATGGATGGAGCATCTCCCGACAACACCGTGGAAGTTCTCACATCTTTGGGAAACCTTCCCGAGTTGCAATGGACCTCCGAACCGGATGACGGGGTGGTGGACGCCGTGAACAAAGGCATGCGCCAAGCCCGTGGCGATATTTGCGCCATCCAAAGCTCGGATGATTTTTACCTGCCTGGCGCATTCTCCCATGCCGCCGCCACCTTTGCTCGGCATCCGGACATGGCGCTCATCTATGCGGACACCATCAAAGTGGATGCGCAGGGCAAAGAGCTTTCCCGTTGGGTCTCCGATCCATTTTCCATCGAAAACTTTTTGACAAAACAGACAGTCATTCTTCAACCGGCCGCCTTTTTTCGCCGCGAGGCCTTTTGGGAAGCGGGGGGGTGGTCGCCCGACTATTTCAATGCCGACACCGAGTGCTGGCTGCGCATGATTATGCGCCGCCCCGCACTCAAAGTGGATGCTGTCTGGGCATCCCGCCGAATGCATGAAGGCCAGCGGGATCAGCAGAACCAACGGATCATTGAGAGTTTCGCGCGAATGATGCGAGAGAATCCAGATATCCGCCGCGGGCCGGTTCGCTGGCGACGAGCTTCGCGTTGCGGAGTGCTTCTGCACACCATCCGGTATTCGCCTGCCATGTCATTGCGACGCAAAAAATGGCTGTTGCTGCAGGCGGCTTTGGCATGGCCGGCCATATGGCGTCCAATGGACCTGGCCGGTCAGCTGATTCCGGGATGGCGGCGTTTGCGCCGACGCCTTTTCAAACCTCCATCTACATCGGCCGGAGACGAGGCATGACCGGCGCGTCTGACCATCCCCCGGTATCGGTCATCATTCCTTGCCGCAACGAAGCCGCTAGTTTGCCGCATGTTCTTGCCGGTTTGGAGCGCCAGACCTATCCTCGCGAGAAAACCCAAATCATTGTGGTGGACAATGGCTCGACCGATGGCAGTTGGGCGATCCTTGAACAGGCCTCCGTCGAGCGTCTTCGTGAACCAGTGGCGTCTGCCTATCGAGCTAGGAATCGGGGCATTGCCGCCTCCTCTGGAAAATATTTGCTGTTTTTGGACGCGGACACCGTGCCGGTCCCGGAATGGATCGCCGAAATGGTTCATACGGCCCAAGCGGCCGACTTCTGGCTGGTGGGGGGGCGCATCGAAAATGAAGTGACCCGTCCCACGCTTGGCAGTGCCTTGTTGGCTTTGGCCCGGCCGGCCGAGTTTCGGCACGCATCCATGGAACAAACCGGCCGTCTTTCCGGAGGCAATATGCTGGTCACGCGCGAAGCGTTCGATCGGTTTGGCCTGTTCCTGCCCATTCAATCCGGCGCGGATGGAGAGTTCTCGTTGCGGGCCAATCCCGAACGCCGGCCCGTGCCCTATGCCGGGCGGGCCGTGGTGGTGCATCGGTGCGATATCAGCACATGGGGCTATTTGCGGCGCGCCTTTCGGATCGCCAGGGGCCAGGCGCAAACCGGCGCGCCCGCCGTGCCGTGGCCCTGGAGGCCGGGAGTGCGTCCCGCCCGGGAAATGCAAGGCCGGCTGCCTGTCGGCGTGCGGGCGTCATGGCCGCGCGTTTGGATGGTGATGTGGCTGGAACGCTGGTTCTTTTTTCTGGGCAATCGAATGGGACGCCGAATGGGAAGGTTGCCATGAGCGAAGTTGTGCCTAATCTCGTCAGCGTGGTCATTCCTGTGCGCAATCGGTCCCGGTGGTTGCCTGATGCGGTGCAAAGCGCCCTGAATCAAAGCCACTCTCCGGTGGAAATACTGCTTTGCGATGACGGCTCGACCGATGGCACTGAAAAGTTGGTTGCTGACCTTGCTGCCCGTTGGCCCGAACAAATCTGTGCCCTTCATCTGCCTCCGCGTGGTCCAGGTCCAGCGCGCGAAGCCGGCCGGCAGGCGGCTCGCGGCGAATTCATTCAGTATCTCGATAGCGATGACCTGCTGCTGCCAGACAAATTCAGCCTGCAGATTGCGGCGTTGCGCCAGCATCCCGAGTGCGCGATTGCCTACGGCATGACGCGCCTGGTGGATGAACAAAACAACATTTTGGTTTCGCCGTTCAAGTGGACCGGCCGGGAACTTCCACAGCTTTTCCCGGGGCTGCTGGTTGACCGCTGGTGGTGCACGCATACCCCGCTGTATCGCCGGACCCTGTGCGATCAGATCGGTCCGTGGAGTGATTTGCGCTATTCGCAGGACTGGGAATATGACGCCCGGGCCGGCGCGCTCAATGTACAACTGGCTTTTGTCGATCAGCCGGTCAGTCATCACCGGTATCACAGCGGTGTCCGTCAGACACAACATGGAAAATGGTTGGTGCCATCTGACCAAGTCCGTTTTTTCACAGCTTTGTTTCGAGCCGCCCAAGCGTCGGGTGTGACCGCGGATGCTCCGGAAATGAAGCATTTTGGCCGGTGGGTTTTTGCGGCAGCCCGCCAGGTTGCCCGCCGCGGTGACATTGCCGCGGCCAAGACGCTGTTGGCCTTGGCGGAGGAATGCACAGATCATTCTTCGCGCGAACTGCAAATCTATCGCCGGCTCAGCCGCGTAGTGGGCTGGCGGATGACCGCAATCGTTAGCGAATGGTATAAGCGAACCGTGTCTCGCGGTGTCGGGCCGGACACATTGCGGCAATCATGGGCAAATCACTCTCACCACCAACCATGATCCGGCAACCCCCAGATATCTCCGTGGTCATGAGCGTGTACAATAACGCGGAGACCCTGCCAGCAGCGTTGAACAGTATTCTGACTCAAGAGGGGGTCACGCTCGAATTCATTGTGATGAATGATGGTTCTACAGATGGGTCTGCCGCCATCTTGGACGAGGCCGCTCGCCAAGACTCGCGTTTGCGAATTGTTCACCAGGAAAACACGGGGCTGACCCGTGCCTTGATCACCGGTTGCGCTTTGGCCACCGCGCCCTGGATCGCACGGCAGGATGCCGATGACATTTCCTTGCTTGGACGCCTTAAAGCCCAACTGAACCGCGCCTTGCAAGCTGACAAGCCGATTATGGTCGGCTGCGGCGCGGAATGTCGTGCCCCCGGACAGGAATTTATGTTTTCCGTCCTGCCTCCAACCGGGCCGGACGAATTTCGAAAAAGAATATTGTGTGATGGACAAAACATAGGGCCTCATGGCAGCCTGTTTTGTTCGCGCCACGCCTATGAGGCGGTTGGGGGGTACCGCCCGCAATTTTACTATGCCCAAGATTTGGATTTGCGCATGCGTTTGGCCGCCCATGGTCGCGTGGTTTCCATCCCGGAGGTGCTGTATGCCTACACCTTCTCGCCGGATTCCATTTCGGCTCATGCCATCAAGCGGCAGGTTGAGTTTCGGCGTCTGATTCAGGCCGCGTCGGCTGCGCGCAGTCGGGGGAAAGCCGATGAGACCTATCTTGCCCAAGCGGAACAACTCAGTCAGGCGATTCATGCAGACAAAGACCTTCCCCAACAATATTTTGCGGGAAATTATTTTATTGGAGCTTGTCTCTTGCGGAACAATCCCCGGCAAGCTGTGCCTTATCTTCGCCAAGCCCTGGCTTGTCGCCCCTGGTCTCTGCGCGCTCTTCTGCGATTGTCACAGGCTGTTTGGCGTCGTCGCCATTTCATGCCAATCTAACCGTTATGCAACCTGTGCTGACAACTCGTCTTGTTTCCGTGGTGATTCCCACCTACCGACGTGGGGATATCCTGCTGGATACGGTGCAGCATCTGTTGCAGCTGACATCGCCGCCCGCAGAAATCATCCTAGTGGATCAAACGGAACAACATTCACCGGAAATCGAAGAGCAATTGCAGTCTTGGGTGACGGCAGAGCGGATCCACTGGCTGCGTGTTTCACCGCCTTCCATTCCACGGGCCATGAATACCGGTGCGCTCGCGGCACAACATGAGGTGGTGTTGTTTCTCGATGACGACCTTGTGCCGGGCATTGATCTGATTGTCGCTCACAGCACTGCTCATGCGGAGCATCCGGATGCCTGGGCCGTGGTGGGGCAGATCAACCAACCGGAAGGGCCACCTGAAAATCGACGGAGGAAATACCGTTCCCCGTTAACTCGGGACTTGGATTTCAACTTTTCTCAAGATGCCCCGGCCTGGGTGACGAATCTCATGGCGGGAAATTGCTCCGTGAAGCGAACCCGCTTTTTAGAACTCGGCGGCTTTGACGAAAACTTTATCCCCCCGGTATCCTATCGCTTTGAAACAGAATTTGCGAAGCGCCTTTGCGCTGCCGGAGGCCGAATTTGGTATGAGCCGTCCGCCTCAATCCGACACCTGCGTGCGGGTAGTGGGGGCACTCGCTCCCGCGGTCAGCACTTGGCCAGCGTTTCGCCACTCCACAGCGTGGGCGCCTATTACTATATGTTGCAGCAGGGGCAAGGCGCAGACCGGCTCTGGCAATTTGTGCGCCGCCCTTTTCGGGAAGTACGCACCAAGTTCCACCTGACCCACCCTTGGTGGATTCCTGTAAAACTGATTGGCGAACTGCGCGCCATGTTGCTGGCGCGCCGCCTTTATCGGGCCGGACCTCGGTTGATTGACACAGCCAGATGAACCCCCTCCGCGTCATTTTAGTCAGCACGGTTCCCTCCGATCGGGTACACGGCAGCATGGTGCGTTATGGGGCGATGATTCGCACCGCACTGGAATGCCACGCCAGCGCCACCTGCACCGTTGAAGAGCTGCAACTGTCGCCGCCTCTGGCTTGGCTTCGGCGGTTCCCGGCGCGCTTGCGCGAACCTGTGCGCTATGCGGCCATCGTCCTCAATGCTCGCCGTCTGCTGCCCCAGGTCCGCGACGGGCTCTTGCACCTTTTGGATGGCAGCCATGCCTATCTGCTTGCTGCCACGGGTGCGCTGCGGGTTCCTCTGGTGATTGCCGTACACGACTTGATCCCGGCACTGTGTCTTCGCGGCCATATTTCGGGGCCGCGCCCGGGGCGTGGCGCGGCCTGGATCACACAACGGGCCATTCGGAGTCTCGCTCGTGCCGACCATCTCATGACCGTCAGCGAGAACTCACGCGCCGACGTCCTGCGCCTGTCCCGGATACCCCCCGAACAAGTCTCAGTGGTCCACTCCGCAGTGCCGGAATTGACGGCTTCGGCCAATACGGCAGATTGTGAGCCCAACGCGAAACCCTATCTTCTGCATGTCGCGGGGAATAATAATTTTTATAAAAACCGCCCGGGGGTTGTTCGCGTGTTCAATGAAGTAAGGCGAAGTTTTTCAGTTGACCTCAAACTGATCGGGCCGCCGCCTGATGCGGCGATGCGGGAAGTATTGCAGAGTTCAAACAGGCCGGAGGGTGTCGAGTTTCTGCCGGATGTGACCGAGTCCGAGCTGGCCGCCTTGTATCGCGGCGCCGCCTTGTTTTTATTTCCGAGTCTGTATGAGGGCTTTGGCTGGCCACCCCTCGAAGCCATGAGTTGCGGTTGTCCAGTGGTCTGTTCCGATGTGGCTTCACTGCCCGAAATAGTGGGTGATGCCGCCTTGTTGGCCCCGCCGACTGATGTGGCCGGACTTGCCGCGCATTGCGGCAGCCTTCTGCACGATCCCATATTGCGCGCGCGTCTGACGGCGGCCGGCCGTGCTCAGGCTGCTCGCTTTACACACGAGCGTTTGGCCGAGGGCTTGCTAAAGGTATATGAGCGGGCGGAAACTCATTTCATTTCATACCATAAGAACTGAAGCATGGACGCGAAGGCCAAGATCCAGATGCAACCCGGTTGGCTGAGTCTGCCCCCGAACTTGGGCGAAAATCCGCCCGGTCGGTCTCAGCCCATTGAGCCTTTGATTCGCCTTCTGGCCGCCAAACTGGATGAGGCTGATATTGCATGGTGCGTGCTGCGCAATGCCGACGGGTTGCCTGCGTACACCCGTTATGACCTTGATCTGCTTCTCGCGGCAGAGCAGTTGCCGGTTTTTGAGAATATTTTAAAAACCTGCCTGGCGGAAACAGGCTGGCAAGTGCTGGGGCGGATAACGAAGCGCCACTATCAATGCATCATGCTTTATCTCAATATGCCGGAAGGCGACTATTTTTTTCTGCCGCTGGATGTTTTTACGGCACTCGAGTACCGGGGCTTGCGTCTTTTGGATGCCGGACATGTGCTGAGCCAGCGCCTACGGAACGGGCAGGGCATTTGGATGTTGCCGACGGGGATGGAGGCGGCGATTACCTTGTTGAAAGAGTGGGTGCCTCACGGGAAATTGAAGGAGAACTCACGCGAATCTCTCCGGCAAGATACCGCGAGAGACCCCGATTCGTTCCGTGACACGCTTTCGGTGGCCGCTGGCAAAGAGCTGGGGGCCATCATTGTGGAACTGGTCCAACAGGGTATCTGGGTTCTGACGCCAGAGCAGCTCCGTGATCTTCGGCGCGCAATCCACGATCGCACACCAACCAGATGGCTCGCTGTCGCCGACATGCTGCTGCAAAATATCCGACACTTGTTCCGCCCGGCGCTCGGGCGTGTTGTGAGTTTGGCGGGAGCCGATGGTTCCGGAAAAACAACGTTGGCTGAGGGTCTGTTTCGTTCAACCTATAAACGCCCATTCAAGGCCTGCCGATATGTCCATGGCCATGTTGGTGTTCTGCCACGGTTTCGCGACATGCGCGCGGCTTTGCGTCGGCTGTTCGGCTTGCCCGCGCACCCGCCAACCGCCGAGCCGGACATGCTCAAAGGTATGATGGAGCCGCTGCCGGCATGGAAATCCGTTGCCCTCGCGGGTTATTACGCGCTGGACCTGTGTCTGGCCCGATTGCTGATACGCCGTTGGCGCAGTCAGTGGGCGCTGGTCATCATGGACCGTTCGTTTTTCGATTACTTTTATCAACTCGGTCATCGCCGGTGCCCCCAATGGGTCTTGCGGGCGCTGCTCTTTATGATACCCAAACCGGATTTGCTGCTTTGCCTTGCCGATGACCCGGAACACATTTATGCCCGCAAACCCGAGCTGACCGTGGCCGAAATTATTTGCGAGCAGGAGATCCTGGCCACATTGGTCGAGCGGTATCCATTTGCCCGTTGCTTGGATGGCCGGGCTGGGATCGAGTCCATAGTGACAGCCGGACAACATGAAATATGGGCAACTTTGGGTTTGGGGCAGCGTCTGAGTTGGCGGCAATGGTCGGTGGGATCCCGGCCGATATTGGCCTATGAGGCCGGAGCAGCCAATTCCCATTGGCGGGCGTTGACGTTGTATTCGCGCTCCACACCCAAGCGCGTTTGGTTGATTCGCGCGATTCAGTGGGCTGCCCGTTGCGGTTTGGATCGCTGGCTGGCTCCAGAACGTTGCGAAGTGGCCGAGTTGCTGTCCGCCGGCGAATTGGAGACCTTGTTGGCTGAGTTGCGCGCTCTGTTCAGCGTGGAATCGCTGGAGTGGCTGTTGACTTGGCCCGCACGGGTCGAGCGCCGCCGAATCTATGTGCAATTCCAAGTGCCGGGTGGTGGCGCAGGGGTGATCAAGATTGGCGCGGGCGAATTCAACCTGAAACAACTGTTCAACGAGGCCGAGATGTTGCGGCAACTGACCGGTCACGAACACCCTTTTGGAATACCGGCGGTGCTCTTTGCCAAACTATGGTCCAATGGACGCACCATCCTTGCTTTAAGTAATTTTCCAAACCCCGGGGCCTTCCTGAGCAAGGCAGAAATCGAGCAATGGGGACACATCGTTTTGCGTCATTTGGAATCTTTGTCGATTCCAGATTTCGCGCACGGTGATCTGGGACCCGGCAATATGCTCTTGGATGCTCAGGGGAAGCTGTTTCTATTTGACTGGGAAAACGCCTCGGCTGACGCGCCACAGGGAACGGATGCTGCCGGCTTATGGTTGTCACAACGGCAGCGCGAAGTTTTGCGACAGCCTGAGCAGGCGGTCCGTGAACTGCATGAATATATGCAAGGGTGGGGGGACGTAGATTGTTCGGCTGTTTTGGACTTTCTGGTTGCGCGTGAAAACTTGGCTGCTCAACGGCTCCGGGAGGTCTGGCCATGAAACCGATCCGTCTGGCCATTGTTGAGACGCACCCCATTCAATATAAAGCACCGCTGTTCCGGCGGCTGGCCGCGCAGCCTGAACTCAATATGCATGTGTTTTATGCCATGCTGCCTGACGCGGCCAAGCAGGGGGGCGACTTTGGCGTTTCTTTTGCCTGGGATGTGCCTCTGCTGGATGGCTATCCCTACACCGTGTTGACCAACCGCGCCAAGCAACCGTCCGTTTCGCGCTTCAACGGTTGCGACACCCCGGATATTTTGAAACAGCTTCGGGCCTTTCAACCTGACGCGGTGCTGGTTAATGGGTGGGTAGTCAAAACCTGCCTGCAGGCGCTTCAGGCTTGCAGGCGTCTGGGAGTTCCTTGTCTGGTGCGTGGCGAGGCCAATTTGTTGCGGCCACGCGCACTTTGGAAGCACCTTTTACATCGCATTTTGCTCCGCCAGTATGCGGGTTATTTGGCCATTGGCTCGGCTAACCGTGATTTTTATCGTTTCCATCGCTGCCCGGAAGAGCGCATCTTTTGGGCGCCCTATGTGGTGGATAATGCTTTTTTTGCCAGCCAAGCTGTCGCACGCACAGAGCGTCGCTCTGAGATTCGTGCCGGATTGGGTTTGGCTCCCCAAGCCACCGTGTTTTTATTTTGTGGCAAGCTCATGCCAAAAAAACGGCCGCTGGATTTGCTCAAGGCGATTGGCCGGTTGCCTCCCGAAACCCGCGCACAGGTTCAAATGCTGGTTGCCGGCGATGGTGAACTGCGAGCAGAATGTGAACATATGGCGAAGGATCTGAGCGTGACCGCTGTGTTGACCGGTTTTGTCAATCAGTCGCGCCTGCCGGATGTCTATGCGACGGCGGATGTGCTGGTGTTGCCCTCGGATGCCGGTGAAACATGGGGTTTGGTGGTGAACGAAGCCATGGCTTCAGGTCGCCCCGCGGTAGTATCACGCGCAGTCGGGTGTTGCCCGGATTTGATTGTTGAAGGAGAAACGGGACACGCGTTCGACTTGGGCGATATCCGGGACTTGTCCAGGATTCTGGAGCAATATGTGCATGCCCCTGAGCGGGCAGCTCAGCAGGGGGAAGCTGCCGGCCGTCATATCCAGGCATTCAGCTATCAAGAAGCCATCCAAGGCATCTTGTCAGCCGCGCGAGTTTGCGCGGGGAGGGAATCATGCTGAATCTGCTCCTGTTGCTGGTCGGGCTTGCCTGTCTGCTCGCCCTGTTCAATTGGCGCTGGGGGATCAGCGCGGCCATTTTGATGGGTTTGCTGCAGGACCCCTTGCGGAAACTGATTCCCGGCGCCCCGGCTTATATTGTTCTCGCGAGCGTGCCCATTTGGCTCGCGGTCATCACTTCGGCGCACTTGACCCAACAGCTGAACATTCAACGATTTGGCCGCACTTTTCCGCGTCTAAATATCTGGCTGCTTCTCTTTGCGGCTTACCTGCTGATTCCTGCCGCTCTTTCCGCCACATATGGCCGCAACAGTTGGTTGATCACCATCCTGGGCGCGTTCATGTATGTAACCATGTTTTTGGTGATGGTTGCCGGCTGGCAGTATCCTCTGCCGGGCTTTCCCATTGAACGGCTGTTGGCCTGGTATGGCATTGCCGCGGCTATTATGCTGTTGGGAGGGCCACTGGAAGTTTGGGGGGCAGGGGATTCCTGGGCAGCCATCGGGACCAAGGCTCTGGATCATGTGTGGGTGCACCACCGCATGGGGGCGCCGGTCTTCATGAGGGCGGGTTTCTTTCGCAGCCCCGATGTGATGGGCTGGCATGCCGCTTTTGCTTTCATGGTCGCCATCATTCTTGCCTTTCGTCGGCGGAGAGCCGCGCGCTGGCTTTGGGTCGGCTTGGCCATTTGGGCGCTGGTGAATATCTGGCTCTGTGGCCGGCGAAAAATGTTTTCCATGAGTCTGGTTTTCTTGGGTTGCTATACCTTTTTGGTGTTTCGCTTTTCGCGCGTCCAAAGAATCATTTCCACGCTGGGCGCCATCGTCATGGTATTAAGTTCGGGATGGTATTTAATCTCTTCGATCTTTTATGACGAAGCCGTTGAGAGGTTTTATCTGACAGCCTTTACAGAGGTGGACGTACAACTTCACCGACATGGGATCGGCTCGGTTTTGAGCACGGTGAAACAGGCCGGATTTTGGGGATATGGCTTGGGGGTGACACAGCAGGGGGTGCACAATATTGCCAATGCGGAAATACCGCGGGCCTGGCAGGAAAGCGGTCCAAGCAAGATGATGGCCGAACTGGGAGTACCCGGCACCTTGTTGTTTTTGATGTTCGGGGCCATGTTGTTTGTTACTGCCTACCGTGTCGTGAAGCTCAAGCAAGGGCATGGCGCCATCGCGTTGATTGCCGGTCTCTTTTCTGTTTTGGTGGCCAATGTAGCATCCGCATTGGTGTCCGCCCAAATTTACGGTGATCCTCTGGTTGTATTTCTCCTTGCATTAACCATGGGTTTATTACTGTCACACGCGAGAAACAATCGAGATTCGAGCTCAAACCAACCCGAAAATGGGGCGACTTGTGACGAGAATAACAATATGCTAGAAGCGAACATTATAGCGGAGGTTCATTCAACATCATCATGACCAAGCCCTCTCAGATTAGGACTGATCGCCTGGCATGCCCGAGTCCTCACTCGGCAGCCAACAAGATGGGGCGTTTGCTCTGGCAAGTGGTTTGGGCGCTGTTCTTTCGGCCGTCGCCCTGGTTTTGGCATGCCCCTCGCCGTTGTCTCTTGCGACTGTTTGGCGCTCAAGTGGGGCGTGGAGTCCAACTCATGCCCTCCGTACGCATCTGGGCGCCTTGGAATCTATCCCTGGGTGATTATGCCACCATCAGCCACGGTGTGGACTTGTATAATGTGGCAAGAATTGAGATCGGCGCCCATGCCACAGTCAGCCAGCGTGCTTTCTTGTGTGCCGCAACGCATGAGGTGGATCATCCCAATATGCCGCTTAAAATCGCACCAATCCGGATTGACGATGGGGCCTGGATTTGTGCCGAGGCCTATATCCATCTTGGAATAACCGTTGGTGTGGATGCCGTGGTGGGGGTGCGCGCGGTCGCTTTGCACGATGTGCCTTCCGGGCAGATTGTCGGCGGCAATCCCGCGCGCTGTATTCGTGATCGTAAAGTCAGCCACGATGGATAAATTGGACATAACCGTTGTCATTGCGGCGCGAAATGAGGCGGCTAATCTCGAGGCCTGCCTTGCCACCCTTGGTCCCGCCCAACGCGTGGTGGTGGTGGACTCTCAAAGCCAGGACGATACCGCCACCATCGCAGAGTCGCTCGGCGCGGAGGTGGTGCAGTTTCACTGGAACGGCCAATATCCCCGCAAACGCCAGTGGGCGTTAGACTTTTTATCCTTCAACACGGAGTGGATCATGTTGCTGGATGCCGATGAGTCAATTCCACCGGAACTATGGACAGAGGTCAGAACGGCGCTGTCGTCAGCCAAGACTCATGATGCTTATCTTGTGCGAAAGCAGTTTCACTTTATGGGGCGATGTTTTCGTTTCGGGGGATTTAGCCACACTGCCGTGTTCCTGTTCCGGCGCGGCCGGGCACGCTTTGAAAATCTACTGCCCGATGTTGGGGAAGAGCTCGACATGGAGGTGCATGAACGCTTGATTGTCGAGGGCTCCATGGGTCGTTTCGGACATTCTTTGATACACCGCGACGTCAAGGGGCTTTCGGCCTATCTGGATCGACACAACGCTTATTCCACCTGGGAAGCGGCAGTCCGCTTCCAGGCGCTCTCTGCCGGCCGTTATGGTGTGAGGGCCATTCGGCCACGGCTGTTCGGCAACGCGCAGGAACGCCGACGTTTCTTGAAACTTGTTGCCATGCGCTTGCCCGGCGAAGGTTGGGCATGGTTCCTCTATCATTATGTTCTATGCGGAGGATTCCTTGAAGGGCGGCGAGGCCTGATTGCCGCACAAATCCGACGTGCCTATATCGAACAGGTGCGTGCTAAAATATTGGAAAAACGGCAGGCCAATCGTAAAAGACCTGTGTGAAGCTGACTCTGATCAATCAGTTCTTCCCGCCGGCACAGGCTCCAACGGGCATTCTGCTATACGATTTGGCCGTCATGCTTGCGCAGCGCGGCCACGCTGTCACGGTGCTTGCCTCCGCGGCAGGTTATGGCGCAGGCGCTAACGGTGCTGCCGCGGACCCCGAGGGTGTGCGGGTGGTGCGGCTGGGGAGCAGGGGACACCACGGCAATCGCTTCGCGGGCAAACTGGCTGAATATATGCGATTCTATTATGCGGCCAGACGACATCTGTTTCGCCAGCTGGCTGCGGACGCCGTGGTTTGCTTGACCACACCACCATTCATTGGCTTGCTGGGAGCTCAGGCCTGGGCCGAGCTGGGGATGCCTTATGTTTTGTGGTGCATGGATCTGTATCCGGAAGCTCTCCTTGCCCATGGTTGGCTGCATCCATGGAATCCGCTGTTGTCATTGCTGAAGCGTTTGGCTCAAAAAGAACGCCGAAGAGCCGCTTCAGTTATCGCTCTCGGGCCTGATATGGCGGAACACCTCCGCAACAGAGGCGCAGTCAATGTGGAGATGATCCCTGTTTGGAGCAACTTGCGTCCGGATGACTCTTTGGATATTGCGGCCCGGCAGTGCCGCCGGGAGCGCGGGTGGGCGGATGGTGATACCATATTGCTTTACAGTGGCAATATGGGGCGTGCCCATTCCGCCGAAGAATTTGCGGTGCTGGCCCGGCACATGCAGGCAATCTTGCCGCGATGCAGATTTGTGTTTGCGGGCGATGGGTCGGCTCGCAAGGAATGGGAGCGGCGCTGGGGAGATCTGTTTGAGTTTATGCCGCCGGTGAGTGCCGAACAGGCCGCCGCGCATCTTCGCGCGGCAGATGTGCATTTGGTTTCCCAGCGGCCAGAGTGGACGGGCGTGGTTGTGCCCAGCAAGTTTCAGGCGGCCTGTGCGCTCGGGCGTCCTGTGGCTTTTGCGGGTTCTCCACACAGCGCGGTGGGCCGGTGGCTGGCTGCTGCCGATGCCGGCTGGTTGCTGCCGTCGGCTACAAATGAATACCAGAGCATCGCCTTGGAATTGATGGATGCCCGGTTGCGCGACGTAAAAGGCGCCCGGGCCTTGCGATTGCATCGCGACGACTTCTCCGCCGAGGACAATTGTGCTAGACTGGCCGACATCGTGGAAAAAGCAGGGCAAGGCTGGCCATGAACCTGGAAGTTATCCTCAAATATCCCGTGGTATTTCTAACGGGCCTGGTGGTGTCATTTAGCGTGACCCCGCTCTGGCGGCTGATGGCGCCGCGCTGGGGCTTCATGGATAAACCGGGCCAGCGAAAAATTCATCAAAAACCGGTGCCGGGCGGGGGGGGCCTTGCCATATATGTTGGTTTTCACGTGGCATGCATAGTGTTGTTCTTCGCCCCTTGGAAGCCATTTGCAGGCCAATTGTCCAGTGACTGGTGGTTATGTTTTCTGCCCTTGAGCACGGGAGTCATGTTGCTGGGGCTGCTGGACGACCGTTTCAACCTCAAGCCAATGACCAAATTGGGAGGTCAGGTGCTTTTGGCCATGGCCGCCTATGCCGCCGGGTTTCATTTGCAAAATATCTTCGGGATCTCTTTCCCGGAGTGGGTGGATGCTGTGGCGACCATAATTTGGTTTGTCGCCTTGATGAACGCCTTCAACCTGATTGATGGAGTGGATGGGTTGGCCACGGGCATTGCGGCGATTGCCGCCACAGGCATTGGGCTTTCGCTTATCTTTCGTAAATCCCCGGGCGATATCCTTCTGTTTTTGGGCTTGATCGGAGCTTGTTTGGGCTTTTTGCGCTACAATTTTTATCCGGCCACGGTCTTTCTGGGCGATGCCGGCAGCCTGTTTCTGGGATTTACTTTGGCGGTGCTCTCTATTTCGGCCAATGCCAAAGCCTCTTTTATGGCCGGTATCGGGGTTCCCATGCTGGCGGTGGGCGTGCCTCTTTTTGATGCCGTGCTGGCCGTTTGGCGACGTACCGTCCGACGATTTCTAAGCCAGTTGGCTGGAGACGATGCCGCGCCCCGGCTGGACACGGCCGATCAGGATCATCTGCACCATCGTCTCCTGCGCGAAGGGCGCGACCAAGGGCAAGTGGCGCGTTTGCTGTATCTCGCCACCATGGCGTTGGCAGCCGTTGGCCTCTTGGTGACCATTTTCAATGACCGTGCCCTGGGCATCCTTATTCTGGCATTCATGCTGGCCGCCTATACCGTGGTCCGTCATCTGGCCGATATTGAGCTTCGCGAGAGTGGGCACGCGGTCTTGCAGGGCCTTGCCCGACCTGTACGGCGCAATCAAACCTTGATTCTTTATATTATCGGCGATCTGTTGATTCTGAATGCGGCATTGCTGGCTGTCCACTGTCTGATGACAGTTCCAGAAGGAACAACCTTCACGGCGCTCAAAGCCGTTTGGTTGCGCCATGTGGCCACCGATGTGGTCGTTCCTTTTTTGATGTTGCTTTTGTTCCGCTCCTACACGCGAATATGGTATTTGGCTAGAGTGTCCGAATATGCCGCTACCGGATTTGCCGTGGTTCTCGGCTATGCCGTTGCCTATGGACTGCATCTTTTGGGCGGCTTGGATAAGGCTGGCGGGCTGATTCTTTTGCACCGCTATCTTCTTTTGGGTGGTTTGGCGGCTCCCGCAGTAATGTTTACGCGAGCCGCGTTGCGGGTGGTCCAGGATCTGATGCAGCGGCGCATGCGAGTCCCCGGACGGTTTGGCCGCAGCTCTCGTGCATTGATTTATGGCACGGGATATCGCACCTCTTTGTTTCTGCGCCAGGCGGTGTTCCGTGAGCCGCCGCTGGAGCCCTTGGATATCGCGGGGCTTGTCAGCAACGATACGGCAACCATCGGGCATGCGGTCCACGGCATTCGTGTGGTGGGCGGAATCCATGATCTGTCCACGTTGATAGTTCAGCATCGAATTGACCGTCTGTATCTGACTGAAGCCATCTCAGATGAAGAGTTGCACAGCCTCCGGCAGGTGCTTCGCGGAAGTCCCGTGCGCCTGATCCGATGGAATATCGTTGAAGCGGAGACCTCTCTTGACGAGCTTGCCTAAATTGCTGGTCAACGCTCTGTCGGTTACTCACACCAGCGGTCTTCATGTGCTGCTCGGGCACTTGAGACAGGTTGTCGAAGGTTTGAACAACGACATCCGTCTGGTGATTGTTGCACGGGACGACATGCGCGAGTTGCGTGATGCTTTGGATGAGCATACTGACTGGGTAATTGCTCCCCTGGCCACCCGTCACTGGCTGTTTCGCGCGATTTGGGAACGTGTTCACCTGCCGCGTTTGGTCCAACGCCATGCTGCTCGAGCCTATTTTACGCCCAGTGGCATTGCAGCCCAGGGTCTGATCATTCCGCAAATTGTCTTCTGTCAGAATCCGTGGGCACTGGTTCCTGCCGCCCGGCGGCGGCGTGATGCCTTAAAAGCTTGGCTTCAGCGTCGTGCCTATCGGCGATCCATGCGCGTGGCTGCTGCCATGGTTTTTAATTCTCGCTATATGCAGGAAGCCTACCGGGCCAATGCGGGTTTTCACGAGCAAAGAGGCCTCGTGGTTCATCAAGCCGCCAATGACTCCACACACGAGCGAGCCGAGCTGAGCGCCCCCCGCCAGGTGCATCAAATCCTATGTGTGTCAGCCATGGCTCCGCATAAAAATATTGAAACACTTGTGCGGGCTTTTCGGCTGGTTCGCGAAGAACTCCCGTCCGCCCGTCTGGTGCTGGCCGGCAACTGGCCCGACAAAACTTATGAGAGGAAGATCCGCCGTCTGATCTCGGACCTCGGTCTGGACAATGCTGTTGAAATCCCAGGCTTTGTTTCCCGTGATCGTCTCGATCAGCTCTATGCCGAATCTCGCGTTTTCTGCCTGATGAGCCGGTGCGAATCATTTGGCATTCCCGCCATCGAAGCCCAGCTCTTCGGGACGCCCGTGGTCAGCTCCACCGTCTGCGCCATTCCGGAAATCTGTGGTTCGGGAGGTGTCTTTTACGATCCTGACGATGTGTCTGGCGTCGCGGACGCCTTGCAACGGCTGTTGACCGATGAGGCCGAATGGCAACGGCTCTCCGCCGCCGCCCGCACTAACGCAAGACAATATGTTTGGGAGCATTGTTCAGCACCATTAGTCGCACTTGTCCGCTCATTTTGCGTCACATCGCTTCCGACAGCATATTCAGCAACAGGGGATTAAAGGATGAGAAGGCTGGGGCAATCTATCCCATGGATAATCTTTTTTGCGCTCATGATAGTGAAGCTGATCTTGTTGCTGTTGACTCCGCTCTCGGCCGACCTCTCAGGAGATGAGGCCAACTATGTGTCAAAGGCTCGTTACCTATGTAAGTACGGCCGGTTTCCGCCAGTACAAGCTGTTGAAGAGGGAGAAATAAGGTATTCGGATTTTCGTCCTCCGGGATACTCTGCCTTTGTTGCGGTACTGATTTCTCGTGGCGAGACCACTCAGGAGCTTCGGCAGAGGGTAAGCATCGTTCAGTATATTTTGGATCTACTGGTCACTACCTGTGTGCTGTTCGCAACATTCAGATTCTCTTCTGTAAACAGTTTCCGAACCGTGGCGGCTTTGGTGTTGGGTGCGCAACCGTGGACATCGGCTTATATCGTGTCGATATATCCTGATACGCTCACGATGTTCCTTGCCGTGACCGGGCTATTGTTCCTCACGCTTTCGGGGAGCTGCCGCAAGACAGGTGTTCGCAGTGCGATCATTCTATTTGGCAGCCTGCTGCTCAGTTTGTCTTTATTGGTTCGTCCCGAAATGATTGCCCTGGCCTGCATCATGTTGGGTGTGGTTGGCGTCCTCGCTCTTGGCGCATTCTCGTGGCGAGCATGGCTCCTCTATGCCGCTTTGGCGGGTGCGTCTTTCTTGTTTGCGGTCAGCTTGAATGTGGCTTACCACTGGCAGACAGAACATCGCGTTCGAATGGTCGGAGACCTCCGTCACGCCACCCCGGGCTTTAGGCAGTGGGTTGGCACGTGGATAGGGCCGCAGCATTGGAAAGAAGAATTGCTGTTTAGCCGGATGACGAATGAAACAATAAACGAACTTTATGCAAAACGGCTCTCCAACCGAGTGTTCACCAATCCCGCGGAGCTGGACACCTTCACCGACATCGCGCGAAATGTTCAGGTGCGGGGCTATATGACGATAGAGGACGACCGCAGATTCGAGGAGATGGCCCTAGCCCGAATCGCCGCATCCCCGTGGAGTTATTATGTGTGGGGGCGTTTATTCAATTCGTGTCATTTATGGGTGAACCTGAGCAATGCCACTCATGTATTGCACGGGCTGGCCCGTTGCCCGCGAGTCGTCAGCCGATGCCTCACCGCGTCATTGTTGTTATTTAAGCTGGTTCTTCTTTTGTTCGCGGCGGGTGGCGGGATGGCGGCTTGCAGGGGTTGGCGCAGGTTGACACAAAGTTGGCATGGCCGGGTTGTTTTGGCCGGAGCCATCTTTGTGCTTTTGCGAACGACGATGTTGGGTTTCGCCTTCAACACGGCCGAACACAGATACGCCTTGGTTGCCTGGCCCTTTGTCCTTGCCCTGGCGCTGTATGGTCTGGCCAGACTCTGCCCCTCGTTGGAAACTCCCGCTTGCCGGTCAACAAAGGCTTCGCGTTGACATGCAGCAATCGGTCGGAATCGTTCAGGAGCCAACGACAGACATTCGCGTTGCAGGGAAATTCAGGTCAATTTGCCGGCAGGCATTTCGACGTCTTCATGGCCTGCCCATCCAAGATGAGGTGGAACCTCTCGACGCGCAAATTGCCGGGCAACTCTTTGCTCTGACCCGTCGTCACGGCGTATTTAATCTGCTCCAGACGGAACTGGCAACCGCGGACAAACAGGCAACCGCCATGGCATACGCCTATGTTCGCCACGCGGCGCGCTTCACCCGGGAAGCCGAACGCCTCTATACCCTCATGGCGCCTCAAGCTCGTTCGCTTGCACTGCTCAAAGGTCCCGCGTTGGCTCGACAGGCGTGGCCTGAGCCGGGCTTGCGGAGTTATGATGACCTGGATTTCCTGTGTGATCCGCAGGATGGTCTGAAACTGGGCAAGGTTCTGATGGGGGAGGGTTACGCGCCGGAAGTGGAAGACTCGCTCAGACGGTTTCATTTGTGGCATTTCGGCTGGGGAATTTCTTTTCACCATCCTGACGGTTTTATCGTAGAGCTCAAGCATCGCTTGTTCCCGCCTCACTATCCTTGGCCTATGCGCAATAACTCGAGCTGGAGGGACCAGTTTACCTGGCAGAAACTGGATGAGGTCGAGGCGCGCGCGCCGACTCCTGCGCTGCATCTGCTCTACGGTTGTCTGCATGGCATTTGGCATGGGTGGGAACGGCTGGCCTGGCTACTGGATATTGCCGGACTGCTGGTCAGGCATCCCGATGCTCTTGAAGAAGCTCGGGAACTGGCCGGCAACTCTCATATGGCAACACTCGCATTGGCGGGCGGTTGTAAGATGGCCAACAATTTCTTGGGAATGGATTTTGCATGTCTGGCGCAACCATTTGTCTCCTCCCTACTCTTGGCCCAATCAGAGCATCTGCTGTTCAGCAGTGAATCCTCAGTACGGGGGCAAGACCTTCGCCGATATCATGAGCTTTGGATGAATCCCCGTGAAAAGCAGCGATATCAAATCCGAAGAATCCTAACCCCGGGCGATGGGGATTTCCGCTGGTGGGCTCTGCCGCCGGCTATGCATGGAGTTTATTGGCTGCTTCGACCTGTACGATTTGTGTGGCAGCAAATTGTTGGATCCTGAAGCCGGGTGCGCTCATTCAGTCTCAACGGCCATTGAAGCAGCTTCGGCCGCCCTGCGTTTCTTTTCCGCTCGCTTCTGCGCGGCAATCCGCGAACGCCCGAATCTTGCGGCCATCTGCGGATCATAACCGTAACCTTTGCGCCAAGCTTCGGGCAAATCGGTCATCGGCACGCAGGCGCTACCTTCGGCATGATCAAACGTAAGGCGGTCGGGTTCGATCTTGCGCACCACCACATTCATATAGTCGCTCCCAGACAGGGTGGTGAGGTCTTCGGCACGGGCAGGGGGCGGCGCCAAGACCCAACCAAGGCAGATGACCAGACATAAGGTCTTCAATAATGGATTCATGGTGCTTCTCCCTGTCATTTTCGGTGGCGTGCAATCAGCATGAACACCTTGCGGCTGCAAGGCAAGGCCAATTCGGGTTATCCCTTGCAGCCGGGAGGAATACGGTAGAGACCACCGGAAGCCGCCACCAGATCTTCAAGTGAATGCGCGGGCAAAAGCTCGGGTGTGGCCATGGCCGGGTCTATGCCTAAATCCTCGACTGTTTTCAGAATGCCCGCCGCCCGTAACTTATCGCGGTCTGCCGCATTGGCCTTGGCCCCAACAGGCGTTTCGCCGGCCACGGCAGCCACCGCCTTCTGACGTGTATCGCAGTCCATGCACCTGTCCAGATAGGCAATTCCCTGTTCAGTGACAATATGGGTCACCTGATCGCCCGCAATCATGATCGGTGGCTCGGAAAACACGCCATCCCGATGGAGTTGCTGGGCATCAAGTTCGTCCACAAAGACCGGGATATCTCTTTTCTCAGTCCGGGTGGGCGTAATCTGAACCACCAGCTTGCGTCCACGGAATACGTCTTCTCGCAGGCCGCCCGCCGACGTGGTGGCCACTGAATTATGCCGACGGCCGGGAGGGGTGCCGCCCAAGTTGGGTGCCCCGCCAAATCCGGCAATCATGCCGCGAATGGCCGTTGACGAATTGCCAAAACGGTCAATTTGCAGAGTCGCTCCAATAAACAGGTCAATCGCGTACAATCCGGCAATATGGGCATAGCAACGATTCGAGCGCATCGAGCCATCCGGGCCGACCGCAAAAATATCGGGCCGAGCTCGAATATACTCCTCCATACCCGGTTCCCCTCCAAAGGCATAAATATGTTCGACAAACCCAGCCTCGATCGCCGGGATCAGGGTGGGGTGGGGGTTGAGCACCCAACGAGTGGCAATGTTGCCTTTGAGGCCGAGTTGAGCTCCATAGGTCGGCAACAGCAATTCAATGGCCGCCGTGGCATAACCCAGGCCATGGTTGAGTGCCTGCACGCCATAGGGCTGATAAATCCCCTTTAATGTCATCATCGCCATCAAAATCTGTTGCGACGTAATTTTACCCGGATTCCTCGTAAAGAGCGGCTGCAAGTGATAGTTCTCACCTGTCACCACGATAAAATCCACCCATGAGGCCGGAATATCCACCCTGGGCAGTTGCTCCATTTGCTGGCGCGCCTGAACAAGCACCACCCCCATCTTGAAGCGTGTGGCTTCAGCAATTGTGGGCGAATCCTCCGTGTTACCGCCTGTATAAATATTGCCGGCCGCATCGCAGGCCTCCGCCGCTAAAATGGCCACCTGCGGGTACAAATCCACAAAATAGCGGCCATATAGCTCCAAATAGGTGTGAATAGCCCCAATCTGCACCTTTTTCTCAGTCGCCAACTGATAGAGCGCCTTCGATTGGGGACCCGAATAGGCAAAATCCAGACGATCTGCCAATCCCCGACGAAACACCTCCAAATGCTCATCCAACACCAGCGTGGATTGGATCATGTGCAGTCCATTAATCTCGGCCGGATCTATTTTGACCATTTCCCGCGCAAAAAAATCCGCTTGCTTTTGGTTGTTCCCCTCAATGCAAACCCGATCCCCACTACGGAGAACCGCCCGCAGCAGTGTCAGAGCGTCCTCCTTCGCCACAAATCTACCCTCGGCCAACCCGGCAGCCGCCCGCATCCGCTCACGATAACTCTCAACAAGACGATCAAATTTCACATCAACCCTTTCTGTATGCGCGCATTATAGTGTAATATTCTCTTCCAATACAGCTATGTTATTCTACGGCGGACATGCGCCACATTATCTCACGAATCATGCGCTGTTTCGCAGGCATTTATGGCCATATTTAGTTGCTGATGTTTAGTTGCTGATTGCGAGACTGGTTGGGGTAGTCTATGATGCCGACTCAATGACTGTTCAAGATATGAATGCTGAATGAGATTAGTGGACTAAGAGCGATCGTTGATCATGAATCTCTGGGCGTTTCGGTTTTTACTGTGGTATGTGGTGATTTTGCTGGTGCAGCCGCAGAATCGGTTCATGTTTTTGTGGCCGCTACGCATTGCGTATGTGTCGGTTGCTATCGGTGCGGTATTGCATATTCTTGCGTGTTTGGAGGAAAACCGGCCGATTATTCGCTTGGGGCCCGGAACGATACTGGCGTTGCTTTTGTTGTTTTTTGCTTTTCTCTCCCAGCATATCGGGGTGTTTCAAAGGTCTTCGGCATGGAATCCGTACTTGGATACCATTGTTAAAAATTCGCTGCTCCTGATTATGGTGGAGGCGACAGCCGTCACCTTCGAACGGGTGTGGACGGTACAGATGGTGGCACTGGTGTCTACTTTGTGGTGGATCAAAGCCGGGGTGCAGTTGATTCGTTCTGGTGCAACCTATGCGGGCGACCGCCTGATGGGTGCGGCGGTTTCACTGATTGAAAACCCGAACAGCTTTGCCTACATGATGTGCGTATTCCTGCCATTGTACCTGTACGCCTACCAGCAAGGCACAAAAAAATGGCAAAAGTACGGCTTTCTGCTTTGTGCGTTTGCCGCGGTCATGATTATTTTTGAAACCGGTAGCCGAACCGGGATGGTGACGCTGATTGCCATGGCGTTTTTTTTGGTTCCGCATTACATTGGGCGGCGATGGAAGACCCTTCTTGTGGGCATCGTCGCCATTGCACTGATCTATCCGCTGACCAGCGAGGGCAACAAGCAGCGGTTCCGAACCATACCGGAGTCGGTATTCTCCTTCATGTTCGGAAAAAATGAAGAGGATGCGGGTGGACCTCTCACTCAGGATCAGCAGTCTGCGCAAGAGCGAAAAGCCAAAAATCGAGACACTTGGGCTCTGATTAAAGCCTATCCGGTATTCGGCGTCGGGGTGTATCCGGATCCATCGCAATATATCGGAGATTTCCCGATGGCGCGCGGCCAAGTGCATTGCGAGATTCTGATGGCTGGTCGCCAGATGGGTTTTATTGGGATGGGACTGTACGCGGGGTTGGTTGGACTTACGATATTTGGCGGACGCTGGATTCAATGGAAAGCAAAAGCGTGGCCCGCCATATCAGCTTTGGGCTGGACCCTGCAAATGCAGGGGATTGCCACCGCCGTTGGGGGTTATTTTTGTCCATCGGTATGGTTTCCGCCCATGATGCTGCTGGCGGGTTGCACATCGGCGTTGATTGGGTTGTTGCGCGTGGAAGAGGATCGCAAGCGGATTCGTGCCGTTCGTGTCGTACGGGAAGAATCGGCATGATGTTGGGTCGGTTGAGTGTTGTCAGCAGCAGGAATGTAACCATCGCCGTTTGTTTTATATGTCAAGAAGTCAGTTGCCTGATGGAGACCGTTCTGCCGTGAGCGAGTCGCGGGTGGCTCATCTTGTATACGACCTTATCCGGGGGGGGACGGAGGGGCAGTGCGCGCAGGTGGTGCTGGGTCTGGCCGGATTGGGGCAGGATCACCGGGTGGCGGCATTTCATCGGCGGGGATTTTATTTGGAGGCTGTTGAGGAGGTATGCGGCCCGGTGTATGAGTTGAAAATCCGGCATTTGGCCCGGTGGAGCACATTGGTTGAGCTTTGGCGTTTTTCCAAGTGGTTGCGGCGGGAAAAGATCGATATTCTTCACGCCTGGGACGCGGATGCGGCTATTTTTGGACAGATTGCCGCCCGCTGGGCGGGGATCAAACACACGACGAGTCGACGCGATCTTGGCGAGATCTATCCTCGTTGGAAACTGGTTATGATGCGATGGGCGGATCGAGGGGCCATTCGTGTGGTGGTCAACGCTCGAGCGGTGAAAGCCCACTTTATTGCCCGAGGATTGTCCGAAGCCAAGACCCGTGTTGTACCCAACATATTGGATTTGGAGGGGTTTGATGCTCAGGCCCGACAGGCGTTTCCACGCAGCGATGAATTGCCTGAGGGTCAACGGTTGATGGTGGTGAACCGGTTGGATCCGGAGAAAAACACAGGTTTATTGATTGATGCACTTCCCTTGGTGCGGCAAGAAATACCGGACGCAGTTTTGATTGTGTCAGGCGTTGGGCCGGAGATGAGCAAGCTTCGTGAGCGGGCTATGGCCTTGGGGGTGGTCGATGCGGTATGTTTTCTTGGGGAAGTACATGAAGTGCCCCCGCTTTTGAAGCTTGGCGAGGTTGGTGCGCTGGTGCCGAGCCGGAACGAAGGCCTTTCTAATACGATTTTGGAATATATGGCGGCAGGTTTGCCGGTTTTGGCTACGGATTGTGGCGGCAATCGTGAACTTGTACAGGATGAAGTTACCGGTCGGCTTTTGCCCGTCGATGCGTCTCCTGACGATGTTGCCATGGCGTGGGTTGACCTATTGGTCCATGCTGACCAGGCCAAAGCCCTGGGGGGGCGGGGACGCGAATATGTCGAGAGAAACCATGATTCAGCTCAAGTTTTGAAGCAGTTTGCGGAGCTATATCGAGATGTGATGGGGAAGTAAGGTCAACGGGAACGGATCGGGCGGGTACTGGAGGGGGATTATGGTGCGGGCGGGGAGAAATGCTGAAACCCGGTAGGGTGAAGAGGGGCGGGGGGGGCGTTGGGGTGAAGGAGCTGGCGTCGGCGGGGATCAGAGAGGATTTCACCGATGCGGGTTGCGGGAAGACGGGGGAAACATTGATGCCAAGCGGCTTCAAAACGACGGACTTTCCGGAGGGAAACCGTGAAGAGCAGCTCGAAATCTTCGCCATCGCTGAGAGCGTGTTCAAGGGGGGCATCGGTTTTCCGGGCGGCGGGGGAGATGGGGATGGCATCAGCGTGAACATGAGCGCCGCAGGTTGAGGCATCGAGGAGGCGGGTGAGATCGGTGGCGAGGCCGTCGGAGAGATCAATCATGGAGGTGGCATAGCGGTGTTTCGCGAGAAATTGGCCGGCTTTAAGACGTGGTTGAAAGGTTAGATGATGGCGATTGCCCTGATGCCATGATGCGCCAAGAGAGCCGGTGACATAGATGATGTCGCGGGGGCGGGCGCCGGAGCGCAAGATGGCGGTTCCCCGGGGAATCAGGCCGATGGCGGTGGTATGGAGCTCGAGAGAGTTGCCTTCGGCGGTGTCGCCGCCGAGAATGCCCAAGCGCCATGTTTTGGCGGCTTGGATCAGACCATTCTGGATTTGGCGGACGCGCGAGAGAGGAGAGTCTGCGGGAGCCACCAAATTGACAAGGAGCCATTTGGGGACGCCGCCCATGGCGGCGATGTCGGAGATGGCGCGGGCAATGGCCTTGCGCCCGATGAGGCGGGGGGGGGTGTCGGGAGTGAAATGTTGATGTTCAATGACCGGGTCGGTGGTGAGCAGAAGGTCTTGGGATGTGCCGGGGAGTCGTAGGACAGCGCAATCATCGCCGGGACCGGTCACGGTTCCGGATTGTTGGGGCAGGCGCGGGAGCAGTTGGCGGAGGAGCTCGTTTTCGCCGATATCGCGGAGAGTTTTCATTGATTGGCCAAACGCAACAACTCGGACGTTGATGCGGGCAAAGATTCAGGGTTTGACTGTCCAGCGGGCATAGATGGAAAGGGGCAGGAGGCGGTCCGGTTTGGCGAAGTGTGACAGGGCCAGCTCGCCGGCTTCAAGGTGGCCGCCATAGGGCTTCATTACGTCGCCGAGAAGGTTGTGGAGCATGAGGGAAGAGGCCTCGATGTTGTAGGTGGTGAGGATGAGCAGGCGGGGACGGGGGGTGAGGACCTGGCGGCAAAGATCGAGAAGTTCCGACAACTGACGTTCAACCTTCCAGATGTTGCCGTCGGGGCCGCGGCCGAAGGCGGGCGGGTCAAGGAGAATGCCGTCATAGCGGGAGCCGCGCTTGATTTCGCGGCGAACATATTTCATGGCATCTTCGACAATCCAGCGAATGGGTTTCTGATCAAGGTTGGAGGCGGATTGGTTTTGGCGGGCCCAAGCGACGGCGGGTTTGGAAGCATCCACGTGGGTGGGCTGCCATCCGGCTTCGGCGGCCACAAGGGTGGCGGCTCCGGTATAGCCAAAGAGATTGAGCAGGCGCGCGCCGGGAGTTGCCATCTTGCGAATAGCCTGCCAGTGGGGCGCTTGTTCGGGGAACAGGCCCAGGTGCTTGCTTGTGTCGGAAATGCGGGCGCGGAACGTGAGGTTGCCTTCGTTCAGATCCCAAGAGCGAGGGCAGCCGGGCTGCAGTTGCCAGCCGGTATCTTCGTGATGGACGGCCCGGGCCCGGTTCCAGTCGCGTTTGGACAGTGCGGGCTGCCACCACGCCTTGGGTTCGCCGCGGATCAGAGTGACCGAGCCGAAGCGTTCAAGTTTGCGCCGGTTGCCGGAGTCGAGGAGTTCGTACGCCGGGATTCCACCTAGAGCAACTTGAATGGCAGGAGCTTCAGTCATTCGAGGCGTGGTCGGCGAAACGATAGCGGCAGATTCCACGGGTGGTCTTTTCGAGGAAGTCCGCGTATTCCGCCGAGAAGAGGTTGGCTGTGTCGGTACGAAGGGCGGCCTTGGCCTGGGTGACATTGAGTCCGGAGCGGTAGAGGATGTCAAAAGCTTGTTTGATTTGGTCACGTTCGGCGGGTTCGAGGCCCGCGCGCCGCAGGCCGATGAGGTTGAGTCCATATACAGTGCTGGCTTCCAAGGTGGCGGTGATACAGAACGGGGGGACGTCCTTGATGATGGCCCCCATGGCACCAATCATGGCGAGACGGCCAATATTGCAGAACTGATGGACCGCGGAGCTTCCGCCCATGAACACCCGGTCGCCAATGGCGACGTGTCCGGCCAAAAGGACGCCATTGGCCATGATGACGTGGTCGCCCACGGCGCAATTGTGGGCGACATGGGAATTGGCCATCATGAAGACGTGGCTGCCCAGTTGGGTGGTGCTGCCGGGTTTGGTTCCGCGATGGACGGTGACGCCTTCACGGAAGGTGCAGTGGTCGCCGGTGACCACATAGGATGGTTCGCCGCTAAAGGACAGGTCTTGGGGCAGGTCGCCAATGACGGCGCCGGCATGCAGCTTGCAGTGGTTGCCGAGAGTGACATGGTCCAGCACAACGGCATGGGGACCAAGGATGCAGCCTTCGCCAATCACCGCGGTGGGCGCGATGTAGGCCCCGGGACCGATTTGCACATTCGCGCCCAGCCGGGCGCCCGACTCGACAATGGCCGTTGGATGGATCATAAAAAGCTCCTCTGAAGGTTTGCCGGAGCATAGCCCAAGGGAGGGTTCCGCGGCAAGGCGGGAAGGACGTTCAAAACTGCGGAACAGAAATTGGATGGGGTCGGTTTTTCCGGCCGGGGAGGATTTGGCGATTGTATTGGCGCGGAGAAGGACATAAGAATGTTGCGCGCTCGGGATGTTGCGCGTGAGGAGACCAAAATGATTCGCATGCTGGTGGTGGTGCAGACGGCGGTGAGCCTGGGGGTGGGGGAGCAGGTGTTTTTGACGGGTTCGACCGCGGAGTTGGGTGCGTGGAGTCCGGATGCCATACCGATGACGCGGATGGATGAGAATCGTTGGGAAGCGCCATTGCGCCTGCGGTCGGACCAGCCGGTTGAGTTCAAGATAACGCGGGGAACCTGGTCCACGGAAGCCGTAGATGCCAATGGACGCGTGCCGGGCAACCGGTTGCTGGAACCGCAGGAGGGAGGTCAGATTGTGGTGAATGTGACGGCATGGAAGGATAGCGTTCAGGAGATGACCGGGCCGCGGATCACCGGCAATTACGTCGTGTTGCCCCGGGTGGCTTCGAGATTTCTCAAGCGTGAGCGGGATGTGATTGTGTGGCTGCCACCGGGCTATGAGGAGCTGCCGGAACAGCGGTTTCCCGTGCTTTATATGCACGATGGCCGGCAGGTGTTTGATCCGACCACTTCGACATGGGGTCAGGATTGGCAAGTGGATGAGTGGGCGGAGGAGATGATTGCCAACGGGGAGTTGGAGCCGTTTATTGTGGTGGCGGTGGATTGCACGGATGCCCGCCACGAGGAATACGCGCCGGCGCGTCAAGGCAAGGACTATTTGCGCTTTCTGCTCGAGGAGCTTAAGCCTCTGGTGGATGAGGGATGGCGAACGGAGCCGGAACGAACAAGCATTGCCGGATCGAGCATGGGTGGGCTGATTTCATTTTACGCGGGATGGAAGCATCCGGACGTGTTTGAGGGGGCGGCTTGTTTGTCGCCCGCCTTTATCCGGGAGTTTGGCGAGGCGAGCTTTCAGATGGTCAAGGACAGCGGGGATAAATTGCCCGGCATCCGGCTCTTTCTATCCTGCGGCGGAGCGGGGGATTTGGAGGCGCGTTTGCTGGATGGCACCTTGAAAATGGCGGATTTGTTGAAAAAGACGGGCTTTCCCGGCGGGCGGCTGATGGTTCGCATCGAGGCTCAGGCCGAGCACAATGAAGCGGCCTGGGCGCGGATGACTCCGCATTGGCTGCGCTTCTTGTATGGGCGGGATGGGTCTTCCAAAGACCAGCCTGAATGATTCATCAATACTGACGGGCGTTCAGGGGAGTACGCGGACGGGGAGGCCGGCATGGACGGCGCGCACCAGTTTGGCGGCGTCCCAATTGGTCAGGCGAAAACAACCGAGAGATTCGGTCCGGCTGATTTCTTCCGGCGAGGGAGAGCCATGGATGCCAAAGCCGGGACGATCGAGACCAATCCAGGCCACACCCACGGGATTGTTGGGGCCCGGGGGGATGCGCAGTCGTTTGCCGATGGTGGCGGACTCGGGATCATTCGCGAATAGTTCGGGATCAAAGGTGTAGTCGGGATTTTCGGCCCAGACCGTGACATGGAGGGTGTCGCCGATGGGGCGTTTGCGGGGATCCGCGGCGATGGAGCATGGAAAGTGCGCGGCAAGCCGGCCTTCGGAGTCGTAGGCGCGCAGATATTTTTTGCTGACGTGGATATCTATCCGCGAGAGGGCCGGGAGGGGGCGGGCGCGGACATTGGGAACGACAAGGTGAATGCCGGGCGGAGGATTGGGCCAAGGCGCGCGGGGGTTCAACTTGCGCAGGGCGGCACGATACAGGTGGTAGGTTTCAGCCATTTTTTCTTCGATGGTGGCAAAACCGAGGCGCTCCATGCGCGAGCGTTCAAGCCAGGAGGTTGGGGTGGGAGTCAGAGCCGCATGATCGGCGGCAGTGACCATACAGGTGGTCATGAGGTCGTTGGTTGCGCCAAGGCGCTGGAGGATGTCGGCACTGATTTCGCCGGTTGGCGGTCGATCGTGTTTGAGCTGCCAGGCGATGAGGGCATTGCGGCTCTTGGACCCCCAGCGGCCATCAATGCCGCCGGGTGAACAGTTGTCGCGGTCGAGCCGGGTCTGAATGGCCATCCAAGTGTCGGTGGAGAGGCGGGCCGATGGCGCAGGTGTCACGGGGGGCGGAGATGGGTGCGGGGGCATGGGTCGGGGGGCCGGGGGCGCGGGGGGCGATGGGGAAGTTGGTGGCGTTGGAGGCATGCGCACGCAGCTGGCCAGAAGCAGGATGGTCAGCAACAGGCCAAACCCGGTTTGCAGGGCATGGGCTGGCGGTGAACAACGCGGGGTCATGGGCTGGCTTTGTTTAGTCCTACTATCTACTAACTCTGGCCATAGGATCAACCGGCAAGATTGGGTTGCATGGAGGCATGGGTCGCGAATGTTGTAGGGATGGGATGTGAATCGGAAGCAAATGAGTTCTGCCATGCGCTGAAATGGGGGTTGCTGGTGCTTTACAAAGGGGCGGATAGGGGGTAGGTTACGCAGGAATTGCCTATGAAAACCGTTGCACCAGGTAAATTGATCCTGAGCGGTGAACACGCGGTGGTTTATGGTCGTCCGGCCATTGCCATGGCGGTGAACCGCAACGCCCAAGCCTTCATTACGGAAGAGGGGGTGGCGGGGACGGTGTCGTTTGATTTGCCCAACCTCAAAACTGAGCCCAGTTCATTTACGTTGCGCGCGTTGCGGGAGTTTCACGGGCGGGTATCTCGAAATTATGAGGAGTTTTTGGCGGGGAAACTGTCCATTCGCGAGGTGTTGCACAAGCCGGTGGATTTGTTCCGTTTCGCGTTTGTGACGGTTCTGGACGGCCTGCACCTGAAGATGGGGGGCGGGGTGAATGTGCGGATGACCTCGAATATTCCGATTGGCTGCGGGATGGGGTCATCGGCGGCCATGATTTTGAGTGTATTGCGGGGCGTGGGCCACTTTTACCGGGTCGAGTTCCGTCCGGAATGGTTCGCGCGCTACAGTCTTGAGGTGGAAAACTTGCAGCATGGAAAATCGAGCGGGTTGGACACCTATGTTTCGATGCACGGGGGGTGTGTGTGGTTCCAGAGGGGGGAGGCGCAGCAGATGCCGCTGCCGCAGATGCCCTTATATATTGTGAATACCGGGCAGCCGGCGAGCTCGACGGGCGACACAGTATCTGCGGTGGCGCGGCGGGTGGGTCCCCGCAGCGGGCTTTGGGACGAATTTGAGGCAGTGACCGGCCGGATGCGGCTGGCCATGGAACAGGATGATTTGCAGGATTTTCAGCGGTCGGTGCGGGATAACCATCGCCTGTTGAACGAGATCGGGGTGGTTCCGGGGCGGGTGGCCGATTTTGTGGCCGAAGTGGAAAACACTGGCGCCGCGGCGAAAATTTGCGGCGCGGGCGCTGCGGGCGGGGACGCGGCCGGGATGGTGATGGTGGCAACCCGCGAGGCGCCTGCCGAGCTATGCGCGAAATACGGCTATGAACTGATGACCGTGCGCCCGGATCCGCTGGGCGTGCGCGTGGTGTGATTGCTGCTCCATGAGTTTGCGCGCCGTCCAAGCCTCCGCGCCGGGCAGCCTGATGTTTATGGGTGAGCATGCCGTTTTGCGCGGCCAACCCGCGCTGGTTTGCGCCATCAGCAAGCGGATGAAGGTGAAATTGACGCCGCGGACTGACGATGCTGTGCTGTTGCATTCGACGCTGGGGGAGCACGAAACCACGCTGGGGGATTTGGCGCCGAATGAGAGTTTCCGTTTTGTGCTGGGGACGATCCGGGCAATGCGTGATGAGCTGGCGCAGGGTTTCGAGCTGGATATTCGCTCGGGAATGTCGTCGGTGATGGGACTGGGGACCAGCGCGGCGGTGACTGTGGCCACGATGGCCGCACTCGAGGGTGCGCGGGATGTCGAGCCGGCGCGGGAGCGGGTGATCGAGCAGAGCATCAAGGTTATCCGCAAGGTGCAGGGGGGGGTGGGTTCGGGCGCGGACGTGGCCGCCAGCGTTCATGGCGGATTTTTGCGTTATACCGCGGACCCGATGGAGGTGGTGGCGCTTCCTGTTCTGCCGCAATTGACGGTGCTCTATTCCGGATACAAGCGGCCCACCACGGAGGTGGTGGCGCTGGTGGAGGAAAGCCGCAAGCGGCTGCCCGGGGTTTATGACCGTTTGGAGGAATTGATTGGCGAGGTGGTGCAACGAGCGTTTGTCGCTGCGGCCAGCGAGGATTGGGACGCGGTCGGGGAGCTGATGAATGTTCATCAGGGGCTGATGGATGCGCTGGGGGTCAATGAGGCCAAGCTGTCGGAGCTGATCTACGCGCTGCGGGAGGATCCCAATATTCTGGGCAGCAAAATTTCGGGTTCGGGTTTGGGTGATTGCGTGATCGGGTTGGGCAAGGCGATGCGCGGGGAGTGGGGGGTGCCGTCATTGGCGGTTCAGGTGGACGCCCGGGGTGTCGCGGTGGAGGCTGTTGAATGAACCGGGCGCGAAAAATTGTCGAGAGTTTGACCGCGGGCCGGGGCATGGCGGCCGAGCGGGGTCATGGGCGCGCGTCCGCCAACATCGCGCTGGTGAAATATTGGGGCAAGCGCGACGAGGAGTTGAATCTGCCGGTGACGAGCAGTTTGTCCATTTCGCTGGGGCGGCTGGGATCGGAAGTAGAGATTGGTTTCGCGGACGGGATGAATGACGCGGTTTGGCTCAATAGCGCACCGCTATCGTTGCAGAGTCCCTTCGTGCGGCGCACCAGCGCCTATCTGGATTTGTTCCGGCCCGCGCCGGGAGTCTGTTTTGAGGTGCAGGCGCGCAATACCGTGCCGACGGCCGCTGGATTTGCATCGTCGGCGTCAGGGTTTGCGGCCTTGGCGCGGGCGCTGAACGATTTTTATGGATGGGAACTGGGAACGCGAGAGTTGTCCATTTTGGCGCGGTTGGGCAGCGGCAGCGCAGCGCGCAGCCTGGAGGACGGGTTTGTGGAATGGCTCGCGGGCGACGCCGAAGATGGCATGGACTCCTACGGCCGGCGTTTGGCGGCCGTCTGGCCGGAGCTGAAGGTGGGCGCTCTAGTGTTGAGCGCCGAAACCAAGCCGATTGGTTCGCGCGAGGCCATGAAGCGGACGGTTGAAAGCTGCGAGCTGTATCGGGAATGGCCGGCGCGGGTCGCTGCAGATTTGGCAGATTTGAAGGAAGCCATTGAACAGAAGAACATGGCGGCATTGGGTGCGGTAGCCGAGGGCAACGCGTTGGCGATGCACGGTCTGATGGCGGCGACACGTCCGCCGGTGGTTTACGCGTTGCCGGAAACGGTGGCCGCCATGCGCTCGGTTTGGCAGGCGCGCGAGGAGGGAGTGGGGGTCTGGTTGACGATGGACGCGGGGCCCAACGTGAAGCTGTTGTTTGAGGCATCGAGCGAGGCGGCGGTGAGAGAGCGATTCCCCGCAGTGGAGGTGGTCGCGCCATTTGACTGATGCGATCTCCGGGCAGGACTGCCGACATGCGGTGTGAAACAATCCGGGAGCAAACGAGATGAAAACCTGGCTGACAAGAGAAATCATGGGCAACGAACTTTGGCGCGTGCTGGTTTTGCTGGCGGGCGTTCTCGGGGGCTTGATGATTGGGCGGGCGGCCCGCTATTTCTTTGAGCGGGCGAGCGCGTTTCAGGCGGGGCGGGAGAAACATGTGCGGGGAGCGATGCTGCATGCCTTGGGCAAAGCGGCGGTTCCGGTGCTGTTTATCTGGGGTCTGATTCTGGGGTTGAACACGCTGGTGCTGGCGGAGCGATTTGCCGCCTGGGTGGCATCGGGGCTGGATGTCTTGGGCATTCTTGCGGTGGGGTACATTCTCTATGCGCTGATTGATGTGGTGGATGCGGCGCTGCTGGGCTGGGCAGGACGATCGGACAGCAAGCTCAATGACATGCTGGTGCCGATGGTGAGCAAGAGCCTACGGGTGACTCTGGTGGTGCTGGTGCTGGCGCAAGTTGCCCAGGCCTTGAGCGACAAGCCGGTGTCGTCCATTTTGGCGGGGCTGGGGATTGGCAGTTTGGCGGTGGCGTTGGCGGCCAAGGACACGGTGGCCAACTTTTTTGGATCGCTGGTGATTCTGGCCGACAAGCCTTTTGAGCTGGGAGAGCGCGTCAAGATAGGCGCGGTGGAAGGCACGGTGGAGGCGCTGGGTTTTCGCTCCACAAGGATCCGCACCCGGGACGGCCATTTGATCACTTATCCCAACGGGGAGCTGGCCAATCAGACCATCGAGAACATCGGCAAGCGGCCGTTTATCCGGCGGACGGCGAACCTGCCTTTGCGGCGGGACATGACGGCCGAAGCCGTCGGGAAAGCGGTGGAGATTGCCCGGGAGCTGTTGGCGAATCACGAGGGGATGAGGCCGAATTATCCGCCGCGCGTTTTCTTCAATGAGTTCAAGGAGGACTCGCTGAATTTGGTGATCATCTATTGGTATCACCCGGGTGACTATTGGCAGCACATGGTATTTGCCGAGAAGCTGAACCTCGAGTTGCTGAGTCGCTTGCAGGCGGCGGGGATCGAGCTGGCTTATCCGACGCAAACGGTGCGGATGGTCAAGGAATAGGCCGGGAGAGAGGGCGGGGGGGGAGTATTACGATTGTGCACAATCGTAATACTGACAATTATTGAATCACGCAGAACACAGGAAACATAGAGCATTTTCATCAATTCTGTAGCCGTTTTGTCTACTGCATTGGGCTTGGCCGTCGTCAGGCTGCATCGAAATAGCGATGCTATTTCTGCTTCGCCTTCCTTGGCCCAGCCCAATTCGCTACGACCTCCCGGCCACATTATTTCTTCAAATGCTCTAGGTTGCCCTATCCAGGAGATTATTCATCAACATGGATGAAAGTATTGTTATTTTATGCAGGGCAGCATGATGCGGAAATCATCATGAAAAATTCAGTTTTCATCCATGTTGACCCAAGGCGCGACGATTCCAACCCGTCTGCTTTGTTCTGCGGGGTTCGCAGTATGTCACAGCTTCACCCCGCACGCCTCGCATCCGGGCCGGACTTGTCGCGTGCATAATCCAGGCTATAGTTGTGCCTTCCTGCTGTGAGTTTGTTGGCGGCCGAGATTCGGTCTATTCCTGCGGGACAAATGAATCTTTGCCAACTCCGCAGACCGGGCATACCCAGGAATCAGGAATGTCTTCAAACTGGGTGCCGGGTTCGATCCCGCCATCGGGGTCGCCGATTTCAGGGTCATAAATGTAACCGCAAACGGTGCACAGGTATTTCATGGTTCTCTCCTTTTTGGGTTTGGTTTCGTCGGTTCTTCTTCTTTATAGAATCTTGTTCCGGCCAGGTTGCGCACGCAGCTCGGCAATCAAAGTTTTGATATCCTGGGCGCGTTCTTTGGCGCAGACCAGCGTTACCTCATCCGTTTGAACGACAATCAAATCCTTTACTCCAACCAATGCGGTGAGTCGGTCGTGGCTGTGTACAATGTTTTGGCTGCTTTCCACACTGATCACATCGCCCAGCGTGGTGTTGCCCAGTTCATCAGCAGGCACATGGTTTTCCAGCGCCGTCCAGGAGCCGACATCATCCCAGGAAAAGCCTCCTTTGCAAACGACGATGTTTTTGGCCTTTTCCATCACGGCATAGTCGATAGATATTTTTTGCAGCTTGGGAAAATCCCGTTTCAAAGCGGCATCAAACGTCTCGTCGTCGGCACAAGAGGCCCAATTCTCAATCCTCTCCGCCAAAGCCGGAAGGTGTTCAGCAAAGGCCTTCTGAATGCTGGCAATTGACCAGACAAACATGCCTGAATTCCATGCGTAACGGCCGGTGAGCAAGTAACGTTTGGCCATCTCGAGGTCAGGCTTTTCAACAAACCGTTCTACTTGGAAAAACTCAATTCTGTCTTCATTTTTCCACGTTTTTCCGGCTTCAATGTAACCATAGGCGCTGCTGGGTTCCGTCGGCTCAATGCCTATCGTCATCAGCACGTCATGCCGGGCGCACAGTTGCAGCCCTTTACGGAGCGTGTTCCTGAACAAAGGCAGATCACCAATGATGTGGTCGGCAGTCATAACGCAAAAGACGGCCTCAGGATCTCGGCGCTTAATCCAGGCTGCGCCTGCCGCGATGGCCGCCGCCGTATCCCGCCCCACCGGTTCTCCCAGCAAACCCACCGGACTCCCCTCCCCCAGCAAGTGTCGAATCGGTTCCACGAGGGATTCGTTGGTGACAATCAGAATGCGTTCAGGCGGCACAATTCCCGCCAAGCGTTCAACTGCTTGAATGATGAGCGGTTGGCCTCCGGCCAAAGCCAGCATCTGCTTCGGACGGCGCGATGTACTGAGCGGCCAGAAACGCTCGCCCTTGCCGCCCGCCATAATAACGGCATATGCCTGGCTGTCCGGATTCACTAGAAAATCACAGGCTGAAGCCATTCGGGCAAATCACCGGGATCAGCGGCCGGTTGCTCAATGGTCTTTTCCTTCGCGGCTTTCTGCTCTTCTTTGCGGGCGGCGGCTTCAAGGCGCCGACGTTCCTTGGTCGACAAGGCGGGCTCGGCTGCTGGAGCCTCTTGTGCCTTGCCGCGTTTCATGCGGGCCAGTTCCTGCTCAAGCTCTTTGCGCCTGGCTTCTTCGTCGGCGATGCGTTGCCGGGCGGCTTCCGCGGCCTGTTGTTCGTGTTCGGCAACTTCGCGAGACATACGCAGAGCTTCTTCCTGTTGAGCTTTCACTTCAGCCAAGCGTGCCGCCTGTTCAGCGGCCTCCGCTTCAGCCTGGGCCATAGCTTCTGCCTCCATCCGCTCAAGCTCTTCCTGCCACTGGGCCTCGTCGACGGCCAAAGCCGCTTCAGCAGCAGCTTGACGGGCGGCATACTCGGCAATCCGGCGTTCGCTTTCCTCGCGGCGGGCGCGTGCATCGGCTTCCAGTTTGGCCAACCGTTCGTTTTGGCGAAGGGCCTCGAGGGCCTCTTTTTCCTGGAGAGCCAACTGCTCTTCTTTTTGCTTCAGCTCGGCGATGGCTTGAGCTTCAGCCCGGGCGGCTTCCTGGCCGGCTTTGCGTTCTGCGGTTTTGCGCGCGGCTTCAGCTTCACGGACGCGTAGTGCTTCGGCTTCTTGCAGGGCCAGTTCGGCTTTGCGCGCTTCGGCGGCGGCTTTCTTTTCTTCAGCTTCCAACTTCTTGGCTTCTGCGGCCATTTGTCGGGCGATCTGCTTTTCTTCCGCCGCCTGTTTCGCGGCTTCCTGCTCGGCCAGTCGGGCCGCTTGTTTTTCCTCCACCAGCTTCAGACGGGCGGCTTTCTTTTCTTCGGCGGCCAATTTCTTGGCCTCCTGCTGCTGCAGGCGAGCGGCTTTGCGTTCTTCCGCGATTTGTTTTTTGGCGGCAGCCTTGTCGAGGCGGGCTTGTTCGCGAGCTTCTTCAGCCTGCTTTTGAGCCTCCAGTTTTTCCTGCCGCTTCTGCTCTTCCAATTGCTGTTGTTCGGTGCGTTTGGCCTCGGCCATTTCGGCTTTCGTCGGGCCCGTACTGACCAGAGGAATCACGTCAGGCTGTCCATCGGCCAGGGGCACCACCAGACGGCTGTCCGGTGTGGGCACGGGATATTCTTCCGCGACCATCCCCTCCCCCATCGCGTCATCCACGCTGGGCGGCAAAACGATTTGAGTATCTTTGGGCGATGATTTTCTGGTTTTTTTGCCTTTGGAGGATTTGATTTTCGGCGGTGCCTTGACTGCGGCTTCTTCCTCAGCAGGCGGTGGAATATCAACTTCGAGGTCATCTGTCCTTGCCAGTTCGGTCGGTGCAATTGCCGGCTCATCAGTTTCAGCAACAGGCGCGGATTCTTCAAGAGCTTCGGTCAGAATTTCGACTTCTTCTTCGATGGTCACGAGTTCATCCAGCGCCATCTCTTCCTCCACGGAAAAATCGGCGACTTCAGGTTCAGCCGCATCGATTTCCAAATCGGCAAGAACGGCTTCAGGTTCTGTGGCCATTGCTTCCGGTTCCGTGGCGACAGCTTCAGGCGTTTGCGGCAGAGATGGTGTCTCTGGCAGTTCATCCGGCTCAACCACCGAGTCTTCTTCCGAGACCAGGGCCACTTCCTGCGGCAAGGGTTCTTCAACCGACTCGGGCGCAGTTTCGGCGGTCTTTTCAATGGACAGCTCTGGCTCCTCGATTTGCTCCACCAATTCAGGCGCGGTTTCTTCAGCGATGGGCGGTTGACTTTCCAGCGCTTCGAGCTCCTTGGCCGCCCGCGCGGATTCTTCCAAGACGGCCTGTTTTTGCAGCAGCGAAAGAACCGCGCCAATCATGAGTTCATCGGCGGTTTTCCCTTGCGCACGCAATTCGCCCTGGAGCGCGTCGGCCACAATATGTTCGGCAATGCGCTGGCCGCCATCCGCCTGGGCTTCGATCAGTTGAGCCACGGTCATTTGATTGGCTTCGGCCATCTTGATGAGGCTGTTTTGGGCGTTGAGCAGCAACGCTTGCAGGGCGGTCTCGGAAAGTTCGGCCTTGGAGGGTTCGGTGCGCGCATCGCCATGGAGCATGTCAATCCAGCGCTCGGTCATGTCGGTCATGGTCTGGACTTTGTAGCAGGCATCAATAATGACGTAGTAGCGCCGGGAAATCTGGTCAACCGTTCCGGCAAAAGAATAGGTCCCCCCCTGCTCGAGCGCCCGGAACTGGGGCGCCAGTTGTTCCGGGATCCATACCGTGCCTGCTTCTTTGAGGCGCATGGACAAATAGTTTTTGCGATCCAGACGGCGGGAACGCTGATTGGGCAGGGTTTCGATGATATCCGAGAACAGGATGGCGCGGGCCCAGGCATTTTGGGGCGTACGCTGAAGCGTGGCCGCCTCGATCTTGGAGTGCGACACCGGTTCGCCGGCTGCAATAGCCCATGTCACCCAAGCCAGCACCATGCCACCGGCGAGGGCTGTGGCCTTTTTAAATGGATTCCTCATGCCACCACCTATTCGTAGTCTGATAATCATTGAAGGTATACCTGCCCCCCGCGGTATAAATCAAGTCATTCCTTTGGCGCGCCGGGTGGATTTTCCTCCGTTTTGGCCTTGGAGGACGCCGGCGGCGGTTCAACGGATGACGCATTCGGGGCCTTTTGACGCAATTGCCGCCAATGGGCCAGACGTTTGGCAATGATCTCTTCATAGCCCTGGGCGGTCGGCTGGTAATAGATTTTATCGGTTGGCACATATTCCTGATCGACAATATGCCCTTCGTAGTCATGGGCGTACTTGTAGCCCTCGTGTCCCAAGGCTTTGGCGGCGCGTTTTGAGCCAGTGCTGCGCAGGGGGCGCGGAACCGGCAATGTGCGGCCGTCGCGTATGTCGGCCAAAGCCGCTTCGATCCCCAGATAGGCGGCGTTGCTTTTCGGCGCGGTGGCCAGATAGGTGGTGGCATGGGCCAGGTTGATGCGGCCTTCCGGCATGCCCACCAGTTCGACGGCATGAAGCGCGGCCACGGCCACGCTCAAGGCGCGGGGATCGGCGTTGCCGATATCCTCGCTGGCCAGAATCACAAGGCGGCGCGCGATGAAGCGCGGATCTTCGCCGGCATAAACCATTTTGGCCAGCCAATAGAGCGCGGCGTTGGGATCCGAACCGCGCACGCTTTTGATGAAGGCGGAAATGGTGTCATAGTGCCCGTCCTCGTCGTGGTCATAGAGCACAGGTTTCTTCTGGATGCTTTCCGCGGTGATTTCGCGCGTGATATGGATGCGGCCATCGGATTCCGGCTTGGTGGTCAGGGCGGCAATTTCCAGGGCATTGAGAGCGCGGCGGGCATCGCCCTCGCACATGACGGCCAGATGCTCGATGGCGGAGTCATCCATGTGGATGTTCATGGCCGCCAAGCCGTCGGGGCTGGCCAGAGCGCGCCGCAGCAGAAGTTGGATGGCCTCGACACTGAGCGGCTCAAGCTGAAAGATCTGGCTGCGCGACACCAGCGGACTATTGATGAAGAAGAATGGATTGTGAGTGGTTGCACCGATCAGGGTGACGACGCCCTCCTCCACGTAAGGCAGGAGAACGTCCTGCTGAGCCTTGTTAAACCGGTGGATCTCATCAATGAACAAAATGGTTTCGCGCTTCATCACGGCCCGGCGCTGGCGCGCGGCTTCGAGAGCCGTGCGCAATCCCGCAACGTTGGAAAGCACTCCGCTGGAGCGGTCAAACGCGCGCCGGGTGGCGGCGGCGATCACCTCGGCGAGCGATGTCTTGCCGCAGCCGGGCGGGCCGTACAAAATTATGCTCGAGAGGCGGTCGGCCTCGATGGCTCGGCGCAACAATTTACCCGTTCCCAGGATATGGTCTTGTCCGGCAATTTCCTCGAGGGTTTTCGGCCGCATGCGCGCCGCGAGAGGCCGTGGCGAGGTTTCGGCGGCATCCGCGGTGTTCAGGGGGGTGTCAAACAAATCGCTCATGGGATGAACCGAAGCATGCCAAATCCCCCTCCCCCGCCCAACCCTTTTCTTGCCGCAATCAGCGACCCAAACAAATCTTGCGCGGTTTCTCGGCCGTGCGGGAGTCTTATGCGTAATAGGCGGTCAGGGCGTCAGGGAAAGGTTCGATCACGCGTGGCAGGACGTCTTTAAGAAAAGCGATCACGATGCCGTAGTTGCTCACCGGAACCCTGTGCGCGGCGGCTTCTTCAAGGCGGTGGCGCATTTCACGCGGATTGAGCATGCAGGCGCCGCAATGGATCACCAGCCGGTAATCCGCGAGGTTTTCAGGCCAGTCCCGCCCGGAAACCACATCAATATCCAGAGTTTTGCCGGTTTTTTCGCGCAGCCAGCGGGGAATCTTCCGCCGGCCGATATCATCTTCCAGCGCGTGATGCGAGCAGGCTTCGCCGATCAGGATGCGGTCGCCGTCATGCAGATCGTTGATAACACGCGCTGCCCGGACCATGGCGGGCAGATCGCCTTTGAGGCGAGCCAGAGCGATGGAAAAGGTCGTGCAAGGCACATGGGCGGGAAGGTCCGCGAGGACACTCCCGACCACTTGGGAATCGCACACCACCAGATCAGGCGGTGCCGCCAGGCGCTCAAGGACAGCCGGCAGTTCGCTCTCGCGGACTACGGTCACCATGGCAGCAGCATCCAGCGCCGCCCGGATGGCTTGCACCTGAGGCATAATCAGGCGTCCCTGCGGCGCCTGGCTGTCCACCGTCACCACCAGCAGAACCAAACCGCCGGCCGGCAGCGCCCCGCCATAAAAATCGGGGGCGGACAATCCGCCGGCAGGCAGCAAGCGGCCCAAAGCCTCTTTGAAGGCAGCCATCAGTGCCTCGCGCCGGCCGGGCTCAAGGGACGATTCAAGCACGGTGGGGACGCGTTCACGAACCTTGTCCATGAAGGCCGGAGCGGGTGTCTGCAGGTCGGTCTTGGCCACCACAGCCAGCACGGGGCAGCCCGCAGCCTGAATATCCCGGAGCAAGAGGTCTTCATGCCCGGTCCAGACATCGGGTTCTAGAATGAGAACAGCCACATCCATTCGGCGCAGGGCGGTTTGCATGCGCTGCCGGCGTTGAGGCCCCAGGGGGCTGGCGTCATCCACGCCGCCGGTGTCGGTAATGATCACAGGCCCCAGCGGAGGCAATTCCATGGTTTTTTCGACCGGATCGGTCGTGGTGCCGGGCTGGGACGAGGTAATGGCGACATCTTGGCCGGTCAGCAAGTTCAGAAACGTGGATTTGCCCACATTAGCGCGGCCGAACAGGCCGATATGCCGCCGCATGGATTTGGGGGTGCGCTCCATCACTCGCGCCCGAACTTGCGGTTGAGCTCCCGGGTGCTGAACAGAATAATGGTGGGTTTGCCGCGAGGCGACATATAGGGCATTTCGGTCTGTGACAGCGCCTTCACCAAGGCGTGCAGTTCAGGATCGGTCAATTCCTGCTGCAGGCTCACCGCCTGGCGCCCCGCGGCCATGGCAATGGTCGAACCGGCCCATTCGCTGGCGCTGCCTTTACCACCCTGCATGAGGCCGTCGGCAATATCAGAAATCAATGGCCCAGGCTCCGAGCCGGCCAGCCATACGGGGAGCGCATCCACCAGGAAGGATCCGGAACCAAATTCAGCCAAACCAAACCCCATTTTTTGGAGCAGCTCCATGTGCTTGCGGAGCGCCTGGGTTTGGGTCGGCGATGGTTGAACATGAATCGGCGGCAGCAGCCCCTGAGAAGGCACCCTCCCCTCCTCCAGCGCGATCATCAGGCGTTCGTAGAGGACGCGCTCATGAGCCGAACGTGGGTCCATCAAGACCAAGCCCTCATCGGTTTCAAGCACCACGTAGCCACCTCGAATGCGATCCAACAGCCGGTAGTCGCCCCAAGGGCTGGCCGCAGGTCCCGTCGCCTCAGGAACGGGCGCGGGCGGTGGCGTCCAATCCAAGGCCGGTTGCACAACAGCCACGGGAGGCGCTGCCGGCGGCATGGACGGCTTCACGGCAGGGGCCGGCGGCGGAGGTGCCTGTGCCGGCGACAGGTCAATGGCGGCGGGCGGGCGCGTAGCCACGGGCTGCGGATCAAATGCCGGCGGCCGGGCGGAAGGCAACTCGGGACCGCTGATGGCCATGCGAATGGCCTCAATCACCACATCGCGCACTTCGGTGGGGCGTCGAAAGCGCACTTCCTTTTTGGCCGGATGGATGTTGACGTCCACCAAGTCCTGCGGCAGTTCCAATCGAAGGAAAATCGGGGCGAACCGCCCCCCCGCCAAAACATTGCGGTAGGCGGTTTGCACCGCGAAATTGAGCACGGGAGAACCAGCCGGGCGGCCATTGACAAAAATGACCTGCCACTCCCGGTCCAAGCGGCTGAACGGCGGCAAGCCTGCGTAGCCACCAACCTCGACGATGCCATTGCCAAAATCCAGCGGACGCAGGTGGCGGGTCACTTCCTCGCCGTAGAGATCGCGAATGCGCTCCACCAGGGAGTCCGTTGGTTGGAGATGATAGAGTTCTTCGTCATCGGCCCGCAGAATAAAGGCCACCCCGGGATTGGCGAGCGCCTCAAGCAGGAAGGCCTGCCGGGCGTGGTTGAACTCGGTTTGCGCCGTACGCATGAACTTGCGCCGGGCTGGCACGTTGAAAAAGAGATTGCGCACGGAGATCTCGGTGCCGGGGGGGGCGCCAGCATCGCGGACATCCTGGATGCGGCCGCCAAAAATCAAAATTTCCGTGCCGGCGACCGCGTCCGCCCGATTGGTGATCAGAGTGAATTGGGAGACGGCGGAGATGGCGGCGAGCGCCTCGCCACGGAAACCCATGGTGCGGATGCTGTCGAGGTCCTGCAGTTCGCGCAGCTTGCTGGTGGCGTGGCGTTCAATCGCAAGCAGGGCGTTGTTGCGATCCATCCCCACCCCATCGTCGCGCACCCGGATCAAGCGGCGGCCGCCATCCGTGATTTCCACCACAATCCTCGTTGCGCCGGCATCGAGCGAGTTTTCGACCAGCTCTTTCAGCACCGCGGCCGGGCGCTCGACAACCTCGCCCGCGGCGATCTGGTTGATGACCGCGTCGGGCAGAAGCTGGATGGCCGAGGTGCTGGACATAACAACGATCGAGCCTATCTTTTTTGCGCCCGTTCTGCAAATCGTGGTTTAGCCTGAATTATGCACGCGACAAGTCCGGACCGGATGCGAGGCGTGCGGGGTGAAGCTGTATGGACATACTGCGAACCCCGCAGAACAAAGCAGACGGGTTGGAATCGTCGCGCCTTGGGTCAACATGGATGAAAACTGAATTTTTCATGATGATTTCCGCATCGTGCTGCCCTGCAGCAAATAACAATACTTTCATACATGTTGATGAATAATCCAGGTTGGAACATTTTCATCCATTCTGTAGCCGTTTTGGGCTCATCGTAGAATTTTATGGAAACCTTGAGTTTGAGCCTTCCAGCCATGAGAACCTTTGCTGTTCACGCCTCAAAGATTCTCAACCTGGATCAATTCTTAGAAAACCCTTGCGCCGCTTGATCATTTGACTTGCCCCGCCCTCCGCTCCGCGAGAATGGGCTCACCCAAAGCTCGTCGGAGCGGAGCGGAGGGCGGGCGGTGGTTTTGGTGAAGAAACCATAAAATATTACGAAGAACCCCGTTTTGTCTACTGCATTGGGCTTGGCCGTCGTCAGGCTGCATCGAAATAGCGATGCTATTCGCCTTCCTTGGCCCAGCCCCAATTCGCTACGACCTCTCAGCTACATTATTTCTTCAAACGCTCTAAGCGAAAAACTTGAGCCTGCGCCATCATTTATTTTGCCGGGTCAGAGCGACGGCAAGCCATGTCATGGCGGCTCAACAGGAGAGTGCGCCAGCCCCCCCCTCCAAGCGGGATTCAGGTTTGGCCAGCAGAAACGAATGCGAAGAGATCAGAGGATCTCGATCGTCACATCGGTATCGGAGGTTTGGTCAATGACCTTCTCTTCGACGGGCTGATATGTGGGCAGGAAGCGATAATAAACCTGCAAGGTCAAAGCCGCCAATGTGGTTCCATAGACCTTGGTGTTAATCTCTTTCCCACGATCTTCGCGGGTGACCCCGTCGCCCTTGAGCGTGAGAGATGGCGAGATCCAATAGCCATCCGGATGCTGGTTCGTGATGAGGTTGGGCGCGACCTTGTTGTTCCAGTTGCGCCATTCCGTGCCGCCCAGATGGAATTTGGCTTGCGTGACGTAATACCACGAATAAAGTTGCGCCTGGCCGGGGCGCTTCCAGTTGGCGTCGGCATCGCGCATATAACCCAGTCCGCGCTGGGTGGCCTTGTCATTGCCGTAACCCAGCAGTTGCAGGGAGAGCACCGCCGCGCCGGTCATGTTGGGTTGGCGGCCGGGGTTGGCCGGCGAGTACGGAAAGCTTCCGTCTTCCTTTTGATGCTTGATCAAGAAGTCGGCGGCCCGGTCCATGCCTTCGCGCAGGTTGGGGTTGTCGGCGCCGGCGCTGTAAGCCGCCTTGAGGGCCTGCACGCAAAAGGCCGAGAGCGAAATGTCCCATTGCTTGTACCCGTCGGAGCCATCATAGGCATACATCTGCCAGCCGCCATGCTTGTAATGCTTTTGGCCGTCCAGGAGCACTTGGATCGCCCGCTCCATGCAGGGTTTGATCGAGGGAATGCGGGTCAAGGCATAGGCCTCGCTGATGGCATAGGTCGCGATGGCATGGGCATAGGTTTTGGGGCCGCCCGTGAAGGGAGGCGCGATAAACCCGCCCTTGTCGTTCTGGCGCGACATCAGATAGCGGATGGCCTTTTCGACCGTCTGACCATATTTTTCCGAAGCGGTGGTTTCGCCATGCGCCAGATAGGTCAGCAGCGCCAAGCCGGTAAACCCTTCCTTGTCCGGCGAGTTGGTGCCCCAAGAGCCGTCGGGATTTTGGTTGATCCGCAGCCACTCCAAGGCGCGCAGGACCGCGGCCTCGGCATATTCGCCCCATTTGCCGCCATAGGTGCCGATGGCGGCCTTGCGGCCTTCCCCGGTTCGGTTCTGCATGTTGCCGGGGGCGAGACCTTTGAGGATCAGCGGGCTGAAGGCGTCGGAGGCGATTTCCAAGTTGGCCGGCGTCACATCAACCTGGGCCGCGGTGAATTCCTGAATGTCCGGCGGAGGGGTCAAATCCATGTCCACGTCCGGCGGGGTGACGGTCTCCGGCGGTTCGGGCATTTCGTCGGGAGGCTCGAGATCCTCCAGCTCCGAGAGGTCGATATCCTCGATCTCGACCACCTTAACCTCGATTTCGGTCGTCGTCTCCTTGGTGGCGGTGCCTACGAACAGGAACAGGAGGAGGATGAAAACGACATGGATGACAATGGAGCCCGTGGGACCAGCCAACCATTCGAATATATTTTTATATAGCGATCTAACTTCGAATTCCATGGAGGATCCTCCGTTTCCAACCTATATTAATTGGCCGCACTGACTACCGACAGGCTTTTCAACCCATTCATCGCGCACAAATCCAACACGTTGATCAATTTCCCATGTTCAGCGGCTGCGGACACCGTAATCATGATGGTCTGTTCGGCGTTAACCGCCGCCAGGCGGCCCAGTTGCCGTTCGAGACCCTCGAGACTGATCGGATTGTCATCGGCGCCCAAGCCCAGGGAGTATCCATTTTGGAAGACTCCCACGCGCACCATGGATGGCGGTTTTTCATCCTTGGGGGCGTTGGGGTCGGGCGCCGGACGGAACACGTCCAGATTGGTGATCACATCAACGGGTTTGATGGTCACGATGAAGTAGATCAGCAGCTGGAACACGACGTCAATCATCGGCGTCATTTCCAGTGCCGGCGGATCGCCTTCGGGGCGTTTGCGTTTTCGAGCCATGGGAAACCCTTCCTGGCGCTAGGCCTTTTCCTTGAGCGCGGCAAAACGGATCTTCCAGAGCCCCGCCCGGCCAATCAAATCCATGACGCGTTTTACGTGTTCATGGTACACCATTTCATCGGCCCGGATCACCACAGGGGTGCCCTGACCGGATGCTTGAACCGCCTTTTTCAGAATGGCAAGCAACTGCCCTTCGCTCAGCGGCGTTTGCATGATGGAGATTTTGCCGTCCACATCCACGTCCACCACCACGGTGCGGGGATCCTTGACCTCTTCAACCGGTCCGTGAGGCGACATGGCCATGCGCACCTTGGTCTCCAAGGCCTTGCTATCCATGTCCGCCGTGGTGATGAAAAAGATGATCAGCTGGAACACGACGTCAATCATCGGCGTCATGTCCATTTCGGCATCTGGATACTTCTTTTTCATGGCATCTTTCGGGGGGCCGAGCCTATTCCTCGATCACTTCGACATTACGCAGGGCCTTGATCAAGTCAATGGTCAGCCCTTCCATGTTCAGAATGATCCTCGAGAGGCGGTTCTTGAAGTAGGTGTAGAACGAGACAGCCGGGATAGCGACCACGAGGCCGGCGGCGGTCGTCCAGAGCGCTTGGGCGATGTTGAGTGCCAAGAGCGATTGCTGTGCTGCGCCGGCCTGGCTGGTGGCCAGGTTGGCGAAGGCCGCGATCATGCCTTGCACGGTGCCCAGCAGCCCGAGCATGGGGGCGATGCTGCCGCACATGTTCAGGTAGGACACCCGCTGCATCAGCTTTTCACTTTCGAGGTCGGCGGCGGCGGCCACCTGTTCCTGAATCACTTCGAAGCCTTCCTTCACGTTGCGGAAGCCCGCCAGAAGAATGGCGCTCAGCACGCCGTGATCCTCTTCGCAACGCTGCATGGCCTTCATCACGTCGCCCTGCTCCATCGCCTCACGCACGTCATTGACCAGGTCGTCAGAGATGATTTTCTTGGGATTGACGGTAATGAAGAAGTCAATGGCCAGCCACGCGGCGGCAATGGAGCACAGGCCCAGAGCCGACCACAGGATGATGCCCAACAGGCCGGAACCGGCGATGATTGCCCACAGACCCATCCCCACCTCGCTGTCGGTGACGGTTCCTTCCATTTCCACATCCTGCGCCCAGCCCACGGCCGGCAGGACAACCATGATGGCCACCGCGACCACCAGAAAGGCCCACAATGATTTCTTAGACATGTTGTGTTCTCCTTAGTTCGTTTCTTTTTTTACATTCGTTGCCGGTTTACAGTTTGCTCCGGGCCTGGGCGGCCTGGGGCGCTGACGGATATTTATCAACAATGATCTTATACATGCTCTTGGCCCGCGGGTCGCGCAGGGCTTCGAGGGTTTGGGCGGCCTTGAAGTGGGCCTCGCCCTGGACGGCCGGATCGCTGACGTCCTTGAAGAGGATGGCGGTGCGCAGATAGTCCAGCACGGCCATGTTTAGGTCGTTTTGCGCGAGCAGGATGTCGCCGCGCATGATTTGCGCGCGCGCGGCATCGGTGCGGCTGCCCGAAGCGGCCACGGCATCCAGCTCACGCCCGAGGGCCTGATACTGCTTGGCCACCAGCATCGCCTGGCGCATGCCCCAGGCCACGTCAGAGTTCTTCTTTTCCTCGGGAGCGATTTGGAAGAGGCGGCTGTAGGCCTTCACGGCGCCTTCGGCATCCTTTTTGCCCAGATAGGCCTGGGGCAGCAGCTTGGCCGCCTCGACGTCCCAGGTCAGGAAACGGTAGCGGCTAATGATCGGATCCAGCAGTTTGATGGCGTCATCATATTTGCCCGCCCTCAAGGCGGCTTCCGCCTGGCCATACTCCGCCGGCTGGTCGGCGGCGGCTTTGATGTAGCGGCCTTTGGGATAGGTTTCGATGCCCATCGAGGTGGTCAGGTTGATGTTGCCGTCCTTGTCCGCGCGGATATTGCGCCCCTCCACCCTTTCGCCGTTGGGTTTGATGACATAGGGCGCCGCGCAAGCCATGCCCGCCCCCAAGGCCACCACCAGCCCGAAGCAAATGATTTTGTAATTTCTCTTCATGACGTTCCTTCTCCCTTATCCATATGGCTTATTCCTCGGCTCCGCCCTCTCCGCCCGACGCCGCGACTTCCGTGGCCAGGGCCACGGTGGCCCTCGAGCGCGCCTGACGGATTTCCTGCACCTTCGAGCTGGTGGGGAACAGCTCGAGGTAGCGGTCCGTACTTTCAATCACTTCGGCATGCCGGTTCATCTCCGTGGCCACCTCGATGGCCGCCAGGATGGCGGTGGCCACCTGCTTGCGCGACTTCTCGGTCTTGGTCCCGCCGAAATACTCGAGACGCTTGTACGAGCCGAGCGCGCCATGCATGTCGCCCTCGGACTTGAGCACCTCGGCATAGAGCAGGGTGGCGTCGTTGATGACCTCGGCGTCGCGCGCGAACTTGAAGATGTCGTTGAGGGCGATCTTGGCGGCCGAGTAGTTGTTGAGCTTGAGGTTGGCCTGGGCCAGCGTGAATTTGGCGGGATAGAACAGGGCCGACCGCGGCCAGCGTTTCATCAGCTCGTCGAGGGCTTCCGTGGCCCCGCCGGGATCGCCCAGCTCAAACCGGGAAACCCCCACGCCATAATAGGCGCGTTCCAGCAGCGAATCCACATCGCTCTTTTTGATGGTTTGGTCGAAGGCCTGGCCGGCTTCCGTCCAGAGTTCGCGGGCGAGCATGGCCTGGCCCACCCGCACGAATTCGTCGGCGGAATAGCTGCCGGGGCTGCTCATCATGGCTTGGAAGGCCTCGCGCGCCTGATCCACCTGGCCCAGCTCGAGGGCCCCGCTGATGCGGGCATACTGCGCGTTGCGGCCTTCATCGGTGTCGGGATAGTCGCGCGCCAGCTTGGCATAGGTCTCGTTGGCGCCCGGATCCTTCAGCGCCAGTTGGAGAGCGCCCTTGAGGTTGAGCGCGCCCGGCGCGAGCAGCGACTTCTCATGAAACTTCAAAAACTCGTCGAGCTTCAAGACGGCCGCCTGGCGGGTGCGGTCGCTGGGCAGGCGGCTGAGGGTGAACGCCAGCGAGAAGCGGGCCTGTTCGAGCAGCCGCTGGTTGCGCGCGAGATCCTCGGCGCTGCGGCTGTAGGGGTTGCCCTCGGGCGCAATGGCCGACACCAGCGCGTTGAACTGCTTGACGGCCTCGGTCAGGTTCTCGGTCTTCTGATAGGAATGCCCCAGCGCGAACATGGCCTGGGCCAGGGTCGGGCTCGGCTGCCCCCGGCTTTCCTCGATATAGAGCTTCATGCCCTCGATGGCGCCTTCATAATCCTTGTCCTCATAGGAGCGCCAGGCTCGCCGCGACAGCGCCTTGGGATAGTTCTGGTCCTGGGGATAGTCCGTGATGATCTTGGCGTAAAACTTGTCGGCCTCCTCCTGCTTGCCGGCCTGCTCGGCCTTGCTGGCCAGATAGAACAGGATCTGCCCGGCAAAGGCGTCCCCGGGGCAATACTTGAGATATTGGTTGTACATGTAGAGGCCCATGTCGGGATTGCCGCCGTCCTCATACAGCTTGCCCAGCGAAACAATGGCCTGCGCGGAGATGGGGCTCTTGCCGCCGAAGCGTTCGCCGACGTAATGAGCCACCACCTTGGCCATGAGGTCGTCGTTCTCATACATATAGCACCGCGCCAGGTTGGCTAGCGCCCCGATGGCCAGTTCGCCAGCCTCGGGGAAGTGCTCGAGCACGACAAGATATTCCTTGGCGGCTTCCTCATAGCGCTTCTGGCGGTAGAGGTTGTCGGCCATCATGAACTCGGTGCCGGCCAGCTTGTTCTGCGAAACCTTCGACAGGTCAATCTTGACGGTTTTGCCGTACTTGCTCTCGAGTATCTCCTTGATTTCCTTGGACTCAATGCCCGCGGCGGAGCCCCAGCTGCTGTCGCCGTATTTCACGAACACGTTGTAAAACTCGCCCAGCGCCTTGCTGTAGGCTTCGATGGCGGCGCCGTCCTTGCCCGACTGCTTGGCCATGCGCTCGGCCTCCTCTTTCCACAGCCGGCCCAGCAGCGAGCGGGCCCCGGCCATCGGGCTGTCCTTCATCCGCAGGCCCAGGCGTTCGAGCTCCTGGTCAATCGGCTTGATCATGTCCATGTTGCTCATCAGCACCTTGCGGGCGCCGTCGGGATTCCCCTTGGCCAGCTCGACGTTGGCCATGATCACGATCGAATCCACAAACTGCATGTCCATCCCGCCCCACTGGAGCGCTTCGCACAGCTTGAGGACCTCATCCAGCATCTTGTTCTTCTCGTCGCCGGACTTCTGTTCCGCGGCGCGCACAAGCGCCTTGGTCCGCGCCAGCAGCACCGACCGCTTGAGAGTGGGATCCACCACCTGCTCCGCCAGGCCGTAGCTGCGGGCCGCCCCCTCATAGTCGCCCACCATTTCCTGCATCTGGGCAAACTGATAGGCCGCGTCGCGATAGCGCGTCACCACATCCTTGTCCGTCGGCGCCTTGCCCTCATACTGCTTGAAAAAGCCCTCATACAGCTCGCGGGCCTTCTCGAGCTCCCCGATCACAAAATAGTTCTGCCCCAGCGCCAGGCTGATCGCCTGCCCCTGCGGGGTGGTCAGACCGATTTCCTTGGCCAGGGTCTCGGCCTCCGCAAACTTGCGGTCCTTGATCATGATTTCCGCCTCGACCACCCGGGTGCGGTTGCGCTGACCAGGGTCCTTCAGCAGGATGTTGTCAATGACCCGCTTGGCGAAATCTTTGAAAGACGGCTCAAAGTTGATCAAGCCAGAGGCAAACACGAGGTCCTCGTCCACGTTCGCCCAGGCCGTACCCGCCATCGTCACCACCACCACCGCCAAGACCATGCCGCAAAGTCTTCTCATTCTCGATCCCCTTCCCGCTAGCAACGAACGCCAAACCGACGAATGCGAGTGCAGATTCATGGCTTGTTCTTACCCTTTGCACCGGGTTAGCGTCAAGCCCTTAAATGAGAAGGATTCACGCCATGATCCATAAAGCCTGCGGACGCACGGGAAAAACACTTTCGGCCATCGGTTTCGGCGGCATGCGCCTGCCCGATCCCGGCCGCCCCGCCGAGGCCATCGCCCTGCTGCATGCCGCCCGGCGCGCCGACATCACCTATTTCGACACCGCCCCCATGTATTGCGACGACCGCAGCGAATTCATTTTCGGCGAGGCCCTGCGCACCATGCCGCCCTCCCCCCTGCCCCTCTACGTGTCGTCCAAGAGCTCCGCGCCCGGCGGCGACGATTTCCGCCGCGGCCTCGAAACCTCCCTGCAGCGTCTCGGCCTCGACCGGATCACCTTCTTCCATATCTGGTGCGTCATGGATCCAGCCGACTGGCGTGAACGGGTCCGCGGCGGCGCCCTCGCCGCCGCCCTCCGCGCCCGCGACGAAGGCCTCATCGAGCACGTCTGCGTCTCCACCCACATGCGCGGCCCCGACATTGCCGCCCTTCTCGCCGACCACCCCGAAATTGACCTGGTCACCCTCGGCTACTGCGCCATCAACTTCCCCTTCCGCCGCGAAGGCGTGGTGGCCGCCGGACGCCTCGGCCGCGGCGTGGTCGCCATGAATCCCCTCGGCGGCGGCATCATCCCCCGGCACGCCGAAACCTTCGACTTCATCCGCGGGCCGGACGACCCCGATGTGGTCGCCGCCGCCCTGCGCTTCCTGGTTTCCGATCCCGGCATCACCACCGCGCTGGTCGGCTTCAACTCACTCGCCGAACTCGATGCCGCCGTGCGCGCCATCGAAAACTTCACACCCCATCCGCCCGAACACCTCGACGCCCTCCGCGCGCGCATCGAGGGCAGCTTCAACGAAATGTGTACCGGCTGCGGCTACTGCCTGCCCTGCCCCCACGACATCCCCATTCCGCAATATATGGACATCCACAACATGATCCAGCTCGGCGCCCCGCCGGCCGCCGTCCGCAACCGCTTCCGCCTCCACTGGGAACTCGATCCCTCCGGCGCCGCCCTGTGCGACCAATGCGGATTCTGCGAAACCCGCTGCACCCAGCACCTCCCCATCCGCCAGCGACTCCAAACCCTCGCCGCCCTCCAGCTCGACTAACCAGAATAATTCACGCGACAAGTCCGTCCCGGCTGCAAGGCAGGCGGGGCGAAGTTGAATGGGCTACCTGCGAATCCCGAATAACGCCGCGTTGATGAATGATTCAGGTTCACAACCCCCGCAAGAAGTTCCGCAGCACCCTCGCGCCGGTCAGCAGCTCCTCGCGCTCGATAAATTCATCCGTGGTGTGCGCCTGGGCAATCGCCCCCGGCCCCCACACCACCGTTTGCGCGCAGGTTTCCGCCAGAATGCCGGCATCGCTGCACCAGGCGGCCATCTCGTTGACCGGCTCGACGCCTTCAGCGGCCAGCGCCGCGCGCAGACGCATGGGCAGCCCGGCCTCCGGATCAGTGTGGAACCCCCGCCCCTCCTTGATCAGACCCACCTCGACTCCGCCGGGAATCCCCGCCAGTCGCCGGCGCAGATCCGCCAGAATCTCCTCGCAGCTCTCGCCCGGCACATAGCGGCGGTCCACTTGAATCTCGCAGCGGTCGGGTACCACGTTCACCCCGCTGCCGCCCGCGATGGTCCCCAGCGACACCGTCGGCGCGCCCTCCGGCAACAGCCGCTTCGCGGCGGCATCGGCCGTGGCCGCCTCGATGGCCTCCCAAACCGCCGCCATTTTCAGGATGGCGTTGTCCCCGTGCGCCGGGTCCGATCCGTGGGCGGCGCGTCCGCGCGTAACCACGCGGAACCAGCACGCGCCCTTGTGCGCGTAAACCACCTTCATGCCGGTCGGCTCCAGCACCACGCACTCATCCGCGCCAACCCCCGCGGCCACCGCCTCCTCGGCGCCGTAGTTGCCGGTTTCCTCGCCGATCGCGCCCAGCCACATCAGGCGGACATCGGCCGCGCGCACCGCCGCCAGGGTCTCGTCATCCAGCGCGGCCATCCAGACCGCCAGCGGCCCCTTGGTGTCGCACGCGCCCCGGCCGTAGAGCCTGTCCCCGCGTTCGCGCAGCTCGAACGGGTTGCCCTCGAAGCCGTCCACCCCCACCGTGTCCAGGTGCGACTCAAACAGTACCGTCCGCTTCGCGTCCTCCGGCCCCAGCCACGCCAGCACATTGGGCCGCCCCGCCGTCGGTTCGATCCGCCGCGTGGCAAAGCCGCGCGCCGCCAGCCACGACTCCATCCAAGCCGCCAGCCGCTCCTCGCCCCCGATCGCCTCATCCCGGGTCAACTCCGGGTTCACACTCGGAATCGCCACCAACTGCCGCAACAACTCGACCGCATCCATGTCCAACTTTTCCTCCATGTCGCTACATCATCAGGCCAGTGCCAATCCAACCGCAAACAACACCCCGAACGACAAATGCAGCATGGCCACGCCCTTCACCTGGGCCTCGCCCACATTGCCCCGCCAAACCGGCCGAGCCCACCACAGCGCCTGCGGCAACGAGACCCATGCCAGCCAAACCGTTGGCGGCGCGTGGCCAGTCCACGCCAGCCAGCCGGTCAGGCCATAGGCCATCGCCAGCGTCAGCGCCACCGGCAGCCGGTATGGCCGCGCGCCCAGCCGCATCGGCAACGTCGCCAGCCCCGCCTCGCGATCACTCCGCATGTCGCGTATATTATTGATGTAGAGCAGCAGCGTCATCAGCAGGCCCGCGGGCGTCCCCGCCGCGATCGCTCCCCAAGAAAACTTCCCCGTCTGCGCCATCGCCCCGCCCAGCGTCAGGCCCACCCCCATGGTCAAAAACAGCCACACCTCGCCCAGGGCCACATGCTTGGGGCTGAACCGCCCCGCGCAATAGAGCAGCGCGCCCAGAAACCCGAACGGAAACAGCCACGCCAGCCCCCATCCCGCCCGTCCGGCCAGCCATAGCCCCAGCGCCAGACTGGCCAGCGCGCACAGGCTGGCGCCCCCAAAAATCTGCGCGGGCGTCATCTCGCCCCGCACCAGCATGCCGCTACCCGTGCCCCCCCCCGCCCGGTCCACCCCCAGTTTGAAATCGAAATAGTCGTTCCACAAATTCGCCGCCGTATGAATCAGCAGCGCCGCCGCCAGGGTCACCCCGAGATGCAGCCCCGAAAACGGGCCACCCCTGCCGCGGACATGCAGCGCGCCAATCAACACCGGAATCACGCTGGTCGAATAGGCATAGGGCCGCGCCGCCCGGAGCCACAGTCCCGCCCGCTTCACAGGCCGCCCTCCGGGAAGCGCAAATCCTCCTCCGTGCTCAGCACCGCCCGCTCAATCAGCCAGCCGTCCTTGCCCTTCACCCAGTCGAGCCGGGCCGCGCCCGCGCCCTCCTGCGCCGCCCCCCATGCGTGGCGCAAATAATACCCGGCCTTGACCCGCACCGTCACCCTGCCGCGACCCGGCTTGACGGCTGCCGCGCGCGGCTGCGCCAGGCGAATCTCCGCGCACATGCTCCGCGCCTGCGCCACAAGCTGCACGATCTCGCCGCGGCCCGCCGCCACCCGTCCGGCGCCCTCCACCTCCAGCAAGGCGCCCGGCGCCAGCGCCTGCCCCAGCCGCTGGCCGGCCAAGCCCAGCGCCACCGGCGACTCCTCCCCCGACTTCTCCACCACCCGCGCCAGCCGCAACGAAGCCCGCGTCAGCCGCGCCTCCGGCCGGTAATAATGGAACGCCCACACCCCCGCCGCCAGGGCCGCAATCAGCAGCACCACCACCGGCAAACTTCCGGCTCCCCGCCCCCGCGCCGCGCTTTGTTGAATAATTCGCTGGTCTTTCATGTCCCCGCAAGTATACCTTCTTCCCCCGTATAGCAAACGGCGAAAGAAAAGACCCATGAGCACATCCCCCACCCGGCAGGAATATACCCAAACCGCCCAAACCATCTTGGAGAACCTTCTCCGCCTGCTTGAATTCACCGACACCCAAATCGAGGTCGAAGAAATCAGCGACCAGCTCGAGTTCCGGGTTGTCACCGCCGAGGCCGGCCGGCTCATCGGACGCACCGCCCAAACGCTCGATGCCGTCCAATTCCTGCTCAACCGCCTCCTCTCGCGCCGCTACGACGACGGCCCCTACTGCCTCGTGGACACCGAGCAGTACCGCGCGCGCCGCCGCGAAAAACTGCTGGACGACGCCGACAAAGCCCTCGAACACGTCCGCGGCACCGGCCAGTCCTATCGCATGGGTCTGCTCCATTCCATGGACCGCCGCCTCATCCACCAATACCTCAAAGATTGCCCCGACATCCAAACCTACTCCGAGGACGCCGACGGCAGCGGACGCAAACGCCTCGTCATCGCCCTCACCGACACGCCCCCCTCCGCCGATGACGACGAGCCGCCCTACGACGACGACTTCGAAGCGGAGGCCCCGGAACAAGCGGAAGCCGACGAAGCCGCCCCGCGCTTTCCCGCCGAAGACCCGCAAGCCATAGAGCCCGAAGATTCCCAACCCGGCCCCGGCAACTCCCTCCCGGAGTAATCCCGCCCCCCAAAAAAGGTAGGGACGCCTCGGCAAGGCGTCCCTACCTTTTGCACCGCTTGCGTTCCGTTTGCGGCTCTTGCGTCTTTTGCGTTAAACATTGTCTTGGCTTTCCCCCTTCCCCCATGTCGCCCAACCTGGATCATGTACGCGACCAGGTTGACGAATGCTTCAGCCTGGATAATTCACGCGACAAGTCCGGCCCGGATGCAAGGCAGGCGGGGTGAAGCTGTATGGACATACTGCGAACCCCGAATAACGCCGCAGACGGGTTGGAATCGTCGCGCCGAAGGGCAACAGGGATGAAAAACAACTTTTCATCCAAATATCCGCATCATGCTGCTCCGCAGCAAATAACAATACTTTCATCCATGTTGATGAATGATTCAGGTTAGGTTAGCAGCTCCGCGATCAGATCATAGGCCATCGGCACCGGCTCGCCCGGCGCGATATACTCGTCAAACGCCGCCTCCCGGTTCTCCGCGCCCGCCCCCAGCGGGCCATCCACCCAGGCAAACGGCACCGGGTCCGCGGTATGCCCCCGCTTGGCCACCGGCGTGCGGTGGTCCGTGCAAATCAGCAGCCGGTACGGCTCTCCCGCGGCCTCGAGCGCCTCCCACACCGGCGCCACCACCCGCCGGTCAAAAGTCTCGATCGCGCGCACCTTCTCCTCGGCCATGCCCTTGTGGCCGCACTCGTCCGGCGCCTCCACATGCACATACACATAGTCGTTGTGCCGCAGGCACTCGATGGCCGCCTGCGCCTTGCCGTCATAGTTCGTGTCAATCCAGCCCGTCGCGCCCGGCACGTCAATCACCTCCAGGCCGCACAGCTCCGCCAGCCCCCGCACCAGGTCCACCGCCGTAATCACGCCCCCCTTCAGGCCGAAGCGCTGCTCATACGACTCCAGTTGCATCGCCTTGCCGAAGCCCCACAGCCAAATCTGCGTGGCTGGCGCCAGCCCCTTCGCCCGCCGCGCCTCATTCACCGGATGATCCGCAAACACGCGGCGCGACAGCTCCATCAGCACCCGGGCCTCCTCCGCGCGCGGCCCCACCGGCAAAAAGTCCGCCACCGGCTGGCCGGCAAACTCGTGTGGCGGCGTCAGCGCCAGCTTCAGCGGCCCCCGGTTCCAGACCAGCAAATGCCGATAGCTCACCCCCCCGTAAAACCGCACCCCCTTCATCGTCACCGCCTCATTCAGCGCCGCGATCAGCTCATGCGCCTCCGCGCTCGAAATATCTCCCGCCGAATAATCCTCCATGTGCTCATCCAGCACCGTCACCAGATTCGTGCGATACGCCACATCCTCCGCCTGCAGCGGAATCTTCGCCCCGGCCGCCTCGATCGCCGCCCGCCCCGTATAATTCTCGTTCGCGTTATAGCCCAGCAGGCTCATATTCGCCACATCGCTGCCCGGCAGTTGGCCCTCCGGCACCGTATCGATCAGCCGCGCCCGCCCCAGCCCCGCCACCCGCCGGATCCACGGAATCTCCGCCACCTGCAGCGGGGTTTTACCCCCAAAAACCTCCAAAGGCTCATCGCCCATCCCATCGCCAACCAACACGACAATTTTACGTTTCGTCTTCATAAACCAGCGCAACCTACCCCGCTTCCCCCCGAAAAGCAATCCGCGACTCCCCCCCCCGACTCCCCCCTGCGCCCCCAAAAAGGTAAGGACGCATCGCCGAGGCGTCCGCGACCCGCGCAGCGGGGCGTAGAAAAAATCATTCGAAAATCCTTCGCAATCCCGGCCCCCTTGCGCTCCACCCAAAAAACGCCCTTTTCGGTCGGTTTTCAGCAAAAAACACGCCAAATCAGCCCCAAAACGGCCATTTTGACCCGTTTTTCGACGATTTTTATCCATTTTCCCGCGTTTTTCGGCTGCGGCGACTCATTTTCCACCCCCCCAAAAACACTCCATTTTCCACGTCATGGAAACAGCCGAGTGCCGAGCCAAAGTCCGGCTTGCCGGACGCATGGCAAACGCGAGGTCTATAGCGCCCGGCGCGAGCCGAGCGAGCCAAAGCGAGCGTAGCGGCAACTGTTTTTTACGTTTTTTCCACACCATGGAAAAAACTTTTCCACGCCGTGGAAAACTCTTACCCTGGATAATTCACGCGACAAGTCTGCCCCAGATGCAAGACGGGCGGGGTGAAGCTGTATTGGCATACTGCGAGCCCCGCACAACGCCGCAGATGGGGCGGAATCGTCGCGCCGAAGGGCAACATGGACAAAAATCAATTAAAATGTGCATAATTCCTCATCATGCTGCCTCACAGCATATTGCAATAGTTTTGTCCATGTTGATGAATAATCCAAGTTACCCGTTCGCACCCATCCCACGCAAAAAATCAGCCCCGCCAGGCCACCACCCCAAAAACGCCCTTTTCAGCCGGTTTCAGCCGGTTTTCAGCAAAAAACACGCCAAAACACGCCCAAAACGGCCATTTTGACCCGTTTTTCGACGATTTTCACTCATTTTTCCGCGTTTTTCGGCTGCGGCGACTCATTTTCCATCTCCCCAAAAACACTCCATTTTCCACGCCATGGAAATAGCCGAGTGCCGAGCCAAAGTCCGGCTTGCCGGACGCATGGCGAACGCGAGGTCTATAGCGCACAGCTAAAAGTTGTGCGAGCGAGCGAGCCAAAGCGAGCGTAGCGGCAACATTTTTTACGTTTTTTCCACGCCATGGAAAAAACTTTTCCACGCCATGGAAATAGGCGAGTGCCGAGCCACAGCGAGCGTAGCGGCAACTGGTTTTCCACGCCATGGAAAACTGACAACTTCTTCTTTGTCAGCGCGCGCCCCGGCCGGGACGCCGCCGGTCAGGGCAGATCCGGCCGCACGGGAAGCCAGTTGCTCCAATCAATGGCCCCCGCGCCAGTTGCCACGATCTTGGCCGGATCGGGCGGCGCCGCGCCCCACCAGTTCCCCTGCGCGTTCACAGCAAACGGAGCCTCCAGCCAGAAATTAGCCTGAGTATTCTCCAGGCTGTTCGCTGTGAAAGTGAAATCCGCCGTCACCGGATTCACGTCCCAAAACACATCCACTCCATCCAGATTGTCTTCAATCACATTGGAGGCAACGGTCCAGACCACATCGGATCCCTCCATGCCGTTGTGCGTGAAACCGGTCGCCGCGTTCCCGCAGAACCGGTTCCCGCTCACTAGGGTGTTCCCGGAAGCCTCGGACAGATAGGTGACCATGCGGAGTCCGCCATCCTGATTTTCGTCCATCAGATTGTCGGTGACATTCAGGCCAACCATGCCCGACGATTCTGCCAATGCCACGACGAAGACACCATCGCCTTGATTGCCGACGGCGATGTTGTCCGCCACAAGGACATTCATATTCGCCGCCGACGTGCCATCCGTGTTTCGGGCGTAGATGTCCAGTCCACTGTCGCCGTTGTCCACGACCGCGTTGTCCATCCCGAAAAATTGGATGTCTCCACTCGCGGATTCCATCATAAACGACATGCCGACCTCTTCATTGCCCTCCGCCCGGTTCTCGACGGCAAATACATTCAGAGCCTCTCCCTCCGTTTTGGCCTGCAGATTCAAACCATATTCCGCGTTGTTTTTCAGCTCGTTGTTGGCGAAATCAACGGTCACGCTTTGGGCGTCGGACCAGATGTCCGCATAGATGCCATCCCCGCCATTGTTCTCCGCCGTAACGCCTAGAAACAGCATCGTTGCATGGCCTTCGGCGGAAGAAACTTCCGCATCAATGCCACTGAAGGTGTTGTCGCGCACGGTATCGCCATTGACACCCAGCGCGGCAAATCCCTTGCTGGATGTCACTCCGAAAGCCATCCCGGTGCCGGCGCCCTCCGCGATGTTCTCCGCGGTTCCCACATAGGCCGACCCTTCTTCGGCTTGCGCGATAAGGAAAAAGCCCCAGTTGCTGGTTTCACGGGTGAGGTTTTCTGTGGCAACAACCTCCGCGTTGCCGGTCCCGAAGGCCCTGGCCCCGCTGAAGATCCCGGCCAGGTAGCAATTGGAAACCAGATTGTCGCTCAATATCACCTGGGCATGGCCGTTCCCGTGGGCCAGTCCCGTGGCGTACAGGCCCGTGGCGGCCTCGTCCACCCGGTTGCCCAACGCATGGACAATGGCATGGCCATCTCTGCTGTTCGCAATCACGCCCAAGCCAATCCCCTGGTCTAAATCCATTCCGGACCGATAGACGACGTTGTTCACCAGGGCGATTTGCGCAGTGCCCGTGGAATCGTCGGCCAGCGTGGCCATAAAAAGTAGTCCGCCGCCCTCCAAGTCGCGGAAATTATTCCGGGCGAACAGAACATGCGCGGCGTCATAGTCAATAATAGATTCGCCGACAAGGCCCGCCTGGCCATCCCGGAAGCTGTTGTCTTCCGCCCGGAGGCGGAACAGCCCCGTGCCATCGCCTTGGGCGTCCACATCAATCCCGCGTTCCGTAATTTCCGAAAAACGGTTCGCCAGGAACCAGCTGTCCACATCCGGGTCACTCGTCTCCATGGCCAGCCCGTAGGTCAACTGGCGGAAATCGTTGTTCCACACCAGCAGCTCGCCGCTGCGCGAACGGATGCCCGTGGACAGCCCGCTCCCCGTGAACTCAAAGCCGGTGATCCCCAGGCCCCGTGCGGAGTCGAGCACCACAAGGCCCGGCGCATTCTCGGACAACACGCGCGGACTCGCCCCCCCGCCGAACACCTTGCCGTCAAAGGCCGGCATCGGCACGCTGCTGCCAAACAATCCGATGTCCGGCGACTCCACCTCCGCGCCCGCGTACGGCTGGCTCGCCGACCGCACATACACCAGGCGCCGCTCCTTGCCATCCGGCCAAGCCATCGTATAGAGCCGGCTGCTGGCCTGCGCGCCGTCCACGCCGCCCTGAATCGTCTCCTTCGGCTGCTCCGCCGTGCCGGGGTTGGCGTCATCGCCCTGGTCGCCGTCCACAAAGGTCACCCCGTCCGCGAGCACCTCGGTCGCGTTCTCGGTCCGCTTCTCCTCCTTCGTGCGCGTACTCTTCTCCGTCGTGCGCTTGGACACATCCTCCACATAGCCCGACTTCTGGAGCTGGATCTTCGGGTCGCGCATCACCATGTCATCCAGCCGCGAGCGCAAGTCGCCCCGCCCGAAAGCCTCCGTCCGCGCGAAGGGGTTGCGCCCCTGCGCCAGCGCGCTCAGCTCGAACGGCAGGCGCATCCGCACCCCCGCGCGCCAATCGCTCTGGTTAAGCTCGCGGTTCTCGAACACCTGCGCGTCCAGCAGCAGCCGCCCCTCGAGCGCGCGCAGCTCGATCCGCCCCTGCGCCCCCTTCAGGTGCCCGCCGAACGGATGATCAAAATACTGGTACCCCGCGAACACCCGCGTCTCGAACCAGCGCTCAAACAGCGGCAGCCGCAAACCGATCTCCGCGTCCCACCCCTCGAGCGCCGCCTCGCGGTTCTCATAAAACTGTCCGATCGTCTCCCGCGTCGTAATCTCCCGCCGCGTCCAGACCGTGGTCCGGTCCTGCACGATCTCATGCACCCGCCCGTACGGATCCCCCCAGGCCGTCGCACTTTCCTCCACCACCCGCCGGGTCTCTCGGGTGCTCAACGTATCCTCGCGGTCCACCAGCGCCGTGCCATGGTTCGGCAGATAATAGTTGATGCGCCCGTCCACCCAGTCGCTCAGCACCTCCGCGCTCAGCCCGAGCTGGTCAAAGCGGTTGTGCTGCCGCGTCCAGCGTCCGTCATAGAACACAAAGCCGCCCACAATAAACGGATGGCGCGCGTCCACCAAATGACGCAGCCCCAGCCCCACGTTGAGCTCCTCCTCGTCGTGGTCGTTCATCGCCCCGCGCAGGTTGGCCAGCAGCACGCTCTGCGGCCCGCGCCACAGCGGCACGAGCACATCGGCCACGCCCTCCGTCTCGCTCTCCTGCGACCTGATCCCCAGCGTCACCGGAGTCAGCAGCTCGACCCGCTCCGCCTGCGACACGTCGCTCCGCGCCCACCCCTGCGCAACACCCAACCCCAACACCGACACAATCACCCAACCCAGCCAACGGTTCATGGTATGTCCTCTTTACGGTGTATTTTTTTCACCGCCAACAGTATCCAACTTCGTCAAGACCCAGGTCAATAGATTTTTACGCTTCCCATCACTTTTTTTCTAAACCGGAACTCCGTGATTTGGTGTATAAGTTTGTTGTCAGCAGGGTGTTTCAGGGAGCGTTAAGCCAATGGCCTCAAGAGCGAGGCGGGCCGCCTTGGGGACGGGTTCGATCTGCCATTGTCCGGTGTCGCCATAGCGGGTGACGCGGATGTCTTTGAGAAGGTGTTCCATCGTCTTTTGGACGGCGTATTCTTTGAGCTTTCCGTTTTGTTTCAGGCGCTCGTAGATGCGGTAGGCCATCATGACGCTCAGATGATTGAGGAACAGGCAGGCCTCCTGCGTCTCGGAACTGTGCATGCCGGTGGTCGCGAAGCGTTCCTCGCTCTTGTAGGTGTCAAACAGCTGCTCGATTTCTTCACGCGTTTTGTACGTTCGGTAGAGGGTCTCGGGGGTCATGTCCTTCTGGCAGGTTTTGAGAACGAATGTGCCGAACTCGAGCTGCTTCTGCGCGGCGGCACTCACGTCGGCGGCTGACTCCCGTCCGATCTTCTTGGACAGGCGTGAGACCGTCTCGGCATGGCACAAGCTCTCATCGAGATATAGACAGCATCGATCCCCGTCGGCATCGGTCTGGACGGCATCGGCAAACCAGATGATCCGCCCGTTGTATTTGAATCTGCCGTCGAACCCCGTACGCCCCGCCTGGTGGAGTGGAGCGCGCGAGTACTCCTTGCTGTTTCGGCGCAAGGGCATGATGTACAAGA
>LSQX01305783.1_pt1 | contig 86274 bp, 83 predicted proteins | sample 654561 | NCBI WGS metagenome assembly LSQX01 (sample SAMN04489861, study PRJNA283612) | anaerobic digester metagenome | isolation source: 4 biogas reactors fed with cattle manure at either 37C or 55C with and... | place: Denmark: Kongens Lyngby | collected 2014 | reverse complement strand
ACCGCCAGAACTGCCATTCACGGACGAGCGTCGGCGGATCGAGGTTGAGTGGCCCCCCGGAGCAGACCGAGGATGAGATCTCGGCGCTCGCCGACGCAATCAGCAGAACAGTCCGGCAATGAAGACGCCGAGCATCAGGATCGGTGAATAGGAAGCCCAGCAATACAACCCTCAAGCCCGCGCCCTCGCCTCGCCGTCGGCGAACACCTTCACGATTGGGTATCGCACCCACCCCTCGAGCTTGCGGTTCGACCAACTCACTGATCACCGTTGATCCCTATGCACGTCGTCCGTGCTCGTTGCGCCCTCCTGGAGTGTCGCTCAGCGACTATGCCTCCACGAAGGCGGCGATCAACAACTTCACGGCCAACCTCGCCGCGGAGCTCGGCCCGAAGGGCATCCGGGTGAATGCGGTCGCGCCGGGACCCATCTGGACGCCACTGCAGCCTGCCACCAAGGGCGGCGACAGCATGCCGGGATTCGGCAGCGACACGCCCCTGGGCCGTGCCGGTCAGCCGGCCGAGCTCGCCGGAGCGTTCGTCTATCTCGCGAGTCCACGCGAGGCCTCCTATGTCACCGGGACCGTCATCGGCGTCACCGGCGGCAAGGCGGTGTTCTGAGAGTCTCGGCGACACAACGCGCCGGTCAGGTTCCGCAGAACGTCCGGAAGCCGCGGCCGCCGTCCGGGTCGGGCTCGGCGAGATCCTCGAGCCCGGCCCGCACCTCGAAGGGGGTCTGCACCGCGCCGAGCAATCGCTCGAAGGGCGCCAGATCCCCGAAGGTCGCTGCCAGCAGGGCCTCCTCGACTTTGTGGTTCCGCGGAATGTACGCCGGGTTGAGCGCGTCCATCCCACGGCGAACAGCCGCCGGATCTGCAGGCAGTTTCGCGGCGCGCCGCTCGGCCCATGAGTCGAACGCTGCCCGGTCGGTGAACAGCTCCCCGGCGGTGTCGGCCGCCAGCGCGCGGAAGAAGTTGGTGAAGTCGACCCGGTCCCGCTGCAGCAACCCGAGCAGTTCCCCGACGAGCGCGGTGTCGGGCTCGACGAGTCCGATCTTGGCGCTGAGCCGCTCGAGCGCCAGTTCGTTGTAGAGAACGCCGAACTCCGTCAGCACCTCCGTTGCGAGTTCGACCGCGACCTCCTGGTCCGGGGCCAGCAGCGGGAGCAGCGCCTCGGCGAATCGGGCCAGATTCCACTGGGCCATCGCCGGCTGATTGCCATAGGCATAGCGCCCGCCGGAGTCGATCGAGCTGAACACGGTGGCAGGATCGAATGCGTCCATGAACGCGCACGGCCCATAGTCGATGGTCTCGCCGGAGATCGTCATGTTGTCGGTGTTCATCACCCCGTGGATGAAGCCGACGCCCATCCAGTCCACGATGAGCGCGGCCTGGGCGCGCATCACCCGCCGGAAAAGCTCCAGATAGGAATTGTCACCGCTCCCCACGGATTCCCTGATCTCCGGATAGTGCCGGTCGATCGCATAGTCGGCGAGCAGCCGCAGCGGATCATCGGCGTCGACCTCCCCCGTGGGGGCGCCCCCGGTGCCGCGGCGCAGCGCGGCGGCGTACTCGAATGTCCCCACCCGCAGATGGCTCGCCGCCACTCGGCTCAGGACGGCACCCGGCTGGGGCCCCTCGCGCAGCACGGTCTCGCCGGTGCGCACGACCGCGAGGGAACGGGTCGTGGGGATGCCGAGGGCATGCATGGCCTCGGAGATGAGATACTCGCGCAGCATCGGCCCGATGACCGCCTTGCCGTCGCCGCCGCGGGCGAACGGGGTGCGACCGGACCCCTTCAGATGCAGGTCCCTGCGCCGCCCGTGGACATCGATCACCTCGCCCAGCAACAGAGCGCGGCCGTCACCGAGCCGTGGCGAATAGCCCCCGAACTGGTGACCCGCATAGACCTGCGCGACCGTGGGTACGTCCTCCGGCACCTGGCCGACCAGCAGCGCGACCCCCTGCTCGGACCGGAGTTCGGCGGGATCGAGGCCCAATTCACGCGCAAGCGGCGCATTGAGCACCACCAGTTCGGGGGTCGGGGCCTGGGCTGCGCGCCAGGGCATCGACAACGGGGGCACGGCGTCGGCGTACGTCTGCTCGAACTGCAACTCCATGTCCAGCCCAACCCCGACAGCCGTCCAGTTGTTCCAGGAAACGCGTGGGCTTTTCGGACGACACCCTTGTCCGCGCACTGCCCGATAGGCTGTGCGGTCACGGGTGCTGCGCACTCGCTGCGGAGGCACTAGCCTGTGTCCGGCTGCAGACCGAATGAACAGGAGATTTGCTCGATGACCGAACGTGTGAAGATCGGCGACCTGCAGGTCGACAAGATCTTGGTCGACTTCATCAATGACGAGGCGTTGCCCAAGACCGACGTCGATCCGGAAGCGTACTGGCAGGGGTTCACCGACGTATTCGCCCGTTTCGCTCCACGCAACGCCGAGCTGCTGCAGATCCGCGAGGACCTCCAGCACCGGATCGATGAATATCACCGGGCCAACCCGGGAGCGCCCGACATGGACGACTATGTGGCGTTCCTCAAGAAGATCGGCTATCTCGTCGAACCGCCCGCGGATTTCACGGTCGGCACCCAGAACGTCGACACCGAGATTTCCGAGGTTTCCGGGCCGCAGCTCGTCGTCCCCATCCTGAATCGTCGCTTTGCCATCAACGCGGCCAATGCGCGGTGGCATTCGCTCTATGACGCGCTCTATGGCACGAACGCCATCCCGGACGAGGGCGGGGCCGAGCGCGGCCAAGGCTACAACAAGGTGCGCGGCGACAAGGTCATCGCCTGGGGCCGTGAGCTCCTCGACACCGCGGCCCCGCTGGAATCGGGTTCGCATGCGGACGTGACGAAGTACGCGGCGGGTGAGCGCTTCCTCGCGACCCTGTCCGGCGGCGAGACCGTGGGCCTCAAGGACCCGGAGAAGTACGCCGGGTTCTCCGGCGACGCCGACTCCCCCAGCGCCGTGTTGCTGAAGAACAATGGGCTGCACGTCGAGATTGTCATCGACGCCGAGGACACCATCGGGTCCACGGACAAGGCCGGGGTCAAGGACATCGTGGTCGAGGCCGCGATCACCGCGATCATGGACCTCGAGGACTCCGTCGCGGCCGTCGACGCCGAGGACAAGGTGGTCGGCTATCGCAACTGGCTGCTGCTCAACGAGGGCACCGCGTCCGAGCACATGACCAAGGGCGGCAAGACGTTCGACCGTGTGCTCAACGAGGATCGCACGTGGACCGCGCCGGACGGTGGCGAGGTTCGGCTGCCGGGTCGTGTGCTCATGTTCGTGCGCAATGTCGGTCATCTGATGACCAACCCGGCCGTGCTCGATTCCCGGGGCGACGAAATGCCGGAGGGCATCCTCGACGCCCTGGTCACCTCGCTGTGCGCGATCCCCGGACTGGCGGAGGACAACGAGAAGCGCAACTCCCGCACCGGCTCGATCTATATCGTCAAGCCGAAGCAGCACGGTCCGGACGAGGTTGCCTTCACCACCGAGCTGTTCGCGGCGGTCGAGGAGGTCGTGGGCCTGCCGGAGAACACGCTCAAGGTGGGCATCATGGACGAGGAGCGCCGCACGACGGTGAACCTGTCCGCGTGCATCGAGCAGGCGATCGACCGTGTCGTGTTCATCAACACCGGCTTCCTCGACCGCACCGGCGACGAGATCCACACCTCCATGGAGGCCGGCGCGATGATCCGTAAGGCGGAGATGAAGAGCGCCACGTGGATGACCACCTATGAGGACTGGAACGTCGACACGGGCCTGCGTCACGGTCTGCCGGGCAAGGCACAGATCGGCAAGGGCATGTGGGCCATGACCGAGCTGATGGCGGAGATGCTCGAGCAGAAGATCGGCCAGCCGAAGGCCGGCGCGAGCACCGCCTGGGTGCCCTCGCCGACCGGTGCTGCCCTGCACGCGACCCACTATCACCGGGTTGATGTCAAGGCGATCCAGGACGAGCTGCGTTCCGGTGGGGCCCGGGCCAAGCTGGAGGACATCCTGACGATCCCGGTCGCGCCGAACACGGACTGGACCGAGGACGAGAAGCGGAACGAGATCGACAACTCCTGCCAGTCGATCCTCGGCTATGTCGTCCGCTGGATCGACCAGGGCGTGGGCTGCTCCAAGGTGCCGGACATCAACGACATCGATCTCATGGAGGACCGGGCGACCTGCCGGATCTCCTCGCAACTGATCGCGAACTGGATCCGCCATGACATCGTGAGCGAGGAGTTCGTGCTCGACTCGCTGAAGCGCATGGCCCCCGTCGTCGACCAGCAGAACGCCGGTGACCCGCTCTATCAGAACATGGCACCGAACTTCACCGACAGCATCGCCTGGTGCGCCGCACGGGATCTCATCCTGCAGGGCACGAAGTCGCCCTCCGGATATACCGAGCCGCTGCTGCACGCCTATCGCCGCAAGCTGAAGGCGTCCCTCGGTCTCTGACACCGGGCTCATTCCAGCCGTCGGAAAGGGCACTCCGCCGTGGCGGGGTGCCCTTTTCCCGACGCTCCACCAAGTGTCTGAGCTTTCCCAGGATGTTCCGCCCCGCGGCACGATTGCCAATCCGGAATTATCCAGTATGCGAGCCTGGAAGTTTCCGATACTGGTCAAACGGTTCCACTTCTGGTGAGATGTTTTATAGTAGATCTCAAGAATCTCGGAAGCCTACGCCGACTTGGCACTCGCCTCGACGAGTCGCTCGGAACACCCTTGAGACAGAGATTCCGGAGCGGACCCGTCCCACTCGACCGAGGTGATTCGCAGTGCACACACGTTCACGCGACATGACCACCGTGAGCCTGTGGAAAGCCCCTCTGCTGGCGGCACAGAGTGTCTGGTTGCGTGCCCGGCGGCCCTTGGCTCCGAAGCCTCATGCCCAGGACCACGGGACCGTGCCCGGTCCCGGTCGCCCCGCTTTTCGCCTGGCCGTCCTGGGCGAGTCCACTGCTCTCGGGGCCAGCACCCCTCACCACACCGGAATTGCGGAGGCCCTGGCCGCGGAGCTGCGGGACAAACTGGGCCGACAGGTCGATTGGACAGTCCGCCGCCCGCACGGATCGACGGTGCGCTTCATCCGCCACCACATGATCCCGCAGGCGGCGAATGACCATGACCTGGTGGTGCTGATGGCGGGGACGAGCGATGCCATCGGTGGGGAGAGCCTCCACGACTGGAGCATCGACATGGCCGCTGCCATTCAGGACCTCGCAGTCCGCAACCGTCACGTCCTGGTCGGAGGCATTCCCGGTCTCCGGGACTATCCGCACCTGCCCCATCCGCTGGCGGAATTCCTCGACCGCCGCGCGCGCGAAATGGATGCGGAGACAGCCCGCATCGTCGCCGGTTGCGACAACGTCACCTTTGCCTCCAGCCGAGGCATCTGCCCTCTTGAACGGGAGATGTTCGCCGGGACGGGATGCACCTGACCTCGGCCGGCTACGCAGCGTGGGCCAAGGCCCTCGTGGCGCAGTTCATGATCTGTCCCGGGGCCGCCAACGAGGGCTGAACGTTCAGTGACGTTCCGGACAACAGGAAGCTGACAAGGCAGTATCCACACTCGGCATTAGCATGCGGGAAAACGAGTGCGAGCTTGGCGTCAGGGGACTCGCCGCTGACCATGTTCGAGGACGGAGTGTCCATGCGGATCATCATCCAGGATGAAGTGGACTCCCTCGGCAGCTTTGCCGCGGATCTGATCGCTGAGCGCGTCGCCGAGCGGCCGGACGCGGTCATTGGACTGGCGACCGGCTCGTCGCCGGTGCCGATCTATGCCGAGCTGGCGCGCCGGGTGTCCACCGGTGAGCTGGACCTGTCAGCGGTTCGGTTCTTCGCGCTTGATGAATATGTGGGCCTCGCCGGCTCGCATCCAATGTCCTATCGGGCCTTCCTGGATGAGCACGTGATCAAGCCCTGCAATCTGGATCCGGCCCAGCTCCGCGTCCTCAACGGCAAGGCTGCGGATCTGGTTGCGGAATGTGCCGATTACGAGGCGGCGATCAGCGCTGCCGGGGGCATCGACCTGCAGATCCTCGGCGTCGGCCACAACGGCCACATCGCCTTCAACGAACCCACCTCTTCCTTCGCCTCGCGCACCAGGATCGTGGCGCTGACCCAGCAGACGGTCGAGGCCAACGCACGGTTCTTCGATGACGACCCCGAGGACGTCCCGCTCCTCGCGCTCAGCCAGGGCATCGGCACCATCCTCGAAGCGGACCGACTCGTTCTCATTGCCACCGGTGCCGGCAAGGCCCATGCGGTTCACGCCGGGATCGAGGGCAGCCTCACGGCCAACGTCCCGATCTCCGCTCTGCAGCTGCATCCGCGGACCACCTATCTCGTCGACGAAGTTGCCGGAGCCTTGCTGACCCGGATGGACTTCTATCGTCGCGAACGCGAGCTGATCCCGGGCTACGGACACTGACCCGAGGCGCCCCCACGGGACCCCGGGGTCCCCTCAGCCGCCGAACGGCCGAGGCTCGAGTCCCCGCACTCCCGGTCGCGCGACATAGACCGATCCGGCGGCCGGTTCCTCATCAGCGGCGAGGTTCTCCCGTGACGTGGTGATGAAGAGCTGATCGAGGTCGGCCCCGCCGAACGCGCAGGCAGTCACCTGACGCACCGGCACCTCGATGACCGCACTCAACGTTCCGTCCGAGGCATAGCGGTGCACTGCTGACCCCTTGTTGAGCGCGACCCAGACGCCGCCTTCCGCGTCGACACAGAGCCCGTCGGGTCGCCCGGCGTCCTCGTCGATCCGCACCCAGGGTCGCCGCTCCCCCAGCCCCGTCGCAGGATCGTGGTCGAACGCCCACACGGTGAGCGTGGGCGTGTCGTTGTAATAGGCCCGCGTCCCGTCCGGACTCCACTCGAGGCCGTTCGAGGTCGTGACACCCGAGAGCACGGTCACAGGCTCCGTGCCCGGGCCGTCCCAGCGATGGATCGACGCGGCGCCCTCGGTTCGGTCATAGGCCATCGTGCCCACATAGAACCGTCCCTGTGGATCGCATCCCCCCTCGTTGGTCCGCAATCCCTCGTCCTCGAAGAGCCGCACCGCAGGAGTCAGATCGGACAGATCGTCCGCCCGTGCCAACGAGATGCCGGATTCGGTGGCGATCACCGCTCCCCCGCCGACCCGCGGCCGAATGACTGAGGCAATGGGGGACCCGACCGGCGTACGGTCCACTCGATCCCGACCGATCACACCCGAATCTGCCGGGTCCAGCGTCAGGATTCCGCCGTGCAGCATGTCCACCAGCCGCAGGCGTTGCAGGGTCGGGAACCACACGGGCCCCTCACCGTGATAGGCGATGGTCTCGGTCAGTCGTTCCGCGTTCATGCGCCACACCCTAGGCGTGGGACCTTGATCTCCAAAGGGTTTGATTGACTTGTCGCCATGAGCACGCCCATTGCGGACTATGCCCTGCTGGCCGACATGCGCACCACCGCCCTGGTGTCCCGAGGAGGCAGCATCGACTGGCTGTGCCTCCCTCGCATGGACTCCCCCGCAGTCTTCTGCGCGCTGCTCGGCACTCCGGACCATGGACGCTGGGGACTGACGATCGCCGATGGCCATGTGGTCGAGCGCCGCTATCGCGGGGACTCGTTCGTCCTGGAAACGACGTGGGAGAGCCCGACCGGCACTGCCCGGGTGCTGGACCTGCTGCCGTCGGGCGCCGAGGAGGTCGATCTCATGCGGGTGGTGGAGTGCACAGCCGGCGAGATCGTGGTGGAGCAGGACCTGCGACTGCGTCTCAACTATGGCCGGGTCGTGCCCTGGATCCGGCGTGAACCGCAGGGGCTCGTGGTGATGGCCGGTCCTGTGGGGATCCTCCTGACCGGACCCGATCTCGACCCGGAATGCGGCCCGCACGGCGCCCACCGCCCGTGCCTGACGTCGCGTACGCCACTGCGGGAGGGCGGGCAACTCGACTGGCAGATGCTGTGGTTTCCCTCACACCATGATCTCCCGCAGCCCTCCCACCCAACCGCCGCCATCGGCGCGACCCAGCACTTCTGGGCCCAGTGGAGTGACGATCTGCGTATCCGTGGCCGCTATGCCCAGCAGGTACGCCGATCCCTCCAGGTCCTGCGTGCCCTGACCAACTCCGCCACCGGGGGCATCGTGGCGGCACCGACGACCTCGCTCCCGGAGAAGTTCGGTGGCGAACGCAACTGGGACTACCGGTTCACGTGGCTCCGGGACGCGTCCTTCACCATCGAAGTGCTCGTCGAACACGGCAGCGCCGACAAGGCCGTGCACTGGCGCAACTGGCTGCTGCGCGCGGTCGCCGGGGACGTGTCGCAACTCCAGATCATGTATGGCATCGCCGGCGAACGCGACCTTCCGGAGGCGGAGCTCGACCATCTGCCGGGCTATGCGGAATCCCGGCCGGTGCGGATCGGGAACGCAGCGGTCGATCAGTACCAGGCCGACGTCGTGGGCGAGGTCATGCTCGCTCTCGGCCGGATGCGGGACCACGGTCACAGCGAGGACGCATGGTCCTGGGGCCTCCAGCGCCAGCTTCTGCACTATTGCGAAACCCACTTCGACCGTCCGGACCACGGCATCTGGGAGATGCGCGGGGACCCGCACAAGTTCACCCACGGGCGGGCCATGATGTGGGCCGCGTTCAACCAGGGCATCCGGGCGGTCGAGCATCATGGGCTGGAGGGGCCGGTCGACCGGTGGCGCGAACTCCGGGAACGGCTCCAGACCGAGATCGACGACCACGGCTTCGACTCCGCATCCAACTCGTTCACCCAGACCTATGACAACACCGAGGTCGATGCCTCGCTCCTGCAACTGCCGCACACCGGGTTCTGTGCCTATGACGATCCGCGGATGCTGGGCACGGTCGCCCGCATCGAAGCCGAGCTGGGGGACGGTTCAGGGCTGCTCCACCGCTATCGGACCGCAGCCGGTCTGGACGGGCTGCCGGGTGACGAATATCCCTTCCTGATCTGTTCGTTCTGGCTCGTCGAGCAGTACGCCTGCAGCGGTCGGCTCGACGATGCCATCGAACTCATGGACCGGCTGGTCGGCCTGGCCAACGACGTGGGGTTGCTCAGCGAGGAGTACGACCCCGCCGGTGATCGACTCGCCGGGAATTTCCCGCAGGCGTTCAGTCATCTGGCGCTGGTGCGGGCCTCTGCCGCCATCCTCGACGCGGAGTAACGTGGATGGACACCCAGAACCGAGGAGGACACCATGACTCGACAGGTCGGCGAACGTTATCTGTGCGAGAAGTGCGGGGCGCAGCTCGTCTATGAGAAGCCCTGTGACTGCACCACTGGTCGTCACGAGGAGATCTGCTGCGGCGCCCAGATGACGAAGGTCGAGGACTGACACCCGATCGGGAACCCGCCCCGGTTCCCCGTCACCTCACCGCGGTGTTCGTCGGTACGCCGGTGCCACTTGCCCCGGAGGGGCAGCTCTCGGCGATCGTCAAACACCCGGTCGAGGGTCGCGTACGCGTGGACGCCGAGGGACTGACCGGTGATGAGCAGGGCGATCGACGCGTGCACGGAGGTCCGGAGAAGGCCGTCCACGTCTATCCGCCGGAGAACTACGCTCTCCTCGCCGAGGCCCGGCCGGTCCTGGCGGCGAAGTTGCGGGTCGGCGTACTCGGCGAAAACCTCTCGGCACCCCACCTCACCGAATCGGAGGTGTGCCTCGGCGACGTCTATCGGATCGGCAGCGTACGCCTGCAGGTCAGCCAACCCCGGCGACCGTGCTGGAAGATCGACAACCGCTTGGACTCCCCCGGCCTCAACCAGGTGGTGGTGAAGCTGGGCTGTCCGGGATGGTACGCCCGCGTCCTCACCCCCGGCGACCTCGGCGTCGGTGACACGATCGAGCTCGAGGACCGGCCCGGACCGGGGCTCACGGTGGCCCGTCTCCTGGCCGCGGACCGGGACCACCGCCCCGAGACGGCCGAACTGCGCCTGCTCGCCGCTGCTCCCGGGCTCAATGCCGACTGGCAGGCACGCCTGACCCGACGCGCGGAGTGGCTGCTGAGCCGGCGCTGAGGAACGACGTTCGAAGCCTGTCGGTGGCGGGTGCGATACTCCGGGCGTGGCCATCTTCTCGGTGACGTTCCCCTTTTTCGCTCTGGTCCTGATCGGCTATCTCGCGGCGAGGTTCCGGATCCTGCCGATCGTGGGCGTGGGCGCGCTGAACACGTTCGTGCTCTATTTCGCGCTCACCGCGATGTTGTTCCAGCTGGGGGCGCGGACCCCGATCGCCGAGTTGCTGGACCCCGTCGTCCTGACGCTCTGGGCGGTCAGCGGGCTGCTGATCATGACGATCGCCGCCGCCACTGCGCTGCGTCGCCGGGTCGGCTGGCTCGATGCGTCCTTCGGGGCCCTCATCGCGGTGCTCCCCAACTCGGGGTTCATGGGCGTCCCCCTGCTCACCACCCTGCTCGGTGCCGCCGCCAACGGACCGATCATCGCGTCGCTCCTGGTCGACATCGTCCTGATCCAGTCGATCGGGGTCGCGTTCTCCCACCGGGGCAGTGGAGAACGGCTCAGCGCCTGGGGTGAGATCAAGGGCGCGATGACGCGGATGTCGCGCAACCCCCTCCCCTGGGCCATCGCCCTGGGCGGCGTGTGGGGGGCCACCGGACTCACCATGCCGGGACCCGTCGATCAGGTCATCACCATGCTCGCCGCGGCCGCGACTCCCGTGGCCCTGTTCACGATCGGTGCCGTGCTGGCCCGCGAGCAGGGCAACAAGCCCGCCGGCCGCATCCGAACCGGCGTCCACGCCTATGGCGACGTCTATTGGCTCGCGTTCCTGAAGCTGTTCGCCCATCCGCTGTTCGTCTGGCTGCTCGGACGCGGCGCCATCGCGATCGGCCTGCCGCTCAGCGAGCAGGCCCTCGTGGTGTTGGTCCTGGCCGCCGCACTGCCGGCCGCCGCGAACGTGTCCATGCTGGCCGAGCGGTTCGGCGCGGACAACGGCCGGGTCGCGCGGGTGATCCTGGTGTCGACCGTCTTGAGCTTCGCGACGTTCTCCACCGCGGTCCTGCTGTTCACCTGAGCGGGACGGTCACCGGTCACCTCGGCTCAACGGGCCACCTGCCCGACTCGAACGCTCACCCGATAACACAGCAGGCACACGAGCATCCCCGCCGTGGTGACGATCGTCAGCGGCACCGCGGACCCCGGTCCGGCGAGCCCGACCAGGGGCGCCACCACGGCTCCCCCGAGGAACTGGGACGCCCCGATCATGGCCGACCCTGCCCCGCGGGCGTCGGCGGCGTGCCCCAGTGCCAACGCCACCGAATTCCCGAACAGGAATCCGACACTGATGGTGAACAGCAGCAGGGGGACCTCGATGAGCAGACCGGGCAGACCGAGGACCTGATGGAGGATGAGCAGCAGTACGCCGGCCACGAGCCCGGCCAGTCCGATCCGCATCATCCGGTGTTGGCCGTGCTTCTCCACCAGTCTCATGTTGATGGTGCTGCCGATGAAGATCCCTGCTGAGTTGACGGCGAAGAGCACGCCGCTGCCCAGGACCCCGAGCCCCATGATCGTCTGGAAAACGAAAGGGGAGGACGCGATATAGCCCATGAGCACCACGAAGGCGAACGTCACCAGCAGGGCGTTGGCCACAAAGCCCGGCCTCCTCAGCAATTTCAGCATCGCGAGCCCACGTCGATCGGCCGGGTGCTCATGCGGAAAGTGCGTCTCCGGCACCACGAAGATCACGGCCAACAGCATGAGGCCCGTCACCCCGGTGAGCGTCCACAGGATGCCCCGCCACCCCACCGGGATCGCCAGCACTCCCCCGATCAGTGGCGCCACCACGGGGGCGATACCGCCCACCATGGCCAGCAGACTGAACATCTTGGCCGCCACTGGACCGTGATAGATGTCCGCGACGATCGCTCGCGCGATGACAATGCCGGCCGCACCGGTGAAGCCCTGCACCATTCGCGCACCGAGCAGCACCTCGGCATTCGGGGCCATGGCCGCGACCGCGGAGGACAGCAGACAGAGAATCGACCCCACGAGCATCGGCGGCTTGCGCCCGACCCGGTCCGAGATCGGGCCGATCACCAACTGACCCGCTGCGACCCCGAGGAAAAAGGTGGTAAGGGTGAGCTGGATGACCGAGACCGGCACCCCGAGCTCGCTGGCCATGGTGGGAAAGACGGGCAGGTACATATCGGTGGCGAACGGCGCCAGCATCGACAGCAGCGACAGCGCGACGAGGAGCAGGGGGCTGACGCGCTCGGGGTGGGGGGTGTCGTGTGTCATCACTGCGGAGTCTGACAGTTCTCCGACTCCCCGAAGCGCGCTATTCCGAAGAATGGGTGTCCTGCCACGTCACCGGAAGTCCGCCGGCACTGCTGCCGCGAGTGCTGCACGAACCGCCGCAATCGCCGGGGAGGCCTGGGAAGCCCGGCGTGTGGAGGTGAAGATTTCGCGATGGGGGTCACCGGGCAGGTCGATCAACCGGAGCGCCGAACCGGCGCCGAGCGCGGCGAGCCCGTTGATCATCCCCGCGGCATGCCCGGTTTCGATCAGTCTCATCTGGGCCTGCAGGTCGGCCGTCGCATAGCGGACGTCCGGCTCGAAGCCGGCCAGTCGGCACGTCTGCACCACCCAGTGTCGGGAAGCGGCTTGGACCGGCTCCAGCACCCACGCGCTCTCGGCCATCGCCGACAGGTCGGTGATCCCGCTGTCGGCCGTTCGGCGGCTGGAAGCGATCGGTCGTCGGTCCGACCACCAAGGCCGGTGGCCCGAACTATCTGATCCCGCTCGTCGACTGGCGTCCCACCCCTGCTGTCGAAGGCCGTACGCCGACCCACCCGGACGTCCAGGTCCTCCTCGACGCCGCCCATGCCACGGCCGCGGTCCCGCCATCGGACCCGAAGGGTCCCACCGCCGTGACCGCTGACGAGCTCGCGTCACTCGACCGCGCGGTGGCGAGCGACGAATTCGCCTGGCAGACGGAGTTCGGCGTCGCCCGCGACGTGCAGCAACTGGTCGCCGAACGTGACATCCTGCGCTATCTGCCCATGCCCGGTGGGGTGATCAGACTCGCCGAGAGCGGCCGGGTCAGCGATCTGGTGCGCGTCATCGCCGCGGCCTTGCGGTCCGGCGCCACCCCGGACGTGTCGAGCGCGGTGGAGCTCTCTGCGGCCCTGCGCGCAGCGCTCACAACGGTCGGCCTCCGGGTCACAGTGGCCACGGACGAGGCTTTCCGCGCCGCGGGCCGCGCTCTCCCGGCCACCCGCATCCGCTGGATCGCCGCCGACCGGGCCACCGCTGCTGCCGGCGTACGCGCATTCGCGGAGGCGACCGACGGCCGACCCGACCTCGCGATCGTGGCCCATCCGGTCACCGAGGCCGGCCGGGTCGAGATGCTGCCGTTCCTGCGGGAACAGGCCGTCGCGATCACCGCACACCGCTTTGGTACGCCTGACCGACTCTCCAACACCCTGATCTGAGGGCGCGCTGCAGTCCCGCGCCGGGTCAGCCCACCGGGACCGGGGCCCCGATCATGCCGAAAAGATCCTTGGGGTCCTCCGGTTCGGCCACGAGATCGATATCGGTGAAGTGCCCGCTGATCGACGCCCGCTCGTGGACGTAGCAGAGCGCGGAGAAATCCTCGATCGCGAAGCCCACCGAGTCGAAGATCGTCACCTGGTCGTCGCGTTCCCGTCCGGGCTCCTTGTCGGTGATCACCCGCCAGAGCTCGGTGACCGGAAAGTCCTCCGGTTGAGCTCGCGCGCTTCGAGCGGATGCTCGCGACCGCGCACCCGTCGCTGGCTCCGACGGAGACCATGGTCCATCTGCTCGCCCGCAAACGCATGGGCTGGTTGCTGACCCCCGAGGGCCGCGCCACCGGGGTGGTCCCACCGGACTTCACCCAGCTCGGCGCGGACTGCGGTCCCGCTCCGGCGTCCGCCCGATCAGCGGCTCACAGCGGAGCCACAGGAACCGCGGGGCCGAACTCATAGGTGATCGTGCACTCGGCCTGACGGCATTCGGTGCTGAGCATCTCCACCAGGATCCGGCCGGTGTTGTTCTTCGCCTTGAAGTGGCCCACGCCGTCGAAGTCTCCGGCGGCCATGTTGAAGATCGCACCGTCGGACATGTCGTTGTCGATGTGCGCGGCCGGCGTACCCGTCCCCACATCGATCTGGGCCCGCACGTTCTCACTCGGCTCGAACAGCGCACCCTGGGCGCACTCCTCGAAACGGTCGTTCGGGGTGCAGTGCACCTGGTCATAGGAACCGGCGGAGATCGTGTAGAACGCCACGTCCGGATGCAGCGACGGCATCGACCGCAGGCTGTGTGGGCCCTCGGCGCCGGTCCAGTCGTTGTTGGCATAGCCGGCACCGTCGGGATGGAACCCGAAGACGTATTCGCCGAACACGTTCTGCGAGCCGCAGGTCTTGGCGATCGGGTTGGCATAGCCGACCACGCGGCACGATCCGAGACCGCGCAGGCCACCCGCGATGTTGACGAACCGTTCGACCCGGTCCCAACCCTCGCCGTTCCTGGTTTCCGCGTCCCACGTCAACGCGGCCATGGACATCGACACCCCGAACGAGTGCGAGACGATGTCGACCTGCTCGCTGCCGGTGTAGTCCCGGACCGCATCCACGAAGTCCAGGATCTCGGCATAGCCCTCGGGCTCGTGATAGTTGTCCTGCGGGGCCTTCTGTTCGGCGTCGGTCAGATAGGTGAGCCCGAACAGTTCGCAGCCCGAATAGCCCGCGGCCCGGAATTCGTCGTAGACCGAGAGCGGCGCAACCGGGTGGTCCCCGACCGGACCCGTGATGTCGGAGTCCCAGTTGACGGCCCGGTCCGCGTTGCCGTGGACGAAGACCACGGGCGTACGCTCCGGCGTGCACTCCGCCTCGCCACCGAATCCGCCGACGGCTCGGGCGGTCACCTCGGGAGCGGACTCGATGAAGCTGTCATCGAACTGGGTGTCGGAGTTGCCGCACTTGGGGAAATTGAAGGTGCCGCAGTCGAGGACGGTCTCCTGCGGACCGTCCTCGGCCGCCCACAGCGTCGTCGCGCCGGCGCCGACGGCCAGGACAGCGGCGGGAATGATCATCTTCTTGGATCGAAGAACGGATGACACGGGAACCTCCAGCGGGAAAGGTGTTCACTTTCCCAAGCGCCCAGAGACTAGCCGTTGCCGCATGCGGCACTGGCTTCGTATCACCGGGAACGGAACGCCGAACCCCGCGGAAGCGCTAACGCGGCGGGGACTGCTCACCCGCCGAGCCGGCTGCGTACTCCTCCAACGGGACCCTGTCCGCCCGCCAGGCCTCGATCACCGGCTCCAGCACCCGCCAACATTCCTCGGCCACGTCCCCGCGGACGGACAACAGGTGATCGCGGTCGAAGATGCGGCCCAGGATCTCGCCGTAGGGGCGCAGGGGGCTCTCCCCCAGCTCCGCCCCGAGGTGAGTCGTGGTGAGTCGGAGACGGTCGGTGTCGGTATTCGTGGCCAGGCTCAGTCCGATGTGCTGCGGGGTCATCCCGATCGTGAGCACGTTCACCGGGCACCCGCCCTCGAGGCCCTCGGGCAGGTGGCGCATCGGCCGGAAGTGCACCTCGATCGTCGAACGGTTCTCGGCAAGGGCCTTGCCGGAGCGCAGGGTGATGGGTACGCCGGCCCAGCGCTGGTTGCGGATCTCCAGCGTCACCTCGGCCAGGGTTTCGGTCTGTCGGTCCGGATCGACTCCGTCTTCCTCGATGTACGCCGGCACCTGCTTCCCCTCCACCTCACCGGCCGTATAACGGGCCCGTCGGGAGCTGGCGACGGGATCGTCGCCCCACAGCTGGGTGCTGCGCAGGGTGTGCATCATGAGATCCGGGAGCTCCGGGGTCGCGATCCGTGCCGGTTCCTCCATCGTCACCAGACACATCACCAGCAACAGATGGCTCTGCACCATGTCGATGAGCGCCCCCGCTGTGTCGTAGTAGCCGGCCCGACCCTCCAGCGCCAGCGTTTCATCGGCGATGATCTCGATCCGCTCGATGCGGTCGGCGGTCCACGCCGACTCGAGCAGAAGGTTGGCGAACCGGACGCCCAGCACGTTGAGCACGGTGTTCTTGCCGAGGAAGTGGTCCACACGGAAAACCCGTTCCTCCGGCACGAGCTGGGCCAGCAGCGCGTTGAGGCGCTGCGCGCCCTCGAGGTCGTGGCCGAAGGGCTTCTCCAGTGCGAGCACGAGGTCGTCGGGCAGTTCCAGACCACACAGATCGGCGCAGACCTCCCCGGTCGCCTCCGGTGGCAAAGCGAAATAGAGGACGCTCGGACCATCGAGGTCCTTGAGGATGGTCACGATCTCCTCGCCGCTGTAGTCCTCCACCTGCCGCCACCGGCTGTCCGTCGCGACCTGCTCGAGCGCCTCGTGCCCGCACTCCTGCTCACCCAGCACCGAACGGATCAGGTCCTGCCACTCCGCATCGGACTTCTCCGAACGTGCGACGCCGATCACCCGCATCTGCCGCTCACCGTTCGTGGCCAGCAGGGTGCCCAGCCCGGGCAGCAGCAGCCGCGCGGCCAGATCACCGCTGGCCCCCAGGATGACGAAGTTGATCGGCTTGGCGGTCATGGCGCCTCCTGTGTCGACATTGGCGGGATCGACTCTAGCCAGACCGCCCGGGAGGCCACCCGGCGAGTGCCCGGAGGATCACCCCGCGACGAGCGCCGCCGGTCCCGGAGCTTCCCCGAACCAGTCCTTCACCTTGCTGGCGAAAACCCGCTCGAAATCGTCCCCACTGTGGTGTTCACGGATCCAGTCCCCGAAGGACCCACCGGCCGCCTCGTCGAGTTGCGCACGGCAGCCCTCGGGGTCGGTCACCGCGCGGTTGAGCATCGCCACCGCCTCGGCCTCGGTCTTGAAGAAGAACGGATAGTTCTCGGGGAGAATCGCCCGGGCCCATGGGGCATCGACGAAGATCCCGATGACCCCGGCCATCAGGGCTTCGATGTATTCCAATCCATAGGACTCCGAACGCGACGTCGCGAGGAACGCTGTCGTGCCGGCCAGGGCCTCCCAGTAGCCTTCGCGGGTGCGCAGCGGACCGACCCAGGCCCAGCGGTGGCGGGACATGTGCATGGCGGGTTCGCTGATGAGATGGGCCTCGTGCAGGCGCATCTGCACGTTGATGCGCGTCTTCTTGACCACCTTCTCGACGACGTCGATGAACTCCCAGGGCCGCTTGCTGTCATGGACATAGATGGCGGGATAGAGCACCACCGGGACATCCGGCTCGCGTCGGGGCTGCACCCGTTCGGGGCGGATGCCCAGGTTCGACCACGCCAGGCGGGCCTGTTCGACGAACGGCTGCGTCGTCCACTTGCGCATGATCTCGCGAACCTCGCTGGCGGTGCGCTCCGAGTTCGCAAAGGTCGGGAACAGCGCGAACGTCAGGCCGAGCAAGGCTTTGTTGACCCGGTGGTGATAGTTCTCGGTCGCCGACCACCATACGAAGTTCATCAGCTTCGGCTCGGCCGCCGTCGAGTGCAGGACGCCCCACACATAGGTGGAGTCGATCACGTCCATGTTGATCACCAACGTGTCGCGGGCGTCCAAGAACTCCAACGGCACCATGTCGAAGCCGTTGCAGCGCTGGCTGGCCGGACCGATCAGTGTCGCCGGCTCGAACAGTCGCAGCAGCCGCTTGACCAGGAGAGGTCCGGCACCGAGTCCGACGATCTCGCCCTGTTCATCGACGAGTGGCTGATTGGCCGTCAGCCCATATTTCACCGCGACCTTCATGGCGTGTCCTCCTCGTTGACCGCTGCTCTTTCCTCGCCCACTGCGGCGTACGCCCGCACCATTCTGTCGGGCGGCGGCGGGGTGGGCCTGCGCTCGGGTCGCGTCGGACGATCGGAGTCGTCGCTGTCGTCGCCCTCCATGCCCGCGGCAATCCGCATGGCATAGAAGGAGCGCCATACGAAGACCGACGCGACCACGAAGAACGCCGCGGCGAGGACATAGGTCCAGGCCCCCAGGCCCTGACGGTCAAGGCTCACCGCCAGTTCGACCGCCAGCAATCCGAACAGCGTCGTGAACTTGATCACCGGGTTGAGGGCAACCGAGGACGTGTCCTTGTAGGGGTCCCCCACGGTGTCCCCGACGATCGTCGCGTCGTGCAACGGCGTGCTCTTCGCGTGCAGGTCCACCTCGACGATCTTCTTGGCGTTGTCCCAGGCACCGCCCGCGTTGGCCATGAAGATCGCCTGATAGAGCCCGAACATCGCGATCGACACCAGATAGCCGATGAAGAAATAGGGCTCGACGAAGGCGAAGGCCAACGTCGCGAAGAACACGGCGAGGAACATGTTCAACATGCCCTTCTGCGCGTACTGCGTACAGATCTCCACCACGCGCTTGGAATCCTCGGTCGACGCCTTGGTCACACCGTCGAGCTTGATGTTGTTCTTGATGAACTCGACCGCACGATAGGCGCCGGTGGTGACCGCCTGGATGGAGGCGCCGGTGAACCAATAGATGATCGCGCCACCCGTGATCAGACCGAGCAGGAACGGGGCGTGCAGCAGCGACAGGTTGGCGACCAGCTCGGGCTGCAGGCCCTCGGTGAGCCCGATGATGATCGAGAAGATCATCGTCGTGGCCCCGACGACAGCAGTGCCGATCAACACCGGTTTTGCCGTCGCCTTGAACGTGTTGCCCGCACCATCGTTCTCCTCCAGCATCACTTTGGCGCGATCCCACTGTGGGGTGAAACCGAAGTCACGCTCGATCTCGGTGTCGATCCCGTCGATCTCCTCGATCACCGACAGCTCATAGACCGACTGCGCGTTGTCGGTCACCGGGCCATAGGAATCGACCGCGATGGTCACCGGTCCCATGCTGAGGAAGCCGAAGGCGACCAGGCCGAAGGCGAACACGGCCGGGGCCAGCATCAGTTCCTCCAGGCCGGTCTCGGCGATCCCGAATGCCCCAGCCATGAGGCCGACGATCGCGATGCCGAGCCAGAAGCCCGAGAAGTTGCCCGCCACCACTCCGGAGAGGATGTTGAGCGACGCCCCGCCCTGCCGGGACGACTTGACGACCTCGCGGACGTGTCCCGCACCTGTCGAGGTGAACACCTTGACGAGCTCGGGGATGAGCGCGCCGGCCAGGGTGCCGCAGGTCACGATCGCCGACATCTTCCACCACAGGCCGTTCGGCTCGTGACCCAGCAACAGCGCCGAGGTGGCGAAGGTGAACACGATGCACACGATCGACGTCACCCAGACCAGGTTCGTGAGCGGTGCCTCGAAATTCATGTGCGTCCGCTGCCCCCAACGACTACGCGTGAAGATGTCGTTGGCCAGATAGGACAACGCCGAGGCCACCAGCATCACCGCGCGGATCACGAACATCCACACGAGCAGCGTGACCTGCATATCGAGGTCGTGCACCGCGAGCAGGATGAACGTGATGAGTGCGACACCGGTGACGCCATAGGTCTCGAACCCGTCGGCGGAGGGTCCGACGGAGTCGCCCGCGTTGTCACCCGTGCAGTCGGCGATCACGCCCGGGTTGCGGGCGTCGTCCTCCTTGATCTTGAAGACGATCTTCATCAGGTCGGAACCGATGTCGGCGATCTTGGTGAAGATGCCACCCGCGATGCGCAGCACCGAGGCCCCGAGCGATTCGCCGATCGCGAAGCCGATGAAGCAGGATCCGGCGATCTCTCTCGGCAGGAACAGCAGGATGACGAGCATCAGGAACAGCTCGACCGAGATCAGCACCATCCCGACCGACATGCCGGAGCGCATCGGGATGCCGTGCACGGGATAGGGGCGACCCTTCAGGGATGCGAAGGCCGCTCGCGAGTTGGCGAGGGTGTTGACCCGAATGCCGTACCAGGCCACCCCATAGGAGCCGGCCATACCGATGAGGCTGAAGGCGATGATGATGGCCACCCGCCCCCAGGAGAAGTCCACGAGAAACTTGTAGTAGGCCACGATCACGACCGCGATGAAGACCCACAGCATCATCAGGAACTTGCCCTGCTGGAGGAGATAGGCCTTGCAGGTCTCATAGATCAGCTCGGAGATCTCCCGCATCGACCGGTGGACCGGCATCCGGTTCAGCTGGGCATAGGTCGCGACACCGAAGCCGAGACCGAACAGGCAGATGGCCATGCCGATGCCGAGCAGCATCGGGCCGGACATTCCGCCGATGAAGGCCACGGACCCGAGGTCGGGCAGCACCAAGGTGGCTTCCCCGCCGATATGGGGCTGATCGGTGGCGGCGGGAGGCGTCCCGCCTGCGCAGCCACTGAGGACGAGCAGACCGACTGCCGCCATCAGGAGAGCCACGAGGAATCTGTTCTTGCGGGAAAAGGGGGCCGGATCACGGTGCACTTCAGCCACCCCTGATCGGCGCGAAAGCCACGTCACGATCGCACATCCTGTCGTTCGTACGGAGCCGCCTGCGACGGTGCAGACACTCTCGATGCCGAATATAGGGCTGTCGCCCGACAGTTTCCGGGGCTTGCGCAAAACACGCCCGGGCAGATCAAGAACTTTCCACGACTCGCAATGGTGGAACCGCTGTTTGAGATGGTCGTTAGGGTTGAGGAGTCCTGAGCCGGCCGATCCGGGTCGGCAGCATCCGCGATCGAGAGCGAGCCGATGTCCCCCGTCGACGAACCCACGAGCGACCGACCGCCCCGGACTGACGTGGTGCAGGATCTCGGCTGGGGCCGGATCCTGTTCGGTCAGACCTTTCCTGATCCCGACACGCTGGGCGAGGTGATGCGCGCTGAGGGTTCCGGCCGGCGCGACATCTGCATCTATCTGCCGCACCCGCACATCTTCGTCACCCAGCACGCGCAGGACTATTTCCTGGACCCGAGCTATACCTATCGCCTGGATCTCACCGAGGAGATCCAGCCGCGGATCGTTCCCGGCGTCACGGTCCGGGAGCCGCAGGGCCGGGACGAATGCGCCGCGATGAACCGCGCCTATGTGAAGAACCGCATGGTGCCCGCCGATGTCGATCTGATGTGGCACAACCAGACCCAGCAGGTCGGCGTGCTCTATCTGATCGCCGTCGAGGACTCCACCGGCGAGGTCCTCGGCACGGTCACCGGTCTCGACCACGTCGAGCTGTTCGACGACCCTGAGCGGGGCTCCAGTCTGTGGAGTCTGGCAGTGGACCCGGGTTGCACGGTGCCCGGCATCGGCGACATGCTGGTCCGCCACCTCATCCGGACGATGCAGGCCCGCGGCCGGGCTCAGATCGATCTGTCGGTGATCCACACCAACGATCGCGCGATCCGTCTCTATGAGCGCCTCGGTTTCACGCAGGTGCCGATCGTCGCGGTCAAACGCAAGAACGCGCTCAACGTGCACCTGTTCGCCTCGACTGTGGATCTGGACGCCCTCAATCCCTATGCGCGGATCGTCGCCGACGAGGCGATTCGGCGCGGGATAGCGGTGACCGTGCTCGACGCCGATGCGGGGCTCCTGCGGCTCGAGCACGGGGGCACCTCGATCGTCACCAGGGAGTCGCTGTCCCAGCTCACTTCTGCGGTGGCGATGAGCATCTGTGACGACAAGCGCCTCACCCGCAAGATCGTGGAGGCAGCCGGCGTACGCGTCCCCCGCGGCCATGTGGCCACGTTCGACGCGGGCGACCGGGAGTTCCTCGATGAAGTCGGGACCGTGGTGGTCAAGCCTGCCCGCGGGGAGCAGGGTCAGGGGATCACCGTGGGCGTACGCGACGCCGCCGACCTGGACACCGCACTCGAACGGGCCGGCGGACCCGAGGCAACCGTTGTGATCGAAGAGCAGTGCCCCGGCGATGACCTGCGGGTCCTGGTCATCGACGACAAGGTGGTGGCGGCGGCCATCCGCCGCCCCGCCACCGTCGTGGGCACCGGCGAGCACACGATCAGCGACCTGATCAAAACCCAGAGCCGCCGGCGGGAAGCCGCCACCGGTGGGGAGTCGACCATCCCGCTGGACGACCTCACCGAGGCGACCGTCCAGGAGGACGGCTGGGCTCTCGACGATGTGCTTCCCGGTGGCGAAGCACTGCAGGTGCGGCGCACGGCCAATCTCCACACCGGCGGCACCATCCACGACGTCACCGACGTGCTGCACCCCGAGCTTGCCGAGGCGGCCGTGACTGCGGCCAAGGCCATCGGCATCCCGGTCACGGGGATCGACCTCATGGTCCCGGATGTGACCGAGCCGGCGTACGCGTTCATCGAAGCCAACGAACGCCCGGGTCTCGCGAACCACGAACCCCGCCCCACCGCAGAGGCCTTCATCGACCTGCTGTTCCCCCGCACCACGGCACCACCACGTGCCTGGCAACCGGGTCGGCCCACCGACGGTGCAGCGAACACGACGGGCCCCGGCGACGCGATCGGGCACGAGTGACGGAGGAGCTGGACGTGACCGGGACCGAACGAGCAACCAGCCCCTTGGTGGTGCGATGACCATGGACCTCGTGAACGGCGCCGTCCTCCTCGACATCATCCTGTTGGCGGTCCTCGTGATGCAGGCGATCACCGGCTGGTATCGGGGATTCCTCGCCAGTGTGCTCGGCGTCATCGGCCTCATCGCCGGCGGCTGGGTCGCGATTTGGGGACTGCCCCAGATGATGATCGGGGAATCGTTCCGGGGCAACGCGATCACCCGATCAATCGTCATGCTCTTCGGGGTCCTGATGCTGGCCGGCCTCGGTTACGGTCTGCTGTCGGATGCCGGCCGACGCATCATGGAGAGCCGGCGCAGAGGACTGCTGGGGCGGGGAGACAGTCTGGCCGGAGCTCTGCTGTCCGCCGCCATGGCCGCCGTCCTGATGGGGCTCGCGAGCCTCGCGCTCTATCCGCTCGCCCCGTCGTCCTGGCGCGGGCTCATGGACGAGTCGAAGATCCTGGCCGCGGTCGCGGACAACACTCCCCCGGCCGTCGTCGACCTCGCCGGTCGGGCAACCAGTGAGCTCTACGACGCTGGGTTCCCGCGGGTCTTCGGCGATCCCGGGGCGGAACCCGACCTGCCGGCCGACGTCCCGGACGCCGGCATCACGGACAGCCCGGGTGTGCAAGCTGCCGCGGGGAGCATCGTCAAGGTGAACTCCGCCATGATCCGGTGCAACGCTGCGGGGACCGGCAGTGGCTGGGTCGTGGCCCCGCAGCGCATTGTGACGAACGCGCACGTGGTCGCCGGTTCCAACGCCGTCACCGTCCAGGTGGGTGGCAGTGGGGCACGACTGCAGGCCGATGTGGTGGCCTTCGACCCCGATCTGGATCTCGCGATCCTCGATGTCCCGCGTCTCCAGGCCCAGCCTCTCGAACGGGCCCCGGCATTGGGGCGTGGTGACTCGTCCGTGGTGGCGGGCTTCCCCCGCGGCGGCCCCTATCGGACAGAACCCGCGCGGATCCGCGGCATGCTCCAGGCCACCGGGACCGACATTTATGACAGCCGTCCCGTGCAGCGCGAGATCTATTCGATCTATGCCCGGGTGATTCCCGGCAACTCCGGAGGACCGCTGCTCACCACCGAAGGTCAGGTGGCGGGCACCGTCTTTGCACGCTCAGCCAACTCGACCGAGACCGGGTTCGTCATCACCGACTCCGGTTCCCGGCAGCTGCTCGACCAGGCGGCCGAGCTGACGCAACCCGTCGATACCGGCCAGTGCGCCGCCTGACTGCCATCTGAATGTCCACCGCGGGGCGCCGATGGTTCAACTCGGCGCAACAAAGGGCTACGGTTTGCGGAGTCCGAGCCGGACACCACCCTGCCGGAAGGTCCAATGTGAGCAAAGAACTTCAGTTCATCAAGGGCGTGGACAAGCTGCACGCCTTCTATACCGAGAATGTACGCATGCTGGCCCATGCCTACGATCTCACCGATGAGGATGCGGCACGGATTCTTGACCGGTTCGATTTTCGCAATGTTGCCCGCAGCATCCTGCATCCGCCGCGAGTCGATCTGATGGAGCAGGGCCCGGACCTCGCTCCCTGATCCCAGCCAGCTGACACGTGCGGGCTCCGACGGGTTCACCAGACATCCTGGGACCCGTCGGAGCCCGCGCGCAATTCCCGCCCCTCGAGGTTTGCGAATGCGTTGGTTCCCGCCAGGAGAGACGCCCCAGGACCGGCAAGGCGCTCCGAGTCAGTCCCCGAGGGAGGAAATGTCGTCCGGCACGTCCACCGCATGCTCACGAAGCGCGTCCAGTGGAACCACCTCCAGCGCCTTCTCGTGTGTGCTCGCCAGGACCACCGGGGCCGGATAGCCCGCCAGATAGGCCTGCAACCAGCGACGGGCCACCACGCACCACCGGTCACCAGGTTTGAGCCCGGGGAAGTCATAGGCCGGAATAGGGGTGATGAGGTCGTTGCCGGCGTTGCGTTGATAGCGCAGAAAGTCTGCAGTCATCACCGCACAGACGGTGTGATTCCCGAGGTCCTGCGGCACCCAGGCGCAGCACCCATCCCGGAAGAAGCCCGTCATCGGGTCGCTTCCGCAGGACTGCAAAGGTTCACCGAGGACGTTCAGTGGATCCATGAGGGGAGCTTACTCGGGGGAATACCGGAGGTGAGGGAGGCGTTGAGCTATTGAGTGTTCAACTTTCCTTTGAGATCCGTGGAGGCTCCATGCTCGACCCCGTCCGACTGTTTGAGTTCGATCCGCACGTCGACCGGCGCACGGTCCGTGCCCGCACACTGCTGGTCACGCTCGGCAGCCGCGACCCGGGACGCACCCAGGGAATCATCAGCCAGCATCTGCTCAACACTCTGCCGAATTATCGCCTCGGCGGTGTCGACGCCGACCAGGTCCTGGACTATGGCGCGCTCCGACCGGGCATCGGATTCGAGCGCGACCATTTCACCGGTTATCGCACGCCGTCGATCGACCTGCACCACGTGACCGACGCCGAGGGCAAGAGCTTCCTGATGCTGGCGGGCCCCGAGCCCAGCCTGCAGTGGGAACGACTCGTGGGCACCGTGGATTATCTGATTGATCAGTTCGACATCACCGAGACGGTGATCGTGCAGGGCGTTCCCGCTCCGGCACCCCACACCCGCCCCCTCCATGTCAGCCGCTATGCGGGTGGACCCGATCTCGTGCCGGCCGAGGAATCCGTGCCCATGTCCTTCGAGATGGGAGCCACCTTCACCAGCGTGCTCGCCCTCCGGCTCGGCGAACACGGCCGGTCCGTCACCGGTCTCGTCGCCCACGTGCCCCACTATCTTGCCCAGGCGGAGGTCCCCGGGGCTGCCATCGCACTCCTTGATCGGCTGGCCGGACACAGTGGGCTGGCTCTTCCCCTGGGTGGCCTCCCCGCCGCCGCGCAGATCCTGAGCCAACGTGTCGCAGCCGAAGTGCAGGAGTCGGAGGACGCCCAGGAGATGGTCGCGCGGCTCGAAGCGCAATACGACCACTACATGACCCAGCGCAGCCTGACCCAGGACGCCGACGCGGTGCCCACCGCAGACGAGATCGGCGCGGAAGTCGAGGACTTCCTGCGCGCCCTGGACGACGAGGAACGTGACGACGAGGAAGGCGACGGATGAGTCATCCGGTCTCATGGGTCGATCGCGATGTGATTAAATAAGTGTTATTCCGGTTTTAATCGTATCGGTGCACCCAACACCGCCAGCACCAGAGGAGCCTCCCATGTCGCCTGAACCCACCACCGCGACCCTTGTCGGCGATTTCGTGGCCGCCAACCCGGGCACGGCTCGTGTGCTGGAGGCCCACGGCGTCGACTACTGCTGTGGCGGACAGCGGCCGCTGGCCGAGGCAGCCGCCGAGAGCGGCGTCGATGCCGAAGCACTTCTCGCCCAGCTCACCGCCGTTGCTCCAGCGAGCGACGAACTCGACGTCACCACGTTGTCGAATGCCGAGCTGTGTGATCACGTCGTCTCGACCCATCATGAATATCTCTGGCAGGAGATGCCGCGTATCACGCAGCTCGCCAACAAGGTCGCCCGCGTTCATGGTGCCAACCATCCCGAGCTGCGCGCCGTCCAGAAGACGTGGCAGCTGCTGGTCGGTGATCTCACCGACCACCTCATGACCGAGGAACAGGAACAGTTCCCGGCGATCAAGAAGGCCACGGAAGAGGGCGCCACCTTCTCCCAGGAAGCCGTCGACCAGCTCCTGGGCGAGCATGACGTGGCGGGCAAGCTCCTGGCTCGCCTGCGGGACCTCACCCATGGCTATGCCGTGCCCACAGACGCCTGCGGCTCCTACCGTGCGCTCTATGCAGGCCTTGAGGACGCCGAACGGGACCTGCACACGCACATCCACAAGGAGAACAACATCCTGTTCCCCCGGCTTCGCTGAGCGACCGGGGCCATCGACGAACCGCCGTGAGCTGAGATGCGGCGTGCCTGGCCCCTGCGCCGAGCCAGCAAACCGCCCGTCAACGGTCGACGAGCACCTTCTCGGAGGTCTCCGCCGCCAGGCGTGCGGTTCTGAGCGCGTCGAACGCGGCCAGCAGCAGCCCGACGATCAGCAGGACCCCTCCGAACGGGGTGACGGCGCCCAGCCACCGCGCGCCCGTGAGGGCCATGAGATAGAGGGATCCGCCGAACACAACGGTACCGGCGAGCAGGAACCACGGCGCTCGACGCTGCTCCGGGCGGAGACTGATCGCCAGCATCGCGAGGGCGGCGTACATGTGATAGCGCACACCGGTCTCCCAGTTCGCCAACATGGCCGGCTCGATCACGTCCTGCAAGCCGTGGGCGCCGAACGCACCCAACCCGATTCCCGCGGCCGCGAGGACCGCGCCGATGGCGAAGGTGGTGTGATGTCGCATGACTCCACCATAGGTCTGGTCGGCATGGCTGTCGGATCTGCCGCTTACGATGGAACGCATGACTTCGCTCCATGATTTCCACGCCGTGCGGCTCGATGGCACCAACCAGGACTTGGCGGCCTATGCGGGCCAGGTGGTCCTGGTGGTCAACACCGCAAGCGCCTGCGGTCTCACTCCGCACTATGAAGGGCTGCAGCAGCTGCATGAGGATTATGCGGCCCGGGGCCTCGCCGTGCTGGGGTTCCCCTGCAACCAATTCGGCGCCCAGGAGCCCGGCAGCGAGGCGGAGATCTCCGAATTCTGTCAGCGCAACTACGGTGTTGACTTCCCCATGTTCGCCAAGGTCGACGTCAACGGACCTGCATCGCACCCAATTTTCACGTGGCTGCGTTCCCAGCGCGCCACCGGGAAAGGCACTCCCCCGCCCGCGTTCGCCGAGCATCTCGCCAACCAGCCGCGCGGAGAGCAGGGGGATTTTCTCGAATGGAACTTCACCAAGTTCCTCGTCGGCCGCGACGGACAGGTCATCGAGCGTTATCTCCCGACGGAGACCCCGGACTCGCTGCGAAAGGACATTGAGGCGGCACTTGCCGGATGAAGACAGCATCACCCATCCGACTGACCCAGCCACCCTCCCCGTTGTTCCTCGCCCTGCTCGCAGTCGCAGGTCAGTTCGTGGGGCTGTATTCCCCCGGCAGCCCGGATCCTCTCATCCTGCCCATTCCCGGCGCCGACAAGATCGTGCACGTCGTTCTGTTTGCCGTGCCTGTGGCGTTGTTGCGATGGGCAGGGGTGCGCCTCCGGGTTGTCCTGCCCCTCGCGCTCGCCCAAGTGGTGGTCAGCGAGGTCGTCCAGGCGCGCTGGATCCCCTATCGCGCCGGAGAATTGGCAGACGCCCTCGCCGACCTGGTGGGCATCGGCTTGGGCGTCCTCGGCGGGTGGTGGCTCGGCCGGGACCAACGCCCGGCTGAGCCCACACCGAGAGTTGGTCAGAGATCCTCGAGGTCCTGACCCGATGCCTTGGCATAGGCGTTGAGCTTGTCGAGGTGGTGGAACGCCTCGACATAGCGGGTCGTGCCGGACGATGACCGCATCACGACCGAGTGGGTGCGGGCCCCACCACCGGGCAGATATTCCACGCCATCGACGAGGTCACCGTCGGTGATGCCGGTGGCGACGAACAGGGTGTTCTCGCTGGCCACGAGGTCATTGGTGTCGAGAATCTTGTCGACGTCGAGGCCGGCGTCGATGGTGCGCTGGCGCTCCTCGTCGGTGGTGGGCCAGAGCTTGGCCATGATCCGGCCGCCCATGGCCTTCATCGCACAGGCGCTGACCACACCCTCGGGGCTGCCTCCGACGCCCGCGAGGATGTCAACGCTGGTGACGCTCGCCGACGCCGCAGCCACGGAGGCGGCCACGTCACCATCGGTGTACATCCGCGTCCGCGCACCGGCGGCCCGGATGGCCTTGGCCAGCTCCTCATGGCGGTCCCGGTTGAGCATGGCGACCACGATGTCCTCGGGCCGCTTGCCCTTGGCCTTGGCGACCTTCTTGATGTTGTCGGCGATCGGTGCCTCGATGTCGATGACATCGGCGGCCTCGGCACCCACGACCAGTTTGTCCATGTAGAAGCACATCGTCGGGTTGTACATCGTCCCGGCCTCGGCCGCCGCGAGCACGGCGATCGAGTTGCGCATGCCGAGAGCGAGCAGGCGGGTGCCGTCGACCGGGTCGACCGCGATGTCGACGGACGGGCCGTCGCCGTTGCCGACGGACTCGCCGTTGTGCAGCATGGGCGCCTCGTCCTTCTCGCCCTCCCCGATGATGATCGTGCCGGACATCCGAACACCGCTCAGCACCGCGCGCATCGCGTCGACGGCCGCACCGTCACCGGACTCCTTCTGACCCCGGCCGGCCCAACGGGCCGCCGCCAGGGCGGCCGCTTCCGTGGCCCGCATCAGATCCAGACCCAGGTTGTGGTTGCCGAGCATGTACCCGTGCTCGAACTTTTCACTCATTCCATTGCCTCCTCGCATCTGGACCCCAGGTCCGGTTTTGCCTGTCACCTTAGCGTTATGCTCGCGACTTCTTCGCGGGTACGCCAACCTCGGGCAGCCCTCCGTTGCCGGGCCGACCAAAAGCGCGGACAACATCCCGCTCAGCAAGGATCGGAAACGTCCTCGTCAGATTGTCACTGCGGACTGCAGATGCGGAGCCAGCCGCTGCGCGACCTCCTCCGGCGCCATGTCGATCATCGCCTCGGCATGGAGCCGCTCGAAATAGGTCACATCGCTGCGATAGACGGGGTCGGGGTTGGCGCGACTCACCATCCGCAACAACAGCCCGTACTTGTCACTCGGATGCGGCCCGCCCCCATAGAGCGCCCAATTGAAGGACGCCAGATCGAGCGCGTCATAGCCGCTCAGCACACCGGACAGCACAGCCCCGAGATCGGCGCAGTCCTCGTCGGTGAGCTCGAGGATGTCGCGCAGCTCGGGCAGCACGAGCCACACCTCGTGGAATCCGATCGGTGCCCACGGTGTCAGCACGCGTACGCGACCCCGGGTGCCCAACCAGCGCGGCCCGCCGGCCTCGGTCTCGATGAGGTCACGCCAGAAATTCCCCGGCCACCGCTCCGACGCGGCCATCAGCGTGCGCTGCGCCGTGGTGCCGATGTCATCATGCGCGGTCTGCGCATGCGGGTGCACGACGGAGCTGCCCGCGGGCGGCAGATAGTTCGCGTTGATGGAGTGCCACATGGGCCGCACTCCCCCGACCCCCCGCGCGTACGCCACCAATCCACACATCAGGTCCCCGATCAGCAGCGGGGTGAGTTCGCGGAGACCGACGAAGTGCCGGGTCGTGTCGTAGAGGCCGACGGAGGAGAATTCGGAGTACGCCAGCACATTCGGCACCACCGCGCTGACGCCGCGACGGATGCGGCCCTCGTCGGTGATCGCCGCGTCGATCACGCCGGTCGCCTCTTCCAGCTTGTCCTCGCAGAACGGACAGAACGGCGGTGGCGCGGTGAGCTGGGTCAGGTCGGTCCGGACGGTCGGAGCGAGTTGGCCCTGATGCAGGATGCGGGCGCTGTGCCCGGTGAGGGGATCGATACGGATCGTGAGCCCTGCATCGATGACGTTCGTGGCGTTGCCCAACTCGGGCACGCGCGCGGTGATCTGGTGTTCGACGAACCGAATCTCAGCCATGCATCACCCTAAGCCGCTCGGTGTCTTCCCGCAGCCCATCGATCCTCACGCGAAGAAGAAGCGCGTCAGGTGGAAGAACACCGGGGCTGCGAAGGTCAGCGAATCCATCCGGTCCATGATCCCGCCGTGCCCGGGGATGAAAGCGCCGAAGTCCTTGACGCCACGGTCCCGCTTGATGGCGCTCATCACCAGCCCGCCGCAGAATCCGAGCAGGCAGGAGACGAAGGCCAGCAGCCCGGCCTGCCACCAGGTGAAGGGCGTCACCCACCACAGGGCTGCGCCGAGCGCTGTCGCGCTGAGCACACCGCCGATGAAGCTCTCCCAGGTCTTGTTGGGACTGACGGTGGGGGCGATGGCGTGGCGGCCGAAGAGTTTGCCCCAGATGTACTGCAGGACATCCGATCCCTGCACCACGATGATCAGGAACAACAACAACGCAGCGCCCTCGGGCCCACCGGACCCCGGCGGGGATCCCTCCGCCACCTCCCGGCCGTGGTGCATCGCCACCGGCAGTTGCAGGAGCGCGACGGCGTGGCTGAGGGCATAGACACACACCATCAGCGACCACTGGATCACGGACGTGCGCTGCAGAAACCCACGGGTCTCACCGGTCAGCGCGCTGCGTACCGGAAGAAACAGAAAGGCATAAACCGGAATGAAGACGGCGAAGAAGCCGTACCAGTGCTGCCAGACCGAGAAGTAGTGGATCGGCAAGATGATCCAGAACATCCAGACCAGCGCGCGGCGATCCTGTTGGGTGGTGGGTGAGATCGTGATGAATTCCCGCAGCGCGAGGAACGACAGGCCCGCGAACAACAGGATCGTGACCGTCTCCCCCGCCATCAGGACCCCGACCAGTAGCGCGACCATGATCCACCACGCCCAGATCCGCGCGCGCAGGTTCTGCAGCAGTCCCTCGTGGCGCTCGGCCCGCAGGGTCACTCCGAGAATCGCGGTCACGATCGAGGCGGTCACGAGCACGACGACGGCGCCGATGAGCAGGCGCCACCCGGTTCCGTCCAGCAATCCGATGGTCAGGTTCATGCCGGCACCCGCTCAAGTGCGCGCGCGATGCACCGCAGACGAACGACGACCGTGATGAGCGACCCCAGTGCCACAACCCCGAGGGCAATCCCGAGGACGACACCGCGGGGCAGACCGAGCGGCACTTCCAGGAGCGAGAGGAGGCACGCCGCCGCGACGACCCACATCCGGATCGGTTTGGCCATGGGCCCGTTGAAGAAGTTGCCGACGCCGTTGGCGGCACCGAGGGTGCGGACGTACGCGGTGAGCACCGCCAGCGCTGCGGCCACCCAGCCGAGCAGCACCCCGAGATCGTGCCCACCGGCCTGCCACAGTCCCGTGATGGCATAGCCCGCAGCGGCGAGGACGAGCAGGTCGGCGACCCGGTCCGGGACCTCGTTGAACAGGTCCCCGGTGGGAGTGTGAAGTCCGTGCTCGACGGCGAGCATCCCGTCCAGCATGTTGCACAGCAGCCGGAGCGGGAGCAGGAGGGCCGCCCCCACCAGGAACCAGATCCGCGTGCCATCGCCCACCCAGGCGGATCCCACCAGCAGGCAGGCGGCCAGGGCGGACACCACGACCGAAAGGACCGAGATCGCGTTGGGGGTGAGTCGCATCGCCGCGAGGGTGTCCGCGGTCCGGGCCGCCCAGCGGGTCGACCGTTGCGGGATGGCCCGGCGATTCAGCCCCCTCTCGGAACTCCCGGTCGAGATCTCCTGCTGTTCCATGCGATCCATGCGGCTCAGGTTAGGTGCCTGTGGTGTCGAGCTTGCGCGCTCCTGCCCGACCTCCCAGCACGAACCCGTACCTCCCCACCTGCAGGCGCGTTGGGAAGTCCATCTCGTGTTGGGAAGTGCCCAGCCCTGTGGGGAAGCGGCTTCCCAGCGCCACTGACCGTCCTCGGTCGGACGGCTGCCAGCCGACGGGAGCTAGGGCAACAACGGCAACGCGGCTGTGACTCCGACCACGACGAACAGGCTGAGGAGGGTCGAGAGAGTCACGGTGTCCGCCACTGTCTTCACGTCACCCTTGTACTCCAGGGACAGCAGGAACGCGTTCACGGCCGTCGGCATGGCGCCGGCGAGCACGAGGGCCTGGAGCGGTACGCCGCTCAGCCCGAACAGCAGGCCCATGCCGAGGGAGAGGAACGGCATCCCGGCTACGCGCACGAGGCTGGCGGTCAGCACCGCGCGGGTGATGGTGACGCGTTTGGTGGCGCCGAGCTGCACACCGAGCGCAAGAAGCACCATCGGCAGTGCCGCGTCGGACAGCATCTCCACGCCGCGCATGACACCGAGCGGGAGCGACCAGCCCAGCAGACGCAGGATCAGCGCGAACGCGATCGTCCACAGCACCGGGAGCTTGACCAGGCCCTTGAGCGCGGCCACCGACCCCTGGCCGGAGCCGAACAGCAGCGGTCCGACGACGAAGCCGAGCACGACGGACGCGAGGAACATGAGCACGCTCTGTTCGAAGCCCGCCTGTCCGAGTGCGAACAAGGCGATCGGCAGCCCCATGTTGCCGCTGTTGGAGATCGCGACGCTGGCCATGACCGCCCGCCGGGTGGCACCCGCCACGGCGGGCACGAGGAGGCCCCCGATCGCCGCGCCCACCAGCGAGACCGCGACATAGGCACCGACCAGCGTCAATCCGACCTGGCCGGACACCTCGGTGGTCAGCAGGACGTTCAGGCACAGGGCGGGGGTCAGCGCGTTGAGGGCGATCTTGCTGATCGTTCCGGCGTCGAGGGGAAAGAGCCGTCCGAGGACGAAGCCGCTGCCTGCCACGATCAGCACGGGCACGATCACGTTCACCAGCGCCAGCAGCAGTCCCATCGGCCCTCCCCCATCCAAGCACCGCAAGTTCTCCCTGCAGTCTGCCCAACCGTGCGCTCGAAGACGTCGCCCCCTCCCGCAACACGGCACGCGGGGCGCTTCCCGTCGCCAAAGCTGGGAAAATGGGGCCGTGCAGCGAATCGTCCATGATCTTCCCACCACCAACTGGTGCGCCACGACGTCCTTGGCCGCCGAGGATCGGAGCGTGGTCGTCAGCAATGCCGACGAAGCCGCGCAACTGATCCGCGAGTGCGACTCGCGACTGCAGACCTTCGGCGCCCGCTTCAGCTATCCGACCTATGTGACCGCCCATGACGGGCTGGCCGTCCACCTGCGGTCGGAGCAGCAGATCCTCGCGAGCGACGACGAGACGATCACGGTCACCGGCGACTGCACGCTCGGCGCGATCTGGGACCATCTCCGCGACCGGGGACGGACGCTGCCGATCTGCCCACCCGTGATCACCCAGCAGACTGTCGCCGGCGCCCTCGGCACCGGCACCCATGCCCAGGGCACGGGTGAGGGGATCCTCGCCGACACCGTGCTGTCGATCGACTATCTCGACGCCGCCGGCCAGCTCCACCGCATCGAGCGGGGTGGAGAGGCCTTCGGTGCGCTCCAACTGCATCTCGGCGCACTGGGCCTGATCACCCAGCTCACGTTGCAGGTCACCACCAATTCGGACTATGTGGCACAGAAATACACGACCTCCGGCGACGACCTCCGGCAGAACTTCAGGGTCTGGAACGAGCGGTCGGACCACGTGAAGGCCTGGTGGTTCACGGAGGAGGACCGGGTGCACGTGTGGGAGGTCTCCTCCGCCGATTCCGGGATCACCATCGACCCGAGCGGCACGCACACCGATCTCAACCCGATCCTGCAGGCGACGCAGCAGCGCATGGGCGCCGAGTTGCGCAGCGATGACCGCACGATCGCTCCCCAGCGCACGGTGGGGCGCTTCTATGACTATTCCGATGTCACGGGTGACCTCGTCGAGATCTTCCGCAACGGCATCCCGGCACCCCAGATCAACATGGAAGTCGGGGTTCCCCTCGACCGTTTCGAAGCCGCGGCCGACGACCTCCGCCGCGTGCTCGCGGACTCCGCGTACCGGCTGCACTATCCGGTCATCCTCCGCCCCACGGGGCCGAGCTCGGCGTGGCTCGCGGCGGCGTACGACCGGCCGACCTGCTGGTTCGGCTTCGTCGTCTATCAACGGGCGGACGGGTCGGTCGCCGACGGGTCGGTGGAATTGCTGGGTGAGATCCAGGCGGCACTCGCGGCGCACGAGGGTTTGCCGCACTGGGGGAAGTATTTCGATCCCGTGCACTACGACTTCGCAGCGCTGTCCCGGTGGGAGGATTTCAAGGCAGTACGCCACCGCCTTGACCCCCGAGGAAGGTTCCTGCATCCCCGGCTGGCCAACCTGATTGCCTGAACTTACATTAGAACTCTCAGGAAATGTCCGGCATGATCACTGGATCATGCGCGTTCCTCGAGTGTCTCCGCAGGAGGCTTTCTGATGTTCTCGCGCAAGCTGCGCCTCGCCGCCCTGGCCATCGCGCCGGCCATGGCTCTCACAGGCCTCGCCACCGCCCCCACGACCCACGCCGCCCCTCCGGCGCACGCCAATCACAACGCCAAGGACAACCACGCCAAGAACAACGGTGGCGGCTACGGCACGACCGTGACGGACCTCGGCAACACCCCGGCGACGTTCATGATCGCTCAGGAAACGCTCAAGAATCGCAACTTCCGCACGGCTGCCTGGACCGCGACCGATCTCCAGGTGACCCTCATGAGCATCCCCGTGGGCGGCGACGTCGGCCTTGAGGTCCACCACGGCGTTGACCAATTCTTCCGTGTCGAGAGCGGCACGGCTCGGGTGATGATGGGCACCGAGGAAGCCTTCACCTTCGTCAAGGACGCCGGAGCCGGCGACGTCATCCTGATTCCGGACGGCACCTGGCACAACATCGTCAACACCGGCATGGAACCCCTGAAGCTCTATTCGCTCTATGGCCCTGCCGAGCACCCCGAGGGCACCGTTCACCGGACGCAGGCCGACGACCCGCATGCAGGCGATCCGAAGCCGAACCCGACGGTTGCCGACGTGACCCCGACCGACCCGTTCATGGTCGATCCCGGTGGTGGCCCGTTCGTCTTCAACATTGAGGACGCCACGGATGGCCAACACCAATTTCCGGACCGCCGCCTGGACCGGGGAACTGCTCCAGGTGACGCTCATGAACATCCCGGTCGGCGGTGACGTCGGGCTCGAGATGCACGACGATGTCGACCAGTTCCTGCGCGTCGAGGGCGGCAAGGCCAAGGTCTATTTCGGTGATGCCGAGGGCAACCTCCGCTTCGCCGGCAATGTCCAGGAGGACCGGGCGATCCTCGTCCCGGCCGGCACGTGGCACAACATCGTGAATGACATGCCGAATCAGGAGCTCAAGCTCTATTCGATCTATGGCCCGGCCGAGCATCCCCAGGGCACCGTCCACGAAACGCAGATGGATGACCCGCACTGGCAGTGACCTCGACACCGCCGGACGTCGGACACCGCGTGACTCCGAGCTGAGTTGATCCGGACGACCTGGCCTAGGGTGAGTGCATGCCGCACCATCCAGGCCAGGTCGTCGCCGTTTTCGGGGGCCGCAGCGAGATCGGCGCCGCCATCGCCACCCGGCTCGCTCCCGGCAACACCATCGTTCTCCTGGCGCGCCCCGGTCCGCTCGTCGACGAGGAAGCCGCCTGTCTGGCAGCCGGTGCGGCGCGCGTCGTCACTCTCGAGTTCGACGCCGACGACACCGACGACCACGCTGCCCTGCTCGATCGGATCGAAGCCGAGGCCGGGCCGGTGGACGTGGCGATCCTCGCCTTCGGGATCCTGGGCGATCAGGAAGTGGCCGAGCGCGACCATCGCGCGGCGGTCGCCATCCTGCATACGGACTTTCTCGCCCAGGCCAGCCTGCTGACCGCGTTGGCCGAGCGGATGCGTACGCGCGGGAGCGGCACGCTCGTCGCCTTCTCCTCCGTCGCCGGGGTGCGGGTGCGCAGGGCCAATTATGTCTATGGCTCGGCCAAGGCCGGCCTGGACGGATTCGCGTCAGGGCTGGCGGATGCGTTGCACGGGACGGGCGTTCGCCTCATCATCGCCCGACCGGGCTTCGTCATCGGACGGATGACCACTGGCATGGACCCGGCCCCCTTCTCGTCCACCCCCGATCAGGTGGCGGATGCCGTTGTGCAGGAGATCCACAGGGGCCGCCGCGTGGAGCTGTGGATCCCTTGGCAACTGCGCGTGATGTTCTCCGTCGCGCCGTTCATCCCGCGCGCGATCTGGCGGCGCATGCCGCGCTGAAGCAGGCGCAGCTCAGCCAAGGCGAGGCACGACCGCGCCTGAGAATCTCTCGACTGTCCCAGCCGGGTCACCCGCAGTCGATCACCCACCGGAATATTGGTTCCGTCTTGAGGAATGAGGTTCCATCATCGAGGAATCATGATCGACAGGCCCCCCACGTCGCCGGAAATGCCGCGCTCGGTTCTTGGCCGCACGTTGGAGGTGCTGGACTGCTTCGGGCGTGACCACACCGAGCAATCCGTGTCGGGCATCTGCAGCGCGACCGGCCTCCCGCCGGCCACGGTGCACCGCATCCTGGCCAGCCGTCGAATGGGACGCGGTGGCTCGCACCGGTCACGGCCGTTATCAGCTCGGCGAGCGGATCTGGCGGCTGGGCCACTGGGTGCCCGACCGGCGCCAGCTGCGCGATGTCTCCCGGCCGTTCCTGGTCGACCTCTATGAGGCGATCAAGGCGCCGGTCATCCTGGCCGGACTCGAGGGCGACCAGGTCTTTGCGATCGACCGCATCTGCGGGCGAGCCGCCCAGCACGTCTGGCCCTACCATGTCGGTTTTCCCGCCCTGTCGCACGCGGCCGGCATCACCTTCCTGACCTGGGGCGACCAGACCCTGCCGTTCAAGGCCGCCATCAAACCGACCCCGGCGTTGCGCCGCGACCTGGCGCATATCAAGCAACGCGGCTATGCCACCTCCTCCGCGGAAGGTCTCGCCTGGGTCTCCGCCCCGCTCGTCGACGAGGAGCGCAGGATCCGCGCAGCCGTCTGCATCGCCCTGCCGGTCGGGCAGGGGTCGGCGGCCGCGGTGTCCCGCGTACTGGTGCCGATGAGCCGCGCGATGAGCGACGAGTTGGCTCGGCTGAGAACGGCGGGCTGACGGCGGCTTCCCGCACCCGATCGTCCCGTGAACCCACTCACGCGTGGGTCAGCCCCAGCCGGGTGAGCGCATCGACCAGGAGACCATGGGCCTCGTCCGGCCCCCACACGGCCGCCGAATGCCGCCAGGCGATGTGCCCATCAGGACGGACCAGAAGGGCACCGGCCTCCTCGATGTCGCGCACGTCGTGCCAGGTGCCGTAGACGTCGCGCAGCTCCGCCGTTCCGATTCGGACAGTCCGCAGATACGGCAGGTCGAGACGTTCTACAGCGCCCTCCCACGCGACGCCGGCCACGCCGGTGACCAAGCTGAACAGACCGCGGCCGACCACATCCAGGGTGGAGACGCGGTGTCCCCCGGGGCGCACCAGCCAGGCGTGCGGGATTTTGGCGCCCGGGTCGGTCGAGCGGTGCACGTGCAGGGACGGATCGGCATCGTTCCGCGTCCGGCGGCCATCGGGCAGCACCGCTGCAGACTCGTAGTGTTGGTTCAGTTCGACGCCTTGGGCATTGAACTCGTAGTTCTTGATGCGGACCCCTTCGACGAGCGCCGCCCGGGCCGAAACCCCCGCCTCGGTCGCGTCGTCGATCCGATCGATCGGAAGGGTGCCGTTCTCGTCCGGCCGCAGCAGCTCGTTGAGGGCGGCATAGTCGTCCCGCGACTGGTTGGCACGCTCGACGATCTGCCGGCCGACCGGCGCCCGCTCCGTCGAATAGGTGTCCAACAGGTCCTGTCCGGCCCAGCCATGCACGGCATAGGCGAGCTTCCAGGCGAGGTTGAAGGCGTCCTGCATCGATGTGTTCGACCCCAGACCGCTGGACGGCGGATGTCGGTGCACGGCATCACCGGCGCAGTGGACCAGGCCGGCCGAGTATCGGGTTGCGTACATCTTGTTGACCTTCCAGATCGAGACGTCCCGGACGCGCAGGGGGATGTCGGGGTCACCGATCATCGTGCGGATCACCTCTTCGACGCTCTCCTGGCTCAGATCGGGCGCAGGGCCCGAGAGATCGAAGCCCCAGCCGGCCAGCCAGTCGTTCCACGGCCGGACGACCCGCAGGGTCCGGAGCCCGATCTGGCCGAAGCCGGGATAGAGAATGCGATGCAGGATGCCGGGCCGGTGGGCGACCAGCGCTGTCAGATCGGCCTCGAACCTGGCATAGACCGTGCCCTCCAAACCCATCTCACCGGTCATGGGCAGCCCGACGGCGTCCACGATGGCCGAGTTCGCGCCGTCCGCACCGACCAGATAGCGGCTGCGCACCTGGTACTCGTAGCCGGAGAGCCGATCGCGCAGCGTGGCCACGACTCCCGAGCCATCGTCGGTGTGGGCGACGAACTCGGTGTTGAACGAATAGCTGGCGCCCCGGGCCGCCGCCGCATCCACCAGCAACGACTCCATCAGCGGCTGTGGGATGTCGAGCAGCGGACAGGGACTGCCCTGCTCATAATCGGAGTGCCGCTCGATCCCAACGCCCCAGACCCCGAGGCGGGCGATCTCCGGGTCGACCAGGTTCTTGGCGAACACCATCTCGCCCATGTCCGACCAGGGTGTGCCGACGAGGTGGGCGACGTCCTCGACGCCGAGGTCGCGCAGCACCTCCATCGCACGCTGGTTCGTGATGTGGGCGCGAGGGGTGTTGGCGAGCCAGTTGTAGCGCGTCACAACCCGCACGCGGACGCCGTACGTCGCGAGGGCGAGGGCGGTGGTCGATCCGGCGGGACCGCTGCCGACCACGAGCACATCAGTGTCGTAGCCGTTCGGTGCGCCGTGGGCGTCTGCCGTCTCCATCATCGTGTCCTTTCGCGGGGATGCTGCACCCAAATCCGGGCAGGCGACCGGACGACACTCCCCCGGTCCCTGGGCGCCGCCCGGACAGGCCGGAACACCGCCCGGCCGCTGATCTGCCTGCTCGTCAGAGTTGGGCGATGAGGTCTTCGGCCTTCGGTGCGTCCTCGTCGGTGAGCAGCCCGTACTTCTTCATCCGTTCGATGGAGGCGCCGATGTCCTCGACCGTCGCGTGTTCCTCGGCGTTGAGGGGGAAGATCGCCTCGTTCAGCAGCGCCTCATCAACGTTCATCATCGACGCCGCGGCCCGTACGCTCGCCTCCTTGTCGGCGTTGGCCTTCTTGTTGGCCGCCAGGATCCCCTCGGCGAACGCCTTCACGGTGTTGGGATTCTTGGCCGCGAACTCGTGGGTGCAGGCATAGGCGTACGCCACTCCACCCCCGGCGAACTCGTGGGTGCAGGCATAGGCGTACGCCACTCCACCCCCGGCGAACTCCACCGGAGCCAAGGGCTTGACCGTGGGATCGCTGAGCGTACGCGTCCCGGCGGGTTCGGCCGTGATCGTGCAGTCCGCCTGACCGGCCTTCAACGCCGCAATGGCATTCGGGGCCTCGCTGAACCTCGTCTTGGACGAGTCACCGCCCGCGTTGTCGATCGCAGTTCGCACATCGACCCAGATCTGGCTGTTGATCTGCGGGATCGCCACCAACGCATCGGTCAGGTCCTTCACCGAGGCGATGTTCGATTCGGAGCGGACCCACAGGTTGACGAAACCGAGCGGACCGTCGTGCGGCGGGATCTTGCCGATGCCACCGGGAGCGACCATCTGCATCGGCACGCCCTTCGCCTTCGCCATGGCCAACACCGTCATATCCATCATGGCGAACTGCACCTTGCCGCCCAGCAACTGCGGCGTGCCCTCGGCAGGCGTGCCTGCCAGCACCAGGGTGCCGTTGAGTCCCTTCTCCTGGAGGATGCCCTCTTGGATGGCCAGCGCTGCACCGATTCCGTTGAAGGACGGGAAGACCGCCACGCTGACGTCGGGCTGTTCGATGGGACCCTGCCCACCCGGGCCCGAGGCGCCGGGGTCGGCTGCCGGTCCCGAACCGGCACACGCCGATACGCCAAGGCCGATCGCTGCGCCGAGCGTTCCGAGCAGGAAAGTACGACGAGAGGGCAGATGGATCATGGGATGCTCCTAGGTTTGATGAATCATGTGATCAAGGGTTGGTCGCGCCACGGTGGGCCCGGAGCGACGGGGAGGGCCGAAGGCCCACACAGACGTTCGGTTCGGTGGATTGTTGAGCGGTCGGCGAGCGATCAGGGGGCCCAGCGCACCGATGTCGCGTACTGGTCGACGTCAGCGGGCAGCCACCGCCCGTACTGGGCGACGAACGACTGCTGCCGATAGAATTCGATCGCGACCGGCCCCCGCTCGGGTGGCCGCCTTCTGCGCAGCGGGTCGCCCCTGTAGGCGGCCGAGTCGACACGCAGCTGGGAATGGCGGTCATAGCGCACCTGATCGGTCCAGAGCTCCACAAGGGCCAGGTGATCGGGCAGCTCGACGTTGACGAGCCAGTCATAGAAGGCACACCCTGCCTCGCGACGCGTGTCGGCGACCTCCACCGCGATCCGTTCGTAGGCCTCCGGGTTCGGCTCGATGGCGTACTGGATGACGATCCGCACCGCGCCGCGGGCCGGCCAGACGATCCGCCGGACGGACTCGTCGGCGTCGGCATACAGCCACAGTCCGTCGACCATGCCGTACGCGTCCTGTCGATAGAACTCGTTGACCGCCGCCGGGGCCTCGACGAGCCGCTTCAGCTCGGGCAAACCACCGGAGTCGCCGGTCGCCCACCAGGCCGAGAAAGCGTTCTCCGAATCCCAGACGGTGGTAAGCACCAAATGCCGGTCGGTGCCCGCCGAGCGGTAGAGCTCGGCGCTCGAGCAGCCGGCCGCCTCCCGAGCGGCCCGCACTTCAGCCAGGAGTGGTTCGAGCGCGTCGGGGGATTCGACGATGTGCAACGTGCGGATCGGACTAGCCACGGTCGGCCTCCTCACGGAAGTCGACAACGAACTCGGGTCCGGGCAGCGCCGGATCCGGCGCCGTCCGCCGAACCACGCCCTCGATGACGAAACCGAGCTCGTCCTGAGTGTCGAAATAGCCGAACTCGCCAGCCCCACCCCGCAGGTCGGAACCCATGCAGAGCGTGGCACCCAGCTCCCGCATCCCGCGCACCTTCTCCGTCCAGTCGTCCTGGTCCTTCGTGATGAATGGGAAGAGGTGGTGGATGCCGGGGCCGCGGTGGTCGAGGAAATCGCGGTTGTAGTGGCTGTCGCCATAGGTGCACTGGATGATCTCGAAGCCGAAGTCGTCGCACAGCCCCACTGCGGTGAAATAGCCGTGCTCGACAGGCTCGCCCCAATATTGCGGCGCGTCGAGGCGTCCGTACTCCGCTCGCCAGGAGCTAATGGGGAAGACGTCGATACCGAACAGGTCATGGTAGTTGCGGGTGAGCTTCATCACGTCGTCAACCACCACACCGAAGTGGTGGATGCCCTGGGTGGGCAGCGGCGCCTCACCGTCACGCAGCCCCGCACCGTCGATGGTGCGGGTCTCGCCGCGCGCAGGGAGTGCCTCGGTGACGACCTCGATCAGGAAACCACCGAGCAGCTCACGGGTGTCCCAGAAGAGACGAGGGACGCCTCCGGCTGTCCACCGCGCCGCCAGCTCAACGCCGTGCTCGGCGAGGGCGCCCGGCACGTCGTCGCGCCCCGGGCTGTCGTCGGCCAGCCGGACGGTGAGCCAGGCGATGCCGGGGCCCTTGGTGAGCAGGTACTCGTTGAACGGGGTCTCCCCGCCCGTGGGCTGCACCAGTTCGAAGGTGATCGGCACGAGGGGCCGGTCGAGCGGGTTCAGGCCCTCACCGACGCTGGTGCTGCCCACTGCTGAGCGATAGGTGCCGGTGGTGCGGCGGCCACGGCTGACGAGGTCGCTCACTTCATCGGCGTCGGCGTCGTAGACCTGCCAGGAGTCGATGCCGAGGAACTTCGCGTACTGGCTCATGGCGGCGTCCAAGTCGCGGACGACGACCCCGACGCGTTCGAGAGTGCTGACTTTCATGGTTCTCCTTGTGCCGGAGGTACCGGCTGGTTCGTTGGCTTCGTTGTGGTCTTCTGCGTGTTGGGGTCAGTAGAAGAGGCTGAGGTTCTTGACGAGGATCGTTGCCATGTCGAACAGCACCTGGCGCTCCTGGATCAGGAAGCCGTAGGGGGCCTCGGGGGCCCGCACGATCCGATCGCGGCGCTCGCCGGCCACCAGGTCCTGGTCCCGCTCGCCCCGGGTGCGATAGACGAGGAAATTCGAGCGCACCGAGTACGCCCCGGGATCTTCGGTCCGGTCGACCCGGACGTTCGACACCGCGTGCCGCGAGCGGGACGCAGGTTCCTCGGCCCACGCCTTCTGGCTCTTCAACCGGTGCACGCGCTGCTGAAGGAAGATGTGCGTCTCCTCGAAGTGGGCCGACGTCCCGCGCGGATATGTCTCGAACTTCCGCTCTCGATAAACCCGGTTCTCCCGGACCGGAGCCCAATAGAGGGTGTCGGGGTGATAGCAGGACAGCCAGGCATCCCACTCCATGTCGTCGAGCAGCTGGGCCTCGTCATAGAGGAACCGGGACACCTCGAAGGCTTCGGCCATCGACGCCCGCGACTGCATGTCCGCCACCGTCATCTCACTGCTCCTTTCCGGTCGCGGCGACCGTGCGCCTGGCGCTGATCTCGTTCCAGGGCGTTCCCGAAACGAGGTCGCGATAGAAGTCGTACATGGCGAGCACCGAGTTGTCGGAATAGACGTGCGCTGTGCTCACGCCGGGATAGTCGGGGTCGCGTGTGGCGGGCACGCGACGCATGTCGTAGGTGTAGCCCTGCTTGCGGGCCTTGGTGCCGCGCAGGATGCGCTGCATCTCCTCCCAGTTCTCTGCGTCGTCCTGCTCGAACATGCCCGAGGGCGAGAACGTACGCAGCACGTCGAGCCGCACGGCCTCCTTGACCTCGTCGGGGGCCTCTCTCGGCACGAACGTCCACGCCCAGATCTCCATCTCGTCGGTGCCCCGGGGATGGGTCACCCGGAAGGTGCCGTTCCCGAGCAGCATGAAGTTGGGGAAGATGTTGGCGTGCCCGCGCCGCTCCCGCGTGTCGCCCATGTGTTCGGCGACGGCGTCCGCGTGCTCCCGCTCCCAGGCCACCAGGGCGGGCGCCGCGTTCGCGATCTCCCGGCCCGGAGCCCCCACCCACGAGCCGCCGTGGCCATAGGTGCTCTGCCACTGCCTGCCCTCCGGCACCGGACGCCGCGACGCCCGATCGAAGCTGCTGCCGCCACTCTTGAGGGCTTCGATCGCCGAGATGTGCGAAATCTCTGCGTGCTGACCGTCGCCCGTGGGCTGCTCGACGTTGAACTTCCAGTTCGCCGGCAGCACCCACTTGTGCACGGCGATCGCCTCCATGCCCCCGGGCCAGCGGTCGATGTACCCGTCGAGGTACCAGGCCGCGTCGCCGAGGTAGTCCTCGAACTCGGGCGCGTCCGCATCCCAGGTGCCGAAGATGAAGCCCTTGTAGTTGGCCAGTCGCGGGACTTTGACCGCGCCGAGCTGCGCGGGATCGAAGGAGTCGGGGTAGGTGTCCTCGCGGTGCGGCACGCTCAACAGCGCGCCATCAAGTCCGTACGCCCAGCCGTGGAAGCTGCACATGAATGACTTCGCGGTGCCGCGGTCGGCACGGCAGATCCGCATCCCGCGGTGTCGGCACTGGTTGAGGAAGGCAACCACCGAGCCGTCCTTCTGCCGCACGACCACAACCGGATCCTCGCCGATGTAGTTCTGCACGTACGAGCCCGTCCTGGGCAGCATGCTGTCGTGGGCGAGGAAGACCCAGGTGCGTCCGAACACCTCCTCCAATTCGGCTTCATAGAGGACGGGATCGGTGTAGAGCCGGCCAGAAATCCGGCCATTCTCCGTGTCGATGATCTGGTCAAGATCGAACATCGGGTTCCTTCCGTGATTCCCTCGCGGGGGTCCGGACGATGCCTGGGGACCGGGTTCGCCGGCGGCACCGATGGCGCCGGCCAGTCCGGTCGTGAGGCTGAGAAGGGTTGCGCGTTCTGTCGGGAACTACGCGGGTCCGGTCACCCTAAGCAGGGCCCCTTTTGGCCCTGGCGAAATCTCGCAACCAATGGAATTCTCACCGCATTTCGGCCTCCGATTTCCGGCCAGCGAGAGTCCGGCGGACCGCCGCGATGGTGCCTGCGAGCCTTGCAGGATCGCGGCGACACTCGGCCCGCGAGCGAGTGGAAGGACCTCATGAGCACCCCGAAGATGCCGTACACCGACGTCCTCATCGTCGGCTCGGGCCCAATGGGCTCCGCGACCGCCCTGGCCCTCGCGATCCAGGGGATCGACTGCCAGGTCGTGTCGAAGCAGAAGTGGTTGGCCAACTCGCCGCGCGCCCACATTGTCAACCAGCGCGCGATGGAGGTGTTGCGCGACCTGGGGGTCGAGGAGGAGTGCCTGCGCGCCGGCACGTCCTGGGACAAGATGGGTGACATGGTGTTCGCCACCAGCCTCGCGGGCGAGGAAATCGCTCGGCTGCATACCTGGGGCACGGGTGACGAACGGGCGACCGACTACAGGACGGCGAGCCCCTGCGGGCTGCTCGACCTGATCCAGCCGCTGATGGAGCCGATCCTGGTCGACGCCGCAGCAGCGCGTGGTGCCGCTTTCACATTCAGCACGGAGTATCTGTCCCACGTCCAGGATGGCGACGGCGTCACGACCACGGTGCGGGACCGGCTGCGCGGCGAAACCTATGAGATCCGGTCGCGCTACCTGGTGGGCGCCGACGGAGCTCGTTCGAAGGTCGCCGAGGATCTGGGTCTGACGATCGAGGGGCGAATGGGCCGGGCCGGCACCATGTACACCCTGTTCGACGCCGACCTCACCCGCTTCGTGGGACACCGCCCGAGCATCCTGCACCGCCTCGTCAACCCCATCGCCACCACGGGCGACATGGCGTTGGCCACCCTGCGGGCCATCAAGCCGTGGACGCAATGGATCATCGGCTGGGGCTATGACATCGAGCAGGGCGAGCCCACGATCAGCGACGACGAGCTGATCGCGCGGCTGCGCGTCCTCATCGGGGACGACGACGTGCCGATCTCGATCGTCCAGCGCTCCTATTGGCAGGTGAACGAGGCGTACGCCACCACCTATTCCAAGGGCCGCGTCTTCTGCGGCGGGGACGCCGTGCACAGGCATCCCCCGAGCAGTGGCCTGGGCTCGAACACCTGCCTGCAGGACGCCTTCAATCTCGCCTGGAAGCTGGCGTTCGGGGTGCGGGGCGACGCCGGGCCCGCGTTGCTGGAGAGCTACTCGGCCGAACGGATGCCGGTCGGACGGGGCATCGTCGAGCGCGCCAACCAGTCCCGACACGACTATGCGCCGTTGCGTTCGGTGCTGAAGGACGCCGGCATCGACACTTCGGTCGAGACGGCTCTGGCGGCGCTGCGCGCCCCGGATGCGGCCGGTGCCGAGCTGCGTACCCGCCTGGAGGCGGCCGTCGATCTCAAGAGCGACGAGTTCAACGCCCAGGGCATTGAACTCGACCACCGCTATGCCTCGACAGCCGTCCTCGCCGACCCGGCAGCTCCGCCCGAGACATGGACGCGATCCCGCATCCGGCACGTCCAGCCGACGACGCGGCCGGGGGCGAAGCTCCCGCACGCCTGGCTGGTCGATGCCGACGGGCACCGATTCTCGACACTGGACGCGGTTGGGCGGGGCCGCTTCACGGTGTTGACGGGACTCACCGGCCACGCGTGGGCGGACGCCGCGGCGTCCCTCGACGTTGATTGGCTCCGCACCGTCGTGGTGGGGGCGCACGGCTTCGCCGACCCCTACTTCGAGTGGAGCCGCGCCCGTGAAGTCGAGGAGGGCGGTGTCCTGCTCGTGCGGCCGGACGCCTACGTGGCTTGGAGACATGCACCTGTCGACTCGTCCGAGGAGGCCGGACGGCTGCTTCGTTCGGCACTGGCATCCGTCCTGGACAACCCGAATCTCGGAGGCTCTGATGACTGAGGCCCACATCGACGTCACCGCAATCCTGGCCCGGTTCGCGACTGCTCGCCGCGGCCCCGTGACTGGTGCCGCGCGGGCCGACGTGGCCCGCTGCGTGCTCGACACTGTGGCCGTGTCGATAGCCGCCCTGCCCAACCCGGGGCTGACGATCTTCGACGCCTGGGCGGCAACCGAATCGGCGGCCGGTCCCTGCGCTGTTTGGGGGAGGGCTGCCCGCACCGCTCCCGCCGCGGCCGCACTCCGCAACGGCACTGCGGCGCACGTGCTCGACTACGACGATCTGGTCCCCGGCCGCCCATCGCACCCGAGCGTCGTCCTGCTGCCGGCGCTGTTGGCCGTCGCGGACGCCCGTGGCCACGATTTCGACCAGGTGGCGCCCGCCTTCATGGTGGGCTCGGCGACATTCCGCGCCTTCGCCGACGCGCTCCCCCACACCGAGCACTACGACCGGGGCTGGCACACGACATCGACGGTGGGTCGCGTGGCCGCAGTGACGGCGCTGGCCCACCTGGTGGGCCTCGACGAAGGAGCCACCCGACGGGCGCTGGGCATCGTGACGTCGCTGGCAGCGGGTTCCCTTGCCAACTTCGGCACGATGGTCAAGCCCATGCACTCCGGGGCAGCCGCCCGCGACGCCGTGCTGGCCGTCGACCTGGCGGAGCGCGGCCTGACGGCCAACGGCTCCGCACTCGAGGCCCGCGGTGGCTTCGTCGACCTGTACGGCAGCCCCGACGACGCCCGGCTCGCGGCGCTGCCGGCCTTGCTGGAGGCCGAATATGACGGCTGGCGCACCGACTGGGCGCTGAAGCAGTACCCGGCGTGCTATGGCACCAACAGGGCCATCGACGCCGCGCTCGCCCTGCGCGCGCAACTGGGCGGCGCGCTCCCGGACGACATCGAATCGGTACGCGTGGTCACCCATCCAACCTGCCTCCGCCCCCTGCTGCGGCGGCGGGCAGAGCATGGGCAGGAGGCACGGTTCAGCATGGAATACGTGGTGGCGACGGCACTTGCGCAAGGTGGGCTGACACTCGTCGACTTCGAACCCGAAGGCTTCGCCGCGAACCGGGAGAATTCCCTGATCGACCGCGTCACGATGAGCGAGGCGGACGTGCCACCGGTTGGTCCGCCCGACTACAGCGAGGGTTACACGGTGGTCACGATCGAGACGGCGTCCGGTGACCGACTGAGCGTACGCCGCGATGTCACCCACGGTGACAGCAGCGATCCCCTGACCGATGCAGAATTGCTGGCCAAGGTTCGCGACTGTTTCCGGGCGGGAGGACTCGACCAGAACGAGGCCGAATCGACGCTGTCGCACTGGCTCGCCTGGACCTCGGGGATCGAGTCACCCGCAGCCTCCACCTCATAGCCGCGCTCGCGGACGGGTCTGCTTCACTTCACGCATGAGGCCTGTGAACCTTACCTTCCTCGGTGCCGTCGGCACCGTGACCGGATCCAAATACCTGTTGACCATCGACGAACGCCGGGTGCTGGTCGACGCCGGCATGTTCCAGGGCGAGAAACAATGGCGTGAGCTCAACTGGGCGGAGTTCCCGGTCGACCCCGCGACGATCACCGATGTCCTGCTCACCCACGCCCACACCGATCACGCGAGCTATCTGCCGGCGCTGGTGCGACAGGGCTTCACCGGCCCGATCTGGGCGACCGAGGGCACCAGGCGTCTCGCCGAGATCGTGCTCCGCGACGCCGGCAAACTGCAGGAGGCGCAGGCCAAGGACGCCAACGCCGGTGGCTGGTCCAAACACTCCCCCGCCCTGCCGCTCTACACGACCCGTGACGTGGAGAACACCCTGCCCCTGTTCAAGGTGATCGACTGGGACGTCGACATCAACCTGGGTGAGGGACTGAGCGCCACGTGGACGAGGTCCGGGCACATCCTCGGCTCCGCCAGCATCCATGTGCGGGTGGATGAAGCCGATGTCCTGTTCTCCGGTGACGTCGGGCGCCACGACCACCCCATCCTCAAGCCGCGAGCCATTCCCGAGGGCGCCCGTTTCGTCCTGATCGAGTCGACCTATGGCGACCGGGAACATCCCGAACCCGAGGGGCCCGGCCACGAGGACTTCGCGGAGGCGATCCGCCGCACGGTCGCTGCGGGTGGTGAGGTCATCGTCCCGGCGTTCGCGATCGACCGCACCGAGGCGGTCATGCGGACGCTCACCGAGATGTTCCGGGACGGGCGCATCCCGGACGTGCCGGTGATCGTCGACGGGCCCATGGCACTCGCCGCACTGGACGTCTATCGCGACGAGTCGCTGGACGAGCTGCGCGACGACATCGACGTGGACGACTTCACGGGCATGCCGCACCTGCGCGAGGTGCGGTCGGGCAAGGAGTCCAAGACCCTCAACAAGCGCTCCGGCCCCCGCATCATCGTGTCGTCATCGGGCATGGCCGAGGGCGGCCGAGTGCTCCACCATCTCGCGCGGGCCCTGCCGGATCCGAACAGCACCGTGGTCCTGACCGGTTTCCAGGCCGAGGGCACCCGCGGGCGGGATCTGGAGGAAGGTGCCAAGCAGGTCAAGATCAATGGGCGCTATGTGAAGGTCCGCGCCACGATCGTCCGTGACCGCGAGTTCTCCGTCCACGGGGACTGTTCGGATCTCCTGGACTGGCTGCGTGAGCTCGACAAGGAGCCGGAGACCGTGTTCGTGACCCACGGCGAACCGGAGGTCGCGGCAAGCTTCGCCGCACGCATCGAAGAAGAATTCGGCTGGACCGCAGTGGTCCCCCGTTATGGCGAAGTGGTGACCCTCAACCCACCGGCGGACGACACGGGTGAAGTGGAGGAATAGGCCCGCCCCCTGCGGGTGTGCTTGATAGCCTCGCTCCGACGCAGCCGTGCTTCCCCCATGACTCCAGCCCATGGCACGGATCTGCCAGAGGAGAGCTATGGACCTCGGAGTGGACTTCGGCACCACCCGCACCATCACTGCGATCGCGGACCGCGGGAACTATCCCGTGGTCGGCCTGACGGATCCGCTCGGTGACTCCCATGACTGGTTCCCGTCGGTGGTGGCGCTGTCGGGCGGCCGCCTCGTTCATGGATTCGAGGCCCTGGCTGCCGCCGAGGAGGGGGCGCCCATGTTGCGGTCCTTCAAGCGGCTCCTGGCGGCACCGGACTTCGGCCCGGAGACCTTGGTGCGGCTCGGCGATGCGGCCTTTCCCGCCGTGGGCGTGCTCGAGTCCCACCTGCGGGCCCTGAAGACCGCACTGGTGGAGTCCGGGATCGACTGGGAGGACGTCGAGTCCACGGTGATCGCAGTTCCTGCCCATGCACACGGGGCCCAGCGGTTCTGGACGCTGGAGTCCTTCCGCCGGGCCGGTTTCCCCGTGACGGCGATGATGAACGAACCCTCGGCTGCGGGGTTCGAATACACGCACCGCCAGTCCCGCACGCTCAGCTCGAAGCGCACGCGGCTGATCGTCTATGACCTCGGTGGTGGCACCTTCGACGCCTCCCTGATCAAGGCCGACGGGACTGCCCACGAGGTCATCGATTCCCTGGGTGTGAACGCCCTCGGTGGCGATGACTTCGACCGTGTGCTGGCCACGCTGGCGGTCGGTGCCGCCCAGGCATCGGGGGCCTCCACGCCCGGGACCACCGGATCCCCGCTGGACGCGCTGCCGGCCGGGGAACTCGAAGAGCTGCTGCTCGCATGCCGCGAGGCGAAGGAGCGGCTGACACCCCAGACCAGGCGCATCGCTCTCGAGGTTGGCGGTGACGTCGTCATAGTGGGCGTCAATGATTTCTATGCCGCGGCCACCCCGCTCGTCGAGGAGAGCCTGACCGCCATGCTTCCGTTGCTCGGCGGCCTTGATGCCGAGTCGGCCGACCTCAGCGAGGTGGCGGGCATCTATCTCGTGGGGGGTGGCTCCGGTCTGCCGCTGGTCCCCAGGCTGCTGCGGGAGCGTTTCGGGCGTCGGGTGCACCGTTCGCCCTATCCGGCCGCATCCACGGCGATCGGGCTCGCCATCGCGGCGGATGCCCAGTCCGGGTTCTCGCTCACCGAGAAGCTGTCCCGCGGAGTCGGTGTGTTCCGGGAGATCTCCGATGGTCGGGCGCTCGGCTTCGATGCGATCCTGGATCGTTCGCTCACCGTGCCGGACCAGGGCGAGCAGGTGGTCGTCCGGCGCTATCGCGCGCGGCACAACGTGGGTGATTTCCGCTTCGTGGAGTACGCCCAGCTCGACCCGTCGGGGCACCCGGCCGGGGACATCGTCCCCTTCGGCCGCATTGTCTTCCCGTTCGATACGGCCCTGCAGGAGCAGTCGGCGGAGTTGCCGATCCCTGTGGAGCGGCGCCACGAGGGCCCGGAGGTCGAGGAGCGCTATGTGATCGACCGCAACGGCATCGTGACGGTGCGCATCACCGATCTCGACACCGGGTTTGCGGTGGAGGAGTCACTGGCCCACAGCTGATGTGTGGCTGGGTCGGGAATCCCCGGCCCAGCCACCTCAGTTTCCCGTCAGGCGAAGTCGGGGCGCTCCGGCAGTTCACCGTCGACACGCAGACCGTCGGTCGTGCCGCGCGTGATCCAGCCGAGGACGGCGTCCCTGCCGCCCTTCAGGGTCGGGCCACCCGATCCGACCGTATAGCTCTCGCCCTCGTCGGTCTCGATCTGCAGCCCGGGATAGTCGTCCCGCTTCTGGATGCGCATGACCGCGAGCTCAAGGGCGTCCTCAAGCGCATCGATGTCGGCCTCATCAATGTCCCAGATGGTGTCCAGGTCATGGTGATGGACGATGATCTCCGAGATCCGATAGGCGGGCAACAGATAGGGGTTGACCGGGCCGGCTCCCATCTCGACTTCCTCAACGGCCAGTTTGCCGGCGCGCAGCTGATCGGCGGCCTTGGCGAAATCGGCGTTCGCCCCGTGCAGAGCCCTCTTGAGCTCGGCCGTCGGCAGTGCGGCGAGCTCGGCGATCTCGGCGTCCCGGGCTTCCTTCGACTCATACATCGCCTGCTTGTTGCCGGTGACGGCCCAGTCGATGAGGCGGTTCAGAGCGCGCGCGTTGCCCACGAGGTGGGCAACGACGTCGGCTCGGGTCCAGCCTTCGGCGAGGGAGGGTGCGGCCAGTTCGGCGTCGGAAAAACTGTCGACGGTGGCCATGATCATGCCGGTCTCCCGCTCGAGGCGGTTGAGATCGGCGGGCATGTACGCAGCTGTCTTCTTCATGTCCCCCAGTGTGGTCCGCCGGTGGGAAGGGCGCTATACCGGGTCGGCGAACTTGGACGTGCCGGACCGGTGCGGACGGACCTGTCCTCGACGTCAACGGTGAGATCTGGGCGCCGGGTGTCGGCAATTGCGTCAGTCTGTCCTCCACACGTTGGCCCATCGACGAGGAGGGGTGTCTTGAGCGAGACGAAGCTGAGTGACACCGACACTGCTGACCATCGACCGAATCTGCGCCGGGATGTCTCGACATCGGCGATCATCGCCGGCTTCATCGCGGTGGCCGTGTCCTATGCGGGTCCCCTGTTGGTGACCCTGGAAGCCGCCCGCGCCGGCGGCCTCTCCCCCGAACTGACTGCTTCCTGGGTCTGGGCCATCTCGGTTGGTTCGGGCGTCATGAGCCTGATGTTCTCCTGGTTCACGCGACAGCCGATCATGGTGGCCTGGTCCATCCCCGGTGCCGCACTCCTGGTGACGTCCCTGGGCCCCTATGTCGAGGCCGACCGCTTCTCCGATGTCATCGGCGCGTTCATCGTCTGCGGCATCGCGTCGGCAGTCCTGGGCATCACGGGCCTGGTCGGCAAGCTGATTGCCGCCACCCCCAAACCCATCACGGCGGCGGTGCTGGCCGGCGTACTCTTCCCGTTCGCCATCAAGGTCGCCCAGGCCGTCGTGGAGAACTGGCTGGTCGCCGGCGGACTGATCATCGGCTATTTGATCGGACGCCGCTGGAACCCGCGTTATGCGGTGTTCGTGGCCATGGCCGTCGGCGGCCTGCTCGCGGTGATCTCCGGTGCCACCAACCCGCTCGCGGTCGAGGTCGCGCTCACGGTCCCCGTGTGGGTCACACCGACCTTCTCCCTCGAGGCGATCCTCGAGATCGCGGTGCCGCTGTTCATCGTCACCGCCGCCGGTCAGAACGCACCCGGGCTGATCGTGATGCACAACTCCGGTTATCAGTCCAACGACAAGCTGCTGCTCGGGTCGGCCGGCGTCGCGAGTGCGATCTTCGCGCCGTTCGGCAGCCACGCCCTCAACTTCGCCGCGGTCACGGCGGCGATCGCCACCTCGGCGGAGTCGCACCCCGACAAGCGGCGCCGCTATATCGCGGGCATGTCGTGCGGGGTCTTCTATATCGTCGGCGGTTTCCTGGCGACGTTCATCGTGTCGTTGTTCTCCGCGATCCCCCCGGGCATGATCACCGCGCTCGCGGGCGTGGCGCTGCTGAGCCCCCTGCAGAACTCGCTCTACGACACCATGCACGAGGGCAAACACCACAAGTCCGTCATCGAGGCCGCCCTGATCACTTTGGCGGTCACGATCTCGGGCATCACCGCGTTCGGCATCGTGTCCGCGTTCTGGGGTCTGATCGCGGGCATCGTGTCGTACGCCATCCTCCGCCCCCGTCCACCGAAACCGGCCCCTGCTGCCGAGATCTGAACGGCACCATCCACACGGCACAGGGCCGCGCCTCCATGCAGGAAGCGCGGCCCTTGTGGTTCGGGGGACGGCCCGGTATCAGCCCAGGGCGCCGGTAGCGGCGTCGTAGTCCGGCTCCTGACCGATCTCCGGCACCAGCTCGGTGTGCAGAACGGTGCCGTCGGTGTCCAGCACGACGACGGACCGGGCGAGGAGACCCTGCAGCGGGCCGTCGGACATCGTGACGCCGTAGTCCGCACCGAAGCTGGACCGGAAGGTCGAGCCGGTGGTCACGTTCTCGATGCCCTCGGCACCGCAGAAACGGCCGAGCGCGAACGGGAGATCGGCGGACACGCACAGCACGGTCGTGTTGTCGAGGCCAGCGGCCAGTTCGTTGAACTTGCGTACGCTCGTCGCACACACGCCGGTGTCGATGCTGGGGAAGATGTTCAGCACGACACGCTTGCCCGCGAAGTCGGCCAGCTTGATTTCGGAGAGGTCGGACCCGGTCACGGTGAAGTCCTGCGCCGGTGCGCCCTGTGCGGGCAGGTCGCCGACGGTCTGGACGGGATTGCCCTGGAATGCAGTAGTCGCCATGGCGTCATGTTTAGCACGCAGCCCCCAACTTTCCCGCGCCGGGTGGGCGACTCAGCCGTGCGTCTCGAAACGGTCGGCGAGCAGATTCACCAGCGCTGGGTGGGCGCCGATCGGTGCCGTGGTCAGGTCTGCGCCGACGGCCGCGAGCCGGGTGTGGAAGAAGCCGTCGGCGAGGAGGTACGCCGACACTGCGACCCTCCTGTCGGCGCGTCCCTGCGGGCAGTGACGCAGACGGGTGACGGAGTCCGCCACGGTGGGTCCAGGACCGGACAGGACGCCGACCTCGACCTCCGTTTCCAGCCGCTCCCCCAGCGCGGATGCCACCCGTCCGACCACCTGATGCCAGGTGTCCCGGGATGAACCGGCGGCGCCGAGCACGATAGGCTCCCCCTCCCAACCGGCCTTGATGAGCCGGCCCGCCAGGGCTTTGACCAGGAGCGGATCGTCGCCGAGCACCGGTGTGATGACGGCGTGCGGAGCCGCCGCGGCGACCATCGCGGGGAGATCCTGACGGTCGTGAAAGCCCTCGCTCAGCAGCAGCGGGGCGATGACGACCCGCTCGGTCCCCCTCACGTCGGCCAGGACCTCGGCCAGGGTCGGCTCGAGCAGATCGAGCCAGGCCACGCGGACCGGCCCGACGCGAGCGGAGACCGCGGTCGCGATGGCCCGTATCATCGCCTGTCCGGCGCGGCTTCTGGTGCCGTGGGCGGCGATGATGCGGACCGTCATGCGCTGGCCCGCTGCTCTGCCGAGTGGGCGGCGATCCAGTCCGGTCCGAGCCGCACGACGTCCCCCACCACGACGACCGCGGGCGACTTCACGCCGCGGGCCGCCGCCAGCCCGGCGATCGTGGCCAGGGAGCCGACGGTGACGCGCTGGTGCGGCGTACACCCCGATTCCACGATCGCCACCGGGCACGCCGCCGAACGGCCGCGGGCAATGAGGCGCGCGGTTGTCGCCGGAAGACCGGCGATCCCCATCAGGATCACCAACGTGTGCCCGGAGTCCGTGGGCAGCTCCGGGACCTCGTCATGACCCGTCACGACCGTGAAGCCGCGGGACACCCCACGGTGGGTGACGGGGATCCCTGCGGCCGCCGGCACGGCGAGCGCACTGCTGATGCCGGGCACGACTTCGACGGGTACGCCGGCCTCGACACACGCGAGCCGTTCCTCTTCCCCGCGACCGAGCACATAGGGGTCACCACCCTTGAGGCGCACGACACCGCGGCCGGCCCGGGCATGCTCGACGAGCAGCCGGTTGATCTCGTGCTGCGGCACGGGGTGATGGCCGGTGCGCTTGCCGACGTCGAGGACGATCACCTCGGGGTCGAGCGTGTCCAGCACCGACTGTGGCGCGAGCCGGTCGATCACCACCACATCGGCGCTGTGCAGGAGGGTCAGCGCCCGCGCGGTCAACAGATCGGCGTCCCCCGGGCCGCCACCGACCAGTGCCACCCAGCCCTCGTGTGGCCGCCGCGACCGCAGATCGACCGGACCGGTTCGCAGGTGATGGCTGATGCGGTTGCGGACCTCGACCGACCGCAGGGGGTCGGACGAGGAGATCGCGACGGTCACGGTCCCCACCGGGGTGGGGACCGTCGCACGGGCCGGCACGACCGCGGTGCCGGTTGTTGACGCCGACGCGTTGACGCACCAGATCCCCCGCTCGGTGGCCATCTCGACGACCTTGCGGTCGACCTCGGGATCACCGGTGGCGGTGTGGACGAGACGCATCCCGTCCAAGTCCTCCGGCGCGACCCCCCGCTCGTGCCAATGGACGCCGGCCGGCAGCGTACGCAGCGCCGCGCACAGCACCGGCGCCACGACCGTCACCTCGGCACCGGCCTCAGCGAAGGCACGAACCCGGCGGGCGGACACCGGTCCCCCACCGACCGCGAGGACGGGGACCCCACGCAGATCGACCGCGAGGGAGAACACGTCAGATCACCCAGTCCGTGGCGCTGAGGTCCTCCGGGACGGTGCTGCGGATCATCCCGGCCGCGAGCGTGTGGCCACTCTGGGCATCGATGAGCAGGAAGGACCCGGTCTGACGTGACTCCGCATAGGTCTCCGCGGAGATCTCGTCGGCCAGCTTCAGTTGCACGCGGCCGATGTCGTTCAGCTCGAGCTGCTGGGCCGGCACCCCGGTGAGCGTGTCGAGGTCGAGTCGGCTGTCGAGTTCGCGCACGATCGCGCGTACGGTCCGGGTGGTGTGCTTGAGCAGCACTTTGTCCCCGGGGCGCAATGGCCGGTGGTGCAGCCAGCAGATCAGCGCCTCGACCTGGCGGGTCGGCTCCGGTGCGGCGTCGGTGCCCGCGATCAGGTCGCCACGGGACAGGTCGATATCGTCGGACAGCCGCACGCTGACGGACTGGCCCGCGAAGGCCTCCTCGAGCTCGCCGTCCGCGGTGTCGATCCCGGTGACCCGGGCGGCGCGACCGCTCGGGAGGACGCTGACCTGGTCCCCGACGCGGACGATGCCCGACGCGACCTGGCCCGCATATCCCCGATATTCGACCAACGCCGGAGCCACCGCCGCTGACTGGGGGCGCAGCACATATTGCACCGGCAATCGGAACGGCTGGCCCTTCGGGTCCGCGCCGGCCGGCAGCGTCTCGAGCAGTTCCAACAGCGACGGGCCGGCGTACCACTCCGTCGACTCCGAGCGCTCCGCGATGTTGTCGCCGTGCAGTGCGGAGACCGGCATCACCGTCGCGCCGGGGATGCCGAGGTCGTTGACGACCTTCAGCACTTCCTCCTCGACGACCCGGAAGACGTCCTCCGCGAAGCCCACCAGGTCGATCTTGTTGACCGCCACGATGACGTGCGGCACCCGCAGCAGCGAGGCGACCGCGAGGTGCCGACGGGTCTGCTCGAGCACCCCGCGGCGCGCATCGACGAGGAGCACGATCACATCGGCCGTGGACGAGCCCGTGACCGTGTTGCGCGTGTACTCCACGTGCCCCGGGCAGTCCGCGAGCACGAACGAGCGGGTGGGGGTGGCGAAATAGCGGTAGGCCACATCGATCGTGATGCCCTGCTCCCGCTCGGCGCGTAGACCGTCGGTGAGCAGGGCCAGGTCGGCGGTCTCGAGCCCGCGCTCGCGGCTGACGCGCTCCACGGCGTCGAGCTGATCGGCGAGGATGGACTTGGTGTCATGCAGCAGCCGGCCGACCAGGGTCGACTTGCCGTCGTCGACGGAGCCGGCGGTGGCGAGCCTCAACAGGGTGCTCATCAGAAGTACCCCTCCTTCTTCCGGTCTTCCATGGCAGCCTCGGTAAGGCGGTCATCCGCGCGGGTGGCGCCACGCTCGGTGATGCGGGTGGCGGCGACCTCGGTCAGGACGTCCTCGACCCCGGTGGCTTCGGACTCGACGGCTCCGGTGCAGGACATGTCGCCGACGGTGCGATAGCGCACCCGGCGGGTCTCGACGGTCTCACTGTCGCGGGGCTGACTGAACTCGCCGACCGCGAGCAGCATGCCGTCCCGTTCGAAGACCTCCCGCTCGTGGGCGTAGTAGAGGCTCGGCAGCTCGATCCGTTCGCGGGCGATATAGCGCCAGATGTCCAGCTCGGTCCAGTTCGACAGCGGGAACACCCGCACGTGCTCACCGGCACGGTGGCGGGTGTTGTAGAGATTCCACAGCTCCGGGCGCTGGTTGCGCGGATCCCACTGGCCGAAGTCGTCGCGCAGGGACACCACGCGTTCCTTGGCGCGGGCCTTCTCCTCGTCGCGGCGGCCGCCGCCGTAGACCGCGTCGAAGCGGCCGCGCTCGATCGCGTCCAGCAGGGGTGCGGTCTGCAGCGGGTTGCGGGTGCCGTCGGGGCGCTCCTGGAGACGGCCGTCGTCGATCCAGTCCTGGACGCGGGCGACCTCGAGCCGCAGCCCGTACGCCGCCACGGTCCGGTCCCGGAAGTCCATCACCTCCGGGAAGTTGTGCCCGGTGTCCACGTGCAGGACCGGGAACGGCAGGGGCCCGGGCCAGAACGCCTTGCGGGCCAGGTGCAGCATGACCACCGAGTCCTTGCCACCGGAGAACAGGAGCACCGGACGCTCCCGCTCGGCCGTCACTTCGCGGAAGATGTGGATGGACTCGCTCTCCAGGGCGGAGAGCTGATCGAGCTGCCGCGGCTTCTCGTCGGAGACGACGGCACCGGGGGTCGCAATATCGAGGCTCACAGGTGGATCCCACATTCTGTCTTGCCGAGCCCGGCCCAGCGGCCGGCTCGGGGGTCTTCTCCGGGGTTGATCCTGCGGGTGCAGGGGGCGCAGCCGATCGACGGATAGCCGTCGGCCAGCAGCGGATTCACGGGGACGATGTGTTCGTCGGCGTACGCCACCACGTCGTCGAAGGTCCAGGCTGCGAGGGGGTTCACCTTGACCATGGAGTGGGTCGCGTCCCACTCGACCAGCTGGGCGTTGGCGCGCAGGGCGTTGTCCTCCCGGCGCACTCCGGTGACCCAGGCTTGATAGCCGGCGAGCGTCGCGTTCAGCGGTTCGACCTTCCGCAGCTGACAGCACAGGCCCGGGTCACGCTCGTGCAGCCTCTCCCCGTGCTCGGCGTCCTGTTGGGCGACGGTCTGTGTCGGCAGGATCTCCACCAGGGTGATCGGCAGGCTCGCAGCCAAGGTGTCGCGGGTCGCGTACGTCTCCGGGAAGTGATAGCCCGTGTTCAGGAAGAGCACGTCGACCCCGGGCAGCACCTCGCTGGCAAGGTGGGCCAGGACGGTGTCGGCGGCCATCGAGCAGGCCACGGCCAGGCCGCTGCCGAATGTCTCCCCCGCCCACGCCAGCACCTCCTCGGCGGTCGCGTCGGCGAAGCGTACGGCTGCGTCCTGAGCGATCGAGGCGAGTTCTTCGGGCGTACGCTCCCTCATGCCAGAGCCTCCGCATCAGCCCGGTGCGCCCACTGCGCGAACGACTCCCCGTCGATGCGGTCAGCGGCAAAGCGCCGCACCAGCCGCTCGGTCCACGCCGCTAGGTCCTCCGCGGTGACCTTGAGTCCGCGGACGGTGCGGCCGAGCTGGCCCTCCTCGCCCGTGGTGTCGGCGAGGCCGCCACCCAAGTGGATCTGGAAGCCGAACTCACCCTGGAGCAGCTGGCCCTTGAGACCGATGTCCGCGACCTGGATCCGGGCGCAGGAGTTGGGGCAGCCATTCAGGTTGATCGACAGCTGCTGTCCGCCCAGGTCGACGTCGGCCAGCCGCGCTTCGAGCTCATCGATGAGCGTGGCGGCAAGTCCCTTGGTCTCGACGAAGGCCAGCTTGCAGTACTCGATGCCCGTGCAGGCCATCGTGCCGCGGCGGAAGATGCTCGGACGGGCCTGCAGACCGAGCGTGTCGAGTCCTGCGATCAACTCCTCGGCGTTCGCCGGCTCCACGTCGAGGACCAGCAGTTTCTGGTGCGGGGTCAGCCGCACCCGGCCGGAACCGGCGGCCTCGGCGAGGTCGGCGACCCGGTTGAGCACCGTCCCGGACACCCGGCCCACGACCGGAGCGACCCCGACCCACACGCGACCGTCCTTCTGCTGGTGGACGCCCACGTGGTCATGGTTGCCGACGCCCGGCTCGGGGGCTGGTCCGTCGGGCAGCGCGCGGCCGAGGTATTCGTCCTGGAGCACCTGACGGAAGCGCTCGGTGCCCCAGTCGGCGATCAGGAACTTCAGCCGGGCCCGCGTACGCATGCGGCGATAGCCATAGTCGCGGAAGATCGCGGTGACGGCGGCCCACACGTCGGCGGCCTCCTCGGGCCGGACGAAGACACCGATGCGCTCGGCCAGGCGCGGGTTCGTGGACAGCCCACCCCCGACCCAGAGGTCATAGCCGGCACCGAGCTCCGGGTGACGTACGCCGACGAGCGAGATGTCGTTGATCTCGTGCACGACGTCGAGGCTGGGGTGACCGGTGATGGCGGACTTGAACTTGCGCGGGAGATTGGAGAACTCCGGGTCCCCGATGAAACGTTCCTTGATCTCGTCGATGACCGGTGTGGGATCGAGGATCTCGTCGGCCGCAATCCCTGCGACCGGTGAGCCGAGGATGACGCGGGGCGTGTCCCCGCACGCCTCCACCGTGTCCATGCCGGCGGCGTCGAGCCGGCGCCAGATCTCGGGCACGTCCTCAATGCGGATCCAGTGGTATTGGATGTTCTGCCGGTCCGAGATGTCCGCCGTGTCGCGCGCGAACTCGCTCGAGATGTCGGCGAGCACCCGCAACTGCGCGAGGCTCAGCGCCCCGCCGTCGAGGCGGACGCGCATCATGAAGTATTCGTCGGAGAGCTCCTCGGCCGACATTGTGCCGGTGCGGCCGCCGTCGATGCCCTGCTTGCGCTGCGTATAGAGCCCCCACCAGCGCATCCGACCGAACAGGTCGTCATCCGGGATGGAGGCGAAGCCCTGCTTCGAATAGACGTCGATGATCCGCTGCCGCACGTTCAGGCCGTTGTCGGCGGCCTTGAACTCCTCGTTCGGGTTCAGCGGAGTCTTCCCATCGACCTTCCACTGGCCCTGGGGCTTGGCATTGCGGGCGGGGCGCTTCGGGCGCACGGGCGCCGCGGGAGCGGTGGTGGGGTTCATCTGGCACCTGTCGGGTCAGTTCGGTCCCCCACACACGGTCTGGAGCGGGGGGGCGGCCCAGCCGCCATGTATTGGAAACCGTAATGGACCCATAGGCGAAGCCAAAACGGGCGTCCGGATCATGGGACGCCAGTCGCACTCGGCAAGGCGTGGCGTGGCGATCCGACCTGTCAAGGTTCAGGTGGCGCGCATTACCAGGCCGGCGTGGCGCGCAACAGCCGCCGGGAGGGCGGCACCGTCACCAGCAACCGGTCTCCCTCGGACCGCACCTCCACATCCAACCGAGTCCCCGGATCACCGAAGACAGCGGTGCGGATCTCCATCCGAACGGGGGCCACCGATCGACCGAAGACGATCTCGGCATCGCGGCCCTCCCCGAGCGTGAGCTCACCGGGCACCCACGGTCCACGGCGCAGAAGGCTTCGGGTCCTGGCCCACAGGACGAGCATCGTGACCCCTCCGGCCAGCGCTCCCCCGGCGACTCCGGCGATGCCGACAAGCACGCCGAGACCCCACGAGCGGTCCAGTTGGTCGAGCCGCACCAACGCGACGCTCGCCCCCACGGCAACACCACCGACCAGGAGTAGGAGCAGCGCAATCCACAGCGTGCGATTCACCGTCCGCCGGGTGGTCGCGTCCTCCCAGGCGGGCGGTTTGCCAGCCTGTCCCGGGAGAGGCAGAGGCGTCGTGGGCAGATCGGTCACCCAGCCAGCATGCCCGATGCGGCCCAACCGGCCAGCGGCACACGCCCGGCGTACCTCGTTCGGACATGGGAAGCTGGACCGGATCCCCCGCAGCACAACGGTTCTGCGGGGATTCATGGATCCGCGGCCGACAGGCCACTCTTTTGCGAACCGAACGGAGACTGCTCATGCCCCGCGCCCTTGTGGTCGTAGCCCATCCCGACGATGCCGACTTCGGTGCTGCCGGCACGCTGGCCGGCCTGACCGACGAGGGCTGGGAGGTCACCGCGCTCTATTGCACCCGCGGCGAACAGGGCGGCTTCGATCCTGCCCTGCACGAGCAGATGCCCCAGATCCGCGAGCGGGAGCAGCGCGCCGCCGGCGACGTGCTCGGCATCAGTGACGTCCGTTTCCTCGACGGCTATCGGGATGGTTGGCTCCAGCCGACCTATGACCTGCAGCGCGACATCGTGCGGGTGATCCGCCAAGTCCGCCCCGACCGGATGTTCATCCAGAACGCCGAACGCAACTACGGACGCATCTTCGCGTCACATCCCGACCACCTGGCCTGTGGCGAGGCAACGATCCGCGCGATCTATCCGGCAGCGGAGAACCAGTTCGCCTGGCCCGAACTGATCACCGACGAGGGCCTCGAACCGCACGTCGTACCGGAGTTCTGGGTGATGGGCCACCCGGCAGGCACACACATCGTCGACATCACCAAGAACATCGACCGCAAGGTCAATGCCCTCCTGCAGCACCAGTCCCAGGTCGCGCATCGCGGTGATGAGTTGGGCCAGATGGTACGCGGCCGGGCTTCCGAGCTGGCCGCCATCAACGGCCTGCCCGAGGGGCATTATGCAGAGGACTTCCTGCGCGTCGTCCGCTAGTTCTTCGGCGTACCGGTCCCGGAACTGACCACCATGGGGTTCCCGGCCGTGGGGTTCCCGACCCGCCGGCCGCGGGGTCCGGAGGCGCCTCTTTCCTGCGGCGGGCTGATCTGACGGGTCCGATGTTGTGGAGGTACTTGACGCACCGCCGATCACAGCGTCAGCTCACACCCCGCCTGGCCGACGCGGCACAGGCCACGCGCCACTGTTCGAGAATCGCTTGCGGCTCGAAGAGCTCCGCCCACACCCATCGGATCACCTCCCACGCATCGGCTCGAAGTTCATGCTCGCGTCGCTTCTCCCGCATGACGATGTCCTCGAGTTTCTCGTCGTCGGCGCCGCACGAGTACTTCACCTTGCCATCGAACTCCCCCACGATCCGCAACTCCGGCCAGCAGAAGTCCGGTCGTCCGAGGAACTTCCCGGTCTCGGAGTGGAAGATGTCCTGCTGGAGCAACGGCGGTGGGATCCCCAAGCGGTGGAAGACCACGCGGCTGATCGATTCCCCGGGACTCTCGGCCGCGGCATCGGCCAGCCGCAAGGCGGCCTTGAATGTGCGTACGCCCGGCCAGCGCGCCACTGCCTTCTCCTGAGCCTTGAGCTCCTCCCGTTCCAGCCCGAGACGGAGAGCGGAGTCGAGCACCGGGAGCGCCCACATCAAAGGCAGATCCCTGGCCAGGTCGGCCGCCGTGCGCGCGAGCGTGGTCACCGGGAGCCCGTCGACCATCGTGATGTCGGTCTCCGGCAGTGGTGCAGCCCGCAGGATCAGGTTGGCGTCCCTGCGTCCACCGGATCGTCCATGGCGGGTGACGGCGACGCGGACCAATCGGGGGCGCCAGACCGGGAGCCCGTGGAGGACGCCTGCTGTCTGATGACTGAACACCTTGTTGTCGCTGAGCAGCAACGCCGCGGCGCGGGCCCGGATGATGTGGTCGAGTTTGTGATCACCGGTGAACGGCTCATCCGCGTACACCCCGCGACGCACCTGGACAACCTCGCCCCGCTCCACCATGTGTCGTAGTTCGCCAGGTCCGATCCCTTGGGCCATCAGGTCCCCTGTTGTATGTAGCACTCCCCCAACCCACCACGCACAGGCGGCGCATGGGTCGGGTACCCACAGGCCCAGAGCAATCCCGTGTTGTCCGGGTGTTGTCTGAACGTCACATGCCCCCGCGGGTTCCACCGGGCCCTCCTGTCGCGCCTATTGGGGGGCGACCGCCTTCGGGAGGGGGGAGTCACACTCGCGGGAGCCGCCACGAGGCGTACCTTGCCCGGGTTATGTCACGGCCCCCGGGTTGGTAGCTCTTTGCCCGGGCTGGAACTTGGGCAAAGAGCCACACAGATAGGCGACGTCACCAAACCCGGGCAACGTCACACCCGAGCGAGCCCCGCAGCCCAGGCGACGTCACCAAACCCGGGCAACGTCACACCCGAGCGACAACCCCGAACCGGGCCAGGTGGCGTACCCCGACCGAACCCGGACAACATCGCCGCACCCCCGGATCGTGGGCAAAACCCCGTCTAGGCTCATGTACATGGACCCGATCGCCTTGTTGCGAACTGTTCGCTTCTCGCCCAACCATCCCGTCGTCCTCGAGCTCGATCTCGCGCGCGGTGTGACCAGCCAGGCGCCCAGTCACCTGCTGGCGCTCTATCAGGCCAGACACCTGCCGACCATGCGCCAGATCCGTGATGGCCTCCGCCGGGGAGCCAAGGATGGGCGCGTCGCCGGTCTCGTCATCCATCTCGGGGCCTGTCCGCTGACGCCGAGCCAGTGCGATGAGATCGGCGAGCTCATCCAGCAGTTCGGCACCCACAAACCCACCATCGCGTGGACCGAGACCTTCGGTGAACTCGGCAACGCCACGATGGCCTATCGAATCGCGTCGTTCGCCCAGGAGATCTGGCTGGCACCCACGGGAGCGCTCGGTCTCAACGGGGTCCAGCTGGCCATCACGCTGCTGCGTGGTGGTCTCGACAAGCTGGATGTGGAGCCGCAGTTCGCACAGCGCAAGGAGTACAAGACGGCCGCGGACCAGTTCGTTGCGCGGGAGATCACCCCGGCCCATCGCGAGATGATGCAGCGGATCGCGGATTCCATCCTCGACGACACGATCCAAGGAGTCGCCCAGCGCCGCCACCTCGACCCGGCGGGCGTACGCCACGTCGTCGACAATTCTCCCGTGAGCGCAACAGCGGCCCGGGAGAGCGGTCTGGTCGATCGGCTCGGTTATCGCGACGAGGTCTATGCGGAGCTGCGCCAGCGGTTCGGCACCCTGCCGAACGCCCGCCGACACACATCCACGCCCGAGGGCCCGCAAGTTACGCTGCGTTACGCCCACCGCTATGGCCAGGGAAAGTGCGGTTCCTGGGTCGATGACACAGTGGGCCGTCACCGGCCGGCCATCGGTGTGGTCGCGGTCAATGGCGGGATCGCCCTCGGTCCCAATCAGTCCACCGGTCTGACCACCACCGCCGGGGCCGATTCCATCTGCGCCCATCTCCGTCAGGCCGGACGCGACGAGCACATCAAGGCCGTCGTCCTGCGCATCAACTCCCCGGGCGGGTCCTATGCCGCGTCCGACACGATCCGGCGGGAGGTCCAGCAATTGCGCTCGACCGGCAAACCAGTGATCGCCAGCATGGGTGATGTCGCTGCGTCCGGTGGCTATTTCGCGGCTATGGGCTGTGATGCCATCGTCGCCAACCCGACGACGCTCACCGGCTCGATCGGGGTGTTGGCGGGCAAGTTCGTGCTCAGCGGTCTGATTGACCGGATGGGACTGATCCGCGAGGACGTCACCGCCGGTGCTCATGCCGCCTGGTTCAGCAGCCAGCGGCCGTTTAGTGAGCATGAGTGGGGAAAACTGGACGCCTGGCTCGACGAGATCTATGCCGATTTCACCACGAAGGCCGCCCAGGATCGCGGCCTCACCCTGGCCGAGCTGGAACCCCTCGCGCGCGGGCGGGTCTGGACGGGTGCCGATGCGCTCACGCACGGGCTCGTGGACCAGTTGGGCGGCATGGACGCGGCTCTCGATCTTGCGGCCCGACGGCTGCAGACGAGCCGCGAGAGCTTGCAGGTACGCGCCGTGCCCCCGGCCCTACACTGGCTGGCCGAGTTCTTCCCGCCGGACTCCAGCGAGAGCGGGTCCAGCGTCACCGCATCCCCCTTCGTCCCGCTCCAACGGCTGCTCACCGGCGGCCCGGAGGATCGCCTGGCGGTGCTCGCGGAGGCCGCGGGCCTCGGGCCGATCGACGGAGTGCTGGCCCTCCCCTGGCGCATCAACCTGAGCTGATCGGCCGACCACCGCGGCCGTTCCTGCATCCTTCGGTGCCCCGACGCATGAACACGTGCGGGATGCCGTCCTCGAGATAGGGCTCCCCCTCGGGCACGAAGCCGAGGCCGGCGTACCAATCCTCAAGGTGACTCTGGCCGGACAACACGAATTCGCTGTCCGGGTGTGCAGCCAGCACGGCTTCCATCGTCACTCTCGCCAAGCCACGGCCGCGCGCAACGGGGTCGGTGACCACGCGCCCGATTCTGCGTACGCTCCCGTCCTCGCCCGGCTCGGTGAGCACCCGGAGGTACGCCACCACACGCTCCCCTTCAGTCATCCACCAGTGTTCGGCGTCCGGTTCGAGGTCCCGACCGTCCAAGTCGGGATAGACGCACTCCTGTTCGACCACGAAGACCGCGGATCTCAACGCCAACAGGCGATAGGCGAGGATCGGATCCAGCTCCGACCAGTGCGCGTGATGCAGGAACACGCCCCGCAGCTTAGGCCGGAAGCCCGATACAAACTCGGCGCTGCGGGGAGTCCAGGTCCTGGTGCCGACGATTCCGTCGACATGCGTTCACAGAAGAGCGGTAGCCGCCACCACGACCGGGGTGATCACCGCGCTGAGTGCCATCGCGAGTGCCGCGAAAGCTCCTGTCGCCTGGCTCTCCCCCAACGCGCGCGCCGTGCCGATCCCATGGGCGGAGATGCCCATCGCGAGGCCGTGAGCGAGCTCGCTGCGAATCCGTGCCAGTCGCAGCACGGCCGGCCCCGCGACAGCCCCGAGGACCCCGGTGAGGATCACCAGGGCTGCGGTGAGGGCGGGGATGCCTCCGATGGTCTCGGTGACAGCGAGTGCCACCGGCGTCGTCGCAGATTTGGGAAGCATGGATGCCACGAGTTCGCGGCTGCCACCGAGCGCCTTCGTCACCCATCCGGCGACGAGCACCGCCGCTGTTGCACCACACACCGAGGCTCCGAGGATGGGGAGAGCGGCCTGCTTGATGCGATCGAGTTGCCGGTACAGCGGCAGCGCCAGGGCCACTGTCGCGGGCCCGAGGAAGAAGCCGATCATGTCGCCTCCCCGGGCGTACGCCTCCAACGGCGTCTTCGACACCAGCAGCAGCACGACGATGATGACGACCGACCAGAGGACTGGGTTTGCGTACGCCCGGCCGCGCGCTCTCCGCGCCACCGTCACCGCCACCTGATAGACCCCGAGGGTGAGCACGACCCCGAACAACGGGGATCCGGTGAGGGTCTGCCACAGGCTCATGAGGCGGCCCGCCCTCCGCGCAAGGGGACGCGGGCGAGCACGACTGCCGTCACCGCCGTGACCAGGAGCGCCGCGATCCACCCGGCGAAAAACCCGCCGAGCGCGCTCACCCACTGGCTGCGCAGCAGCGCCAGATGGGTGATGATCCCCACCCCCGGCGGGATGAAGAACAATTGCATGTTCGCCAGCAGCCCGTCCGCCGCCCGCACACAGCTCGCGTTCGCTTCGGGCTTCTGCCATTGCAGATAGGCGAAGAAGATCAGCATGCCCACGACGGTGCCAGGCAGGGGGAGGCCGCTGAGTTCAGCGATCGCCAACCCCAGGAACTGACAGCCGAGGATGAGCAGCAGCCCGCCGAGAGGAAAGCGGGACGCGGTCACTGGAACGGTGACGGGTCACCCGCTCCCACCCGGTCGACCACGATGTCGCCGTCGGTGAAGTTGATGACGGTCGTGGGTTCGGTGGTGACGTCACCGGAGTCGAGGACGGCGTCCACCAGGTTTCCGAGCTGTTCGTTGACCTGCCAGCCCTCACTCATCGCCTCGGTCTCGCCGGGAAGGATGAGCGTGCTCGACATCAACGGCTCCCCCAGCCCGGAAAGCAGCGCCAACGTCGTCTTGTGATCGGGGATCCTGACCCCCACGGTCTTCTTCTTGGCCTGGAGCATCTGCCGCGGGACCTCGCGGGTGCCTTCCAGAATGAACGTGTACTGCCCCGGCGTGCTCGCCTTGATCGCCCTGAACACATCGTTGGTCATGTGCACGAACTGGCCGAGCTGAGCGAACTCGCTGCAGACCAGCGTGAAGTGGTGTCGGTCCCCCAGGCCCCGGATCCTGCGGATGCGTTCGAGCCCTTCTTTGTTGCCCATCTTGCAGCCGAGGGCGAAGCCGGAATCCGTCGGGTACGCCACCAGTCCGCCGTCGTTGAGAATGTCGATCACCTGGCTGATCGAACGGGGCTGGGGGTTGTCGGGGTGCACCTCGAAATACATCGCCATGGCGTGAGTCTAGGGTCCTCTCCCTCGGAGCAACAGACTCCCCGCTCCACAGGGGTTCGTCAGAGGTGGACTACAGTTCCGCGGGTGACTGTCTTCGACCTTTCCCTCGACGAGCTGCGCCTCCGCAAGAGCCTCAAGTGGCGGACCTATCCGCCGGACGTTCTTCCGGTGTGGGTGGCGGAGATGGACTGCCGTCCAGCTCCGGTCGTAGCCGAGGCGCTGGTCGCGGCCGCAGTCGCCGGGGACACGGGTTATCCGGTCGGGCGGTCCTATGAGGAGGCGTTCGCGGAGTACGCCGCAGAGGTCTGGGACTGGACGTTCGATCCGGTGACCCAGGCGATCCCCGTCCCGGACGTGATGCAGGGCATCGTGGCGGTGTTGGATCTGTTGGGCGAGCGCGGGGCGCCGGTCGTGATCAACCCGCCGGTCTATCCGCAGTTCTACAAATACCTGGAGTGGGCGGAGCGGCCGATCATCGAGGTCCCGCAGACGGGTGAGGGCCGGATCGACCTCCCCGGGTTGGCGGCCGCCTTCGCGGGCGAGCGGGGTGCCCGGCCGGAGGCGTACCTCCTCTGCAACCCGCAGAATCCCCAGGGCACCGCGCCCACGAGGGAGGAGCTGACCGAGGTCGCCCGCCTCGCGGCCCGGCACGGGGTGCGGATCATCTCCGACGAGATCCACGCGCCGCTGGTGTCTGCGCCCGCGCGCCACATCCCGATGCTGTCGGTGGACGGTGTACGCGATGCCGTCATCATCAACTCCGCTTCCAAGGCCTGGAACCTGGCCGGTTTGAAGGCCGCGGTCGCGATCGGCAGCCCCGACATCGCCGAGCGCCTGACGGCCATGCCCGATGAGGTCACGCACTCGATCAGCTATCTGGGTGTCGTCACCCACGTCACCGCGCTGCGCGAGGGACGAGCGTGGCTGGCCGAAGCGATGGGCGAGATCGAGGCGAACCGACGCCTGCTCTCGCAGTTGCTGGCCGAGCACCTGCCGCAGGTGCGCTATCGCCCGGGCGTGGCCACCTATCTCGCGTGGCTCGACTGCCGGGAGCTGGGGCTCGAGGATCCGGGACGCATGTTCCTCAACCGTGGCCGGGTGGCCCTCAACAACGGTCGGAGCTTCGGGACCGGGGGCGAGGGTCACGTCCGGATGAATCTGGCCACCAATCCGGAGATCATTGCCGAGGCCGTACGCCGCATGGCCGCCTCGCTCGACTGAGTCCCGGTCCGCGCGGGGGCGATGGGGGCTCAGGGGCCGCGTACGAGATCAGCCTCGGCACTCGCCGAAGCATGCACCTCGCCGACCCCGATCACCGACAGGAAGATGGTCGGATTGCTGGACTTGGTCGTCACGCGGACGATCCCGCCGGACAGGGTCACGTGTCCGGTGACGCCGTCGAACGCCGCCAGATAGGTCTGAGCCGCCGCCATCCCGGCACCGGGGTCGTTGCGGCCGGCGAGGCGATAGGTCCCACCCGCATCCGCCGCGGCTCTGGCCGCCCCGGCGGCCGCCGACTCGGCCCGCCGGGCTGCGGTGACCTTCTGCCCGCCATCGACCACCAGACCCGCCACCAGGATGAGCGCGCCCACCCACAACAGGATGAGCACGGACACGGACATCCCCCGTTCATCGCGATGGCGACGGACGGTGACCTTGGTCACGGGGATCGAGCTGGCACGACACACCCGATCAGCATGGCGACAAACGGGCGTCGCGGAGCCGTTGTCCACAGTGTGCCGGGCGGAACTTCCCGCCCTGATCACCCCAGCAGGCTGACCACAGCCCGGATGAGCGTGGCGATGGTGCCGCCGAACGCGATGATCAGGACGAGTTTGAGTCCCGCGCTGGCGGATACGCGCCGGGAGGCCCAGACGCCCAGCAGGCCACCCACGAAGAGCATCGCCAGGACGACGCCCCACTGCGGCACGGAGAACGACGGTCCCTGGCCCCACTTCGTCGCGATCGCTGCGATCCCGGCAACGGTGAAGTGGAACTGCAACGACGCAGTGAATCGATGGATGTCCGACCAGTCCACCCCTTTGCGATAGATCACCATCGCCGGGCCCGCCACTCCGGCAGTCACCCCCATGAAGCCCGAGAGCAGTCCGGTTCCGATCCGGACGGAGCGGTTGTCCGGCAGTGCACCCGCCGGGGATCTGACCGAGACGATCAGCGCCGCCAGCGTGATCAGCGCCACCAGCAGGGCGAGCAGGTTGATCGGCGCCACGACGATGAGCAGGGCGCCGGGCACACATCCGATCACCGACGCAGCGCTGATCCACAGGATGCGCCGCCAGTCCACGTGCCTGCGGACGGCGATCAGGTTCGTTCCGGACGCGATGACGCCGCACCAATTCGCGAGGACGACCCCGTTGATCGGGCCCTGCGCCAGCACGAGAAAGGGCACCGAGAGCAGGACGAACCCCATCCCGGTCACCCGCTGCGCAATGGCACCGACCAGGACGGCAGCCGCGGAAACGAGGAATCCCCATTCGAGCATCGTGCCCCCCTTCGCTTTCGACCCTGCCCCACCCTGCACAGGACCGCACCACCTCGCAAACGGGACCAGGAGGCGTACGCTCAAACTCCCCATCGAGGCCGCAGAGTGCATAGTCTGGGACCGACACATCAACGTGGCTCACATCACCTGAGCACTGACACTTTCCCCAGGAGGTCCCAATGGTTCAGAAGGTCGCGCTTCTCACCGCCGGTGGTTTCGCGCCGTGCCTTTCGTCGGCTATCGGAGGCCTGATCCAGCGCTATACCGAGCTCACTCCCGATACGGAGATCATCGGCTATCGGCACGGCTATCAGGGACTGCTGACCGGTGACTACCTGCCGGTCACCGATGAGGTCCGGGCCAACGCTGCCCTGTTGCACGAATACGGTGGCTCGCCGCTCGGCAATTCGCGCGTCAAGCTCACCAACACCAAGGACCTCAGGAAGCGGAAACTGATCCAGAAGGGGGACAACCCCCTCAAGGTCGCCGCGGATCGCTTGGTCGCGGACGGCGTCGATGTGCTCCACACGATCGGTGGCGACGACACCAACACGACCGCCGCCGACCTCGCGGCCTATCTCGCCGAGCACGACTATGGCCTCACCGTCGTCGGTCTGCCGAAGACCATCGACAACGACATCATCCCGATCAAGCAGTCCCTGGGCGCGTGGACCGCAGCCGAAATGGGCGCCCGGTTCGCCCAGAACATCGTGGCCGAGCACAACTCCGCCTCGCGGATGCTGATCGTCCATGAGGTCATGGGCCGCAACTGCGGCTGGTTGACGGCTGCGACCGCCAAGGCCTATCGCGACTGGCTGGACACGCGGGAGTGGCTGCCCGAATTCGGGCTCAGCCGCGAGGCCTGGGACGTCCACGCGGTCTATGTGCCGGAGGGGCACATCGATGTCCAGGCCGAGTCCGAGCGCCTTCGCGGCATCATGGACTCCGTCGGCAATGTCACGATCTTCCTGTCCGAGGGCGCTGGCCTGTCCAGCATCATCGCCGAGATGGAGACGGCCGGCCAGGAGATCCCCCGCGACCCGTTCGGTCACGTGAAGCTCGACAAGATCAACCCCGGTGCCTGGTTCGCCAAGGAGTTCGCGCAACTGCTCGGTGCCGAAAAGGTCATGGTGCAGAAGTCCGGTTACTACTCCCGGTCCGCCGCCGCCAACCAGGCTGACCTGGACCTCATCAAGCAGTGCACCGACCTCGCCGTCGATTGCGCACTCCGTGGCGAGTCCGGTGTGATCGGGCAGGACGAGGAGAACGGCGACCAGCTGACCGCCATCGACTTCCAGCGAATCAAGGGCGGAAAGCGGTTCGACATCACGAAGGACTGGTTCGTCGAGACGCTCACCAGCATCGGTCAGGACCTTCCGGAGAACGAGGACTGACGCTCTGCCGGAGTCAGCGCCGTCGGAAGATCCTGCCCAGCACGGTGGCAACGACGGCGCCGATGCCGGAGCCGGTTGCGAGACCGGCCGCATAGCCGGTGGCCAGGCTCGCCCTGGCGTTCCGGATGGCTGCAGCGCGGGACACCGGCTCCGATTCCTCCGTGAAATATTTGCGACCGTCGACCGCGTCATAGCGGTCGGCACGGCCCTCGCCGTCCTGGCCGGACGTGGCCGGACGGGCGCCCGACTCCATAGCCGTCCCGGCGCTCGCGACCCCAATCTTGGTTCCTGCAGCCGTCGTGTGTTCCGGATTGGGCACGATCTCCGCCGACCCCGTTTGTTGTGCCTCGGTGGCCTGCAGCCGGACGTTCACGGCCTCATCGAAGGCTTCCTGCTCCGCCTCCGGATCCGCCGACATGCCGGGCACAGCGTCCTTGACCTTGTTGATGGCCTCAGCCCGACCGAGTTTGGCGTCCGCCTTGGTGATCTCCTGCTCCCGGCGGTCCTCCTCGGCCTCCAGCCAGTGCCGCTCGTCCGCCACCACCACGTCGGCACGGGACAGCAGGGGCCGGTCCGCCTCAAGCCACTTGTGGGCCACCGCTGGCTGATTGTCCGTCGCAATCCAGGCCGCCACCATCAGGATCACCCGGGCGAACAGGTTGAAGAACAGCAACAGCACGATCACCGGACCGAACAGGGCCGCGGCTGGGTTGTTGAGGAACGAACCCACCAGCGCGCCGGTGAAGTACTGCAGGATCGCCAGGATCGCAGAACCGATGAGCGCACCGATGAGCAGCGCCTTCGTGCGCGGCTTGTGCTCGGGCAGCACGCGATAGAGGAACAGGAACAGCAACCAGCCGGCCGCGAGCGAAATGATCAGCGACAGCGCCCTGGTGAGGAACCCGATGCCGGGCACCTCGTCCAGTCCGAGCCAGCCGATGATCGTGCCGGTCATGCTGGTGGCAAAGGACGCCACACCGAAGGTGACGGCCACCGCCAGCAGCAGCATGAGCAGGATGCCGAGGTTCTTCAACGTCTCAACGACGATGTTCGACTTGTCCTCGGACTCGTCGAACGCCGGACGGAACTGCGCGCGCACCGCACTCTTCAGGTTCTTGATCCACCCGCTGCCCGCATAGGCCAGTGAGGCGAGACCGAAGATTCCGATGCCGGCCCAGTTGCTCGCGGCTTCCTCGATCACGTCGCCGATGGTCGCCGTGACGTCCTCGGGCGCGCCCTCGATCAGATTGATCACGCTGTCCTTCAACGTGACCAGCAGGTCCGGCCGGAACTCGGTCAGCACCATGCCCGCGATCGCGAACGCGAACATCAGGATGGGGACCATTGCCAGGACGGAGAAGTACGTCACCGCCCCGGCGAATTGCATGCCCAGACGATTGGTGAATCGAGCATTCATCCGCAGCACGTGCGCCACGGCGGGATGCGCGAGGATCTGCTGCACAGCCATATGGGATCAGCCCTTCCAACAGTCGGCGGGTCCCAAGCTATCGACTAATCGGCGTATGCCTCGATCGGGGGGCAGGAACACACCAGGTTTCGGTCACCGAAGGCCTGGTCGATCCGCGAGACCGGAGGCCAGTACTTGTCCCGGCCCACCCCCGCAATCGGACCCTGATGGCGCCCCGCAGGATAGCCCGCTTCGGTCCGGCTATAGGGGTGATCCCACTCGTCCGCGGTCACCCGCGAGAGCGGATGGGGTGCGTTGACCAGCGGGTTGTCATCGACCGGCCACTCCCCTGCCGCCACCTTGTCGATCTCGGCACGGATCGCGATCATGGCGTCACAGAAGCGATCCACCTCGCCCAGATCTTCCGACTCGGTCGGCTCCACCATCAGTGTCCCCGCCACCGGGAACGACATCGTCGGTGCATGGAATCCATAGTCGATGAGCCGCTTGGCGATGTCGTCCACCGTGATCTTGGTCCTCTTCGTGATGCCCCGGATGTCGAGGATGCACTCGTGCGCAACCAGGCCGTTGGCGCCCGTGTACAGCACCGGATAGTGGTCCCCCAGCCGCTTCGCAATGTAGTTCGCCGACAGCACCGCGTTCTTCGTGGAGTCGGTGAGCCCCTCCGCGCCCATCATCGCGATGAAGGCCCATGTGATCGACAGGATGCCCGCCGATCCGAACGGTGCGGCGGACACCGGCCCCACACCGGTCTCCGGCCCTGCGCTCTCCCACAGCGGATGGTTCGGCAGATAGGGGGCGAGATGCTCACCCACGGCAACCGGTCCGACGCCGGGTCCACCACCGCCATGGGGGATGCAGAACGTCTTGTGCAGGTTGAGGTGGGAAACGTCGCCACCGAACTTGCCGGGCTGTCCGAGCCCCATCAGTGCGTTGAGGTTGGCCCCGTCGATGTAGACCTGCCCCCCGGCTTCGTGCACTTTTTCGCACAGCGTGGTGATGCCCTCTTCATAGACACCGTGGGTGGAGGGATAGGTGACCATGATCGCGGCGAGCTCATCCCGGTGCTTCTCGATCTTGTCGTCGAGATCGGCCAGGTCGACCGAGCCGTCCTCGGCACTCTTCACCACCACGACCTTCATGCCCGCCATGTGGGCGGAGGCGGCATTGGTGCCATGGGCGGAGGACGGGATCAGGCAGATCGTGCGCTGATCGTCGCCGTTGGCGCGGTGGTACGCGCGGATCGCCAGCAGGCCGGCGTACTCCCCCTGGGACCCGGCATTGGGCTGGATGGAGACGCGGGCGTACCCCGTCACACTCGCCAGCCACTCCTCCAGCGAGGAAATCAGCTCGAGATAGCCCTCGGCGTCCGCCGGCGGCGCGAACGGGTGCAGGTTGGTGAAGCCCTCATAGGTGATCGGTTCGAGTTCGGCGGCCGCGTTCAGCTTCATCGTGCAGGAGCCCAGCGGGATCATGCCGCGGTCCAGCGCGAAGTCCCGGTCCGACAGGGTCCGCAGATAGCGCATCATCTGCGTCTCCGAGTGATAGGTGTTGAAGACCGGGTGCGTCAGGAACGGGGTGGTCCGGGTCCGTCCGGCCAGGTCGCCGCTCCCGGCCTCCCCGAGCTCCGCACCGAAGGCGGCGCACACGGCCGCGAGGTCGGCCAGGCCGGAGTCCTCACCGATGCTGATGCCGACGTGGTCGGCATCCACCAGACGCAGGTGGACACCACCTTCCCTGGCCTCGTCGACGATCGCCGCGGCGCGGCCCGGGGCGCGTACTTCAAGCGTGTCGAAGAAGGACTCGTGCACGATCTCGAACCCGGCGGCCTGCACTGCGGCGGCCATGCGGCGGGCCTTCTCGTGCACGGTCCTCGCAATGCGGGTGAGCCCCTCGGGTCCGTGATAGACCGCGTACATCGCAGCGATGACCGCCAACAGCACCTGCGCGGTGCAGATGTTGGAGGTGGCCCGCTCCCTGCGGATGTGCTGTTCGCGTGTCTGGAGGGCGAGGCGATAGGCCGGTACGCCATCCGCGTCCTTCGACACACCCACCAGGCGACCGGGCATCGCCCGCTCGAGCCCGGCACGCACGGCGATATAGCCCGCGTGCGGCCCTCCGAAATACAGGGGTACGCCCAGCCGCTGGCTGGTCCCCACCGCCACATCGGCTCCCCACTCCGCGGGAGCCTCGGTCAGGGTCAGCGCCAGCAGGTCGCAGGCGGCGATGACGAGAGCGTTGTTGTCGTGGGCCTTGTCGGCGATCTCACGCAGTTCCGCGAGCGGGGCGACCCGTCCGCTCGCACCGGGGGTCTGCACCACCACGGCGAACGCCTCGTTGGTCTGCAGTGCCTCGACCAGCGATCCCTCGGCCACGACGACGTCGATGTTCATGGCCTGACAGCGCGTACGGACCACCGCCAACGACTGGGGCAGGATCTCCGGGTCGATGACCACGACGCTGCCCTTCTTGACCTGGCGTCGCGCAAGGAAGATGGCTTCGGCCACTGCTGTGCCCTCGTCGAGCAGCGAGGCCCCGGCCGTCGGGAGACCCGTCAGATCCGAGATGACGGTCTGGAAGTTGAGCAGGGCTTCGAGTCGGCCCTGGGAGATCTCGGGCTGATAGGGCGTGTACGCCGTGTACCACGACGGGGACTCCACCACGTTGCGACGGATGACCGGCGGCGTCACGGTCCCGTAATAGCCCAGCCCGATCATTGCCCGAAGCGGGTTGTTCTTGGCAGCGAGTCCCTGCAAAGCTTCCAGGACGTCATGTTCGCCCACCGGATCCGGCAACGCAGGGGGCTCGGTGGATCGGATGCTCGCGGGCACCGCGCGATCCACCAACTCATCGAGACTGCCCAGACCCAAGAGGTCGAGCATCGTCGCCCGTGCGCTCTCATTGATTCCGATATGACGAGCCCGGAATCCCGGATCGGCCTCGATTGCCATCGCGTGCTCCTAGGGGGTTCCGCGCCACCGCCTTCCGGTGACGGCCGCTCCCTGCACTCTCAACCTAGCCGACCATGTCCCGCACGGGCAGGAGACGTGGCGGTCAGCCGAGGCGTCGAGCCTGACGCCGCCGAGAAAGCTCGTCCATGGCTCCGTCCGGGCTGGCCTCCACCCGCTCGCTGGGCAGCTCCATGAGCGATCCCTCAAGGTCCTTCCACACGCTGCCGAGGGCAATGCCGAACATCCCCTGTCCCCCACTGAGCAGGTCGATGACCTCGTGATCGCTGGTGCATTCGAAGACAGTCACACCATCACTCATCAGCGTGATCGTGGTGAGATCGTTCACGCCACGAGCGCGCAGATGATCAACGGCCTTGCGGATCTGCTGCAGTGAGATGCCTGCGTCGATGAGGCGCTTGATGACCTTGAGCAGCAGCACGTCGCGGAAGGAATAGAGCCGCTGGGACCCGGATCCTGCAGCACCGCGGATCTCCGGGGTGACCAGGCCGGTCCGCGCCCAGTAGTCGAGCTGCCGATAGCTGATGCCGGCGACGTTGGCAGCAACCGGCCCACGGAAACCCGCGTCCTCCGGGACAGGGGTGAACTCACCGTCGAAGAGAAGGTCCTGGGCGACCACGAGCTCCTCTGCGGGGGGCTGGGCGTCTCGGCTGCTGTTCACTGGGCGTACCTCACTTCGGGGCTTCCGGGTGAGTTCCACTGGTTGAACTACGCCAGCGGAACTAACGGTGACGCTACGTCTCCCCCCGCACCCGGCGCAACGACACGCCCGAAACGAAAAGTCACGATCTGGCCGACAGCGTCGTCAAAGCGCCCCAAAACCCGGTTTCACTCGGGGGAACGTGCGGATCCGCAGACTCTGGATGAGGATCAACCAGACCTTGAGGCTTGAGGGCGGAACAGTTCGACCAATCAGGACTGCGAGTCGTCATCGGTGACGAAGTCATCCGGGTTGACATGGTCCAGGAACTCCCGGAATTTCTCGACCTCATCATCCTCGGCCTCGGGAACATCGATGCCGGCCGCGTCGAGGACCTCGTCCGCACACAGGATCTCGGCGCCACAACGCAGGGCGAGGGCGATCGCATCCGAGGGTCGGGCGCTGACCTCCACACCATCGATGAGGAGCACGGCGTGGAAGGTCCGGCCGACCAGCTCGGTGATGTGCACCTCGGTCAGCGCGTGCCCCAGCGAGCCCAGCACATCGATCATCAGATCGTGCGTGAGGGGCCGGGGTGGCACCACACCCTCCTGGGCGCTGGCTATCGCCGACGCTTCGTTGGCTCCGATCCAGATGGGCAGGTATCGGTGGCCACCCACCTCACGGAGGAGGACCATGGGGATATTGGAGGGCATTTCGACCCGTACGCCCATGACATCGAGTTCCCGCATGTCCCCCAGCCTACGGGGTGACTCCAGCCCGGGGTCCACTCGCGTCCGCCGACACCTTCCGCGCCGGTGTCGTGACGGCTCCGTGCTTGCCGGATTCAGCGCTCGCTGGCGATGCGCATCATCGCCGCATGCACGTGGATCATGAGTTGAGTGACATCAGCCGCAACTTCTCGGGAGCTGCCTGCACGACGCTGATAGGGCGCGATGGCTTGTTCGATGATGCCGTATTCACGACTGGCGTAGCTGCGCACCTGGCGCAGGTGGCGGGCGTCGATGCCATAAGGAGCCAAACGCCTGGCCGCGATGGCAATGGCCACGGCGTCGCGCCCGTAGTAGTTGGTCCCGCGACGGGGCACGACGATGTGCTCCTTCTCCAGCTCAATCAGCGCGGCTTCGGTGAGACCGCTCGCTTCCAGGAGCTCCGCGCGGGACAAACGCAGAGGTTGCCGGGAGCCGCGTTGTTTGGCGTCCCCGCCGGGCGCGACTGTCGGCGGTTCAGGTTCGGGCTCGACGGGCGGCGTGGGTCGCGGTGTCTCCAGCTGCGGCGGGACCATCCCGCGATCCATCATCTCGAGGTGTTCCCGGATGACCTTGAGAGGGAGGTAATGGGACTTCTGCACCCGCAGGATGTAGTTGAGGCGCTCGATATCCTGCTCGGAATATTTTCGATAGCCGGATGCGGCCCGCTCCGGGGACACCAATCCCTCGCTCTCGAGGAACCGGATCTTCGAGATCGAGATGTCGGGAAACTCCGCACGGAGCAGCGTCATGACCTGCCCAATGCTCAGCAAGGACGCCCCGGCCATTTATGCAGTGCCGGTCGGACTCGCAAAGTAGATCATGCGGAATTTTCCGATCTGGACCTCATCGCCCGGCCGCAACTGCACCTCCCCATCGATCAGGGTCCGGTTGACATAGGTGCCGTTGAGGCTGCCCACATCCACCACCGTGCGGCCCCCGGGCGTCCGGGTGAAACGCACATGATGCCTGGAGACGGTGATGTCATCGAGGAAGATGTCCGAGTCCGGATGTCGGCCGGCCGTGGTGACCTCCGAATCGAGGAGGAACCGCGCGCCGGCGGACGGCCCGCGCTGAACGATCAACAGGGCATGGGATTGTGGCAGGGCGTCGACGGCCGCTTCGTCGTCGGCGGACAACTCACGGCCTCCCGTGGTCACGTCGTCGGAAATCGCCGGGATCGACGTAGTGGTGTCCCCGCTGGGCTCCTTGGACGGGAGGTCGTCGAACTTGACCAGTTCAGCGCCGCACCGCGCGCAAAAGTTGCTGCCGTCCGGATTGCTGTTGCCACATTGAGTGCAATAAGGCATCGTCGCTGACTTCCTCATTTCCTGATCTCTGCGAACCACCGCATGCGCTGCAGACTCCGCGCGAGTGTCAGAGTCTACTTGCTCGCCGATTCTCCCCGGCGAGGACATCTGTTCAACTGTCGACGTGCTCGCTGTAGGCGTCGGCGTCCATCAGCTCGTCGAGCTCCTCCGCCGATTCAATTTCCATCTCGAACAGCCATCCGTCACCGAAAGCATCGGCGTTGATGTTCTCCGGGGCATCCGCCACCGTCTGGTTGACCGCGGTCACGACACCTGACACGGGCGCCATCAGGTCGGACGTGCTCTTGGTCGACTCCAGCTCACCGCAGGCATCGCCGGCCTCGAGGGATTCGCCCACTTCGGGCAGCTGGACATAGACGATGTCACCCAGCTGTTCGGCGGCATATTCGGTGATCCCCACACGCACAACCATTTCGTTGCCCGGGCGCACCCATTCGTGATCGATGCTGTAGCGCAGGTCCTCGGGATATTCCGCCATCACAACCTCCTGGATCGACGTGGTGCCGGCCGCCCAGCCGCGCACGGGACCAGCCTAACGGTCTTGACCCCCTCGTGGGCGAGGCACCTGATCCCGTGTTGGAGTGTGGATTCCCGAAGACGGCAAGAAGGTCAGTCGGCGGGCTTGGCGAACGCGTTCTCGGCCGGGGTGCGTACCGACTGGATCTCCACTTCTGTGAGCTGGACGATCTCGATCGTTCCCCCGACCTGGGGGCTGGTCACTTCCGAAGCCAGGCCGCCACGGAACCGCGCCGCCTCCTCCAACGCATGGGGATCACCGATCACCTCCAGAATGATGACCTCGGGCAGTCGCGTGCCATCCACGATCAGCCGTCCGGGGCTCCCGCCCACCCAGGTGTTGGTCGTGACCCGAATCGTGTCATTGAACTCCATCACCTCGGCGCCGGCGTCCCGCATCTCCCCCATCGCATCGAGCAGGATCGACGACCCCAGCTTGAGGTGGGGGTCCGTGATCGTGATCCGGATGCCCGGGCCCCGCGCCGGCGCCGTGCCGGCGAGGACGGAGAGCGCATCGAGGCGGCGCTGGGTCTGGTCCCGGGCCACCCGACGGGCGTCATCGCCCGACAACAGATCCCGCTTGATCTCCTCGAGCTCGTTGAGCTCACTCTCCAGTCGCCTGGTCTCCTCGGAGAGACCATCGACGAGTTGGATGAGATCCGCACGACGGGCTGTCCGATACATTTCGTCGTCGCCCTGCGACCGGATCTGCCACACCACGGACAACGCCACGGCGCAGACGATCACGGTAACGAGGAACTGCGTTCGGCGCGGAGCGGTGAGCGCTATTCGAAACTGTTGCCAAGCAGTGCTGCGGTCCACCGGCATCTCGGCCGTGGCGTCGGAGGCGTCGGGCCCCGACTCCGCAGTCTCGGTGGGGACCTTGTCACGGACGGTGGGCTCGGGGGCATCGACATCCCCGAGCTCAGCGTCCTCGTTGTGGTCAGGCACGGAACAACGCCCTTCGGATGGCCGCCGCGTTGGTAAAGATCCGGATCCCGAGGACCACGACGACGGCAGTGGACAGTTGCGCGCCGACCCCGATCTGGTCGCCCAGCCAGACGATCAAGGCCGCGATAAGGACATTGGAAACGAACGAGATGACGAACACCCGGTCGGTGAAGACACCCTCGAGAAAAGCCCGCAGCCCCCCGAACATCGCATCCATCGCCGCCACGATCGCGATCGGCAGATAGGGCTGGAGAAAGCTCGGCAACGACGGCTCCAGCACCAGACCGAGAATGATGCCGACCAGGAGCCCGACCAGTGGAATCATGTCGCCCTCCTGGCGTGGTTGAGCCCCAGACTCGGATCCGCCCGGAGCTGGATCTCCTCTGCCTGGATGATGTCGAACCTCATTTCGTAGTTCTGTGCCAAACCTTGCCAGATCTGTCCGCCGGGGCTGTCGGCAAACCTCGCGGCGAGTGTGTGCGGGTCCCCGATCACTTCCACACGATAAGGCCTGGTGAGGGAACGATAGTTCACCGTCACGGCGTCGCCTGCGTTGCGGATCGCCGTCAGCGATGAGACTCGATGCCCGTTGATGGCAATGGCCTCTGCTCCGGCAAGCCACAGGCCGTTGACCATCATCTGCAGGTCCTTGTCGAGCACCCGGTTGAGTTTGTCCTCACGGACTGCCGGCGCGTCATCGACGACGATGATGATGCCCGGACCCGAGACCGGGACCTCACCCGCCCCGGGTGCAAGCCGCTGGATCTCGGTTTGGGCGATGCGGGCGTCCTCGCTGTCGGCGAGCAGTCCGGCCCGGATATCCGCATTCTCGGTGCGCATTCGCTCGATGTCGTCGCGGAGCTGCTCTTGCTCCTGCTCCTGGTCGCGGGCCTGGCGAATAAGCTGCTCGCGTTCGGTCGCAGCCACAGGGGCCGCGCGCGTCGTCTGCACCGCGGAAAGGGTGAACATCGCTCCGATGACCAAGCAGATGACCAGCACGGCCAAACGCGATGCCGGCCTCCGCGGCCCACCCCGCGCGGCAACAGCCCGATAGTCCTCGTCCATCGGATTGCGCAGGATGTCGTTGAGCAGGTCCATGCTCGCGTCCTTGCGCAAGGGCGCGTTCTGCTCCGGCAGGTTCACCCCGCCAGAGTAGTCCCAGTCCGCGCCCTCAACCGCCCCTGACGCTTTATCGACGAATCAATGTCGCAGTGCGTCCTCGTATGCCGCGAACACGCCCGGACCAACGACCGACCAGTCGAAGCGCGCAGCACGCTCGCGCAGCTCCTGGGGCGTTGCCAGGGGATCCGTCAACGTGCTCGCCACCGCCTGGGCGAGACCCGCGGAGTCCCCCACCCGGAATGTGCGGCCCAGCCGGCGCCCATCCGGATCAGTCAGCACATCCACGAACGCGGGGAGGTCCGAGGCAACGACGGACGCTCCCGCGGCCATCGCCTCCACCAGGATCAGACCGAAGCTCTCGCCGCCCGTGTTGGGCGCGACAAGCACATCCGCGGTGCGCAGGAGCTCCGCGCGCCGGGCGTCGTCGGGTACGCCGAGAAGGCGCACGCCCGGCGACGGTGGCGGGTCACCGGGACCGGCGAGCACGACGTCCAGTTCATCGCAGAGGGCACGCAGACGTGGCATCGCTGCCAGGAGCACGTTGAGTCCCTTACGCGGCTCGTCCAGACGCCCGAGGAACACGACACGCCGAGGCGAGAACGACTCCCGGGGTTGCGCAAAGTCGGCGACGTCAATCCCGTTCGGGACGATGGTGGGATCCAGCTGAAAGTGTCGGCGTACCACCTCGGCCGCTGTTCCGGACACGGCAATCGCCTGCTTGAGCCCACCGAGGGGTCTGCTCAGCACAAGGCCGGCAAGAGCGAGGGCGCGGGAGTTCTCGGTCGCGAGATGGAAAGTGGCGACCGTGGGGATCCGTGTGGCGAGCAACGCCCACAGGGCGCCCGACGGGGTCACCGGTTCGTGGAGGTGCAGCAGGTCGAGGTCTTGTTCCATCAACCAGCGGTGCACGCGAAAGCCTGCGGCCGGCCCCGGGGATATGCGCGCGACCGAACCGTTCCACGGGACCGCCACCGTTCCCCCGAGGCTGTGCATGTGGCGAGGCTCGAGTCCCCGAAGTCTCAATGCCTTGAGCGGGACAGGACCGGGCGCCAGGATGGCCGGCTCGTGACCCTGGGCCCGCAACCACCCGGCGAGCCCGAGCACATGGTTCTGAACGCCGCCGGGGGCAGCGAAGGAATAGGGACAGACAAGACCGATCTTCATGCGCAGCGCTCCTCCGAGGAGCGATCCTCCTGTGGAAGATCGAAGAAGGGCTGCAGCATGTGCCAATCAGCGGGCGCGCGACGCACGCTGGCCGTGAAGAAGTCTGCGATGTCCTGGGTCATGGCCTGCAGCCCATCCCGTCCGGGTCGAGTCGGGATGGGTGGGGAGATCTCCACCAGCATCTCGTCCCCGACATACCTCGCGGCGGCAGCCAGCAGGACGGCGCCACTGCGGCGGGCGACCAGCGCCGGGCCCGACGGCATCGTCACCCGATGCCCCGCGAACGTGACCGGCAATCCCCGCCGCGCAAGATCGCGATCGCTCAGCAGACAGACAAGCCGTCCACGGCGGACCGCCTTCACGAGCGCACCGACCACGGCCGGATCATCATGAGCGAAGACCTCCATGCCCAGGCGTGCCCGCAGCGCGGTGAACGCGGCGAACTCCTTGGGTCCGAGGTTCTCCGCCACGGTGGTGACCGGAAATCCGGACAAACATGCCCAGGCCCCGGCCAAGTCCCAGTTGCCGAGGTGGGGCAGGGCGACCACCGCTCCCGGGCCTGCCATCGCTGTCCGCAGGTGCCGCTCCCCCACGGTGACCACTCTGCCGAGCACGTCATCACGGCTCCACGCAGGCAGGGCCAGCATCTCCACATAAGTTCGCGCCCACGACTTCATCCCAGCCCGCAGAACGGAACTTTCCGGCCGGTAGCCCATCACCTTGTGCAGATTAGCCTGATAGGTCGCCAAGTGGGTTCGGTCCATCAGCGCGCCCAGATAGGCACAATTGCCCAGTTGACGCACCGCGAGCGGGCCCAGCTTCGGCGCAATGCGCTGACCAGTGGAAAATATGCGTCGATTGAGCCAGGCCCGGATCATGATCTCGCTCGCTTCCGTCGAGACCCCGGCCGGCCCTTCGGGCCCGGCATTGCGGGCGACAATCGCACTGGGTCAGAGTTTCCGGCCGACTGGACCTGCCGGCGTACCGTCACTATCCGCTGCACCACGGTGATCCCACCACCCACGACCAAAACCGCCACGGCCGCCTGCAGTGCGTACGGAACACCCACGCCCGCCAACAATGCGCCCAGCAGGGCCAACGCAATCCGATCCGGACGTGTGACCAAACCCACATCGGCGCGGCAGCCGATCGCCTCGGCGCGAGCCTTCACATAGGACGTCAGCTGAGCGGCCACGAGCGCCGCGACAGCGACCACCGCCCACTCGGCCCCCACCCGGAGGCCGAGGTGCAACGCGATCCCCCCGAGCACCCCGGCGTCGGCGAAACGGTCGAGCGTGGAATCCAGGAAACCGCCCCACGGGCTTTCGGTCCCCGACTCCCGCGCCATGTGGCCGTCGATCATGTCGCTCGTCGACAACACGGCGATGATCACGGCACCCTGCCACAACCACCCCATGCCGAAGCACAGGAGGGCAACGATCAGGACCGAGACAGCACCGAACCAGGTGACCGTGTCCGGGCGCACGCCCAGTCGCAGCAGGACTCTGGCGACCGGTCGCAGCACCACTCCCTGAGCCGCCCGCCACCGCTCCAGCATCCTGCTCAGTCCCCGGCGTGTTCGTCCCAGGCTGCGGCCAACAGAGCGCGCGTGTCGCCCAGGAGCATCGGCACCGGTTTCGTCCGGCCGATGAGCGGCATGAAGTTGAGGTCCCCGGCCCAGCGCGGGACCACGTGCTGGTGCAGGTGCGCCTGGATGCCCGCGCCGGCGATGCGGCCCTGGTTCATGCCGAGGTTGAACCCGCCCGGGTCCGACACCGCACGGATCACCCGCATGGACTGCCGCGTCAGCACCGCGATCTCGATGACTTCCTCGGGTGTGAGGTCGGTGTAGTCCGCGACGTGCCGATAGGGGCACACCAGCACGTGACCGGGTGAATAGGGATAGAGGTTCATGACGACGTACGCATGCTCCGCGCGCCGCACGATGAGGCCTTCGTCGTCGGCACGACGCGGGGACCGGCAGAACGGACACTCCCCCGCCGAGGCGTCCTTGGGCTTGTCCTGACCGCCCACATAGACCATGCGGTGGGGCACCCAGAGCCGGTCGAAGCCGTCGGGCACGCCGGCGAAGTCACCGGCATGCTCGACGTCCGGGCTGGGGTCGGGCTCCGTCATCGCTCAGACCTGGGCCTTGTCCGCGATGGCCTTCGTGATCTCCGCAATGGCCTCGGCGATCGGCACACCGTTCTTCTGGGATCCGTCGCGATAACGGAACGACACCGCACCTGCCGACCGATCCTCTTCTCCGGCGATCAGGACGAACGGCACCTTCTGCTTGCTCGCCGACCGGATCTTCTTGGGGAAGCGGTCGTCGGAGGTGTCGACCTCGACCCGGACACCGGCGGCGCGCAGTCGGGTGGCGATGTCCTCCAGATAGTCGTTGAACTCCGCCGCGACGGGGACCGCAGTGACCTGGACCGGGGACAACCAGACCGGGAACGCGCCGGCATAGTGCTCCACCAGCACGCCGATGAACCGTTCGATCGAGCCGAACTTCGCCGAGTGGATCATCACCGGACACTTCCGCGAACCATCGGCAGCCGTGTATTCCAGTTCGAACCGCCGGGCCATGTTGAAGTCGTATTGGATCGTCGACATCTGCCACGTCCGCCCGATCGCATCACGGGCCTGAACGGAGATCTTCGGGCCGTAATAGGCGGCGCCGCCCGGATCGGGCACGATCTCCAGACCGGTTTCGTCGGCCACGCTCTGGAGCACCGCCGTCGCGGTCTCCCAGTCGTCGTCGGTGCCGATGAACTTGTCCTTCTTCTTGTCATCGCGCGTGGACAGCTCGAGATAGAAGTCGTCCATGCCGAAATCGCGCAGCAGGCTGAGGATGAAATTGAGCAGGTGCTTGATCTCCGCCGGCGCCTGCTCCTCGGTGCAATAGGAGTGCGAGTCGTCCTGGGTGATCGAGCGGACCCGGGTCAACCCCTGCAGGACGCCCGACTTCTCGTTGCGATAGACCGTGCCGAACTCGAAGAACCGCAACGGCAGCTCCCGATAGGACCGACCGCGGCTGCGGAAGATCTCGTTGTGCATCGGACAGTTCATCGCCTTGAGGCGATAGAGATGCCCGTCATCGTCGATCGGCGGGAACATCCCGTCGGCGTAATAGGGCAGGTGACCCGAGGTGTAGTAGAGGTCCTCCTTCGCGATGTGCGGCGTACCGACATAGAGGAAACCCTCCTCGATGTGGCGCCTGCGCACATAGTCCTCCATCTCCCGCTTGATCACGCCACCCTTGGGATGGAAGACCGGGAGACCGGGTCCGATGTTCTCGGGGAAGGAATAGAGGTCGAGCTCCGCGCCCAGCTTGCGGTGGTCGCGCCTGGCGGCCTCCTCCAGCCGGGTCTTGTAGGCCTGCAGATCCTCCTTCGTCGCCCAGGCCGTGCCATAGAGCCGCTGAAGCTGTGGGTTCGCCTGGTCACCGCGCCAGTACGCCGCAGAGGTCCGGGTCAGCGCGAACGCCGCCTGGTTGATGTAGCCGGTGTGCGGGACGTGCGGACCGCGGCACAGATCGCCCCACGCGGTCGAGTCGTCGCGGCGGACGTTGTCATAGATCGTCAGCTCGCCGCCGCCGACCTCGACCATGGCATCCTCGGTGTCCCCGACGTTGCCCTTGAGCTGCACGAGCTCGAGCTTGAACGGCTCGGACTGCAGTTCGGCGACCGCTTCCTCGTCGGACACCACGCGGCGCACGAAGCGCTGGCGCTCCTTGATGATCCCGACCATCTTCTTCTCGATGGTCTTGAGCCGTTCGGGGGTCAGGGGCTCCTCGAGCAGGAAGTCGTAATAGAAGCCGTCCGTGATGGGCGGTCCGATGCCCAGCTTGGCCTCGGCGTGCAGGTCCTGAACCGCCTGGGCAGCCACGTGGGCACAGGAGTGCCGCAGGATCGACAGGCCCTCATCGGACGTCACCAGGACGGGCGCGATCTCGTCGCCGTCCCTCAGGGGCTGGACGAGGTCCTTCGTTTCGCCGTTCACCTTCATCGCCACGATCGACCGATCGTCCCCGAACAGATCGAGGCCGGTCGTAGTGGTGTCCACCTGTCGTGCCTCGCTGGAGTCCGGGCGTACGACGGTAATGGTGATGGACACAGGTTCTCCTTCAGATCGAGACGGACCGACCCGACAATGGCCGGCCCAGCCATTCATTCTGCCTGATCCCCTGATGGCATGCCTCTGCGTTCAAACGTGCCCGGGAGCCACGCGGAGAACAGCCTTTGCCCTTAGAACCCGATAACCGAAGATTATAGCGCTTGATCCAGCAATTTGAACGAAACTTAAAATTCGACCGGCTCCCTTTCATATGTCACTTGGATCAAAAATGATGACGTCCATGTCAACCGAAACCAGTCCGCGGATACAACGCCGCACCCTGGCCAAGGGCGTTGCCTGGTCCGTGCCGGCGATCGCCGTGAGCAGCGCCATCCCAGCGTTCGCAGCCTCCGGCCCTTGCGTCGACCGAACGGGGCCTGACCCCGGTTCTTGGACA